>Ga0134125_10009993_pt1 | contig 10665 bp, 9 predicted proteins | sample KB31751_FD_96464 | JGI IMG/M metagenome (GOLD analysis project Ga0134125, IMG submission 96464) | Terrestrial soil microbial communities with excess Nitrogen fertilizer from Kellogg Biological Station, Michigan, USA - KB3-175-1 | ecosystem: Environmental > Terrestrial > Soil > Unclassified ...
CGTGAACATCACCCCGGCGCTGCCCTTGTCGGAGCGCACCATTCGCTGGATCCCGGCCGACAGCGCGACCTCGGCATGGGCGTAGCCTTTGTGGACGCGATAGGAAATCGCACGGTCGTTGTAGAGCGACGCGAACACATGGCGGATCTTTTCGAGCACGTCATCGATGCCGACGACGTTCAGGTAGGTTTCCTGCTGACCCGCGAACGACGCATCGGGCAGATCCTCCGCCGTGGCGGACGAGCGCACCGCGAAAGAGCCCTTGCCATCCTCGTCGAGCTCGGCAAAGGCGGTGCGCACGGCGGATTCGAAATCAGCGGGAAACGGCGCGTCGATTACCCACTGGCGGATCTCCGCGCCCGCGGCGGCCAGCTCGCGCACGTCTTCGGCGTTGAGTGTGGCGAGGCGGGCGTTGATCCGATCGTCCAGGCCAGAAGCCTTCAGGAAGGCGCGGAACGCCTCTGCCGTCGTGGCAAAGCCGCCCGGCACCCGGACGCCTGCGCCCGTCAACTGACTGATCATTTCCCCTAGGGAAGCGTTTTTACCTCCGACCGAGTCCACGTCCGTCATGCGGAGCTGCTCGAATGGTACAACGTAAGACATGGTGTCACCTTTGAGATAGAGAAAGCGTGTTTGCCCGACGCACGAATTTCAGACCGGAAACGCGGCCATGCCGCAGTCTGTGAATGCGTCCGGCAAACCAGCCTTGCCTTGCTGGGCAGGTGACTGGTAACCTTTGCGGATTGTACCGTTTCTGATGCTCGATGGCGTAACAGTTCATGGATGTCACCCCCCCGGAACGCACCGTTTTCATCGTTTCCGACAGCACCGGCATTACGGCTGAAACCTTCAGTCACGCCGTCCTTTCGCAGTTTGAAACCATTGTCTTTCAGGCCATTCGGCTGCCCTTTATCGACTCCATCGAAAAGGCGGATGCCGCTGCCCACAAGATCGCGCAGAAGTCCCTTCTGGGGGGGCCCCCGCCGCTGGTCTTCAGTACGCTGGTGGACCCCGAAATCGCCAGCCACATCCGCTCGGCCCCCTGCATCTTCCTGGACCTGTTCGGCGCCTTCGTCCATCGCCTGGAAAAGATCCTGAACGCCAGCGCCAACCGATCGGTCGGGCGCTCGCACACCAATGGCCTGAGCAAGCAGTACAACAATCGCATCGAAGCAATCAACTTCAGCCTGGCGCACGATGACGGCCAATACGTCCAAGGCCTGGAACAGGCGGACGTGATCCTGGTGGGCGTGTCGCGTTGCGGAAAGACGCCAACCAGCCTTTATCTGGCCATGCAATATGCGGTCAAGGCCGCCAATTTTCCGCTGATCCCCGAAGACTTCGATCGCGCTGCGCTGCCGGCCACGCTGGTGCCCTTTCGCCACAAGCTCTTCGGGCTGTCCATCCAGCCCGAGCGTCTGGCCGAGGTCCGCAACGAACGCAGACCCAACAGCATCTACGCCTCACTGAAACAGTGCCGCGACGAGGTCGCCAACGCCGAGCGCCTGATGCGAATGGAAAATATTCCGTGGCTATCCACTACCACCCGCTCCATCGAGGAAATCTCGACCAAGATCATGGATGAAGTGGGGCTGGACCGGCTCAGCTACCAGTAGCCCAACGCCAGACAGAGGTCAGAGTCCCTGGACCCGCTGCTGGCGACGCTGTTCGAACAAGCAGATGGCAGCCGCGGCGGCCACGTTCAGAGACTCGACGGCCCGATCTTGAGGAATGCGAATCCGGGTCGTCGCACACGCCAGCAGATCGGCGGCGACGCCCTGCCCTTCGTTCCCGAAAAGCCAGACACAGGGCCTGCGCAGGTCGACGTCGTACAGCGATCGGCCACGCTCCAGGGTCGTGACGGCCAGCGGCACGTCCAGTCTCTGGACCAGTGACGCAAGATCAGCATGTTCGTGGACCCGCAGTGCAAAATGGGCCCCCTGGCCACTGCGCAAGACCTTGGGCGACCATGCCTGCGCACAGCCCTGAGATAGCATGGCACAGCCCAGGCCGGCGGCGGCTGCCGTGCGCAACAGAGTCCCCAGGTTCCCGGGGTCCTGCACGCGATCCAGCCAAAGGCAGGCCTGCGCAATCCGGTCCGGCAAGGCGGGTCGCGGGGGTGCCACCACACAATAAACCGCCGGGCCGTGTTCGACCTGCGACAACAGGCGCGCCAGGGCATCCTGCAGCACGATTCGGCGAGAGGGTTCGCAGGCCTGCCAGAGCTCACGCACCCACTGTTCGGCCTGCATGGACTCGCCCACGATCAGCACCAGAGGTGGTCCGTTGTGGTCGTACCAGGCCTCGCACAAGTGCTGTCCTTCGAGCAGCACGCGGTCCACGTCGGTGCGGCCGACCCTCGCCTGGGCCAGGCGCAGCCAGAAGCGGAAATCGGGATTTTCGCGCGATGTGATGGTGCGAATAGGGATGTTCACATGGATTCCCGAGTCGAATGGACCTCATACCAGGTCCGCACCGGGGCAAAGTTGCGGCGGTGCGCCAGGCATGGCCCGAACGCTTCCAGACTGGCCAGGTGAAGTGCCGTTCCATAGCCCTTGTGCTGATCAAACGCATAGTGCGGATAACGGGCGTGCAGTTCCAGACAGTAGGCATCCCGCGATGTCTTGGCCAGGATGGAAGCGGCTGAAATGGCGGGCTCCCGCGCATCTCCGCCGACAATGGCCCTGGCCGGGGCTGACAGCCGCCGTGGCAGGCGGTTGCCATCGACCAGAATCATCCGGGGTGTCCGCTGCAACGATCGACAGGCCCGTTCCATGGCAAGGAAGGTGGCCTGCAAGATGTTCATGCGATCGATCTCTTCGACGGTGGCGCTGGCCACCGCCCAGCCCAGCGCATACTCCCGGATCTGCAGGGCGAGTTCTTCGCGGCGGGATGGGCTGAGCTTCTTCGAATCATCCAGCCCGGCGATCGGATGCCCGGGGTCCAGAATGACTGCGGCCGCAAAGACAGGACCCGCCAGCGGCCCGCGGCCAGCCTCGTCCACACCGGCCAGCCACGCTTCGGCCGGGCGGGCCGACAAGAACAGGTCCGGCTGCTCAAAAGAGGTATCCAATGTGATCTTAGACACCCGACACCTCCCGAATGGCCTGCGCGGCGAGCCGGGGAGTGTCGCGGCTCAACAGCGCGTGCAGCGCCGCGAAGCGGCCGGATACCCGGGACGCCAGTTCGGCGTCCGTGAGGGCCCTCCAGGTATGCTCAGCCAACGCCTCGGGCGTGGCGGCTTCCTGCAAGAGCTCCGGTACCACGAAATCGCGCGCCAGGATATTGGGGAGGCCAACCCACGGAAGGCTGGGTGCGCTTTGCCCCGACCGCCACGCCATGAGCCGCCGCATCCAGGGTGTGATGGCATACGAAATGACCATGGGTCGTTTGAACAACGCAGCCTCCAGCGTCGCCGTCCCGCTGGCGACCAGCACCGCATCGGCCGCTTCCATCGCATGCCAGGCGATGGGCCACCGTGCATTGTCCATGCCGTCGGCACGCCCCGCCACCGCCGCTGGAGGGTTCACAGGCAGATCCTGGAGGACCCTGCAGTTCGCCAGCGGCTGCTGCGAGAGAATCGCCTCGAACTGCCGCCGCCGCTGCTCATTGACGACCGGAACGATTACCTGGAGCGTGGGATCCTGTTCGATCAGGAGTCGTACCGCCTGGAGAAAGCGGGGCGCCAGCAAACGGACTTCGGATTCGCGGCTGCCGGGCAGCAAAGCGAGCACGCGCCGTCCCAGTTCCAGTCCAAGCGCAGCCCGGGCCGCATTCCGATCAGGCACTGCGGGAATCAGCTCAGCCAGCGGGTGCCCCACGTAAGTGACCGGTACGCCCTGCTCTCGATACAGATCTTCCTCAAAGGGAAACAATACCAGCATGTGTGACACCGCCCGGCGGATCTGATGAATGCGCGCAAAGCGCCAGGCCCAGATCGACGGACTGACGAAATGCACCGTCGGGATGCCGGATGCGCGCAACCGCTCCTCCAGCCGCAGGTTGAAATCTGGAGCATCCACGCCGACGAAGACGTCGGGCCGCTCCGCAAGCACGCGCCGGCGGGTATCCCGCCAGATCCGGATCAGGCCGGGAGCCCGACGCAGGGCATCCGCATATCCGAATACCGCCAGGGCGTCCATGGGGTGCCAGGCCTGAAAGCCCGTGCGAGCCATGGCCGGCCCCCCGACGCCCACGGTACGGACATCGGAATCATGTGCCTTCAGCCCCTGAATCATGCGGGCCGCCAGCAGATCTCCAGATGGCTCGCCCGCCACGATGGCGGCGCGCAACGTCATGGGCGGGCGATGCCGCGGCTGGCGCCACGCAGAAATTCGACCAGTGTCTGCACGGCTTGATGCTCGGCAGGGTGCTCCCGCTGCAGCCCGATCAACGCTTCGATGGCCTGGTCGATCTGGAGCTTGCGCCGGTAAACGATTTTGTAGGCCTCCCGGAGGACCTGCACATCCTGTTCGGTAAAGCCCCGCCGGGAGAGCCCTTCCGAATTGATGCCGATGGGCCGGAACGAATCGCCCGCACCGATCATGTATGGCGGCACGTCCTGACGCACCGAGCTGGTGCCTCCGATCATCACGTGCGCACCGATATGCACGAACTGGTGCACCGCCGTCAGGCCCCCCAGAATGGCCCAGTCGCCAATCTGCGTATGGCCTCCCATCTGGACGCTGTTGGCGATCACGACATGGCTGCCCACCTGGCAGTCGTGCGCGACGTGGACATACGCCATGATCCAGTTATCGTCGCCGATCCGCGTCGTGCCGACATCCTGGACCGTTCCGGTATTGACGGTGACAAATTCCCGGAATGTATTGCCCTGGCCGATGGTGAGCGCCGTGGGTTCCCCGGCGTATTTCTTGTCCTGGGGAATGCCGCCTATGGAACAGTATCCGTAGAAATGATTGTCCGGGCCAACGGTCGTATGACCGTCGATCACGCAATGCGGTCCGACGCGGGTGCCGGCTCCCAGGAGAACGTGTTCACCGATGATGCTGTAAGGCCCCACGGTGACGCCGTCTTCCAGTGTGGCCCCTGGCGCGACGATCGCGGTGGAATGGATCTGCGCTACCGCCATCATTCCTCCAGAATGCGGACCGCACACATGATCTTGGCTTCGGCGGCGATCTGGTCACCGACCTTGGCCACCGCCGTGTACTTGCAGATCGACCGGCTCAGCTTGTCGGCAGACACTTCCATGCGGAGTTGATCCCCAGGCACGACCGGACGGCGAAACCGGGCGCCGTCGACGCCAACCAGATAGTAGGCGATCTTGGTGCTGGCCAGATTGGGTGCGCCAGCGTCCGCGAAGGAAAACAGAGCCGCAGCCTGCGCAAGCGCCTCGATGATCAGCACACCCGGCATGACCGGGTGGTGGGCAAAGTGACCCTGAAAGAACGGCTCGTTGTAGGTGACATTCTTGATGGCCACGATGCTCTTGCCGGGGTCCATTTCCAGGACGCGGTCCACGAGCAGCATCGGCTGCCGGTGTGGCAACCGCTCCATGATGTCCTTGATATCGAGTTCCATTATTTGTCCTGCTTGTTGTTCGCCGGCTCATCGGCGGCATCCGAAGGGCCCTGCCGTTCCGTCGCGCGCACGCGCCTGCGAAGCTGCGCCAACTGGCCAATCACCGCTGCATTATGTTGCCAGGCGGAATGCTCGGCCACCGGAAACACCCCGGTATAGCGGCCCGCCTTCAGAATATCGGAAGTGACGGCCGTGCCGCCCGAAATATGCACATCGTCGCCCAGCGTGAGATGGCCGCCGAACATGGCGGCGCCACCGATCACACAGCGCTGACCCATGGTGGTGGAACCCGCAACTCCGACACAGGCCGCCATCGCAGTATGATCGCCGATGCGGCAATTATGGCCGATCATGATCTGATTATCGAGCTTGACACCATTACCTAGAACCGTGTCCTCGACGGCGCCCCTGTCCACGGTGGTATTGGCGCCGATTTCCACGTCATCGCCAATGCACACGCCTCCGAGCTGCGCGATCTTCGCCCAAGCGCCAGGCGTGCGCGGATCAGGCGCGAAGCCGAAGCCATCCGCACCCAGCACCACCCCCGAGTGGAGAATGGCCCGCGCGCCGACCCGGACGCCATGATAAAGCGTGACATGCGCGTGCAGCAGGCTGTCGCGCCCGATCCTGCAATCCGGCCCTATGGTGCAGCCCGCACCGATACGCACTCCCGCTTCCAGGTGCACTCTGGCCTCGATGACGGCCAGAGGGCCTATGGTGACGTTCTCGTCCAGCACGGCATCCGCAGCGACCACCGCGCTGGGATGGACGCCGCCCGGCAGCCCGGACAGTCGGTGCCGGTCGAACCATTGCGCCAGCAGCGCATACATCAGATAGGGCTGCGGGCACAGAACCGCGACCCACGGTACCGACGCAGGATGCCGCTCACGAAACGATTTCCAATCCTGAGGCCGCAGAATCACGGCCGCCGCCTGGCAATCATCCAGCTGAGCGTGCAATTTCGGATTGGACAGGAAGCTGATCTCGCTGGCACCCGCTGCCGACAGCGAGCCGATGCCGGCGATGCGAGGATCGATGCCGCCATCGGGCGCCTGGAGCGTGCACCCCAGGCCGACGGTGTCAGCGGTTTTGAGAAGTTGCGAGAGTGCAGGAGCCCTCTCGGGCGCGAGCAGCACAGGCATCGGCGATCAACTGCCCAGGGCTTTGATGACCTGGTCGGTGATATCGACGCGGGGGCTCACGGTCACTGCGTCCTGGATGATCAGATCGTAGTTCTGCTGCTGCGCGATTTTCTTGATGGCGGCGTCCGCCTTTTCCACGATCGCCGAGAACTCTTCGTTCCGGCGGCGATTGAAGTCTTCCTGGAATTCGCGGCGTTTGCGCTGGAGCTCCGAATCCATGTCCTGAAGCTGGCGCTGACGCTTGATGCGATCGGCCTCGGACAGCACCGGGGCGTCCTTGTCCAGCTTTTGGGCCTGGGCCCGCAGATCGTCGGAGAGCTTCTGCAGATCCTGGTTACGCTTCTTGAATTCGGCCTCGATCTTGGCCTGCGCGGCCTTCGCAGGCTTTGAATCGCGCAGGATGCGCTCGGTGCTGACGAACCCGATCTTGGTGCCTTGTGCATAAGAGGGCGCGACTGGCAGCGCCCCGAGGCCGATCACAGCCGCCACTGCGATGACAAGCGGCCCGCGCACAACGCGACGGGTCATAACCGAAACATTCAAACCTGAGAGAAACATGATGTGGAATCCACCTGGGACGAGCTGCTACAAAAGGGGTTATTGTGCCATCAAACGGCGCGACCGGGTTCAGAAACCGGTACCAATCTGGAACTGGAAGACCTGTTTCTGGTCGCCTTCCTTGGCGTTCAGCGCCTGGCCGAACGACAGTTGCAGCGGTCCCAGCGGGGATTCCCAGGACAGCCCCAGGCCGGCGGAATATTTCCAGCCGCAGGGGTCGACCGATGGCGACGAGGCGTATCCGGCCGGGCAGCCAAACCCGTCGGTCGTGGAAATCTGGCCGGCATCCGTGAAGATGAACCAGCGCAGCGTGCGATCACGCGAGGCGCCCGGGAACGGCAGATAGAGCTGCGCGTTGGCCACCATCCGGCGCGAGCCGCCCAGATTGGTGCCGGTAACCGTGTCCACCGGGCCCAGGGACGCGCCCCGGAAGCCGCGCACCGATCCAATGCCGCCGGCATACATGTTCTTGATGACAGGGAATGGCTTGCCGGCCTCGCCGTACGTCTTTTCCCAATCGACCTGCCCGTTCAAAGCAAACGTGAAGGCGCGCCCAAGGGGCCAGAAAAACTGCTGCTGGCCGCTGAGCTTGTAGTATTTCAGGTCGATCGTGGACACGTCGCTGGACACGCGGGTGTAGCTGCCTTTGTGCGGCGCCAGCGCGCTGTCCCGGGTGTCCTTGGCCCAGCCCAGGCTGAAGATTGCCGAATTCGTCGTGTCGCCGTAAAACTTTTGCACATAATCGACATAGGCCTGAGGCGCCTGGAAAGGCCCCGAGAGGTTGATGTCGTTGATGGAATTGTGCTCAAACGTGACGCCGGCAAAAACGCGGTCGGTCTCGGAGATCGGAACGCCGAAGTTCAGGCCTGCGCCCAGCGACTCCACCGAATACCATCCCAGGGAACCGCTGCCATCCACGTTGTACGGCGTGGTGCGCCGGTAATACAGCGACGTGGTCTTGCTGATGCCGTCCTGGGTCCAGTACGGGTTGGTGTGCGACAGGACCGCCGCCCGGTTCGTGGCGCTGGTGTTGACATTCAACGACAGGGAATTGCCGCTGCCAAAGACATTGTCCTGGCTGATTCCGGCTGACAGCATGAGCTTGTCGGTCGTGCCGTAGCCAATCCCCAGATTGACCATCCCGGTGGGCTTTTCCTTCACACCGACGTTGACGTCCACCTGGTCGGGCGTGCCCGGCACTGGCTCGGTCTTCACGTCGACATCCGTGAAGTAGCCCAGGCGATCGATGCGTTCCTTGGATGTCTTGATGCTCGAGGCGTCATACCAGGCGGCCTCCTGCTGGCGCATCTCCCGGCGCACCACCTCGTCCCGGGTGCGTGTATTGCCGCCCACGTTGATCCGGCGCACATAGACTCGCCGGCCGGGATCCACGTAGAAAGTCAGGCTTGCAACGTGATGGTCCCGATCCAGTACGGGATTGGGGTTCACGTTGGCAAACGCATAACCCAAGGTGCCCAGATAATCAGTGATGGACTTGGCTACCGCGTTGGTCTTCTCGGCCGAGAACGTCTGGCCTTCCTTGACGGTCACGAGCGGCTTGAGCTTGTCGTCCAGCCCCAGCAGGTCGCCCGCAAGATCGACCTTCCCCAGCTTGTAGGGTTGGCCCTCGTGCACCGTCATGGTGATGTAGATGGACTTGCGATCCGGCGAAATCGTGACCTGGGGCGACTCCATGGAAAACTCCAAGTAGCCGCGGTCCAGGTAGTAGGAACGGATGCGTTCCACATCGCCTTCGAGTTTCTCCCGGGAATACTTGTTGGTGCCGGTGTACCAGGTCATGACGCCACCGGTCGTCAGTTCCATCTGGTCTTCCAGCGTCCCGGACGAGAACGCCTTGTTGCCGATGAACTCGATCCTGGAGATCGTCGCCACGCCACCTTCGAAGATGTCGAAGCTCACGCCCACGCGGTTGCGCGGCAGCGGCGTGATGACGGGATTGATCTGTACCCCGTACTTGCCCTTGGACAGATACTGCTGCTTGATCTCGAAGACCGCTCGGTCCAGCATGGCCTGGTCAAAGACGCGCCCCTGCCCGAAGCCTACCTGGGACAACGATTTCGACAGCGCTTTCACGTCGAATTCGCGCATGCCGTTGAAATTGATCGACGCGATGGTGGGCCGTTCCTGGACCGACACCACCAGCACATCGCCGCGCGCGTCGATCTTGACGTCGTTGAAGAACCCGGTTCCGTAAAGTTTCTGGATGGCGGTGGAGGCCTGTTCTTCTGTAAACGTCTGGCCGATCTTGACGGGCAGATAGGTGAAGATAGTCCCTGGATCGACACGCTCCAGTCCCTGAACCTGAATGTCATGCACCACGAAAGGCGTAAAGGCCGCTGCCACGGCCGGTGCCAGCAAGGTTGCCAGCATCAGCGAAATGGCACGCTTGGACAAACGAAACTTCCGGGGAGACGACATCCTGGCAATCCTTTTCAAGCCGCGAGGGGATAAGGCATCAACGATGCGCGATTGTAAGTCACAACGTCGTCAACTGAAAAGCCGCTCAAAATCGTTGAATAGCGCCAGAACCATCAGTCCCATCACCGTCGCGAGCCCCAGGCGGAAGCCCACGTCCCGGATGCGCTCCGGAACGGGCCGCCCCCCGCGCAACGCCTCCGCCACATAGAACAACAGGTGGCCCCCATCCAGCATGGGAATGGGCAGCAGATTCAGCACACCGATGCTGATACTGATGAGGGCCAGGAAATCCAGATAAGCCTCCAGGCCGATACGAGCCGTTCGTCCCGCATATTCCGCGATGGTCACCGGCCCGCTGATGGTCCGCCAGGAAGCCTCGCCGACCAGCATGCGCCCCAGCATGCGCAGCGTGAACACACTCATGTCCGCGGTTCGCCCGATCCCCGTGACAAGGCTGTCCACCAGCCCCTGCCTCACCAGTACCCGCTGCTGCCGTCCCTGGACCAGAGCGCCAATTCGCCCGACTGGCGTGCGCGCGGCATCCGCCTCCGGCCGGGGGGTGACCACCAGAGAGATCTCGGCGCCCTGGCGCGAGACGACCAGGGTCAGAGGCCGGCCAGCATGATCCTGGATGATCGACACGAATTGCTGGATCGACGGGTGCTCGACGGCAGCAATGGAACGAACCTCGTCCCCCGGCCGCAACCCGGCTTGCTCGGCTGCCCCACCGGGCGTGAGCGTCCCGATGACCGGAACCGGAGGGGCAAGGCCCAGTCCGGCGGCGGACAACGGATCTGTCTGGCTCGAGGAACTCGTCTCAGGCGCAGGAATTTGCAAGGTGACGCTCCGGAGGCCACCGCTCGGTGCTTGCACTCCGAGCGAAACCGTGCCCCCCACGGTCGCCGGCTGCATGAGATGCCAGCGAGCCTGTGTCCACGACGCGACGGGCTGGCCATCCACGGATTTCAGGATCTCGCCCGCA
>Ga0134125_10009995_pt1 | contig 10662 bp, 10 predicted proteins | sample KB31751_FD_96464 | JGI IMG/M metagenome (GOLD analysis project Ga0134125, IMG submission 96464) | Terrestrial soil microbial communities with excess Nitrogen fertilizer from Kellogg Biological Station, Michigan, USA - KB3-175-1 | ecosystem: Environmental > Terrestrial > Soil > Unclassified ...
CTCGGTGGTTATCGCGAAATGCCGGGAGTAGACTGACCGTATGGCAACGGTAACGCTCAATCTGGACGAGGAGCTTTCCAAAGTGACTCAGGAAATGGCGGAAGAACGCCACGCCTCGGTTGATGAGGTTATCCTCGACCTCTTGCAGCGAGCAGCCGCAGAGCGGCGAAAGCCTCAATCATCGCAAGAAGCGGAAGACGCGCGAATGCAACGCTGGGACGAGTTTATGGCACAATTCCCTAAGTTTGATACGGGTGGCCCCTACACTCGCGATGAAATGAATGAGCGGTAGCGTCTTCATGACTGGTGGAACCAAATCTGTAGCCTATCCGGATCTCGTGGACACACTGTTGCGTCCCCGCCTTCACCGACCCGAGGTTGTTCTCGATCTGTTTGCAGGTTGCGGCGGATTGGGTTTGGGCTTTGAGGCTGCTGGATTCGAGACGCTTGGATTCGAGATGAATCCTGATTGTTGCGCCACATACAACTCGAACCTTCACGGCCATTGCACTGAGTCTTTCTTGACGCCAGACACAGAGCTACCCCATGCAGATATCGTTATTGGTGGCCCTCCATGCCAGCCCTTTAGCGTGGGGGGAAATCAGCTCGGACTCGAAGATTCACGAGACGGTTTTCCAGCTTTTATCGCAGCAGTAGAGAAGCTGAAACCTAAAGTCTGGATGTTTGAGAATGTCCGCGGCTTACTTTACAAGAATCGATGGTATCTCGACCAAGTCGTACGCAAATTGGAGCGTTTTGGCTACGTTGTCGACGTGAAGCTCTTGAACGCCGCACATTATCTTGTTCCACAAAATAGAGAAAGAATCATCGTAGTTGGACATAAGGGCGGATATGCCTTTCCTGTGAGAGAGCCTGAAGTGGTAACAGCTGGACAGGCGTTGGGTGGGTTTTTGTTTGACGAACCAGCAGATGGCCGTTATCTGACCGAAAGTATGGACGCCTATGTCGGCAGGTACGAGAAAGCTTCACAGTGCATAAATCCACGCGATCTTGATCCGCATCGACCTGCTCGCACCGTCACGTGCCGCAATCTTGGAGGAGCAACGGGCGATATGCAGCGGATAAAGCTGGCAAGTGGAAGACGGCGGCGGTTAACAGTCCGAGAGGGAGCACGGCTACAGAGCTTCCCCGACTGGTTTGAATTCAAAGGCAGTGAAGGCAGCCGCTTCGATCAGGTGGGGAATGCAGTTGCTCCGATGTTCTCCTACGCTCTTGCAAAGAGCGTAGTCGCTTACCTTGACCAAACTGAGTGCATGAGTGAAGAGGCTATTCGCTCTCATTGGTCGCCCATGCAAGCAAGCTTGGAGCTTGAAATCGAAGCAGGTGTCGATCATGGCTAGGAAGAGCCGGCTGGAAAAGCTCGTCGACGAGACTCTGATCATTTTGACGAGCCTTGGCATCCCGATGATAGGGATGACGAGCCGACGCAAAGTGAAAATGGCAAAAGCATTTCTTGCCGTGGCTGGGATGAAAAGCAATAGTTCATGGATTGACGTGCGTGACGACAATCGTCTTCGTTCACGCGATGTCATCCAGTGGATGAACGAGTATCTTGGCGAGGATATCTCTTCCGGCTCCTATGACGATATTCGGAGGAAGGATCTTTGTTTGCCTGTAGAAGCGGGCATCGTGCTGAAAAGTGCGGGGAAAGAGAATGCCGCTACGAATGACGGCACCAGGCCGTACGCACTTAGCGCGGAAACTGCTGAACTCCTCAGGCGATATGGCACAGATCAATGGGATCAGAAGTTGGGAAACTTCATGGCTGGCCGGGTGACGCTTGCGGAACAATTGAATAAGGCAAGACTGCAAAACAGAATCCCGATCACCATCGGCGATACGGAGCTGCAATTTGGTCCCGGCGAGCACAACGAACTCCAAAAGAAGATCATTGAGGACTTCCTGCCCAACTTTGGCGATGGTGCCGAGGTTCTCTACGTCGGCGATACAGAAGAGAAACTTCTTTTTCTCAATGAAAAACGGCTGAAAGAGTTGGGCTTCTTTGAACTGGCTCATGACAAACTGCCTGACGTACTGGCATATTCGTCAACGAAGAATTGGTTATTCGTGATTGAAGCTGTTCACTCAGCAAATCCGATCAGTGAACTCCGGAAGCGAACTTTGGAATCGCTGACGGCAGGATGCACCGCCGATATTGTGTATGTCACTGCTTTCCTCACAAGAGACTCTTTTCGTAGGTTTGCCCGTGAAATTGCTTGGGAGACTGAGGTCTGGATCGCGGAAGCTCCGGAACATCTGATCCACTTCAACGGCGACAAGTTTCTCGGACCACATATCCAAAAACGCTAACCAGCGTTCTCATTGAGTTTCCGCCGCTCGGTCTCAAGGTACGTATAGCGGATGCGGTGAACCACAGTAATGGTCGACAGAACCGCCAACACCCAAAGCGCAGGCGCCATCGCTCCCCAGCGGTTGAACAAAGCGCCAAGGATGATGAGGACGATGCGTTCTGGCCGCTCCATGAAGCCCACTTTGCAGGATCCGATCAGCGCTTCGGCCCGCGCGCGCGTGTAGCTGACCATCACCGACGCCGTCATACAGAACGCCGCCAGCACCACGTAGAAGAACCGATTGCCGCGCGCGTAGAAGACCAGCAGCCCAAAGAACAACGCCACATCCGAGTAGCGGTCAAGGACCGAATCGAAGAAGGCGCCGAAGACCGAGACCTGATTGGTCTGGCGGGCGACGCGGCCGTCGACCATATCGAACAGACCGGCGCCAATGATCACCAGGCCGGCGTAGACGAACATGCGGACGTTATTGTCCTGCCGCGCGTATCCGAAGAAGAACGCCGCGAGGATGTTGATCAGCAGGCCGATGAAAGTGAGCGTGTTGGGCGAGATCTTCGACAGCGCGAGGCCGTTGACGATTTTCTGTAGCAGCCAGCCGCTGCCTTTTCCGAATGCACTTGTCCAGGTCATTACGCAAGTTCCAGTTTAGCGCAGGATGGGGGAGATAGAGCAGTGTCGGTAAGGGTGTAGGCCGCAGAGAGAGTGCCGACGCCGTTTTCTCCCAATGAAAACGGCCTTCTCCTCCGCTCAGGAGATTTCAGCATTACCGGAACTGCTCTAATGTGATGGGACGCGATGCCACAACACTATCTTCGACGACTGACCGGAAAGGAGCGCACGCAGGCTGCGAATCGCGAACTGGCGTTCTTCCTGGCGTTTGTCGCTGGAGCCGCGAATGCGGGTGGGTATCTGGCGGTGCGGCAATATACGTCGCACATGTCAGGAGTAGTGTCTGCCATGGCGGATAACCTGGCTTTGGGGAATGGCGGATTGCTCATGGCCGGCGCCGAAGCCTTGGGTTCGTTTGTGGCCGGAGCCGCGCTGACGGCGGTGCTGGTGAACTGGGGAAGGCGGCGGAATCGACAGGGTGCTTATGCGGTTCCGTTGGTGGTGGAAGCCGCGCTGTTGCTGATCTTCGGATTGATTGGGCACCGGTGGGGGGACGGCACCACTTTTATGGTTCCAGAAACGGTGATGTTGCTTTGCTTCACGATGGGCCTGCAAAACGCCATCATTACAAAGCTTTCAAACGCGGAGATTCGCACGACGCACGTGACCGGCATGGTGACCGATCTGGGGATTGAGTTGGGGAAGGCGCTCTACTTCAATCGCGCGGCGGCAAAGCAGCATGTTGTTGCCGATTGGGCCAAGGTGCGGCTACTGGGATCGTTGGTGGGGTCGTTCTTTTCGGGCGGAGTCATTGGCGCATTCGGCTTCAAGTACGCCGGATTCGGGTTTACAGTGCCGCTGGCCTTTGTATTGCTGATTCTGGCAGCCGTGCCAGTTATCGACGATTTGCGGCGGCCGAAAAGTTAGACTACTGCGCCATGGATCGTGGTGAGCTTGAGGACTTCCAGCTCGCGCTTGCCGTTGGGCGTGACGACCACGGCGGTGTCGCCGATTTCCTTGCCAAGCAAGGCCCGGCCAATGGGAGACGTCGTCGAAATCAGGCCTTTGGCCACGTCCGATTCTTCCGAAGTCACAAGCTTGTAGGTAATTTCCTCATCCTTGGTGCTATCGAAGACAACGATGGTTGAACCGAAGCCGACCTTATTCCGAGGAATATTTTCGAGATTCACCATGGCAAGCTCGCCCATGCGCTTCTTGAGCTGGCCAAGGCGGGCGTTCACGAACACCTGGCGCTGTTTGGCCATGTGGTATTCGGCGTTTTCGGAAAGGTCGCCGAGGGCAACCGCTTTCTTGATCTCGGCAGGAAGTTCAGTGGTGAGCTCGTACTCGAGCTGCTTGATCTGCTCTTCGAGTGCCTTTTTGATGTCATCCATAACAAGGGTCTGCTTTGCTGGGCCGCGTTTGGCCGGAAGTGGAAAATCTGATTATACGGAATGGAGAGGCAGCGATCAGGGATTAGTCTGCATCCGGGTCGGGGAGTAGAGCAGGGGACTGGCGACGCAGCCACGCGTCAAGGATAAGAGTCGCGGCGACCTGGTCGATGACCTTGCTGCGGGTCTTACGGTCTTCAGAGGTGAAGCGGTGGCCGGAACGGTTGAGAAGTCCGTGAGCTTCCGCAGTAGTGTGGCGCTCGTCCAGAAGCTGAAGGTCAGGCGGCGTTGTCAGATGTTCGGCGAGGTGCGCTCGAAGAGCTTCGGCAAATATCTCGGTTTTTGATGACTGCGGACTGGCTTCGCCGCTGGCATGAACGGGCAAACCGATGAGCACCGTCGCCACATCGTAGCGGCGGATGAGCCGCGCAATCGACTTCAGGTCGGCATTAAGGGTCCCGCGATAGATCGTCAGCAGTGGCTGCGCGGTGTAGCCAAGTGCATCCGATAGAGCAACGCCAATACGGCGGTTGCCGACGTCGAGAGCGAGAATGCGTTGCAGTGACACTCTCCAAGTGTACGGCGACAACACTCGGCAATAGAGCGGTACTCGTGTAGGTGTAATACGGGGCCTCACCGCGATGGGCGTTTTCCTCAATGAAAACGCCACTGTAAGCCCTTATCGGGGAGCCCGGTAACACGAGTACTGCTCTAGAATGCGGATGAGGTGTATGCGTGCGTCTGTTGAAGGCGATCTTTTTGCTGATCCTGCTGGCCGCCGCGGCGGTAGGTTTCTATTTCTATCTGCCCTACGGGCCGACGCAGGAGACGTTCGTCGATATTCTCTCCGGCACCGGCACCCAGGCCATGGCTGCGCAGCTACAGCAGGCAGGCATCATACGCAACCGGTATGCGTTCGACGCCATGCGGCTTGCACATGGCGGTCCTTTGAAAGCCGGAGAATATCGCTTCGACCACAAGGCTTCTCTGATTGAGATTTATCAGCGGATTCGCAAAGGCGATGTCTATACACGGACGCTGGTGATCCCCGAAGGCTTCAACATCTTCGACATCGCGCAGGCGGTCGAAACAGCGGGACTGGGCTCCAAAGCGGCGTTTCTGGACGCGGAGCGCAAGAACACCGCGCTGATCGCACAGTGGAGCCCGGGAGCAACTTCACTGGAAGGCTATCTGTTCCCGGACACGTACCGCTTCAGCCGCCACGCAACGCCTCCGTTGATGCTCGCAACGATGGTGAAACGGTTCGGGCAGAAGACAGCAGAGTTGCAGATGGGCCAGGGCGTCGATGTTTCACGGACGGTGACTATGGCTTCGCTGGTCGAAAAAGAAGTGCATATTGACGCCGAGCGGTCGCTGGTTGCGGGAGTTTTTGAGAACAGGCTGGCTGCGGGCATGCCGCTGCAAACCGATCCTAGCGTGGCGTACGCTTCACTGCTCAGCGGCACGTGGACCGGAGTCATCCACCAGAGCGAACTGCACGCGGACTCCGGCTACAACACCTACGCTCACGGCGGTTTGCCACCCGGACCGATCTGCAATCCAGGCATCTCGGCACTCAAAGCGGCTTTACATCCGGCAAAGACAGAGTTCCTGTACTTCGTCGCAGACGCCAATGGCGCCACACGCTTTTCAAAAGACATCACCGAACATAACGCCCAGGTTGCGGCGTTTCGCGCCAACACCAAATAGCCGGAAAAGAAAACGCCAGTAGCGCAAAGGACGCAAGGTTTTCGCCACGGAACCCGTTGCGTTTCCTTCGCGTCCTTTGCGTCCTCCGCGTTCGCGTTTGCTTTCCCCAAGCAGCGGCTAACGGCTACGATTGCTGCATGCGCATCAAACTCCCTTTCGGTCGACACTCCCTCGAAATTGAGCTACCCGCGCAGGCCAGCGCAACCATCATCGCCAAGTCCGCTCAGCCTGGCCTCGCTGATCCATCCGCCGCAGTCCTCCACGCTCTCGACAATCCCATCCAATCTGCACCACTGAAAGAAATTGCAAAGGACCGCCGCTCCGCCTGCATCCTGATCTGCGACATCACGCGGCCGGTCCCTAACCATCTCTTCCTGCGCCCGACGATCACCACTCTCATCGCCGCGGGCATTCCCGCGGAAGCGATCTGCGTCCTGATCGCCACCGGCCTCCATCGCCCCAATGAAGGAGACGAACTCGCAGAACTCGTCGGCGATCCCTGGGTCCTCGAAACCGTCCGCGTAGAAAACCACTTCGCCCGCGACACCGCCGCTCACGCCGATCTTGGCCGAACACCCACTCGCGGAACTCCCGTACAAATCGACCGCCGCTTCGTCGACGCCGACCTCAAAATCGTCACCGGCCTGGTCGAGCCGCACTTCATGGCCGGCTACTCGGGCGGCCGCAAAGTCATCGCTCCTGGCATTGCGTCGGCAGAAACCATACGCACATTCCACAACGCGCGCTTCCTCGAAACACCCGAAGCCCGCTCCTGCAATCTCGCCGGAAACCCACTCCACGAAGAGCAACTCGAAATCCTGAAGCTTATCGGCGAAGCCTACAGCCTGAACACTGTCATCAGCGAAGACCGCGAGCTGATCCACGTCACCTTCGGCGAAATCACCGCCGCCCATGAGGCCGCGATCGACTTCACCCGCCACGCCACCGCGGTTCCCGTCCCGCGCCGTTACAGCACGGTCGTTACATCGTCCGCCGGCTTCCCGCTCGACAGCACCTACTACCAGACCGTCAAGAGCATGGTTACACCGCTCGACATCCTCGCGCCGGGCGGCACACTCATCGTCGCTGCAAAGTGCGACGAAAGCTTCGGTTCCGAGGAGTTCCGTCTCGCGCAACAAACCCTCCACGACATCGGCCCCGAAGCCTTCCTCGAAAACATCAACGCGAAACCGCTCGCCGCCATCGACGAGTGGCAAACCGAAATGTTATTGCGCGCCACACGTCACTTCCGTGTCCAGCTCTACGCTCCGGGTCTTTCCGCCGAAGACCGCAGTATCACCTGCGTCGAAATGATTGACTCCATTGCATCCGCCGTCGCCGACAGCATCGCCCGCAGTGGCGACAGCGCGGTCGCCGTGATCCCTGAAGGCCCCTACCTCATCCCGCTCTACACGCCACCTGTCACTGATTAGTAGACGCGGGCGCAATGTTGGCGGAACATTTGCATTACCCTACCCGTACCAGATATTCACAGCCCCACGTACGTTCAAAAAGAATCGGAGCCCCAGAAATGTCTCTGACCATCACCGGTCTTTCCAAGACCTACCCCAACGGCGTCCAGGCGCTCAAGAACATCTCGCTCACCATCGGCAACAACATGTTTGGGCTGCTCGGCCCTAACGGCGCCGGCAAAAGCACACTGATGCGCACCATCGCCACCTTGCAGGAGCCCGACTCCGGCACCATCACGCTCGACGGCATCAACGTTCTCACCGACAAGAACGCCATTCGCCAGACGCTCGGCTATCTCCCGCAGGAGTTCGGCGTGTATCCCAGGATGTCCGCGCTCGACATGCTCTCGCACCTCGCCGTCATGAAGGGCATCACCAACGCCGGCGAACGCAAGGCCGTCGTCGAAGCTCTGCTGCAGCAGACCAACCTCTGGGACTTCCGCAAGAAAGCGCTCAGCACCTACTCGGGCGGCATGAAGCAGCGCTTCGGCATCGCGCAGGCGCTGCTCGGCAAGCCCCGCCTCATCATCGTCGACGAGCCCACAGCCGGCCTCGACCCCGCGGAGCGCAACCGTTTCCTCAACCTGCTTTCGTCCATCGCGAGCGACGTAACGGTCATCCTCTCCACGCATATCGTCGAAGATGTACGCGAGCTTTGCCCGCGCATGGCAATCATCGCCGGCGGCAAGCTGCTGCTCGAAGGCTCTCCCAACGAATCGCTCGAAGCGCTCAACGGCAAAATCTGGTCGAAGGTTGTTCCCAGCGACGACGAGCTCCGCGCGCTCGAAGCCAGCCTAAACGTCATCTCCGCGCATCTGGTCTCCGGCCAGCACGAAGTCCGCGTCTACGCCGACTCCACTCCCGGCGAGGGCTTCCGCTCCGTCGACTCCGGCCTGGAAGACGTCTACTTCCTCAACCTCGCGCAGTCAGCCCAGCCGCAGCCCGTCAACTAGCTGCGGCTCTGCCGTTGTTCTTGCTTTTCTTGTTTGTCATCCCGTAGGGATCTGCTTCTGTCTTTGTTCTTGCCGTTGCCTTTCTTGTTGTCATCCCCGCAGGGGATCTGCTTCTGCCGTTGCTCTTGCTCTTGCTCTTGCTCTTGTTTCTGTTTCTGTTTCTGAGATAGGTCCGGGCTTTAGCCCGGACATTAGAACCGCCGCACCAATCGGGCTTTAGCCCCTGGGACCATAAGCCGCACCACCGGAGACCGAAACGATGGCCCTCTTCTGGGAGTTCTTCACCTTCGAACTGAAATTCCGCCTCAAAAGCTGGTCGACCTATATCTATTTCCTGATCTGGTTCGCCTTCAGCTTCCTCTGCATTGCTGCCGAAGGCTTCATCAACTTCGGCAACGGAAAGACGCTTCTCAACGGCCCTTTCGCGACGACGATCATCTATCTCCTCGCATCGCTGTTTGGAACTATCGTCATCTCCGCGATCTTCGGCATCTCCGTCCTTCGCGATTTTCAGCGCGACACATTCCAAATGATCTTCACCAAGCCCATCACAAAGTTCGCCTACCTCGGCGGCCGCTGGGCTGGTTCCTTTGTCACCTGCATCTTCGTATTTTCCGGCCTCATCTTCGGCGAAGGCTTTGGAAGCATCATGCCCTGGGCCGACCAAACCGTCCTCATCCACGGCCACTTCTGGTGGTATCTCCAGCCGTTTCTTTCCATCGTTGTCATCCAGATATTTTTTCTCGGCTCGATCTTCTTCCTGGTCGCCGCGCTCACACGAAAGATCACGGTCGTCTATCTGCAGGGCATCGCCATCCTGATGGGCTACTTCCTGATGCAGGCGGTTTTCGGCGCCACCCGCTCGCTTGAACATTTCTGGTCGGGCCTCTTCGACCCCATCGGTCTGAGATTGCTCAACGACGTCACCCGCTACTGGACGATTGCCGAACAAAACACGCTGCTCCTCTCCTGGTCTCCGCATGCGGCCGAAGGTGTCTTCCTCTACAACCGCCTGTTCTGGATCTTCATCGGCTTCCTTTCCATGGCTGCCACCTACAAGTTCTTCCCCATGTCTGTCGAAGCCCTCACTGCCCGGTCGCAGGGCCGTCGCGCCGCGAAAGCCAAGCAGGAAGAAGCAGCAGAAGTCCGTCCGCGCCGCTCGCTGGTTGCAGCCCACCTCCCGCAAGTCCATCAATACTTCGATAGCAAACTCAACGTCAGCCAGCTTGTTTCTCTGACACGCCTTCGCATCTCGAACATCACGCACGAACTGCTCTTCTGGGCGCTCGTTATCCTCATGGCGTTCTTCGCTTTGATCATCGGCCATACCGCCGGCAAAGTGAACGACACCAACGTCTGGCCGGTCACATTCCTGATGGTTAGCTCCGTTGAGGGGCTCGCCATTGCCCTGCTTTATATCATCGCGACCGTCTATGCGGGCGAGCTGGTCTGGCGTGAACGTGACACGCACTTCGACGGTATCCACGACGCGCTGCCGATGCGCGAAACCGTCGACTGGCTCTCAAAGTTCTTCGCCATCGCCTTCGTCGAATTGGTCCTCATCACCGTCATGCTCCTCTGCGGCATCATCCTGCAGACTGCCTCCGGTTATTACCACTACGAGCTTCTCCAGTATTGCCAGGAGTTTTACCTCATCGTCTTCCCCGGTGTCATGGCCTACACCCTGCTTTCGTTCTTCGTGCAGACGATGGTTTCCAACAAATTCATCGGCCACGGCATTGTCATTGCCGTCTTCTTTGCCTCGCAGGTGCTGCCTCGCTTCAATTTCGAGAATTCTCTGTATGTGCCCCTGCAAATCCAGACCCCTACCTACTCCGACATGAACCGCTATGGCCACTTCGTCGAGGCACTTCTCTGGGGGAACGTGTACTGGCTCTCTATCGTCGCCGCACTGGCTGTCTTCTCCATCGCTCTCACTCGCCGCGGCGCTGAAGACAGTTGGAGCGCTCGCTGGATTCAAGCCCGCCGGCGTCTCCGCGGTCTCACGCCTGCCCTCGTTCTCTTCGTTCTGATCGCCATTGGCAGCGGTAGCTGGTATTTCTACAACACCCACGTCCTCAACACCTTCTATACGCAGAAGCAGCTCCGCGACTTCCAGGCGCAGTACGAGCGCGACTTCAAAAAATACGAACACTTCCCACAACCCAAGGTCACCGCTGTCGACGCCAACATC
>Ga0134125_10009999_pt1 | contig 10661 bp, 10 predicted proteins | sample KB31751_FD_96464 | JGI IMG/M metagenome (GOLD analysis project Ga0134125, IMG submission 96464) | Terrestrial soil microbial communities with excess Nitrogen fertilizer from Kellogg Biological Station, Michigan, USA - KB3-175-1 | ecosystem: Environmental > Terrestrial > Soil > Unclassified ...
CTCGATTACGCCGAGATGGTTTACAACGGTCTGTGGTTTACGCCGCTTCGCGAAGCGCTCGACGCATTCTTTGAGACAGTCGCGCGGCCGGTGACAGGTGAAATCACGATGCGGCTCTTCAAAGGCAATCTGGAGCCCGTCAGCCGCAAGAGCCCGAATTCGCTTTATAGCTTGAACATCGCCAGCTTTACAATGGGCGCCGAATACGATCAGAAAGACGCGCTTGGGTTCATCAACTTGATTGGCCTGCCGATAAAAGTCCGCGCCTCGTTGAAACAATAAGCGGGCGCGCCGCGAGGATCTACAATACTGTGGCGCCTTCAGCTTGCCGAGAGCGGGCAGTTGATTGCCCGCTCTCGGCAAGCTGAAGTTTCGCTCACTGCAACGGACTCCTCGGTTTTGCTTCCCCTCGTATCATGGAAGTATGCGAGTCGAAGCGGCGTTCGGAAAGAGGAGTCTCTCGTTGGAACTCCCCGACGGTCCTCGTTACGAGGTGTTGGAGGCTCGATCGGCACGAGCGCTAAGCGACGTTGGCATAGCCCTGGCCGATGCTCTGGATTCGCCGATCGGACGGCCGCCGCTGAAGGAACTGGCGCGCGATCGTAAGACGGCGGCAATTTCGGTTTGCGACATTACACGCCCCGCTCCTAACAAACTCACGCTGCCACCTATCCTCGATCGGCTGCACGCTGCCGGAATCACCGCGGAAGACATTACCATCCTGATTGCAACCGGACTGCACCGGCCCTCCACGTCCGATGAACTCGACGTCATTCTCGGGAGAGAGATTGCTTCCCGTTATCGCGTGGTGAACCACAATGCGCGAGAAATAGGGCAGCATCACTTCCTGGGCAAAACAGCGCGAGGGACTCCTGTTTATATCGACGAACGTTTCATGGCCGCCGATCTTCACATCACGCTCGGTTTCATCGAGCAGCACCTGATGCTCGGATTTTCAGGCGGCCGTAAATTGGTGGCGCCCGGCCTTGCCGCGCAGGACACCATCAAGGTGCTTCACTCGCCGCTGTTCATGCGCGAACCGAAGGCGATTGAAGGCTCGATAGACGATAATCCGCTGCACCAGGAACTGCTCGAGATCGCGCGCATGGCGCGTCACGACTTTATGCTCGATGTCGCTCTGACGCGGACACGCGACATTGCCGGCGTGTTTGCGGGCGATCCGGTCGAGGCGCATGCAGCGGGCGTAAGGTTCGTGAGCGAGTCGCTGCTGGAAACCATACCGGAGCCAGTGGATGCCGTCATCACAACGGCGGCGGGTTATCCGTTGGACCTGACCTTCTACCAGGCCGTGAAGGGCATCACTGCGGCGCAACACATTCTGAAGCCGGGTGGAAAAATTCTGTTGATTGCCGAATGCGATGAAGGCGCGGGAGCCCGCGAATTTGCGGAGAAGCTGCGGCATCTGAAGACATACGAGTCGTTCCTCGACGAGCTGAAAGCCGGTCCCGTAACGGTCGATCAGTGGCAGTTGGAGAAACTGGCGTTGGTGGGAACCAAGTTCGACGTTTTGTTCTACACACCGGGATTGGCGAAAGCGGCCAGCGGCGGCCTCGCTGCAAAAATGTACGACAGCGTGGGTGAAGCGTTGCAAGCCTTGACGGCAGGTTTGCCCGCGAACGCGCGAATTGCGGTGATTCCTGAGGGCCCGTATGTCTATGCGAGAGTCGCGGAGCCGGTGGCCGCGTAGTTGTCAGTCGTTCGAAGGTTGGCCGCCCCGTAGCGGGCGGGCGCACCAATCCATCAGCAATTCCCACTCGGCCTGCTGGATTTCCATCGCGACCCGCTCCTGACTTGAGCCGGGGCGCTGCCGGGCCTCTTCGCAGAAATCGACGAATGCGGCCGGATTCCACCGGCTTCCCAATCGCATCGCTCCAACAGGATCTGTCGAAACAATTGCGTTCGCCGCTTTGAGGAGATTGGGAAAAATCGCATGCTCGCCGACGCGTTTGAACCAGTACTTTGAATTCGAAGCATCGGGTTCCATGCGATGCACAATTGCATGCCAATAACTGCCTTCCGTGGATCCGACATTCTGTGCCACTTCGTGTGCGTCGTTCCAGAAGCCCAGGTAAAGCAGCAAGCCGGCAAGCGATGCTTCGGGAGAACTGGCTTCCGGGAACAGATTTCGCGCCGGCGTGCCGCGCAGAGTAAGCGCTTGATCGCGAGCAACGCTTTCTTTGGCCAGCGGCATGAGGCGCGTATCGGCATCTCCCAGCAGCGCCGCAACTTCGTGCGTGAAATGGCTCAGATCGAGTGGCATGAGGGAAGCGTACCGCGTTTCCAACAGGCGAAATCGATGCAATGCAAAGCGGGGGCGTCAGCGACCATTCTGACCTTGAAAGCCGTGCTGCTGAGAGACGGAGGCCCGGATTGCGCAAACGAAGGTTTGCGCACGGCGGACGGTGTACGTTAGAGAGACGTAACTTCCATTACAACTCAGAGGGCGCGTGCGACTACAACTGTCGCATCATCGGTCTGGCGTCCTGGCGAATATTTATACATCGACGTGAAGATCGCGTGGACGATATCGTCAGCACATTGAGTTCTGTTTTGAAACGCAACGCGTAGCAGGCCCTCGACACCCCATTCCTCGCCGGCTGAATTCACAGCTTCGATGACACCGTCTGTATAGGCAACAACCAGGTCGCGTGGATCCAGTCGAAGCCGGCCTTCTTGATAGTTTGCATCGCCGAACATTCCGAGTGGTGCTCCGCCGGTTTCAAGCCAAGCGACCGAACCGTCTTGTCGGATTACAACCGGAGGATTATGGCCGGCATTCACATACCGCAGTGTGCGAGTTGGCCCGTCGAGAATGCCATAGAATAATGTGGCGTAGCAGCCCGGGAGCGATGACGCGTACACTTGCCGGTTCACTATCCTGAGCGCGGCTGCCGGATCGGTTTCCCCAAACGCCATGACTGTCCGAAGCGACGATTGGACGTTGGATATCATCAATGCTGCGGCAACGCTTTTGCCGGATGCGTCGCCGACGCTCACTGCCAACTGATCATCTTGCAGTGGCGCGAAATCGTAGCAATCGCCGCCCAGCTCAAGCATCTGGCGACAGCGCCCGCTGAACTCGAAAGTCTCGAGCGGCCGGTCGATTTCATGCATAAACCTCCGCTGCACATCGCAGGCAATCGCCCAGTCCCGGCTCACATCCATTACCACCGCATCGCTCGTCATTTTCGGACCTCCACCCATAGGTCGGTTTTCGACCGGCGGAATCGACATGCCCGACGCGAATCCGCCTCGGTGAAATTTTTTATCGGCGATGTCGAGAATTCGTCGTCGGCTCCGACTACGTCATGAAAGCGCGAAAGGAATTCGCTCAAAACTCAAACAAAGGGAGCAAAACAAATGAGATACATCCTAATGATGCACGGCACGAAGGCTGGGGTCGGAACATATGGAGCATGGTCGGAGCAGGACCGGCAGTCGCATATGGCGGTACTCAAGCAAATCAACAAGGAGCTGAACGAATCGGGAGAGTTTGTGGCCACCGAAGGCCTGGTGGGTCCTGATCAGGCGAAGCTCGTGCGCGGGGAGCGAGACGGTCTGCCCATTACTGACGGCATCTTTCCTGAGTCCAAAGAGTTCCTCCTCGGTTATTGGATCGTAAACGTCGAGACGCCGGAGCGAGCCTACGCCATCGCCGGGCGCATTTCAGCAGCCCCGGGTCCTGGCGGGGCGCCGACGAACATGCCGATGGAGGTCAGGCAGATCGTGAGCCGTCCGCCAGAGCAGCCCTGAAGGCTGAAATCAACGACTTAATTCCAAAACGAAAGGACGGATGACATGAAGTACATTTTACTGATGAACACGATGAAAGCGGGCGATTACGGAATGGCTGCATGGCCGAAGAAGGACCAGCAGGCACACATAGCATACTGGAGCAGCCTCAATAAAGAGCTCGCCGAGGCTGGAGAGTTCGTGGTCGTCCACGGCTTGGCATTTCCGGATCAGGCCAGACTGGTCCGGGCTGGCAGGGACGGGACACCGATAACCGACGGCGTGTTTCCTGAGGGCAAAGAATTTCTTGCCGGCTCCTGGATTGTCGACGTCCAGAGCCCGGAGCGAGCCTATGCCATTGCCGCGCGAGCCTCGGCCGCGCCCGGTCCCGGCGGGATTCCCCTGAATATGCCCATCGCGGTTCGGCAAGTAATGATGACTGTGCGGCAGGACAAGTTACTGTGACCACAAGAGAGCGCTCTGAATTGATGGTTGACTCGGACCAGTTTACGCAGATGGTTTACAACCGGTTATAGGAGAGACTAGATACGAAAACGGTCAAAATGAATCCGCCCTCCGATGTTGCCGGAGGGCCGAACTTAGATGCCCGTTCCGCGGATCTGTTGCGCGAACTCGCACCGCAGATATTAGGAGCGGTGGTTCGCCGTTTCCATGACTTCGCCGCCGCAGAGGATGCAGTCCAGGAGGCGCTGCTGGCGGCGACTATGCAATGGCCGAGCGAAGGTGTCCCTGACAATCCTCGTGGCTGGCTTATTCAGGTCGCGACGCGGCGCATGATGGATTATTTCCGCAGCGAAGAAGCGCGGCGGCGCCGGGAGGCTGAGATAGCTATCGAACCTGGAGGCATGGTGGCGGCTGCGGGCGTCGTTCCTGAATCGGAACAGGACGACACACTCACCCTGTTCTTTATGTGTTGTCATCCCTCCCTGACCGTTTCCTCGGCGATTGCCCTCACATTGCGCGCCGTAGGCGGCCTGACTACTGCTGAAATCGCACGCGCATTCCTGGTCCCGGACGTGACGATGGCGCAGCGGATCAGCAGGGCTAAGCAAACCATCAAGGCTTCGGGAGTACCGTTCCAATTACCAAGCAGCCGGGATCAGGTCCAGCGGTTCCGCGCCGTGCTGCACATCCTCTATTTGATTTTCAATGAGGGCTACACATCGAGCTCGGGACCGCAACTTCAGCGGATCGAACTTTCGCGCGAGGCCATTCGACTCGCGAGATCTGTTCACACGTTGCTTCCGGACGACGCTGAGGTCGCGGGATTACTGGCGCTCATGGTGTTAACCGACGCGCGCCGGGCGGCACGAACGAACGCGCAGGGCGAGTTGATTCCTCTAGCGCAGCAGGACAGAACCCTGTGGGACAGAGAGGAGATCGCCGAGGGTGTGGCGCTGATTTCCGCGGCGTTGCCGAAGGGCGCGGTGGGGCCGTATCAATTGCAAGCGGCAATTGCCGCAGTTCATGACGAAGCAACCAAAGCCGATGATACCGACTGGCCGCAGATTCTGGCGCTTTACGAACTCCTGAAGCGCATGTCCGAAAATCCCATGGTCGCGCTCAATCACGCCGTCGCGGCAGCCATGGTGCACGGCCCATGTAAGGGATTGGAATTGCTCAAAGCTCTCGACTCGGACGCGCGACTTGCCGGCCATCACCGCCTTGACGCTGTTCGTGCCCACTTGCTGGAAATGGCTGGCGACCTTCAGAGTGCAATTGCCCACTATCGGATTGCCGCCACCCGGACCACGAGCATCCCTGAGCAGAACTACCTGATGGCGAAGGTAGCGCGCCTCAACGAGATCACGGCAACCCGGGATAAAGGTGCAATTACCCCCGTGCCATGAATACGGGGAGTTTAATCGGAAGGAGTGCTGCAGCGCCGAGAGGGCGTCCTATACGAAGAATCGGTGGTCGGGCACTCGCCGCGAGTACGTGAGCCAACTTCCGGCAGTCTGCAACTGCCAGCAACTAGCCGCAATTACAAATGGTTTCCAGTTGTGCACAATGGGTTTCGGGGCGCTTAGCATTTCATTTTTCCGCGTAGATGATCTCCCCATTTCGAATCGTGTAGCGGATCTTGGAAAATGCTGAAGTGCTCTGAGCCGGGTCAGCACGCAGGACGACAAGATCGGCATCCATTCCCTTCGCGATCAGTCCGCTGTGAGTCGAGTAGCCGAACCGCTGGGCGGGATTCGTGGTGAGCGAAGCAAGAATGTCCTGAAAGCTCATTCCCGCGCGGGACATCCACTTGAATTCCTCGGAAGTGTCGAATTGCTCGATGTAGCCAACGTCCGTGCCAAATAGCACTTGCCCTCCTGCTTGATAGAAAGCCTGCAATTGCCAGGCTGCCTTGCTCATCCCCTGTTCGATATTCTCAGGTGAGGCATGGCTTTTCCTGGCTTCGACGTCCCAAAGCGTGAGCGTCGGGGTAAGAGCCATGTGAGCCGCCGTCATGCGCTGGACGAAAGACGGACTCCAGGGGGTATCCATGGGAGTAGTATGGGCGAGGATATCGACCCCGCTCTGAATCGCAACCTCTATTCCTTGATTATTGGAAACATGCGCAAACACAGGTTTGCCCGCACGGTGGGCCTCGGCGACGATCACCTTCGCCAGATCCAAAGGCATGGTCAAGATGCCATTGCGCTCCACGGAATTCGCAAAGATCTTAATGCCATCCGCGCCGACGTGGATCTGGTGGCGCACTCGCTCCCTTGCCTCCACAGTTGATTTCACCTCCGGAATGCTGACGCGATTAGCTTCGAGGAAGCTTTTGACGTAAATCGGGGCTTTCACCCAGAATGGCTCACCGACTGTGAGGATCCGCGGCCCTTTCACTTCGCCGCGTTCTATTCGATGGCGAATCAGATTGGTGTTCTGAAGCACCGAAGCGATATCGAAGACGGTAGTGAATCCCCAACGTGTGAGCATCTCTTGAAGTTGTGACGAGATCTGCTCGGGCGAGAGTTTGCCTGCATGAAGCAGCCCCGGCAGAAGAATGTGCACGTGGCTGTTCCAGAAACCGGCAGTCACGACGAGGCCCGCACAGTCGATTACGGTTATACCGCGTGGGACTTTGATCTCAGCGCTCGGCCCAACCGACAGAATGTGGCCGCTGTGCATAAGGATTGAGCCGTCTTCGATTGGCGGTTCAGTTGGTGAGAGATAAATCTTTGCGCCAACCAGGGCCAGTTCGGAGGCGTGGCTTTGGTCAGTCGCAAAAAATGCGAGGACCAGAAGAAGATGTACCGCCAGGCGGAGTCGCATGCTTAAAACATACGCCGTAAGCGCAGGAATGGTTCCGAAGTGGCTTTGGGGAACGGTTATTTCTTCCGCTGGATGGACCTAAAGACAATCCGAACAATTCTTTCCCTCAATGTTGCGCCCCATAAAGGTGATTCGCGTCGATATAGCTGCGCACCGCGTCAGGCAATTCCGGCGTGGGCTCTCCGCGTTCCAGCCGGTCTCTGATGTCGGTGCTTGAAATCGGGAGAGCCAGTCCATCGAGACGGTGAACTCGTGCGCCGGGCGGAATTGCAAAATCGTGGCCCGGCCGCGACACGACGATGAAATCCAGCCGGCAGATAAGCTCCCGCCAGCGATGCCAGGTCTGAATCTCGTCGAATGCATCCGAACCGATCAGGAAAAAGAGTTTGTCGCCGGGGCCAAGCGAAAGCGCGAGGCGTTCCACGGTATCGATGGAATAGCTGAACTGGTCGCCTTGTTCAAGGCGCGAAGCTTCGAACAGCGGATTGCCCCGGCACGCAAGCTCCACCATACGGTAGCGATGTTCAAACGGAGTGATCTGCGAAAGCTGCTTGTGCGGCGGATGGCCCGCCGGAATGAAGAGCACCTTCGTAAGCCGAACGGCGTTGGCCGCTTCCTGCGCGATGCGCAGATGGGCCTTGTGAACCGGATCGAATGTGCCGCCAAAAAGGCAGATGCGCTGGGCTGCCGCGCCGGGAGGCTCCGAATTCACCGCGCAGTCCCCGGCCGCCGGTCGCTCGAAATTTGATCGCGGGCGGCGCGGGTGGCAAGCTCGTCGCACCGGTTGTTGTCCTCATGGGAGGCATGGCCCTTGGTCCACTTCCACGCGGTTTCGTGGCGCGCCACCAGTTCATCGAGCGCAATCCACAATTCCTTGTTCACCACGGGCTGCTTGCTGGCTGTCTTCCATCCGTTTTTTTTCCACCCTTTGATCCACTGGGTAATGCCATTTTTCACGTACTGCGAATCGGTCACGATCTCGACAGAGCAGGCTTCTTTCAGCCGTTTCATGCCTTCGATCGCTGCGGTGAGTTCCATGCGGTTATTGGTAGTGTGCGGTTCAGAGCCGAAGGCTTCGCGCTTGTACTCGCCATAGCGAAGAATAAAGGCCCAACCTCCAGGGCCCGGATTGCCGATGCATGCGCCATCGGTGATGAGTTGAACGTGTTTCACGATTTCTGCGAATTGTGTAGGTTCAGGCGCTGCAACCGACTGCTGGAAACGGCTCAAGCGAGCCGATGCACGCGGCCGCCCCAGGCGTCAATTGCTCTGCGAAGAACGCGTCGACGATGTCGAGTATGCCGCGTGCGTCCTGCGTGCGGTAGATCTCCGTGCGAAGCTTCGAGCCGTTGCGCACGCCGTGAGTAAAGTACGTCGCGAACTGCTTCATCTTGCCCACGGCGTCCTTCTCGCCTGCCGTTTCGAGCATCAGGTAATACGTCTTCATGATGTCGTAACGCTCATGGTCATCTGGCACGGTGTACGCGCCGGTCTCGATGTATTCCGCGATCTGCCGGAAAATCCACGGATTGTAGGACGCCGCGCGCCCGATCATCACGGCATCGCATCCGGTTTCCCGCTGCATGCGTACGGCATCTTCGGGAGTGATGATATCGCCGTTGCCGATGACCGGAATCTTGACCGCGTCTTTCACTGCCGCGATGCGCGCCCAATCCGACTTACCGCTATACCCTTGCTCGCGCGTGCGCGGATGCAGCGCGACGGCGGCAAGACCGCAATCTTCCGCGAGCTTCGCGAATTCCGTGTAGATCAGTTCCTTGTCATTCCATCCCGCGCGGAATTTGCACGTCAGTGGAATGCCGATAGCGGCGCGCACCTTGCGGAGAATGGTTTCGACTAATGGCAGATCCCGAAGCAAGCCGGAACCGCCGTTACACTTCACCACTTTGTTGACCGGACAGCCGAAGTTGATATCGACGACATCGAAGCCGCGGCTTTCGCAAACTTGCGCGGCTTCGGCCAGAACATCCGGGTCCGATCCGAAGAGCTGGCATGTGATGGGATGCTCTTCCGGCTCGAACTGAAGATAGCGGAAGTTGCGGTTCGGCTTCTTCGCCGTTTGTGTGCTGACCACTCCATGGGAACTGGTGAACTCCGTCATCAGGAGCCCGCAGCCGCCCTGGTTGCGGATCAGGCGGCGGAATACCGTATCGGTAACGCCTGCCATCGGGGCCAGCACGGTGGCGGGCCGGACGTCAATATGCCCGATCGGGAAACCGGAGGGAAACGTGCAATGCGGGGCGTCTTTATTCATCAACGGAGAATCGAAGGAAGTAATCGAGATAACAACATTTTAACGTGAACGCTGAAACGAGCTGAAGATACAATACGTTGACCAAGGTAGAAGGAGAGGCTTCGCTTGCAAAAGAACGTTGGGATCATCATAGCGGCATTTCTGGCCGGTGTCGTGATTGCGGGTGGTGGAGCATACGTGTTTACACGCATGCACCAGGGAAGTTCGCAGAAGGCGGTGACAGCAGCAGCGCCGGTTCCGGCGCCGGTTCCGCCCGCGGCAACCGTACCTGCTGCCGTTGAGCCGCAGCCCGTTGCCGTGAACGAGAAGGCTACCGAGCCGCAACGGCCCGTGGAGGCGCGGCGAAAAGAAGCGGCGCCCCGGCCAAGTCCCGCTCATCGTCGCGAAGCCCAGGCGGCCGACCGCGGGGATCGGGAACATGCCGCTTCGGAGCCGCAACCTGTTGCCCAAAACGATCCGCCGCCTATGGTGACGCCGGATACCGCGCCGGCAACCGCGCCCCCTCCCTCGCCGGAACGGGCAACCCTGAACCCGCCGGCAGGGACAGTAACGGCGCCGCCGCCTCCGCGAACGCCTCAAACCGTGACGCTCGCCGCGGGAACGCCGATCACCGTTCGCATGAATGAAGCCGTTTCGACCGACAGCAATTATGCCGGCGACACATTCACGGCGAACCTGGACAAACCGGTTATTGTCGATGGCTATATCATTGCGGACCGCGGATCTCGTGTTATCGGCAAAGTGATCGAATCGCAAAAGGCCGGACGCACGAAAGGCCTTGCGAATCTTTCCCTCGCCCTCACCGAAATTCATACGACCGACGGACAAACCGTGCGCATTGAAACCACGCCTTGGGATAAACAGGGCCAGAAATCAAAGCGCCGGGACGCCGCTGAAATCGCGGGTGGCGCGGCGCTCGGGGCCATTATCGGCGCGATTGCCGGTGGTGGCAAGGGAGCCGCGATTGGAGCGGGCGGTGGCGGAGCGGCGGGAACAGGCGTAGTGTTAACCCAGCGGGGCAAGTCCGCGAGCGTACCAGCGGAAACACGTCTGACGTTCGCGCTTGACCAACCCGTCACCATCACAGAGCGTCTCAACCAGCAGTAGATCTCCAATACTGCCCGTACGCGCGATTGGAGATACTGACCCACCCTGGGTACCGTATGACACGGTTACGAATGTGCCGCTGCCCGATCTAACGGGTGAACGCCATCGGATTGGATGGCGTAAAGCTCTTTGTGGTGTGAACCAGAAACCTGGAGTTGATCGTCAGCGCACGCGCTCACCTCAAGCGGAGGGATCAATTTGTGCACCGAACCCGAGTGTCGGGGAGTGCCCA
>Ga0134125_10010000_pt1 | contig 10660 bp, 15 predicted proteins | sample KB31751_FD_96464 | JGI IMG/M metagenome (GOLD analysis project Ga0134125, IMG submission 96464) | Terrestrial soil microbial communities with excess Nitrogen fertilizer from Kellogg Biological Station, Michigan, USA - KB3-175-1 | ecosystem: Environmental > Terrestrial > Soil > Unclassified ...
AAGCTGCCGCCCAATATGGGCCGCGGCATCCAGGGGCAGGCGGAATCGCTGCGGGTCCGCGAGCGCGCGGCCGAACTCGAGACGGAAGCGGGCGGCGATCCGGCCGACTGGTCGACGCGCTGGCAATCGTTCAATGCGGGCGCCGCCGGCGCGCGGGTGCTGGCGACGCGCGCGACCAATCTTCGCCTTGCGGAGAATGAGGCCTCCAGCCTCATTCCGCGGGTGCGGGAGGCATCCGCCAAGATCAACCGCACGCAATACCCGACACTCAACAGCCTGATCCTGGCAGCGGAGAAGGGCACGGGTGGGGAAGATGTCGTGCGGTACGGCCTCGCGGTTTCCTCGCTGATCCCGGTCTACGCCCGGGTGCTCAAGCCCACGGGGCAAATCACCGAAGGCGATACCAACCGGGCGCGGGAAATCCTCGACAAGGCATGGAGCAAAGGCCAGATCAACGCTGCGCTCGACCAGATGCAGATCGAACTCAACTCGGCCAAGACCGCGCTACAGAAGACCATCGACGAACAGTCGGGGAAGAAAAGCACCAACAATTCTTCCAAGGGTGGTGGCAAGACCGATTCCGATGGCTGGACCACGCTGCCGAACGGCGCGCGCATCCGCGAAATCAAGGCGGATGGTAGCTGATGCCGATCTTCGAACTCGAAGCCGACGGCAAGCGCTATCAGGTCGATGCGCCCGATATGCAGACGGCGTCGGCGTCGCTGCACGCGCATACCGGCAACGAGCCGAGCATGGCCGAAGGCATGGCGCGCGCGGGCGCGCGCGGCGTGCCGATCCTGGGGGGTCTTTTGAACAAGGCCGATGCCGCCACCAATGCGGCGCTGGCGCCGGTGGTTGATCCCCTGTTGCCGGATTCGTTTCAGAAGCTGAAAGGCAAGACGTTTTCCGAACGCTACAGCCAAGCGCTCGATATCCAGAAGGGCAAGGACAGGAGTTTCTCGGAAGAACACCCGATTGCCGATGCGGTCGCGGAAGTCGCGGGCGGCATTGGGTCCACCGGTGCGGCGGCGATGACCGGCACAGGCGCAAAACTGCTCGGCCTGACCGGCAAGACGCTGCCACAGATGATCAAGCAAGGCGCGGTCAGTGGAGCGGCGATCGATGCGACGGATGCGGCGACGCGGGGTGACAACCCGATCACGGCAGGTGCCGTCGGCGGCGCGGTTGGGGCGGTATCGCCCGCGCTCGGCCGGGTGGTCAATTCTAAGGTAGTCGAGCCGGTTTCCAACCTGCTGCGCGGCATCCGTAACCCGGGCGAGGAAGCGGAGCGCAGGGTGGCCGGCGCCATCGATCGCGATATCCGTTCCGGCGATCAGGGTTTGAACGCGCAGGAATTCGCCGACGCGCAACGGCAAGGCCAGCCCGTCAACCTGATGGATGCCGGCGGAGAAACCACCCGGGCACTGGCGCGAAGTGCCGCGAATACCTCGACCGAGGGCCGTTCCGAACTCAACCGCGCGATCGATGACCGGTTTGCGTCTCAATCGCCGCGGCTGGCCGAATGGCTGCAGCACACATTCCACTATCCGAATGCGGATGCGCAACAGCAGGCGCTCGATGCCGTTGCAAAAACCGTCAACCGTCCGGCCTATGCCAAGGCCTATCATGAGGGTGACAAGGACATCATGTCGCCGGAACTTGACCGGCTGATGGGAAGCCCGGCCGTGGTCGAGGCGATGCGCAAGGCCGCTACCAGTGGCAAAGACCGCGCGATCACCCAGGGCGTCGGCGCGATGCGCCAGGGCGTCACCGTCGAAAACGGCCTGGTGACGTTCACCCCGGGCAAGAATGGCGTGCCTACCTATCCCAATCTCGCGTTCTGGGATGCCACCAAGCGCGAACTCGATGACGCCACCAACGCCGCGATGCGCGCCGGTCGGAAGGAAGAGGCCGCGACGCTGACCGATCTGACCAAGAAGCTTCGCAACGAATTGGACACCATCGTGCCGAGCTATGCCGATGCCCGCGCTGGTGCCGCCAAGTTCTTCGGCGCCGGGGACGCGCTCGAGGCCGGCCAGAATTTCGTCGGTGGCAGCCGCCGCTTTGGTATTCCGGCGACGCGACGACAACTGGCGAAAATGTCGCCGCAGGAACGGCAGTTGTTTCAGGACGGCTATGTCTCGCGGCTGGTCGAAACGATTGAGAATACCGGCGACCGCCGCTCGGTACTGAACAAGATCGCAGGCTCGCCCGCGGCGCGCGAAGAGATGAACGTGGCGCTGGGGCCGCACCGCGCCGCCGAGGTCGAGGCAAGGCTGCGGGTCGAAGGTATCATGGATCTGGCGCGGCCCGCCGTGCAGGGCAATTCAACGACCGCGCGGCAACTGGTCGAGCTTGGCCTTGCCGGTGGCGCGGACGTGGCACAGGGCGGTGGCATGCCGACGGCCGATCCCAAGGCACTGATGAATGCTGCCCTGGTTTATGGGGCCGCTAGAGGCCATAGGGTGATCGACGAGCGGGTGGCGCGCGAAGTGGCGAGGTTACTCGCGTCCAACAACGTGGCGCAGTTGCAAAAGGGTATCCGGCTGATTTCGCGCAACAAGAATATGATGGGTGCCATCCGAAATGCAGATGCCGGCCTCGCTGCGATAGCAGCCCGCGGCGCTGCCCATGCCATCCCTTACACCGGTCCCAACCTCGGACCCCTGCAAGGCCAGCAATAGCGCGTCGTCGCGTCGGCTGCGCACCAGCGTGTAGCGGACATAAAACGCCGCGAGCGGCACCAGGTAGAACCAGAAGAAGCTGCGCGGCAAAAGCGCCATGCAGCCGAAGAAAATAACCAGCAGGCCGCCATAGACGAAGGTGTCGTAGCGCTGCTCGCGGTCGAATTGCCTCTGGATGGGTGACATGCGTGCGAATCTACCCGCTTCGCCTGAATCGGGCAATCCCCGTCCGCCGAAATACCCACGGGAAAACATCACCCTATGTCATTGATTAAACGCATCAAATCAGCATTTGTGGCGGTGATCGTCACAAGCCTCTTTTGGGCCTCGCCAGTGCTGGCCGCCGGCACCACGCCGCTATCGCTGGTGCAGCAGTTTGATTCGACCGGGGCGCCCCTGGCGGGCTGTCTCCTATACTTCTACACCGCCGGCACGGTCGCAACCCCGCAGAACGCCTATGCCGATTTCGCGCTCACCCAGCAACTGCCCAACCCCGTCACCTGCGACCAGTCGGGAAGAGTCCCGCAGCACTGGCTCGCCGACGGCCTGATCCATATCCGGCTCACCGATGCCTCCGGCGTGGTGCAGGTCGACACCACCATGCAGGTGTTGGGCCCGTCCTCGGGCGGCGGCGGGGGTGGCTCGACGGTCGATCCGACCACGATCCTGTCGAGCGGCGATCTCAAGGTCAAATACGGTACCGGGCCGCTGACCGGGTTCGTGCGCGCCAACGGGCTCACCATCGGCAACGCGGTATCCGGCGCGACCGAGCGCGCCAATGCCGACACCCAGAATCTCTATGTCTATCTGTGGGGCGCTGATCCCAACCTGGTGGTGGTGGGGGGGCGCGGAGCGACCGCGCTGGCCGACTTCAACGCCAACAAGCAGTTGACGCTGCCGGATTACCGCGGTCGCGCGCTGGCAGCGCTCGACGATATGGGCAACACCGCGGCGGGCCGCCTGACCTCCACCTATTTCGGCACGTCGGCAACCGTGCTGGGCGCGGCCGGCGGCGCGCAGTCGCATACGCTACTTGCTGCGGAGCTTCCTTCCGACATTCCCTACACCGACCCCGGTCATACCCATGGCGTCAGTTTCAGGCTGGGAGACAATACCGGCGCTGGCACCCTGCCGTACGGGGGATCGGTCGACAACTCGACCTTCAGTGCGACGACCGTCTCCACGTCGACAACCGGCATCACCATCAATCCGAGCGGCAACGCGGCGCACGCGATCGTCTCCCCGATGATCCTCGCCACCGTTTACATCAAGCTGTAGAGGCATCATGTACGCCTGGCCTGTCCTTCTCCCCGCGCAGACCAACCGCGAGGACATGCTGCGCACGGTCTCGCTGTTCGATGACGACACGGGGGAGGCCATCGACGTGTCGGGGCGCACCTTGGCGCAACCCGGCGATTTTACCGGTTCGAACTGGACCGTGACCGACGGCACCATTGTCACCAACTCGTTCACCGAACTCACCATCAAGGACTATCCGTTCGGGAACGAGATGCAGGCCTTGGCGTTTGGGGTGGCGGAAAATCTCGGGATTCTTGCCAACGATCCGATCACGATTGCCGATCCGACCGGTCTCAACACCATGACCGGGTATGTCGTGTCCTATGCGCCATCGACCGGGAATGTGGTGGCGCAGATCGGCTGCGCCTTCGATTTCGAAATCCGGACCCAACATGATCACAGTGACGGCTATGGCGAATCCTTCTCGGGGCTCGGCGTCGGCGACGGCGGCCCGATCATCCGCGCCCAGCTCGGCAACGGTATCACCGTGATCGGATTGGGAATCGTGCAGATCAGGATTCCCGTGACCTGTCTGTTCCAGTTGCGGCATCGGACCTATAGTGCGGCGATGATCCTGTCCGACGGCGCCGACACGCGGCAACTGTTCGTCGGCAAGCAGCCGATCCTCAGTGGCGGCGTCTCGCCGCAGCCGTTCGCGCAACCGTCTTCCGCCAACCCCTACGGCCTGCCATGACGCTGCCCGCCAACATCCGCGTCAACATCGGCGCGCCGTTCCCCGCAACCGTCAAGGGCGGCAACGTCGTTGCGGTCGCCAAGAGTAACGGCATCTGGACGGTGTCCTTGAATTTCGGCGCGCTCGGGACCTCGCAGGCCATTCCCGATCCCGCCAATACCTACGTGCTGGTGTGGAACGCCATCACCGGGGTTTATGCCGTGATCCCGATGAGCGCGGTGTTCTCCAACAAGGTGGTCAAGGTCCTGACCTTGGCGGGTCCGTACAACGCGCTGCCGACCGACGAGGTGCTGATCGTCAACCAGGCGGTCGGCGCGGCCATGACCATCACGGTCGACTGGTCGGTCCGCCTGAAACCCTTGCGCGTGGTCGACGGCAAGGGCGATGCCAACGTCAACAACATCACGATCACTCCCGCCGCGGGACAGACCCAGATGGCGGTGGTGAACTATTCCTATGTGATCGACGGCATCGGCGGATCGATCACGCTGACACCGCTGCCGGACAATACTGGCGCATACTGAAATCAAGGACATCGCTGACATGAAGCTTCGCGGCATCCTCGCGACGGCGCTCTCGCTTTGGCTCACGCTGTGGGTGGTGCCGGCGCTCGCCCAGGTGAACCCGGGCTCCTCGCCGCTGTCGGGCAAGAAAGGCGGCACCAACAACGCGTTCATGCAGTTCGCAGGTCCGGCGACCGCGATCAAGACATTCACGCTGCCCAATGCCTCCGGGACGATCGGCGTTCTCAATGCAATCGCGACCTGGACGGCGGCGCAGTCGTTCACCGATGGCACGCTGATCCTGCTCGGATCATCCTCGGGATCCTCGACGCTGAAGGCCCCTTCGACCGGCGGCGGAACGGCGACGCTGTTTCCGGGCAACGATACGATCGTCGGCGCGGCGGCCACGCAGGCTCTGACCAACAAGACCTTCAACTGCGCCAGCAATACCTGCACGGTGCGGCTCGGGTCCGACGTGACCGGGCAGTTACCGATCGGCAATGGCGGCACCGGGGCCGCGTCGCAACCGGCCGCGGCGATTGCGCTTCTCCCGACGGCGACACGCGCGGGCGATATCCTCTATTGGGACGGCACCAACTGGAATCATCTCGCCGGCAATAACTCCGGAACCAACGTGCTGTCGGAGAATGCCTCCGGCGTACCGTCGTGGATCGCATCCGCGGGCTCGGGCACTGTCACCAGTGCCGTGATCGCCGCGGGAGCGGGGATTTCGGTCGGCGGCACCTGCACCATCACCACCTCGGGCACCTGCACGGTGACCAATGCCGGCGTGCTGTCGGTTGACGCGCAGGTCGGATCGTTCACTACGGCCGGTGGCATCAAATCGACCGGCAAGGTGATCCAGAACACGATGGACAGCCAGGTGTTGCAGGCGGCGCCTGCGAATCCGACGGCTACAGCCTCGACTACGCAAGTCATGATGGGAATGGGCGCGACCTGCCATCTGACACCGACCTATTCGAGCCGGGTTGATATTGATTTCGTGGGCACCGTCACCAACAACACGGCTGGCAATGTTACATCAATGAACATCCGGTTCGGCACCGGCACGGCGCCCGCGAATGGAGCTGCGCTGACCGGCACGGCGTTGCTCAACACAGTTACTTCCGGAGGTGGGACAGGTGCGCTACAGGCGCCATCTTTCCACCTCCCGGCGATTGCGACCGGTCTCACCCCTGGGACGGCCTATTGGTTCGATATGTCGATTGCGGCCTCGGCCAACACGTCCACGATTTCCAACATGAACTGCACGCTCCGGGAGCGGATGTGATGAATCTCGCCAAGCTCAAGGCCGCCAATCAGGAACGCTGGACGGATTGCCATGTGCTGCCGGAATGGACGGGACTGCTCGATAGCGTGTCCCACCGGCTGGTCAACGCGAAGTCGCGCTACGAATCCGTCCGTACCGCGAGCGGCGTGCCGTGGCCCGTGATCGCCGTCATCCATGAACGCGAGTCGTCGCAAAGCTGGCTCGCCTCGCTGGCGCAAGGCGATGCCTGGTGCCGACCGTCGATCCACAAGCCGCTGCGGCCAGCCTTTTCGTCGTGGGAATCGGCTGCGGAAGATGCGCTGGAGGTCTGCCCGCCGCATGCCGCGAAATGGGAGGACTGGTCGATCGGCGGCGCGCTTACCTTGCTCGAGCAATACAACGGGCTCGGCTACGCCCGGATGGGACGGCCTTCGCCCTATCTGTGGTCGGCGACCGACCAATATCTATCCGGCAAATACACTTCCGATGGCCACTACGATCCGCATGCCATCGACCATCAGGCGGGATGCGCGGCGCTCTTGATGCGGATGACGTTGATCGATCCCACCATCGCGCAGGAGTGGCACCCGTGAACATCTACTGGACCTTCTGGCTTTTCATTTTTTTGCCTCTGACCTTCGCGGGCGGCGAGGCCTACGCGCTCTGGAAGGGCAAGACCACACTGTCGAGATACGTGTGGAATCTGAGTAAGGCGTGGCCGCCGTTTCCATGGGTTGCCGGGGTGCTGACGGGGTTTCTAGCGGCACATTTTTGGTGGGGCGGAATCGTCTGCTTTGCACCGGTTCAATGAAAGGAGAAATGCAATGAATAAGACTCAACTACAAACGACGGCGGCTTCCCTCGTTGGCGTGGCCGCCGGCTACGCGGCGGGCCATGGCTGGCTTGGGCTTTCGACCGGCGATTGGACCACGATTCTCACCGCCATCATGACGGCGGCGGCAGTGCTGGGTCCGGCGATTGCCACCCGCGCGAAATCGCTCAAGGACCAGGTGGGCAAACTGCCGGCGACGACCGTCGTCACCGACAAGGCCTCGGCGGATGCGCTACCGAACAATCCCGACGTGATCGCCGCTACGCCTCAAATCATCGCCGCGGTGAAAGCTGCCCAATAGCTGAATTTGAATCACCTCGCCGCTGCCGCCGCGTTGGCGGCGGTGCGCTCACCCTGTAGTTGTGAACGCGTCCGCACCGGACGGCATCCGGTCTCCCCGTAAAGGAAGAACCACCATGACGACCGATGAAGCAACCATCGAGGAAGAAATCGTCCGCAAAGGCAAGACAGCGCCGCGGTTAACACCACAGCATATCGACGATCAGATTGCATCTGAGGTATGGGGTCGCGCGTCCGATTTGTTCGATCAGCAACATTCATCCGCGCTCAAGTGCCTGACGATCTGTGTGATCACACTCAAGAACGGCTTCACGCTGGTAGGCAAAAGCGCCTGCGCCAGTCCCGAAAATTTCGATCTCGAAATCGGCGGCAAGATCGCCCGCGACGATGCCCGCGAGCAGATTTGGGCACTCGAAGGATATCTTCTCCGCAGCAAGCTCGCGGACGCCGCATAGACACCGCCCAATAACCGAACCGGTGGCTCAACAGGCAACCCCGGTCATTGTCCACATCCTTCCCATCATTCAAAACAAGGAACACCGTGATGAAATTGCGAACCATCCTGCTTGCCGCGGCCACCTTCCTGACCGCCTTCAACGCGGCTTTTGCTGCGGACCTGTCGGCCTCCAATGCGATCACCAAGGCCATTGCCGCACCTGTTGCGCCGTGCAGCGTGAGCGGCTGCTCGGGCTTCTATCTCGGCCCTGAAATCTCCGGCTCCGGGACCGGCATCAACGTCATCAACCTCGGAACGCTGAACGCCGACGGCACCTTCATGGGTGTCAACGGTGGCTACCAGTTCTTCAACGGCACCTACTGGCTGGGCGCCAAGGTCGCGGTCGACTACCAGGTCGCCGCGCCCAATTCGAGTCTCACGCCCAGCCTCGAAAACGTCTTCGCCTTCGAAGGCATGGAAATCGGCGGCAACCTGTCGAGCCTGTTCAACATCGCGCCGATCAACCTGCCGGGACCGCTCGCCAACGCGGTGCCGACGGTGCTGTTCGGTGCCTGCCAGCACGGTTCGCTGAATGGCTACTGCGCCGGCGCGGCGGCTCACCTGTTTATTCCCAATTCCCGATGGACGGCGGATGCCACCTATCTCAACGCACAGTACAGCGGCTCCAACGGGCTCGGCGGCGGTGCGACCGCCAACACGGAAAACCGCGGCACCTTCGGATTTTCCTACCACTTCTGACCATCGACCCGGCGCGGCCTCAACCAGCCGCGCCGCGTCACCTTCGGCGACGACGGGGTGCATGCGCAAATGCAGGAACAAGACGTCAAGGACATCGTCCAGGCCGTCCTCGCCGAACAGCACCGGCTGCACAACAACGAGGCCGACGAGGTCGTGTTGCGCACCATTGCGACCATCCTGACCTCGTTCGGCATCGAGGAAGAGGACCGCATCGAACTCAAGGCCGACTTCGCGCACTTGAGGCGCTGGCGCAAGGCGAGCGAGCAGGTCGAAAAAGCCGGCTGGCGCGCGATTGCGACCGTGCTGATCACCGGCATCTGCGGGCTGATCTGGCTCGGCATCCAGACCAAGTTCGGCAAATGACCACACCCCGCTTTCCGGACGCCGATGACGCGTGGGCCATCATCTTTTTCCTGTTTTGCGCGCTCGTGCTGCTGCTCGGCTTCTACTTCGGCATCCTGCCGGCCAAGGCCAACGACGACGGGCAATGGGGCAATGTCGATCCGCAAGTCAGCCAATGGTACCGCGACCTCAAACAGCCGGACAACCCGGACGCCTCCTGTTGCGGAGAGGCCGATGCGTACTGGTGCGACGACATCCATGTCCGCGACGGCCACACGTTTTGCGCGATCACGGACGATCGTCCGGATGAACCACGCAAGCGGCCACACCTTGCGATCGGCACCGTGATCGAGATCCCCGACAACAAGCTGAAATGGGATCGGTCGAATCCAACCGGACACTTCATCGTCTTCATCGGCCGTAGCGGCTGGCAGGACAGCAAGGAAGTGCCGGGCACTGTGTACTGCTTCGTTCAAGGATCGGGCACCTGAAGCGCGCCCACCTCTCTTAAAGACCCACCGGAGAAACCACCATGAGCATCACCCGCCGTGTCGCGGCGCTTTGCGTTGCCCTGTTTGCATTGCTGGCGAGCCTCCCGGCGCAGGCTCAGAGTGCGCTGTCGCAGGACAATGACTCGATCTCGGTCGCAACCGGGTTGACCTATCAGTTGATCGCGCCGGCCGACAACGGCCGGTTGATGGTGGAGATCCAGAACAACAACACCTCGACCGACAATTGCTGGATCAACGTCGACGGCATCGTGGTCGCCACCAACACGACCTCAACCAGCGTGAACAACTCCAAGGGCGTCGTGGTGACCGCGGCCAAGGCATCGGTGCTGCTGCAGCCGGGGCAGGCCTACACCCGATATTTCCCGCATGTGCCGCTCGGCCCGATCGTGGCCACCTGCACCAACTCGGGGGACAGTCTCTATGTCGGCATCCACTAAGGCGCTCGCGCTGATCGCGGCGCTCTCCCTCATTGCCTCGGCGGCCCGCTCCGACGGCATCGGCAATACCGGGGTGCTCGGGCAGGGCACCTTCGGCGGCATCGGCGGGGCGATTTCGGTCTCATCCGGGCCACCGCCATCCGGTTGCCAAGGCGCCGTCGACGCATCCGCAGGATGCCCTCTTCCAATGATAGGGATCTAGACCATGAAACGCACATTCTCGTTGGCGTGGACAGGCGTTCGGGCACTTAGCCGGGGCATCGGGATTGGAGCTCGCGCATTCGTCGTACTGGTCGGCATCGCCGGCGTCACGATCGCGTCAGCCGATTACCTGATGACGATCCCCGGATCGGGAACAACCTTCGCATCGGTTGTGATCTCGACCAAGCATTACGCGGCGATGGTCCTTTGCGATGCCGGGATCGGCGAAACCCAATGCGCCACGGTCACCGCCGCCGGCGCGCAGAAAGTAGACGGGTCAGCGGTCACGCAGCCAGTAAGCGGGACGGTCACGGCCAATGCCGGAACCAACCTGAATACCTCCGCGCTTTCAACTTCGGCCACGCAGGGCACCACGGCGGACAGTCCGGCC
>Ga0134125_10010003_pt1 | contig 10656 bp, 7 predicted proteins | sample KB31751_FD_96464 | JGI IMG/M metagenome (GOLD analysis project Ga0134125, IMG submission 96464) | Terrestrial soil microbial communities with excess Nitrogen fertilizer from Kellogg Biological Station, Michigan, USA - KB3-175-1 | ecosystem: Environmental > Terrestrial > Soil > Unclassified ...
AAGGCGCGGCTGCACTATACCTACTGGCTGCATTACGCCGAGGGTTCGCTGATGCCGCCGCTGCTGATGCGGCTGATCGCGAGCCGCATCGCGGGACCGCAAGTGCCGTGGTTCGCGCGGCCGATCGCGAAACGCATCGCGGCAACGCTGCAAGAGACCTTCATTGGCCCGGCGATCAAGCTGCATCTCGATTTCGTCGAAAGCGAGTTGGCGCAGCGGCCTTACTTTGCCGGTGATGAACTGACGGCCGCCGACGTGATGATGAGTTTTCCCTTGGAAGCCGCCGCGGCGCGTGGCGGACTCGATCAGTCGCGGCCGAAGACCTGGGACTGGCTCCAGCGCATTCACGCACGTCCCGCCTATCAACGCGCGCTCGAAAAAGGCGGCAAATACGAGTTGCTTCGCTAGCGTCGGTGCGAAAGGAAACGGCCCGGCAAGATGCCGGGCCGCTCCCCACGAAACCGTTCCCTTGGGTCAGAACGGATAGTAGCGGAAACTCGTCATGATGATGTTGTTGCTGCCGTGCGGCGAGCCGCCCGTGCCCTTGAAGGCGTCGACCTGGAGATTGGCGTAAGACACGCCAAAGGTCATCCGGCCGTATTGGCCCTTGTAGAAATTCCACCAGGCGCCGACCTGGAATTCCATCGCCTGTTGGATATTGCAGCCCGCGACCGCGGCACCGCCCGCGGCCGAGAACGCGCCAGCGGCGCAGCCGACGTCGGTATAGCCGGGATTGCCATAGCCGAAATGCGACGTGCCGGCGGTGTTGTCGAAACTGTTTCTGTCGGCGTGCTCGATGCCCCAGTAGCCGTAGAAATCCCATGCCGGCGCGGGATGCGCCGTGACGCCGATCAGCGCCGTGATTTCCCGGTTGGGCGACGGGCGGCCGCGGCCGTCGACCGTATAATCCGATAGCTGCGCATCGCCGTATTTGCCGATGCCCGAGCCGTAAAGCACCGTCGCGGTGAGATCGACCATCTTTGGAATCACCGGCAGAATCGCGCCGGCGCCGACGCCGCCCGCGAACGCGGTCTGGTGGCCGCTCAGCCCAGGACCCGCCGCCGCGAGCACGTTGGTGCGGAACTCGCGGGCGATGCCGTAAAGTTCGTAGTGACCCCAACCCGGCTCCCACGCCACCTTGGCAATGACGTCGGGCACCGGATCGAGCGAATAGGTCTGGGTGTTGCCGCCGCCGCCGAGCAGGCCGCCGCTGCCGCCGACCAACCCCGTCACGACGTCGCCCGCCGGCAACACGCCCGGCGTTCCCGCCGCGGGGAGCGAGTTGTTGATGTTGACCGCCTGCGGGCTTTCGAACGAAATCGCGCCCCAGAATCCGGGCGCGAAATTGTCGATGATGCGCATCTGCGGCACACGCAGCCAGTTGAAGCCGACGTTATAATTCGCGTCGATGGTCAGCGGCACGGCCTCGTTGCGCGGATAGAGGCCCGAGGTTTCGAGCGTGGCAAGACTCCAAGCCTGGCCGCCGACGATCGAGATGCCGAGATCCTTGCGGTCGTATTCGGCAAAGAGCTGGCGCTGGCGCAGATTGTAGCTGTTGCTCTGGTTCGAGTTCGCGGTCGACGACATGCCGAGGAAATCCATTTCCCAGTAAGCCGTCAGGTTGGTGGCCGCGTCGGGACTGCCGGTCGCGAGGAACGACAGCCGGCTCTGGCGCGCGCTTTCGCGGAATTCCGAGAGATGGGCGTTGGCGCTGTGGCTGAACGGCACCGCGGTGTTAAGGCCGGTCGCGACGTCGCCGCTTTCGGTGCTGGTGCGGAAAATGCCCGCGCCTTCGATGAAGCCGCCGATCTTCAGCGTGACGCCGCCGACGTGATAGGTGCCGTTGAGGCCGCCGCCGCCCGTGCTGGCGCGTTTGACCTCGGCAGCCGCCTGGGCCGCCTGGTTGCGCACGACTTCCGCCTGTTCGGCGGTCATGCGCTGTTGCTCCTTGAGCTGGTCGACCTGGCTCTGCAGCGCCTGAATCTGGGTCTGGTAGTTCTGCTGGAGCTGCCTGATCTGCGTCTCGAGCTTGCGGACGGACGGCGAGTCCTGCGCCGACGCGGCACCCGCGGCAAGCAACAGCAGGGCCCCGGCCGCCACGCCGCTGGCCAGATTGCGATAAAGTGACATCCTTAATCCCCCGTTGTTACGGATTCGCCGGTTCGCCGACGGCGGCCGACTTCGCCGTTGGGATAGGGGAGCGGTATTGCAGTTGTGTTAGAGTTTTGTTGCAGTTCGATGAACAAGACTTAAGTCGCCGCGCTGTGGCATTTTTGCCGCAACCCGGTTCGCCAGATCAGAGCGAGATGCGGCTTCCCGACTTCCTCCGCACCACGACCTTCCGCCTCGCCGCGGCGTTCGCCGTGATGTTCTCGCTGTCGGCGACGTTTCTGTTCGCTTTCATCTATTGGCAAACGGCACTGCACGAGACCGCGCGAATCGACCGCTTCCTGGTCGCCGACGCCGCGCTGATGGCGCGCCAACCGATCCCCGACATCTATCGCGCCGTGGCAAGACGCAATCTCGGCGATCTGCACCGCATTACCTATGCCGCGCTGTTCGACGTCAGCGGCACGCTGCTGGTCGGCAATCTGAAAGGGCCGCCGCCCGACCTCCCGCTCGACGGCAAGGCCCATGGGTTCGAGCATCTGCCGGTCGCGGCGGAGACGCTCGAACCCAACGCCGCGCGCGTCGTCGGGCGCAAGCTCGGCAACGGCGACGTGCTGGTCGTGGGACGCAACGTCGATGCGCTCGAAATCCTGGGCGATACTGTCTGGCGCGCGCTGGAGCTGGGCGTGATACCGGCCCTGCTGCTGTCGGTCGCCGCCGGCGCGTTCGTGAGTTGGCGTGCGCAACAGCGCGTCAAATCGGTCCACCAGGCCGCCGAACGGATTCTTTATGGCGATTTGCGCGAGCGGCTGCCGGTCACCTTCGTTGACGACGATTTCGACCGGCTGGCCCGCAGCGTCAATCAGATGCTCGACGAGATCGGACGTCTCATCGACAACGTCAAGCGCGCGGGCAGCGACATCGCGCACGATCTGCGCGCCCCGCTAGCGCGGCTGCGCGACAGTCTCGAACGCGCCAAGACATCGGCGAACGACGGGAATACCCTGACCAGCGCCATCGACGGCGCGGTGACGGAACTGGACCGCAACCTCGCGGCTATCACCACGCTGCTGCGTATCGGCGAGATCGAGGCGGGACATCGCCGCGCCGGCGCTGAACGGTTCGACCTCGGCGCGCTGATCGAGGAAATCGGACAGATTTATCAGCCGCTGGCTGAAGATTCCGGCATAGCGTTCGAGACCGAGATCGAGCCAGGGGGCATGATGCGCGTGGTCGCCGATCGCGGTCTCCTGCTTGAAGCGGTCGCCAATCTTGTCCAGAACGCGATCAAGTTTACGCCCGAAGGGGGCCGCGTGACCCTGGCCGCCGGCATGACGCCAGAAGGACCGGCGATACGCGTCGCCGATACCGGCCCCGGAATACCGCCCGATGCCCGCGGCAAGGTGTTCGACCGGTTCTATCGGGTCGGATCGCCTGCCGGCGCCGACGGTAGCGGACTAGGCCTCAGTCTTGTCGCCGCTATCGCAAAATTTCACGGCTATCGCGTCACCATCGAGGACGGCGCGCCCGGCAGCGTCTTTACGTTGTGGTGCCAGATGGAAGCGAGGGCATGACGCGCACCAGGGCGATTGGCGCCGCCACGCCGCGCAGACTCGCACGGTCATTGAGCGTGGCGCGGCCTGCAAGCGCCTCGCGCGCCGCGCCTTCCGTCAGCATCGCGTCCGACAGGATGATCTCGCCGCCCTTGCATTGATGTTCGAGGCGCGAAGCGACGTTCACGGTCGCGCCGAAATAATCGAGGACGCCGCCGGCGGTCACGGCGATGCACGCGCCCTGATGAAGACCGAGTTTCAGCACAATCTCGGAGCCGGGATGGGTGTGGTTGAAGTCCGCGACCTCATCCTGAATCGCGAGCGCCGCCCGGATGGCGTCGGCGGGATCGTGGAACGCCGCCATTACCGCGTCGCCCACCGTCTTGACGACGGAACCGCCGAACCGCTGCACCCGCGCCGCGAGGAAGGCAAAATGGTCGCGCACCAGATGATAGGCCGACGCGTCGCCGAGCCGGTCGTAGAGCTGGGTCGAGCCTTGCAGATCGGTGAACATGATGGCGACATTACCGATCTCGGCATCGTCGCCGGGACGCAGCAATTGCTCGGGACAAAGACGGCGAAAGGCCGGCATCGCGATAACCCGCTCGCCGGTCAGCGCGTCCGCCGCCCAGCGCCGGTCTTCGATCACGAAATACAAAGGCCTTTCGGTATCGTTACAAATCGAAACCACGCCCGGCGTGCTGGGCGCGCGCGGCCGTATCTCAGCGCCGCGCGCGACGATTTCGGGGACCGCGCCATCGGGGCCGATCTCCACATCGGCCTCGCCGCCGCCCGCTTCGACGGTGCGAAACCGATAAGGCCCGGGCGCCAGCGCCAGGTCGAACCGCGCGGTCGCGTCGGCCGTCACCTCGGCCTGGAACTTGACATGCGGCGTCGTGCCTTGCCCCAGCATGCACAGTTCGCCCTGGGGCAGTTCGCGCAGCCACGGCGCGGGATGGAATGTCAGCTCGACGTTGCGGGTGAAATTGCGCTCATAGTCGATGTTGCAGGACGAGCAATGCGCGCCCGCCGGCAACTCGTCGAGCCGCGTCGCCCGCACCTTGGCGCCACGGCAGCGCGGACACAGCAAATCCCACCCCATGGCCAAGATACCGCGCGCCTGCGCCGCAAGGAACAGCTCGACGGTTTCGTCCGCGTCGGCACGCCATTGCTTCGCCAGCGCCAAGGGCCGCATGCCGCGCAGCGTCACGATCGGCGCGTGCTGGAGATAGTCGACAAGACGCTGCGCGAGTCCATGACTCGCGGGGTCGCGTGCCAGGAGCATGGACAATTCGTCGAGCCGTCGCCGCGCGCCGCCCGTGATCAGATCGTCGGTGCTTTCGCCAGGGACGTGGTCGGGCATGTCGCTTTCGCGCACCAGGCGGTCGACGGCCCTGATTCGCTTGCGTCCCTCGGCCGCGATGATGCCGGAATGACGCGCGAGGAATCCGAGCACGCCGACACATTCGATTTCCGCCGAAAATGTCAGGCGGCAGCCCCCCGCCTCCGGCACGAGCTCGGCGACGACATAAAAGCGGCCCAACGGCCCGCCGGAGAAGTGGCGTGATTGGGCGATGCGGCGATTGTCCTGCCACTCGCCGAACCCTTCTTCCCAGGCGACGGGAAGCGGGCCGAGCTTGCCTTTGGCGAAGCGATGGATGCGGCCCTGCGCATCGAGCTTTTCCTCGAAGCGATAGGGCGTAAACCCGACCAATTCGTTGACGCGTGCAGTATCGGCGATCAGCGGCCAGACCGCTTCGACCGGCTTGTCGTAGTGCCGCTCCGCGCGATACCGGAAGATGGATCGCAAGTTTGTTATTCCGCGGCGGGCTTATCCAGCGGCACCTGCGCCGCCGCCATCATTTTGCGCCGGGCTTCTTCCTGTTGCGGCGTGAGTTGGGTGTTGGCCGCGACCTGACGGCCGAGCGCGACAAAGCCCGGAATTTTATCTTCGGCGAGCGGCGTCATTTTCTGTTTCCGCGCCATCGCCTGTTCGATATAGGGCGCGAGCTCGTCGGCTTTGCGCGTGGCGCGCGCCGCCTCTCGTTCGTCGAACTCGGGCAGCACGTCCCTGCCGAACAATTCGAGCGACTGACAGATATGGTCGTGCCGGTTGTTGCCGCCCTGCTGGATGAAGGCGACCTGATCGACGCCGGAATCCTCGAAGCTCTTCAAATGCGCGCGCAACTGCTCCGGCGTGCCGATGCCGCGATTGGCGCCGGCCTCGGGCAGCATTGGCCGCGCTTTTTCATAAGCCGCCCAGATGTCGGTGCGGCCCGGCTTGTGCTCGCCGAAAATATAATGATGTGCCAATGCGTAGCCGAAGAACTTGAACCCGTCCTCGCCGCGACGCTTCGCTTCCGCTTCGTCGGGATGCACCGAGAAGCCCGTCACCATCGCGACATTGGCGTTGACGCTGTGGCCGATCGGCACGCACTCGGTCTTGAGGATGCGGTAATAGTCGTCGACCCATTGTTTCGCCTCGGCCGGATCGACGAAGGCGAAGGTCAACGCGCCGATGCCGAGCCGCGCCGCGAGCTTGATGGTCTCACGGTTGGAGCATGCGACCCACACCGGCGGATGCGGCTTCTGCAGCGGTTTCGGCACGACGTTCCGGCATGGCATCGAGAAATATTTTCCCGCGAAGCCGGGATAGGGATTCATCACCATCATGTTGAGGCACTGTTCCAGCGCCTCCTGCCAAGCCGCCCGCTTTTCCGCGACCGCGACGCCGTAGCCGCCGAGCTCCAAGATCGACGCGGACTCGCCGGTGCCGAATTCGACGCGGCCGTCGGAGACAAGATCGAGCGCGGCAATGCGCTCGGCGACGCGCGCTGGATGGTTGTAGCCGGGCGGCATCAGCACGATGCCGTGGCCGAGCCTGATCTGCTTGGTGCGCTGCGAGCACGCGGCGAGGAACACTTCGGGCGCGGAGGAATGGGAATATTCCTCGAGGAAGTGATGCTCGACCTCCCACGCATAGTCGATGCCGATGCGGTCGGCGAGTTCGACCTGCTCCAGTGCCTCGCGATAGATGCGATGCTCGGAATCCGCGTCCCAGGGACGCGGCAATTGATGTTCGTAGAAAATGCCGAACTTCATCGCCCCTGCTCCTGCGGCGCGTCGCCGAGCTTGCGATACGCGGTCATGAAGCGCTCGACGCGCTTTTCGAGCGGCGGCCGCATATGGGGATGGGTGAAAATATAGAACTGGTTGTTCTTTACTGCGTTCAACACCAGATCGGCGACATCGGCGGGCTTCATGCCGTTCTTGACGAGATCGGCGATCGTCGCGGCCAGCGGGCCGTCGAGGCGCGGCGGCGCGTCGCCCAGTTCCTTCGGCCAGTTGCGGCGGCTGTCGGTGATATTGGTCGCTACCCAACCGGGACACAGCACCGAGACGCCGATGCCGGCGGGCTCGAGATCGACCTGAAGCGCTTCGGTGATGCCAAGCACGGCGAACTTGGTCGCGGTATAGGCGCCGAATCCGGTACCGGGCAGGAAGCCCGCCATCGACGCGGTGTTGACGATGTGGCCGCCCTCGCCGTGGCTCTTGATCAGGGGGACGAAGGTCTTGACCCCGTGGACCACGCCCATGAGGTTGATGTCGATGACCCACCGCCAGTCCGTGAGGTTCACCCGCTCCGCACCCGACGTGCCGCCAACCCCGGCGTTGTTGCACACGACATGGACCTTGCCGAACGCGTCGATGGCGGCCTTGGCTGCGCGATCCACCGCGTCGGGATCGCGCACGTCACAGACGACGCCGCGCACTTCGGGCAGGTTGGTGTCCTTGAAGCTGGTCACCGCCGCGTCGAGCGCCTTGGTCTCGATATCGGCCAGCATGACGCGCATGCCCGCCGCCGCGAAGGCGCGGCCCATCGCGAGGCCGATGCCGCTGGCGCCGCCGGTGACGAACGCCGTTTTTCCCGCCAGATCGCGCATGGTATAGGTTCCTCCGTTATTACCGCCATTTTACAGGGAAACGCGCCATGAGCCAGATCGTCGAGACCAAGCCCGAGCAGGTCGGCCTGTCGGCGGAACGCCTCGGGCGTATCAAGCCGTGGATGGAAAAACTCGTCGCCGACAACAAGCTCCCCGGCGTGCTGACGGTGGTAGCGCGGCGCGGCAAGGCCGCGTATTGCGACATGGTGGGCTATCGCGACGTCGCCGCGAAAGCGCCCGTCACCGAGGATACGGTCTATCGCATCTATTCGATGACCAAGGCGATCACCTCGACGGCGATCATGATGCTGTACGAGGAGGGCAAGTTTCAGCTCGACGATCCGATCTCGCGCTATCTGCCGATGTTCAAGGACACGCGCGTCTATGCCGGCGGCACGGCGGAGAAATACGACACGGTCGCGGCAAAAACCCCGATCACCTTCAAGCAGCTTCTGACGCACACGTCCGGCCTGACCTATGGCTTCACGGGCTCGCCGGTCAGCGCGATCTATCAGGCGGCGAAGTTCGACTTCCAGACCGAGGAAGGCACGCTGTGGTCGATGATGGAGCGTCTGGCGAAACTGCCGCTGCTGGCCCAGCCCGGCACGGAATGGAACTACAGCGTCTCGACCGACGTGCTCGGCGCGCTGGTCGAGACCATTTCCGGCATGGGCTTCGACAAATTCCTCCAGACGCGGATCTTCGATCCGCTCGGCATGACGGACACGGGCTTCACCGTGCGCGAGGACCAGCGCGCGCGCTTCGCCGCCAACTACGAGAAGGGCAAGGAAGGCGGGATGAAGTTGATCGAAGGGCCGGGCAATGCGCGCTATTTCCGCAAGGACCAGGTGATGTGCTCGGGCGGCGGCGGCCTGGTCTCGACCGCGGGCGATTATCTCAAATTCTGCAAGATGATCGCGGGCAAGGGCGCGCTCGGCAATGTGCGCCTTCTCGGGCGCAAGACGGTCGAGTTCATGCGCATGAACCATTTGCAGAGCGGCGGCGATCTCGCCTCGATGGGCATGCCGCGCTTCAGCGAAAGCACCATGACCGGAATCGGCTTCGGCCTCGGCTTCGCGGTGGTGCTCGACCCGGCGAAGGCGGAGTTGCTGTGCTCACCCGGCGAGCATTACTGGGGCGGCGCCGCGAGCACGGCGTTCTGGATCGACCCGGTCGAGGACATTATCGCAATCCTGATGACGCAGCTCATGCCGTCCTCGTCCTACCCGATCCGCCGCGAGCTGCGCACGCTGGTCAATCAGGCGATTGTGGACTGATATCTCGTCATCCGACGCTGTAACCGGTCAAACGCGAGATCGGCCGCGATCGCCATCAGCGCGACCGCGACGCCGCCCTGAATGACGTAAGCGAGCTTGTCCACTACCAGCCCGTCGATGATCGGCGTGCCGAGCGTGTCGGCGCCGACCGTCGAGCCGAGCGCGGCGGTGCCGATATTGATGACGACGGCGGTGCGGACCCCCGCGAGGATAACCGGCATCCCCAACGGCAATTCGACACGGCGCAGAATTTGCCCGGGGGTCATGCCCATGCCCCGCGCCGCGTCGCGCGATGCCGGCGATACCGCTTCGATCCCGGCAACGGTGTTGGCGAGAATCGGCAGCACGCCATAGAGCGCCAGCGCGATGAAGGTCGGCCAGAAGCCGTAGCCGATCGCCGGTACCGCGATGGCCAGCAGCGCGACCGGCGGAAAGGTCTGACCGATCGTGGCGAGCATGCTGGCGCTGGCGCGGAAATCGCGCCCGGCGTCGCGCGTGACGAACACGCCCGCGCCGATGCCGAGCGCCGCCGCGGCCATGCTCGCCGCGATCACCACCAGCGCCTGCCACAGGAACAGATCGAACAGCGTGTCGCCCTGATAGACCGGCGGATCGGTGCCGGGAAACAACCTGCTGTAAATGGGGGCGAGATAAGGAGTGGCGACGAGCCAAATGAAAAGCAAAAGCAATACTTCGACGTCGGTCTTTGGCGATCTTGGCGGCATTCCGCGCTTCCAAATCAACCAGAAAACAACTGCGGTTGCACCGCCAATTGGACAGAAAATCGCGACACCTTGGCCTATTATCGCCGCAACGATTCCGCCGAGAGACATGCCGACAGCAAGTACCGACCACCAATGACCCGGTCTCAGCGGTCGAAGTATGAGAAATGCGGGCAGGCCCAAAGCGAGAATAAACAACGAAGAAAAAGACCCGAAAATAATTACGGCGAGCGCGATCTGGTCATATTGTCCAGCGACAAGCGATGGAACAGCACCCAACACAATCGCCGCAAGCACCGCGCCAAAAAAGGCTATTGCCGCGCGACCCGCTTCTTTCATGACATGGCGTCTTTCCGCGCGATCCTGAGGGCGAGGCGGCGCAGTTCCGGATCGCCGACGAAGTCGCGAACGAAATCCGACGCCGGGTTGGACAAAATATCGTCGGGCGTGCCGACCTGGATCAATTTGCCGTCATCGATGATCGCGACACGGTCGGCGAGGCGCAGCGCCTCGTCGATGTCGTGGGTGACGAACAGAATGGTTTTGCCGAGCCGCTTATGGATCGCGGCGAGTTCACCTTGCAGCGCCGCGCGGGTGATCGGGTCGAGCGCCCCAAATGGCTCGTCCATCAGCAGGATCGCCGGATCGGCCGCCAGCGCGCGGGCGACGCCGACGCGCTGCTGCTGGCCGCCGGAAAGCTGATGCGGGTATTTCCCTCCTTCCGCGCGTCCCAGTCGGAACAGATCGAGCAGTGCCGCCACGCGTGCGGCGACCTTTGGCTCCGGCCAGTTAAGAAGGCGTGGTACCGTCGCGATATTGTCGGCGACACTCCAGTGCGGAAACAAGCCGATGGACTGGATGACGTAGCCGATGGAGCGCCGCAGCGTTTCGGGGTTCGCCTGCGCCACGTCCTTGCCATCGACGCGGATCGCGCCCTCGCTGACCGAAAGCAGCCGGTTGATCATTTTGAGGGTCGTCGATTTGCCCGAACCGGACGAGCCGACCAGCGCGACAAATTCGCCATCGGCCACGGTCAATGTCACGCCGTCGA
>Ga0134125_10010005_pt1 | contig 10656 bp, 6 predicted proteins | sample KB31751_FD_96464 | JGI IMG/M metagenome (GOLD analysis project Ga0134125, IMG submission 96464) | Terrestrial soil microbial communities with excess Nitrogen fertilizer from Kellogg Biological Station, Michigan, USA - KB3-175-1 | ecosystem: Environmental > Terrestrial > Soil > Unclassified ...
GGCCCTGGGGCTTAGTTATGAGGTAGAATCAGATGATACTTCAACCCAGGCGGAAAAATCCTTAAATAAAGCCGAATTGGCTATGTACAAACGGTTAAAAAAATCTTTTGAGCAAATAAAGCTGCACCAGGAGGGTAAGATCAAGCTAAAAACCATCGAGGAAGTTTTGGCTGAATTATCCTAACATGGCTATAACGGTTATACCAACTGATGGCTTCTCAAAGGAATTAAAACGCCTTTCTAAAAAACACCACACCATTTTATCAGACATTGCCGACTTATCAGTAAAGCTTAAAGAGAATCCGACGTTGGGTATTCACCTTGGGCATAATCTTTATAAAATCAGGCTTGCCTTTCAGCTTTCACCTCTTCTACACCACCCTGCACAGCAGCCCCTTTAAATATTCGCCTTCGGGGAACGAGGCCCTTACCGGGTGATCTTCGGGCTGGCAAAGCTGGTTGATAAACTGCACCTGCTTGCCGGCATCCAGTGCAGCCCATGCCAAAACCTGCTTAAAGGTTTCCATATCCATAGCGCCAGAGCACGAAAAGGTTGCCAGCAACCCGCCGCTGCTCAATAGCTGCATGCCCAGCCTGTTGAGGTCTTTATAGGCGCGCGACGCCTTATCGAGCGCCGAGCGCGACGGGGCGTATTTTGGCGGATCGAGGATAACCATGTCAAACACCTCGCCGTTTTCTTTAAATGTTCTTAGCTGTTTATTTACATCCGACTGCACCGCAACAATTTTTGCCAAATCAAAATTATTCAGCCTCATATTTCCTTTAAGCGTTTCAATTGCCAGTGCCGAGCTGTCAACGCAGGTAACTGCTTTCGCGCCGTTTTGCAAACAGTTTAGCGTGAAGCCCCCGGTATAGCAAAAGCAATCTAAAACCCTTTTTCCATTTGCATGGGACGCGATGATCCGCCGGTTATCGCGCTGATCGCAATAGAACCCCGATTTTTGTCCTTCAGCGATGTTGATATTATAGCGGATGTTATTCTCTTTAACTTCAACCTGTTCCGGCTGGGAGCCGGCCAATATAATGTTTGCCGTAGATAGCCCTTCATGGCCTCTTGACGAGGCGTCGCTTTTATCAAAAATACTGCCGGGTTTTAATAGCCGCTGCAACTCATCAATGATAACCGGCATTACTTTTTCCATGCCCGAGGTAAGCACCTGCACGGCAAGATGCCCGGCGTATTTATCCACAATTAAGCCGGGCAAATAATCAGACTCGCTAAAAATAAGGCGGCATGTATTGGTTTGCCCGCCTTCCAGCAAACTGCTGCGACTTGCTACTGCTACGGCCACTTTATCCTTAAACCACTGGTCGTTAACTTTAACCGGTTCATCCCACTCCAGCAGCCGTAAAGCCACCCGCGATTGGTTGTTAAAAAAACCATAGGCCATAAAGACGCCTTTAGCATCCAGCAGCCGCACAATATCGCCGTTTGCCGGCTTGCCTTTAACCTGCTCTACCGCGCCCGAAAAAACCCAGGGGTGACGGTGCAAAACCGCTTTTTCCTTTCCCTTTTTTAATACCACGTCGATCATGGGGGCAAAGGTAATAAACCCCGCCGATTGATCTTCCTGCCGGGTTAGTTCAATTACCGTCCCACGGCTTGCTGGATAAATTCTTCAATCGCTCCAGGTCGGTATTCAGATCAGCGAGGGAACCCCTGTACACGGGCGAACCGAAAAAGCCGGTTGCCGCCGCGCCGGTGTAAGTGTAATTGAATTTGGAGCTAAGCAGCGCCCTGCATTTATCAGCGTAATTGGCGCAGATTATCAATTGGTCCAGTATCCCCTTCAATTTAAGCTGCGATGCCTGAACCTTGTCAAAAGCTGCCTGGAATGCTGTTTCATACTGGCGTTTCTGGTCTAATAAAACGGCACGCTGGGCGTCGAGTTTGGCTTTGGCATCGTCGAGGCTGCTTTTCCAGGTATCTAATTTTCCGTGCCAGGTATCCAGCTCGGTTTTTTCGCTGTTTAAGCTGGCAACATTCGCCGCGCTTCGTTGCTCGGGGGCAAGGGCGTTGTTGGCAGCTACCGCGGTATTATGGCGCGAAAGTACGTCGTTGTACCTGTTGAGATTGGGGGTATAGTTGTTAAAGTCGGCCATATAAGGATCATACCCATTTTTTGTATAGTTGTTTAAAGCGGCCAGGTAGTCGGTTTTCATGGGTTGCACTTTGTTCAAATCATTTTGGGCGGCGTTTAATGCGGTATGCTCGTTGGCTGCATCCGTCATAAGGGCCTGCCCGGCTAACTCGGCCGTTGTAACGGCAGCACGCGCGGCCTCGGGCGATTGCAGCGTTTGTACGTCGGGCAGCTTATAGGTTGTGTTGGCGCTTGTAATTACAGCCTGCGAAAATGACTGTGCCGATAGCAGGCAAATAAATAACGCTGCCGCCACCGACAAACAGGCCGGATGGAACAACGGGTAGAAAAATCTTCTGGCATTAACTTGAGCTTTCATGATCATTGGTTTAAATTATCATTGTCGTTTGCATTTACCCGGTATGATGCGGAAGTACCGATAAAATCATGGACCGGCTAAACCGGCGGCCGCCCTATTCTTAAAAATTAAAATTCCACCGGGCAATGGACATCCGGAATGCTTTATCAGCTAAGATAAAAGCTATTGCAACCCTCAACAAGTCCCCAAACGGGTACCATCGGGATCCCGTTTTTAATAACGCTTAGGCAATATCACTTGCGCAAAACAAACCCCACTACCTCGTCAAACCGGTACCCTTCATAGCCCCGGCCCAGCTCGTGCCTGTCGGCGGTATAAAAATGGTCGCCGGTGCGTTCGTTGTAATATTCAAACAAGGGTACCATGCCTTCGCCGCCCTGCTTTGATATCGTAAACACCGGGCCCTCAAAGCTATAGCCGCGCATGTCTGTCCGGGCAATGTGCCTGCCGGTATTATAGTAATGATCGTTGCTTCGCGGGTTCACAAACCGGTAAACCGGCACAATACCTTCCCGCCGGTCCTCGTTGGTAAAAACAAGGCACGTAACCCCTTCGTAGCTCCACCCTGCCCTGCCGTTGCCGAATTCGTTAAAGTCGATGGTGTAATAATGCTTTTTTTGCCTGCCGTTATAATAGCGGTACAAAGGCGTCTGTGCGAAGGCCGAATAGGAAAAAAGGATCACTATGCTTAAAAGGAATAACTTTTTCATGACGTTGGTTTTATGGTTTCGACTGCCTTTTACGCAAAAAGTAAAGTTAAGTTAAAAAAACGCAGGTAAAAGGTTTACAAAAGTTTACACTTTTTAGGCTAACTAAAGTATAACAAATTGACAATCAAGCATTTAACTTTTTTAACTGTAAACCCACTGACCCGGCCCGGGAAATAGCGCTGGCCCGTCCTGAAATAGTTATACAGTTTTGAGCGTAAATCCTGTAATACCTATGCAAAGTGCTGTTAGTCCTGCAAGTACTTTGCCGACAGCGCCTTCGCCATCGGCCAAAGCCACCGCGACCAAACACTACGCTACATCAAGCAGATCAAGCAGCGCAACACCGGCTCCGATTATGGCGCCAACCATGTCGTCCTTTTTCGCATCGCGAAGCAGTTAAACTTTTTAAGCTTCCAGTTTGAAGGTTACGAAACCGAAGCCGCCCACCTCCAAAAACCCGGCGCCGCCCTTCAGCCCCGAAACCCGGCAGCAGGTACACCACCTCCGCGCCCAGGGCCTCTCCATCCGCCAAATAGCCGCCCATTTTAAAATAGGCTCATCCACCGTAGGCCGCGTGCTCAGTAAAATAAAGGAAGAGGAAATCAAGAAGGAAACAAAAAAAGGGTATCATAGTGAGCCCCGTCGAACTATAGTGCGGGGGCCTATGATAGTACCGTTTGGGCGTTTCCCGCCTTGCCCGCGCAATGGCTATCCGGGGCGGGTCAGGCTTTCCGCTTATCTGCACAGGCATTAAGCGAGGCTGTCACACTGAGCCCGTCGAAGTGCCGGTATTCGCTGCAATCCTTAACGCGAAGCAAGTGAGTAAAACCATACACCAGCTTTTATGACCAGATGCCAGGAAATTATGTTATTTTAGTTGAATGATATAAACCTAATCTTATCATGGAGCTTCAATTTAAAAAGCAAGTTATCATCGGATTCGCTGGTAAAAGAAAGCATAGTCAGCTGGAAGTTCTTAACGACAAGCTTTTGAGTTTGTTCGATGCGATCGATAAAACAGTTGCCGACGGTACGATTTGCTTTTTAAACGGATTGGCTGATGGTGCCGATCAAATCGCTGCTAGGATATTTTTGAATTTCTTTCGTGATCGGCTCAATAACGACAATAGCTTCCTTGCAGCTCTAATTCCGTTTCCGCAAACCTCCTACAGGAAAACTTTGTCAAGCAAAAAAAACTTCGATGATTTATATGCATGTTGTCATCAAAGGCTAGAACTCGACGGCAAATTTATTTCAGGAGCCACCGGTGATGAATTGAAGGAAAAAGCGTATCAGCAACAGGGACAAGTATTGGCACGCATGTCCGATTTATTAATAGCCGTTGCCCCCAAAAGCAGCGAAGGTAAAAAGGGGAGTACCATCGAAACGATACTTTCTGCGCTTTCGATAAAGAAACCGGTTATTTTATTGAACCTCGATGACGGCAAATTTTCGCTGTATCGTAATATAGAAGAATGGTTTGGCTCGGATAGCATTATGACGCCGGAGGCTATCGCTTCAACGCTATTCACACAAGTAGGTAGTATGTTTTTTCCTGTTTTACAAACGACAAATAACAAGGCTACTATTTATCGTTTCCGAAGATTTGCCTGGCTGTTATTTGAACACATTTTTAAAGGTAAACCAGTGTCGCGGGACGTATCACACAAAAAACCAATTGTCGTTGACCCTTTTTACAATCGTTTGTCAATGATTCTCGACAAACTGGACAAAGCGGCAGTATATTTTCAGCATCAGTATCGTGGCGGCTATATACTAAATTATGGATTAGCTATTTTGGCCATTTTTTTGGCAGTATCTTCCTTGATTATTTATTCAGAGGAACAGTGGGTTAATGAACAAGACTTGCCATGGATTTTGGCCGGCGTTGGCTTGCTCAAATTATTTGTCTTATACACGTTGCTTGTTAATACAAAGCAAATAAATAATAACCAATATAATCGAAACGCAATTGACTACCGTTACGCTGCGGAAAGATTAAGAATAAATAAATTTATTTCCACATTGGGTATTGTGAGGTCGCCGTTTCCGTCACTGGGAAATCACGCTAAAAAACATTTTGCAAATTATAAAGGCGAAGCGATCTATCAAGGTGCCATGGCAGAATTGCTTACATTGAAATTCGATTATTCCGTAGAAAAGGATAAACTACTCGATTCGCTTAAAATTATACGCGATGATTGGATCGGTCATCAAATAAGCTATCACGAAGCCGAAACCAACAGGATGAAACGAATGGATCGGCACTTGGAACACATCCCTGAAATCTTGTCAAAATCAATTTTGCTTATTGTTGCCTTTGACCTAATACTTAGTTCGGCAGTTGAAGTATTTGATATTCCATTGAATGCTGACTTTAAAATCGTTGAGATGGTTGCATTTCCGGTTTTGCTTGGCTTAACCGCGTTTATTCCCGCAATAATAACAACCTTAAACAGTATTCAATTTCAATCAGAGGCCCATCGCTTATTTATACGTTCGAACTTGATGTGTGAAGCTCTACAGGAACAAGTTAGTATGATCAACACCACGATTCAAAAAATTGAAAACAACTATGATGGCTGCGATTTCTTCGATGCTTTGAACACCGTGGACCATGTGGCCGCTGTTTTAACGGACGAAGTGGCGGAGTGGTCTCTAATTTATGAAAGACGGGTTTACGATCAGTAAGGAATATTGGCTATAGAAATTTAAAATAATTTGAATTATTAATTAAATTTAATATATATATTTACTAAGCCTTAGCCACAATCCTTAATGCAAAATTATTTAAATACAATCCTCAGTGCTATACAGAAGGAAAAATGTGTAATTATTATCGGGCCTGAGCTTCTCGATTTTGGTAACAAGACGTTTTTTGAACTCATGTGCCAAGAACTTCCCAACTTAGATAATCATCAGAACGTACTTGATGATTTTTCAGAATATATTTTTTTGAATGAGGAACTAATCCAACTCAAACCTGGACCTCAAAATGAAAAGAAGGCAGCGACAATGATCGACGAATTTTATCAAAAACAAACAGCTTTTGACGAACCACTTCGGAAAATTTCTCAAATGCCATTTAAACTTATTATTTCTCTAATGCCCGATGGTCGACTCAGAAAAATTTTTGACGAACAAAATTTCGATCACCGGTTTGGTTTTTATCCTATTGACAAGCCGTTTGATCAAATCGTCGAAGATCCATCCACTCAAATTCCACTGATATATAATCTTTTGGGTAACCTTGACGTGTTCGAGGCGGTTATCACTTTCGACTCCATGTTTCGCTTTCTAGCAAATATTCTAAAATATGACTTGCCCAACAAAGTCAGCAAGACGTTGGAGAGTGCCAGCTCATTTATTTTTTTGGGCGTCCATTTTGAAAGATGGCATACCCAATTATTGCTAAAAATTATTACAGCGGCGCATGGTTTTAATTATTCAATTTCCAAAAATGGTAGTAGTAAAGACGTCAGCGTTTTTGTCAGCCATCGTTTGCAACTTGAACTTCTAGACAATGACCCGGTCATTTTTTTAAATACATTGTACAACCGGTGCAAGGAATTGAATATACTTAAAAAACCAGCTTTGCCCCAGTCCGTAGCTAATGTGTTTGTCTCTTACAGCCATAATGATCAGATTATTGCCTTGGCAATTGCCAAAATCTTTAGATCGCAGAATGTAAAGGTTATTATAGATGAAGATGATATGCCCGGTGGACAAAAAATCGCAAATTTTATCGCTGAAATAGAACAGGTAGGCTTTTTTATTCCGTTGATATCAGCGTCCAGTCTATTTCGGCCGTTCGTAATTAAGGAAATTTATGATGCTATTGATCGCCGAAAAACGATTTTACCGTGTTTGCTCGATTACACATTGAACAAGTCAAATCTTCATACACAACAACAAACTTTTGCAGATGAAGAATTAAAAAAGATTGCCGATGAAATGCACAAAAATCCAACCACTGAATATCCTGAATTAACAGCTCAGCGTTATCAATGGATTGAATATAAAAAAATATGTTCTGTCGTAGTAAATGAATTGAAAAGTATTAAGGGGAGACAAATTAATGAGAGCGACATAGAAACGACAGTGAAAGAGTTTGTAAGAGACATCAAAAGACATCAAGGTCATGCCAAACCGAAATCTTATAAATAGATATCCCGGCGGCAGGCCATTTTCAGAAGACGATAGCCCTCTTTTCTTCGGCAGAAAGAGAGATCTGGCTAACCTCAATGACCTTATGTTTATAAAACAAATGGTCGTATTATTTGGTAAAAGTGGGTATGGCAAAAGTTCCCTCATTAATGCAGGAATTATCCCATTATTAAAGAATGAAGACAATTGTATTTATTTTTTGATACGATTTAACAACTATTCCAATAAGGACGGGAGTGGTGGCTTATCTCCAGTGGCGACGGTCATACGTAGGCTATCTGAGAGCATCACAACAAAAAATCGCCGATTCGAGGAAGCTATTAGCGAAAACTCTTTTTGGTATTGGATCAAACAGCACCAGTTTGCAGAGGGGCGAGCCAAACAATTTAAATACTTCTTATTTTTTGAACAGTTTGAAGAACTCTTTACTTATCCAAAGGAAGAGGTGGTAAAATTTTCAGAACAGCTATCACAACTTCTATACAGTAGTATACCTGTCAATTTCCGAAAAAGCATCGATGACATGGATAAACTGGGCAAAATGGATAGAGAGATCGAAGAAATAATTTATGAAAAACCCGAATTAAAAATTGTATTCTCGATTCGGTCTGATCGCTTATCCCAAATGAATGTTTTGAGTACCAAACATCCTTCTATTCTGCAAAACTGTTATGAACTTGACGCATTAGACGCGGGAGAAGCCACTGCTGCCATTGTTCAACCTGCCAAATTGCCAAAGGCGACCTTCAAAAGCCCTCGTTTCAATTATGAGAACGATGCAATAGATAAAATCTTAAATAGCGTTACCAATACGGAAGACGGAAAGATCGAAACTGCTAGTCTGCAAATTATATGCAGGTATGTTGAGGAAAACCTTGTACTAATAAGGAACCTAAAAAACATTACATCTGATGCACTCGGTGACGTAACTGACATTTTTCAACAATATTATGAAAGTGTGCTTAGTAAATTTACTCCCAAGGAACGTGAAAGCGCTCAGGTGTTGATTGAAGAACACTTGACCGATGGCAATCGCAGATATACATTTACCGGTGATTATATTAAAAGCAAATTCGGTATACAGCAAACGATTCTGGATACTCTCGAACAAAGCTCACTGTTAAAAAAAGAACGGGATGCAAAAGGTCGGTATATGTATGAAATTGGCCACGATACAATCGTTACTGCAGTCAATAGAGTTGCCGAAACAACACGAGAAATTGCAAGGGACAAAGCACTGAAGAAGAAAGAAGATTCCGATAGGCAGTATAAGCTTGAAATGGAAAATAGAATTGCCGAACAGCAGGCAACTACTGCAAAACTGCAAAAGGCTGTACGTGCTTACCAAATAGCGGTGGTTTCCGGTATTGTAGCGGTCCTACTAGTAATATTCTCGGTTATCATATGGCGCAGGTCAAAGAATATTGAGGATAACGCGTTTATACAAAAAAATGCCGCGGCTACACAAATAAAAATAATCAAAAAAAATAAGGCGCTACATGATGCCAAATCCCTTATGAATGTTGGTGATGAGTATCTTCTTAACCTTGGTAAAAATGCACTTTCTAATGCGGCTCACAGCTATCAATCGGCTTTGGATTCCATTAAAGAATACCCCAGTGATACGCTTTATGTAGCAATTAAAAGAAAACTTCATCAGTTAAGACAGCCGACACAGCGAACTCCTTAAATCAAATAATAACCATTGAGATGTTAATCAAGTGCAGAAATAAAAAAATCGTGTTGATAATAAGTTTGCTATTGTGCGTGGGAAAAGCATTCCCGCAAAATTGCCCTCAATATTCAGAAGCGTTAAAACTTGCTAATCAATATATCTTAGAAAAAAATTACGACGCAGCGCTCAACGAGATATTGACGGCGCAAACTGCGGCAAAGGAATGCGATATAAGCTCCATGCAGGCGGATAATTTGCTGAAGACAATTTTCAAAAAACAAAAGGATGATTTCAGAGATCAAACAGATAAGCAGTTAAAACAGTTTGCACAATATACTACTAAAATGAGTGAATTGATTCGCTCAACCGGACATGATAATCAAATAAATTTTGCTCAACTAAAGACAAATTTGCTAACTGTATTAATTTCGGCGCAGAAATTTATTGGAACTACCTCCAGTATGACAACCAATAAAAATCTTGCGATGTCTCATTTACAACTTGGTTATTCGCGACTCGAAACCGGGAATACCAAACTTGCAATGGCTGAATTTGGATTAGCGCTTAATTTTTCAAAAAAATTAAACACTGAATTAAAGTTACAAGGAGATATTTACGCTGACGATGAAGTGACAGATACATACCTGAAGTCTGTTAGCTTCGTCGCGGAGGACTTGATTACTAAAGGTAATTTTGCACAAGCCTTGACTTTATTAACCGAAACCGAAGGCTTTATACAAGATAACAGACATTTAACGGCGGAAAATTACGGTGCTATCGCGAAAATAGAATCGTCATTTGGTAGGTATATGGACGATGTTCGCAACTCCGCGGGTGCGTTTATCCATAAACAACAAGCGATATATAATGCACGAAAAGCAATTGCTTTACAACCTGGCAGGGGGGATCTAACCAATACGTTAGTTTCTTGTTTAAGTGCACTATTATACGATGATCGGTCACAATCGGAGACAGACTCATCAAGCGAATACAAATCGGAGATTTTTAATGCGGTCAATACACTTAAAATCCAACAGGAGAATCAACGGTCATATTTAAATGCCGATATTATTTGCAAGGTTGCGAGAGCAGCCGACCTTGTATCCGACAAACAATATCGGAGTGCGTTCGATACCCTCAACGATGCACAGCAAACGGTTACTGTTTATTTAAGATTGAATCCTACAGAAAAGGATCTGCTTCTGCTTAGATCAGGTATCTACGTTAAGCTGGCTGTTTTATCGAACAACTTAGGCGATGAAACACGTCAGAAAACGTATTTGACTTTAGCGTTGGCGGATTGCATTACTTCCATTGGCAATAACAAAAACCTGCCATTGGACGTGCGTCTCTTTTCAGACACTTTTTTGGATATTAAGAATGCAATGGAGGGCGTTTTTTCAGATAAAGAAATCTTTTTAGCTAATTACAATATCCTGCAGGCTATTGCTTCAACTGGAGAAGAAACGGCAAAGTATCCTCATATAGCCCGCATCCTTGCGGCTGTCAATCTCACGAATGCGAAAATTTTAGATGGAAGCAGGGATAAAAAAGACATCATGGCATCCGAATATTATTATAACAAGGCTGTTGCGGCGTTTGAATATTCAGGAATCATGGACC
>Ga0134125_10010006_pt1 | contig 10656 bp, 8 predicted proteins | sample KB31751_FD_96464 | JGI IMG/M metagenome (GOLD analysis project Ga0134125, IMG submission 96464) | Terrestrial soil microbial communities with excess Nitrogen fertilizer from Kellogg Biological Station, Michigan, USA - KB3-175-1 | ecosystem: Environmental > Terrestrial > Soil > Unclassified ...
ATGGCCGCGGATGCGATGATGGCGAGGGGCAGCACCAGCAGCCAGCTCGTGTGGTCCAGCAGAAGGCCAACCGCAATGGCGCCGAGGCCCGCGAGGTAGGCCTGCCCATCGCCGCCGATGTTGAACAGGCCCGCATGTGCAGCCACCGCCACCGCCAGTCCGGTGAAAACGAAATCGGTCGCGAAGTGCAGGGTGAATCCAATACCTTCGCCGTAGCCGAACGCGCCGTAGGTCAGGATGCGGATCGCGTCGAGCGGGTTCTGCCCGATCAGCGCAATGACGATGCCCGAAACGATCATCGCTAGCACTAGGTTGAGCACCGGCAGCAGCGCGACGTCAGCCCAGCGTGGCAGGGGGCGGCGAGCGCTCATGGGGTGTCTCCGTTGGCTGCGAGGTCGGCGGAAACGCGGGCACCTGCAGCTTTCTCGGGTGGAACGCCGGCCATCATCAAGCCCAGTTCACCTTCGGTCGCGGTGGCCGGATCGGCCTCGCCGACGATATTGCCGTCGAACATCACGAGAATGCGGTCGCTGAGCGAGCGGATTTCGTCGAGCTCGACCGAGACGAGCAGGATCGCCTTGCCCGCATCGCGCATCTTGACGATCTGGTTGTGGATGAATTCGATGGCGCCAATGTCGACGCCCCGCGTCGGCTGGCCGACCATCAGCACGTCCGGGTTCTGCTCCATCTCGCGGGCCAGAACGATCTTCTGCTGGTTGCCGCCGGAGAAATTGGCGGTCTTGAGCCGCGGATTGGCGGGCCGCACGTCGAACTTGCGCATGCGCTCAGCCGCTTCCTTGCGGGCAGCGCCGATGTCGAGGAAAACACCGGCTCCGTAAGCCTTGCTGTCCTGATAACCGAGGATGTTGTTCTCCCATTCCTCGAACTGCGTGACGAGCCCTTCGCGCTGCCGATCCTCGGGCACATGGGCGAGGCCGGCGAGCCGCGCGCGCGCCGCGCCGTCGTCGCCCTCCAGCGACAGCGGCTGCCCATTCAGAATGACGTCGCCGGACTCCTGGTCGCGCATGCCGGCGATCGACTCCAGCAGCTCCGACTGGCCGTTCCCGGCGACACCCGCAATACCGACGATCTCGCCGGCGCGGACGGAAAAGCTCACCCCCTTGACGCGGGGAACGCCGGCATCGTCATTGACGACGAGGTTCTTGACCTCGAGCATGGTCTTGCCGGGATGCGCAGCGCCCTTTTCGACGCGCAGCAGCACGCGACGGCCGACCATCGCCTCGGCAAGGCGCTCCGGCGAGGTCTCGGCGGTCGGCATGGTCGCGACCATCTGACCCTGCCGCATCACCGAAACGGTATCGGTGATGGCCATGATTTCCCGCAATTTGTGGGTGATGAGGATAACGGTCTTGCCCTGCTCGCGCAGCACGCGCAGCACACGGAAGAGATCGTCCGCCTCCTCCGGCGTCAGTACACCGGTAGGCTCGTCGAGGATAAGGGTGTCGGCGCCACGGTAGAGGGCCTTCAGGATTTCGAGCCGCTGTTGCTGGCCGACCGACACATCCTGCACGATGGCATCCGGGTCGACGTCGAGGCTGTATTCATCGGCGAGGCGCTTCAGCTCCTTGCGCGCGCGCGCCAGCGACGGCGCCAGCATCGCGGAATCCTCGGCGCCGAGGATGACGTTTTCGAGAATAGAGAAATTGTCGACCAGCATGAAGTGCTGGTGCACCATGCCGATGCCGAGACGAAGGGCATGTCGGGAATCGGTGATGTGCTCGAGCCGGCCGTTGACGAAAATCTCGCCGCTGTCGGCGGTATAAAAGCCGTACAGGATCGACATCAGTGTCGATTTGCCGGCGCCATTTTCGCCGACGATGCCGTGGATGGTGCCGCGGCGCACGGCCAGATCGATATCGCGGTTGGCCCACACCGGCCCAAACCGCTTGTTGATCTTCCTGAGTTCGATGGCAAAGTCAGAAGCAGCGCCCCCGGAGGGGCGCTGCGCATGACGTGGATCAGAGTCGTTTGCGCTCACGAAAGGTCGCGACCGCTCACGGGCACTGATTGTCAGTGGTGTAGTCGTGCACCTTGATGCTGCCGTCGGTGATGCCCTTGGTAGCGGTATCGACCGCAGCCTGCGCATCGGCACTGATCATCGGCTTGTTGTTGTCGTCCATGGCGAGGCCAACGCCCTGCTCCGCAAGACCCGAGACAACGGTGCCGCCCTTGAACGAAGCGTCGTTCTTGAACGCGTCATACACGGTGTTGTCGACACGCTTCAGAACCGAGGTAAGCACCGAGCCGGGTGCTATATAGTTCTGGTTGGAGTCGACGCCGATCGACATCTTGCCGGCGTCCTTGGCGGCCTGGATCACACCGAGGCCGGAAGCACCCGCTGCGGCATAGACGATGTCCGCACCCTTGTCGAAGTCCGCCTTGGCAAGCTCGCCGGCGCCGACCGGGTCGTTCCAGGCTGCAGCCGTGGTGCCGGTATAGTTCTCGAACACCTGGCCCTTCGGGTTGGTGGCCATGAAGCCTTCCTTGTAGCCACAGAAGAAGGCGTGGATCAGCGGGATGTCCATGCCGCCGACGAAGCCGACCTTGCCGGTTTTGCTGGTCTTGGCGGCCAGCACGCCCGCAAGATAAGAGGCGTCATTGGATTTGTAGACCACCGATTCAACGTTGGGCTGGTCGACGACCGAGTCGATCTGCACGAAGTGGATCTTCGGGAAATCCGGAGCCACCTTGTTAAGCGTGTCGGCAAAGCTGAATCCGGTCACCACGATGGGCGAGTAACCGGCCTGCGCAAACTTGCGGACTGCTTGTTCGCGCTGCGCCTCGGCCTGGATCTCGAGATCGTGGTAGGTCCCGCCGGTGTCCTTCTTCCAGCGTTCGGCACCATTGTAGGCCGCCTCGTTGAACGATTTGTCGAACTTACCGCCGAGATCGTAAATCAGCGCCGGATCGGCCAAAGCTGCGCCTGCCAGCAGCGCGACGGCCGCAATACCGCCGGCAAAGGCACCGAGGTGCCGCTTGAAGTTGGTCATGAAAATGTCTCCCTGTTCGCCCGGGGAGGCGGCGGTTCCGCTGGTACATGCCCCCGTGCGTTGGCGGCGATACAAGCTTGCATTTTATTGCACGGCAAGAGGGAAAACCGCAGATTTTGAACAGTTGGTCAAAATCTTGCGGACGACCCGGCCGCGGCTGCCGTGACCGCCGCCCCCATCTCGCGGCCAATCGACTCGAAGAAGCCGTCGATGACCTTCTGGGCCGATCGCCCGATGAGCGCCTTGCCGATGCGCATGACGCCACCGTCGGCTTTGCCGTCTGCCCTGAAACTGAGGAGCGTACCTCCGGCCGCATCAGCAAGATGAATCTCGGCTGCTCCTTGTGCCAGCCCGAGCGACCCTTTGCCACGACCAGAGAGTGTATAGCGCTCGGCCGGCAAGACGTTGCTCAGCAGCAGCTCACCTGAAAACACTGGATGCACGAAACCAAGGCTAACCTTGATCTTGAGGTCGAGCGTGGTGGCGCTGGTCCAGTGAATGTCCTCGCAGCCGGGAATGACGGCGCGAAGGACACGAACATCGTTGAGCGCCTGCCAAACCGCGTGACGATCGGCAGCGAAGACGTAGCGGCCACCGAAATTCATGCAGCCGCCGTGCCTGTCTTGCGTCTTTTTCGCACCATGGGGGGAAAATAGTGAGGCGCGGGGCCACGATCAATTGTGCTCTCGAGGCCCGGTAATAAATTAGCTCCTGGAGCATGGCCGAGCTCGGATTCGTGAGCGACAACGACTGGATGTGGGTGTGACGGCACGCGAAGAAATGAGCGCCGCATCGACCGGGCCGGCCGTTCTGACCGACGACATGCTGGTTATGGACGTCGCCGACACGCTCCGGCACGACGGGGTCCCCAGGCTGGACGACCCCGATGTGGTCGCGACGCTGCAGGCGCTCTATCGCGACCTCGGGATCGAGCTCAGCGACACGACTGCCGCCGCAGGCCTCGCCGCGGCGCGCGACAATCGCTTCAGCTACGCGCCACCCACCAAGGGGGTCCGTCCCTATCTCGCCCGGCTCTATGTGAAGCGCCGCAACTGGATGCCGGCCTCGCTGGCGGTGGCGTTGATGCTGATCGTCGGGATCGGGGGATATTTTCTTGGATATAGGCCTTATCACGACGCGCAGGTCGAGCAGGCGAAGCGCGAGCTGGCTCAGGCGATGCCAGCTCAGATGGACGCGCTCTACCAGACGATTTTCGAGGAAACCAAGGTCCAGCAGGCGAGCAACGACGCAAACGACATACGGGCCCGTGGCAAGGCCGCTGCGCAAAACGGCGATCGAACGGGAGCGCAGCAGGCGATCGACGATCTGACGGGCATCCGAGACACCCTGCGGCTCGAGTATCAGCTCAGGATCGTCGACGGCGACAAATGGGGCTTCTGGAGTTTTCCCAAGTCCAATTCCGATGCCACCAACTACTACCTCATCGTGCAGGCGGTCGATACCGACGGCAAGGTCTTGACGCTTCCCGTCCGCAGCGAGGACACCGGCCGCACCGAAAGCGTCAGCTCGTGGGGCGAGCGCGTGCCCGAAGAGGTGTATCGGGCCGTCGAGGCCGACAAGAACGACGACGGCGTGATTGAGCACAATCTCGTCGCCATCAAGGACTTCGGCTTCCTGCAGCCGGACTATGTGCTGCCGGTGCTCGGCGGCGAGGTGACGCGGTGGTGACATGAGCCTCAGCGGAACCGATCTCCTGCGCGCCCTCGAGGAAGCCTTGCGCGACATCCGGCGCGAGGAGGACGACATTTCCAAGCGCGCCGCGCGCGGTGCCGAACTTCTGATCAAGCACCGCGGCCAAGAAGCCGAGCTCTATCGTCAGCTCGGCACGCTTCGGCCCGATCCGGCAGCACGGGCGGCCATTGCGACGCTCGTCCGCAATATCGACGAAGCTGCGGAGGCCGCCCTGTCGCGCTACGATGCGACGTTCGCCGAAACCGAGGCCGCGCTGCAACAGATCGAAGCGAACCTGGCACGTGGCAATGCTGACCGGATGTCGCTGCAAGCGGAGATCGGACGTCGTGACGCCGAAATCCGAGCTATCGAAGCGGCTGCGCGCCCCAGGCTGGGCGCCGATGCGGACTATGCCGCCAAGCTCGAGCGCAGCCGAGCCCTGGAGGCCATCGCCGCCCGGCTTCGGGCCAAGCTCGCAGTCGCCGAGGCGGATCGGGAACAGAAGGCGCGCCCGTTCCGCGATGATCCACTGTTCATGTATCTGTGGAGCAGGGGATACGGCACTGAGAGCTATCGAGGCCGTGGATTTGTCTCAACCCTCGATCGCCGCGTTGCCGGGTTGATTGGTTACGACAAGGCGCGTGAAACCTTTGTCTTGCTGAGCGACATCCCGATCCGACTGCGGAATCTCGGCGCCCAGGTCGAGTCAGACGCCACGGCCTTGCGCGCGGAAGTCGCCCGGCTCGAAAACAGCGCCCTCGACAGTGCCGGAGGCAAGTCGCTTCGCGAAGCGATAGAGACGGCAGTCGTCCGGATCGAGACGCTCGACCGGGAAACCGCAGTCCTGCAGGACCGCCGCGATGCGACCATCGCAACCCGCACCGAACTGGCGCTCGGCCGCGAGGTTGCGTTCTCGATTGCAACCGATGATCTCGACCAGGTGCTGGCGCAGGACGAGCTGCGCCAACTTCTCGCTGAGGCACAGAGCGACCCCGGTGGCGCCGCCGGCACCATCGCGCAGCAGATCGAGGATTTGCGCCAGCGGATCAAGGAAGATGGGGATGAGATGCGGGAACACGGGCTGCGCCTCAAGGTCCTCGCGATGCGCCGGCGCGATCTCGAAGACATCCTGCACGAGCTCAAGGCGCGCGGCTACGACAATCCGCACGCGCGCTTCGCTTCGGACGAACTCATCGGAGAAACCCTAAACGCCCTACTGCGTGGTGAAATCTCGGCGTCGCAGTTCTGGGATTTCACGCGCCGCATGCAGAGCTGGACCGCGTCGGGCTATGGTGGGCCGGGCGGCGGCTGGGGAAAGCTCCCGAGCCCCGCTGGCACCGGACTCAACACGCACCACTCCGGCATTTCCGTGTCACGGAGTTCAACGGCGGCTTAGCTGCAAATTCCCAGTTGATTGCTGCCAGGCAACTGCAGGACCTGCGCCAATGGTTCGTTGTTGATGAACGGCAGCAGCCCGGTCTTCCCTGGAAGGACAGCCGAAATCGTGACGGTGGTCGCGTTCTGGTCAACGGGGCCACTGCTGCACAGATGGGGCACGATGCCGAGCTGGATGCTGCTGCCAGGTACGCCCCGCGCCTGCGCCGACTGCTGCGCGGCGAGGATTTGCGATTTCGCCTGCGGCGGAAGCTGGAACAAGAGATAAGAGCGCCCGGCGGCAGGAGGCGGCAAGCTGCTCATCACCTGGTCGCCATCAGCCGGCGCCAGCATCAGGCGCAGATGCTCGTTGGGTCCGCCCTGCGCCGCATCGAAGGTGAAGAGCTGCCCCGCGGTATTGTTAGTCCCCAGACCCCGCGGCAGGTCGAACACGATCAGCAGGTCCGCGACGTCGTCCTTGGATGGATCGAGCGCTGGTCCACGCGAATTGACGTCCGGGCCGAAGCTGGAGCAGGCCGCAAGAAACAGGCTCAGGGCGATCGCGAACAACAGGCGCATGGGTCGCTCATAATAGATTCCCGTGCGCGCGGAAACCACGGTGATCAGCCGAAGACGCTGGCGCCGCGATCCGCAGCTCCGACCAGAGCCCGGAAACCGGCAAAAAGCTCGCGGCCCATGCCGTAGTGTTCACGCCGCTGATCTTCCGTCGCTGGTGTGCGGGAGTGGAACTCGCGCTCGTCGCCAATGAAGGTGAGTGTGCCGGCGTCGGCATCGAGACGCAGCAGGTCGCCGTCGCGCACTTTGCTGATTGGACCGCCGTCGATCGCCTCGGGCGTCACATGGATTGCCGCCGGCACCTTGCCCGATGCTCCCGACATGCGGCCATCGGTCACCAGCGCCACCTTGAAGCCACGGCCCTGCAGCACGCCGAGCGCCGGCGTGAGATTGTGCAGTTCCGGCATGCCGATTGCCTTGGGGCCGGCGAAACGCACCACGGCAATGAAATCGCGGTTGAGTTCGCCGGCCTTGAACGCCGCCTGCAACCCGTGCTGGCTGTGGAAAATTCGCGCCGGTGCCTCAATCACGCGATGTTCGGGTTTCACGGCACTGACCTTGATGACGGCCTTGCCTAGGTTGCCGTTTAGGAGCTTCAAACCGCCGTTCTTGCTGAAGGCGGCCTTCACCGGCACCAGGATCTTGTCGTTGCCCGACTGCGCAGGCGATGGCTCGAAGGTCAGCTTGTCCCCCATGAGCCTTGCCTCTACCGTGTAGTTCGAAAGGCCGGCACCCCAGACGGTCTTGACGTCTTCGTGCAGATAGCCGGCCTCGAGTAGCTCCCGAATCAGGAATCCCATTCCACCCGCGGAGTGGAAATGGTTCACGTCGGCGACGCCATTGGGATAGACGCGCGCCAGCAACGGCACAACTTCACTCAGATCCGCCATATCCTGCCAGGTAACCTGCAGACCCGCGGCCGCAGCGATGGCGATCAGATGCATCGTATGGTTGGTTGAGCCGCCGGTCGCATGCAGGCCGACAAGGCCGTTGACGATGGTCTTTTCGGAGATGACATGCCCGACCGGCGTGTAGTCGTTGCCTTCGACGGTGAGCGACAGCGCGCGTTTGGCGGCCTCGCGCGTCAAGGCTTCGCGCAACGGCGTGCCGGGATTGACGAAGCTCGCCCCCGGCAGGTGCAGGCCCATGATCTCCATCAGCATCTGGTTGGAGTTGGCGGTGCCGTAGAAGGTGCAGGTGCCGGGCGAATGATACGACTTGGCCTCGGCTTCGAGCAGCTCGGCGCGACCGACCTTGCCTTCCGAATAGAGCTGGCGGATGCGGGTTTTTTCGTCGTTGGGCATGCCCGAGGGCATCGGTCCGGCCGGCACGAACACCGCCGGCAGGTGGCCGAAGCTCAACGCCCCGATCAGCAGGCCCGGCACGATCTTGTCGCAGATCCCGAGAAAGACGGCGGCATCGAACATGTTGTGGCTGAGCGCAATCGCCGTCGCCATGGCGATCACGTCCCGCGAGAACAGCGACAGGTCCATGCCCGGCTGGCCTTGTGTAACGCCGTCGCACATCGCCGGCACGCCACCCGCGACCTGCGCCGTGGCGCCGATCGCGCGGGCCGCATCCTTGATGATTGCGGGATAGGTCTCGTAAGGCTGATGCGCACTCAGCATGTCGTTATAGGAGGTGACGATGCCGAGGTTCAGCGCCTTGTTGCCGGCGAGCTTGGCTTTGTCGGAGGGCGAGCAGGCCGCAAAGCCGTGCGCCAGGTTACCGCAGCTAAGCGTTGAGCGATAAACGCCTGCCTGCCGCGCCGCATCGAGCCGGCGCAGATAGTCGCCGCGCGTATCGGCGCTGCGTGCCGCGATGCGATCGGTCACGTCCTGAACAGCCTTGAGGACAGACATCCGGGTCTCCTAGGGGCACCAGTAGATGGTCAGCGGTGTTGCGGTCTCGCGCAGTACGGCCCGCACGGGCATTGCCTCGATTGGACCGTCTGCCTCAGCCTGCTCCAGCGTTCTGACCTTCTCCTCCCCCTCGATATGCAGATACAGAGCCCGCGTGGCCAGCAGTTGCTTCAGCGTCAAGGTGACGCGTGGCTCACCCGCGCCGGGCGCCGTCATCGACACCACCGGCCCCTCCGCCGATAGCGCCTCCTCCAGATTGTCGCCGCCCGGAAAGAACGACGCGGTATGCCCGTCATTGCCCATCCCCAGGATCGCCGCATCGAGCGGATGCGGCACCGCCGCGAGCGCAGCGCTGGCTTTGGTTGGGTCGGGCGTCGCGCCGCCTTGGTAGAGTGGCACGAACTTCGCCGCCGCCGCCCGGTTCTGCAGCAGATTGGCCTTGACCAGCCGCGCGTTGGAGCGATCGGACGCTTCGTCCACCCAGCGCTCGTCGACCAGCGTCACCGTGAGCTTGTCCCAGCCGATATCGGCGCGGTTGGACAGCGTGCGGAAGAACAACGCCGGCGTCGTGCCGCCCGAAACCGCCAGTGAGGCGACGCCGCGCGCGGCAATGCCTGCCTTGAGGTTGGACGCAACCGCCTCGGCCAGGGCGTCGGCGAGTTGCTGCTTGTCCTTGAAGGCCCGGCGCGCCGGCCGCATCAGTCTTCCTCGTGCCAGGTGCGGCCGTCGCGCTCGATCAGCGCAACCGCGCCCGACGGACCCCAGGTCCCGGCGGCGTAAGCCTGCGGCGCGTCGCTCGCGGCGTCCCAGGCGTCGCGGATCGGGTCGATCCAGCGCCACGCCGCCTCGAGCTCGTCGCGGCGCATGAACAAGGTCTGCTGGCCGCGGATCACGTCGAGCAGGAGCCGCTCATAGGCCTCGGGCGTCCGCTCATGGAAGGTCGCGGCGAAGCTCAGGTTCAGCGGCACCTCGCGCAGGCGCATGCCTCCCGGCCCCGGATCCTTGATCATCAGGAACATCTTCACGCTCTCGTCCGGCTGGATGTTGATGACCAGCCGGTTCGGACGCGGCGCACCTTCAGCGTGATCGAAGATCGAATGCGGGATGTTGCGGAACTGGATGACGATCTCGCTCGACCGGCTCGCAAGACGCTTGCCGGTGCGGAAGTAGAACGGCACTCCGGCCCAGCGCCAGTTCTCGAGCTCGGCCTTGAGCGCGACGAAAGTCTCGGTTTTGCTCCCCTTCTTGTCGTCGGGCAGCTCATCTTGGTAGCTCGGCACCGACTGGCCGCCGATCGAGCCGGCGCGATACTGGCCGCGCACCGTGACGCGGTTGACGTCGGCAGCGGTAATCGGTTTCAGCGAGCGCAGCACCTTGAGCTTTTCGTCGCGCAGCGCGTTGGCGTCGTCCGAAGCCGGCGGCTCCATCGCCACGAGGCAGAGGAGTTGCGCCATGTGGTTCTGCACCATGTCGCGCAAGGCGCCGCTCTCGTCGTAATAGCCGCGCGTACCGGCGCCGACCGACTCTGCGACCGTGATCTGCACGTGGTCGATGTGGGTCGAGTTCCACACCGGCTCGAACAGGATGTTGGCAAAGCGCAGCGCCAACAGGTTCTGCACAGTCTCTTTGCCCAGGTAGTGGTCGATGCGATAGACCTGATCTTCGGCAAAGATCCTGGAGACCTCGTCGTTGATCTCGATCGAAGACTGCAGGTCGTGGCCGAGCGGTTTTTCGATGACGACGCGCGCGTCGCGGCGGTAATAGCCCTTCTTTTTGATATACTCGCAGGTCGGTCCGAACAGGTCCGGTGCGATCGCCATATAGAAGGCCCGCACGATCTTGGGATCGTCGCGCAGCTTGGTCGACAGGTCGCCCCATTTGCTTTCGTCGGTCACGTCGTTGACCACGTAGCAGAAGGTCGACACGAACCGGTCGATCACCTTGTCGTCCTGGTATTCCTTCTCGACGAATTGCGCGATGTCGTCACGCGCGGCCTTGCGGAAATCCTCGTCCGTCCACTTGGTGCGGGACACGCCGATGATGCGGCTCTGCTCGTCGAACTGCCCGTCGTAGAAGCGGTGATAGAGTGCCGGAATGAGCTTGCGCTTGGTCAGATCGCCGGTCGCGCCGAAGACCACATA
>Ga0134125_10010008_pt1 | contig 10654 bp, 7 predicted proteins | sample KB31751_FD_96464 | JGI IMG/M metagenome (GOLD analysis project Ga0134125, IMG submission 96464) | Terrestrial soil microbial communities with excess Nitrogen fertilizer from Kellogg Biological Station, Michigan, USA - KB3-175-1 | ecosystem: Environmental > Terrestrial > Soil > Unclassified ...
CGTTCGTGTTGCATCCCGGCGAGTTCGTGCTGGGCTCGACGCTGGAGCTGATCACCTTGCCCGAGGACCTCGCGGGCCGGCTGGAGGGCAAATCGTCGCTGGGCCGCCTCGGCCTGCTGACGCACTCGACGGCCGGCTTCATCGATCCCGGCTTCAGCGGTCACATCACCCTCGAGCTGTCCAACGTCGCGAACCTGCCGATCACGCTGTGGCCGGGGATGAAGATCGGTCAGCTGTGCATCCTGAGGTTGACCAGCCCCGCCGAACATCCTTACGGCAGTTCGCGAGTGGGTTCGAAGTACCAGGGCCAGCGAGGGCCCACGCCGTCACGCTCCTACCAGAACTTCATATCGTCTACATAGGTTCTGCGGGACCCTCTCGCCCCCGTTCTGCGCGATACTTAGTTAGTCATGGTTTTTTTCCTCCGCCTGGCCATGGCCGTCGTGCAAGACCTTTGGAGGGGTTTGTATTGGATATCGTGCTCGGGGTGTCGATGGCACCGTCGTCGATCCAAATGGTTGTCCTGCAAGGCGAATACGCCGACGGCGCCACGGTAGAAGAGGACGCGATCGACGTCACTGCCGCCGATGATGCAGCCACCACGAGCGCTCCCGACCGGGTGATCTCGGCCATTTTGGGCACCCGCGAGGGCGCCGCCGATGCCGGCCTCGAACTGTCATCGATCGGGGTGACGTGGACCGATCAATTCGAAGCGGCCGCGTTGCGCGACGCACTGACCGCTCACCGGATCGACAACGTGATGCTGGTCTCGGCTTTTCTTGCCGCGGCGGCGCTGGCGCAAAACGTCGGCGGCGCAATGGGTTACGAACGCACCGCCGTGCTGCTGGTGGAGCCGGATACCGCGACCCTGGCCGTCGTCGAGACCTCCGACGGTTCCATCCCGGATGTCTACAAACAGCAGATCCATGCCGAGTCGTACGGCGCTGCCGCCGAGCAGCTCGGCGCGATGGTCGCCGGGCTGGAGAAGCTGGAATCACCGCCGGGCGGGCTGCTCTTGGTCGGCTCGGGCATCGATGTCGCTCCGTTGAAGCCTGCCCTGCAGTCGGCGACGGTCCTCGGCGTGAGTGTGGCCGAGGAGCCGGAGACGGCGCTGGCCCGCGGGGCGGCGCTGGCGTCGGCGAACGCCCCGCTGTTTGCGTCCTCGACCGCCGCGCTGGCCTATGCGCAAGACCCCGGTACCGGCGCGGTCGACCAGCACTCGCTGCCCGAATACCTCTATGTCCCCTTCGGCCCGGAGGCCGGTGACGACGAGCTCGCCTACAGCGCGGTGGGGGATGAGGATGCCGATTCGCCGACCGTCGTCATCGAGAGGCTTTTCCTTCCCGAAGAAAGTCAGCCGCAACGGCGGCCGGCCTTGCTGGTCGGTAGCGGGCTGGCGGTGGCCGCCATCAGCGCGGTGTTGGCGCTCGAGATCGCGTTGGCGATCGGCATCCGCTCGACGGGGACCGTCGCTTTACAGCCAACCCCGAACCAGCAGCTGATCGTTCCCACCGAGCAGGCGCCGGCCCCGGTGCAGGCGTCCGCGCCGGAGCCGAAAATCAGCATGCCGGCTCCCGTGGCGGCACCCAAGCCGTTGAACCCCCCGGTCGCCGCGCCGCTGCCCGCGGTTCCGCCACCGGCAGCCCCTCCCATGCCCGCGTCGCCGCCGGTGATCCCGGTTCCCGTTGTGGTTCCACCGGTGCCGGTTCCGGTGCCGGTCCGCATCCCGATTCCCAACCCGGTTGTGAGCCCCCCGCTGTTCGAGGCCCCGCCGCGGGTGTCGGTCCCTCAACCGGTGCTGCCCCAGCCGCCGGTGCGCATTCCTCAGCCGCCATCGCCCCCGAAGGTCGGCGGCACCGTTCCGCAGTCGCCACCGCACCAAACGCCTCCCGGCGAAGTCACCCCACCCAAGCCGAGCAATCCCGGTAATTCCGGCGGTGGGCACGTGCCGACGCCGGGCTCGGCTGGGTCGGGCGGATCGGGTGGCGGCCACATTCCGGCCCCCGGCGCGGGTAATTCCGGTGGTTCGGGCGGCGGGCACGTCCCGACGCCTGGTGCGGGTGGTTCGGGCGGCGGACATGTCCCGACGCCTGGTGCGGGCGGCGCGGGTGGTGGCCATGTCCCGGCGCCTGGTGCGGGTGGCTCGGGTGGCGGCCACGTCTCGACTCCTGGTGCGGGCAGCCCGGGCGGATTTGGCGGTGGGCACGCGCCTGCCCCCGGCGGTGGGTTTGGCGGTGGGCACGCGCCTGCCCCCGGCGGTGGGTTTGGTGGTGGCCACGCTCCCGCCCCTAGCGGCGGAGGTCACAGCGGCGGCGGATTGGGCGGCTTTGGCGGCGGTCACAGCGGCGGCGGCGGCCACGGTGGTGGCGGCGGCGGCTTTGGCGGCGGCCACGGCGGCGGCGGACACAAATAGCCGCGGCGTGCCGAACGCCCCACAGCCCGCGGTGCCTCCCTCACCCGAGATCACACGGGTGGTGTCGAGGTATTTAGGCTGGCCGCCTCATCCGCCAGAAGTTCGTCAGCCCAAAGCAATATGTGGCGGGAAGTCCGCGGCAAACGCTAAACGGCGGCCACGGGCACCGCTAGCGCCTATTGCGGCGCGCGGACGTGTCTGGCCCAGCGCGCTAGGGTGGCGTCGCGAAACCCCATGCGGCGCCGAGGCAGCTGTCTGGCGCAGCAGCACAGCAGCCAAGCGCTGGACGATGTGGAGGAGCGGTGGAGGTCGTACTCGGGGTGTCCATGGCACCCGAGACAGTCCGCATGGTGCTCGTCGAAGGTGCAGCCGCGGGCGGAGTGACCGTCGAGCAGGACGGCTTCGACGTCGCGGGCAACTCGACCCCCGCCGCCGCCGCCAATCATGTCGTCGCGGCCATTCTCGGCACCCGCGACAGCGCGGCCCGGGGCGGCTACCAGCTCAGATCGAGTGGGGTGAGCTGGACCGATCCGGTCAAGGCGGCGGCACTGCGCGATGTGTTGGCGGCCCGCAAGATTGAGAACGTGATGCTGGTCTCGGCGGTGATGGCCGCCGCGGCGCTGACGCAGGCCGTGGGCAGCGCGACCAAGTGGGCCCGCACCGCCTTGCTGCTCGTCGAGCCGACCAGCGCGACCCTGGCGGTCGTCGACACCACGAACGGGACGGTCACCGACGTGCAGCGGCACCCATTGCCCGGCCGCGACGACGTCGCACTGGCGAAGCTGACCGCGATGGTCTCGGGCGCCGAATCGATGCGAGCGCGACCCGACGGAGTCTTCCTGGTCGGCTCGGACGTGGACATCCCGTTGATCAAGCCAACGCTCGAGGCCGCGACGTCGCTCTCGGTGACAACACCCGAGGAACCCGAGATGGCCCTGGCGCGGGGCGCCTCGCTGGCCGCGGCGAACGCGGATTTGGGGGCGCCGCGCACGATTACGATGCCCGCCGCGCGGATTTCCTCCACCGCGGCGCCCGGGTTCGCCTACAGCGTCGACGCGGCCGCCACCCCGTCGCGCGCACGGCAAAGCCGAAAGTCGACGGCCGCGATCGTCGGCGTGGCGGTCATTTTCGTCACCGGCTTCGTGGCGTTGGCGCTGGCACTGGTCTTCTTTAGCCGCCCGCACACGCACCAACCGCCGGACGTCGGCACGAGCGTCGTTGCGCCGGAGAATCCGCCGCCTCCCAACGCCGGCCCGCCGGGCCCGCCCCCGCCGTCGGCCCCCGCGCCGGCACCGCCCGAAGCGCCTCCGGCACCCTCGCCGCAGTCCGGCGACCACGAACACTGGGACGACTGGCTGCATCGCCATGTGGGGCCCGAAATCCCGGTCCCGTAGCCCGGTCCCGGACGGTCCCGGCCCGCCCCCCGCCCGCCGATCGCGCGTAAAATCGTGGCACTAGGGGAATAACGGTGGGGGCTCAGCGAGCCCGCGCGCCATGATCTCGTGCGGCGGCGACGTCCTCACCGCGAATGGCTAGCAACCGACTATTGGAGGAGCTTTGGACACCGTACTTGGTGTGTCGATGGCGCCGACCGCAGTCCGGATGGTGCTGGTCGAGGGGGAGAACGGCGACGGTGCCACCGTCGATGAAGACAATTTCGATGTCACGACGGCCGCTGATGCAGCAACCGTCACCGCCTCCGACCAGGTAGTCTCGGCCATCTTGGGGACGCGTCAGGGCGCGGCGGAGGGCGGCTACCAACTGGCGTCGACCGGAGTCACGTTCACCGACCCGGTCGAGGCCGCCGCGCTGCGCGACAAGCTCGCCGCCCACAAGGTCGAAAATGTGATGCTGGTCTCGGCCTTTCTGGCCGCGGCCGCGCTGGCCCAGGCGGTCGGCCACCGCACCAACTACGCGCAGACGGCGCTGCTGTACATCGAGCCCGACACCGCGACGCTGGCGGTCGTCGACAGCGCCGACGGATCCATCGCCGAAGTCCGGCGCCGGGCGCTCCCCGAGGATGACGAGGCGGCGGTGGCCGAACTGGCCGCGATGGTCTCCGGCGCGGAGAGCATGGAGACCCGCCCGGACGCCGTGTTCGTCGTCGGCTCCGGCATCGACATCCCGCTGATCAAGCCCGCGCTGGAGGCGGCGACCACCCTTCCGCTGACGGCGGCCGAGGAACCGGAGACGGCACTGGCCCGGGGCGCGGCCCTGGCGTCGGCCCATGCTCCGCTGTTCGCGTCGTCCACCGCGGCACTCGCGTACGCGCAGGACCCCGGCACCGGTGCGATCAACCCGCTCGCCGTCGCACCCGGCTACTTCGACGCACCCGCTGACGCCGGCGCGGATGCCCTGGCATACAGCGCCGTGCCCGACGACCCGGACGAGTTCTTCACCGGCACGCAGACCGCCGCCACCGAGTTCGTCGACGCCGACTATCGCGGACGCAACTCATTCAAGTTGGTGGGCAGCGCGCTGGCCGCAGTCTTCGTCATCGGCGTGGTGGCACTGGTCGTCTCCCTTGCCATCGCCATCCGCCCGACGGCCGACGTGCGGCCCAGCCCGAACGAGAACGTCGTCGTCGCGCCCACCCGGCCCGCCCCGGCGCCCGCGGCTCCGGCTCCTGTGCAGGCACCCGCGGCTCCCGCACCCGCTCCTCAGGCCCCGGCCGCGGCGCCCGTTCCCGAGGCGCCCGCCCCGGCGCCCGCCCCGGTGGCCCCCGCGCCCGCTCCGATCCCCGTTCCGGCCGCTCCGGCACCCGCACCACCTCCGCCGGTGGCACCGGTTCCGGTGCCGATCCCGTTGCCGATACCGGGCATCGGTGGACCGCCCGGCGGCGGGTGGGGCCCCGGAGGAGGCCATGGGGACCATGGGGACCACGACGGCGGCGGCTTCCCCGGCGGACCGCGCGGGGGCTTCGGTGGCGGCCACGGCCGCGGCGGGTTCGGTGGTGGCCCACACATCGGCATCCCCGGTATTCCTGGGCTGTAGTACCGCCCGGGGATCGGCGGCCACCCGTCATCTACCGTTTGCCTCCCGCTTAGCCCGACGACGCGGTTAGCTCATCGGGGCCGCTTACACCAGTGGTATGCGATGCACCGTGTTCGGCACGGGTTACCTCGGTGCCACCCACGCGGTGGGGATGGCGGCGCTGGGACACGACGTCCTCGGGATCGACATCGACCCGGGCAAGGTGGCCAAGCTCGCCGGGGGTGACATCCCCTTCTACGAGCCTGGCCTGCGAAAGCTGTTGAACGAGAACCTGGCTGCGGGCCGCCTGCGCTTCACCACCGACTACGACATGGCCGCCGACTTCGCCGGCCTGCACTTCCTGGGCGTGGGCACACCGCAGAAGAAGGGCGAATACGGCGCCGACCTGCGCCACGTCTATGCCGTCATCGATGAGCTGGTGCCCCGGTTGACGACATCGGCGGTGCTGGTCGGTAAATCGACCGTTCCGGTGGGCACCGCGGCCGAGTTGAACCAACGCGCGGCCGCGCTGGCGCCGCGCGGCGTCGACGTCGAAATCGCCTGGAATCCGGAGTTTCTGCGTGAAGGCTACGCGGTGCAAGACACACTCCGTCCGGACCGGATTGTGCTTGGTATACAACAGGATTCGATGCGTGCGGAGGTCGCCGTTCGTGAACTGTACGGCCCGCTGCTCGATGCGGGAGTGCCGTTCCTGGTGACGGATCTGCAAACCGCGGAGTTGGTCAAGGTCTCCGCCAATGCCTTTCTAGCGACCAAGATTTCGTTCATCAACGCCATTTCCGAGGTCTGCGAGGCCGCCGGCGCCGACGTCAGCCTGCTGGCCGACGCGCTCGGATACGACCCCCGGATCGGACGCCAATTCCTCAACGCCGGTTTGGGTTTCGGTGGCGGCTGCCTGCCCAAGGACATCCGGGCATTCATGGCGCGCGCGGGCGAACTGGGAGCCGACCAAGCGTTGACGTTCCTGCGGGAGGTGGACAGCATCAACATGCGCCGCCGCACCCGGATGGTGGAACTGGCCAGCGCGGCATGCGGCGGCTCGCTGCTGGGCGCCAACGTCGCGGTGCTGGGCGCGGCGTTCAAACCCGAATCCGACGATGTGCGCGACTCACCCGCGCTCAACGTCGCGGGGCAACTGCAGCTCAACGGCGCCGCGGTCAACGTCTATGACCCCAAGGCCCTGGACAACGCGCAGCGCCTGTTCCCGACGCTGAACTACGCGGTCTCGGTCGAAGAGGCGTGCGAACGCGCGGACGCGGTGCTCGTACTCACCGAGTGGCGGCAATTCGTCGAGCTCGATCCCGACGATCTGGCCGACGGGGTCCGGGCCCGCGTGATCGTCGATGGCCGCAACTGCCTGGACGTGGCCCGCTGGCGGCAGGCGGGCTGGCGGGTCTACCGCCTCGGCGCGCCGCGACCGGAGTGACGGCGGGCGGGCCCAAAACCCCGGCGAGTAGCCTGACCGGCGTGGACTATGCCGGCGCATTCCTCGACGAGAACCGGGCTTTCGCGGAGCTGTTCGACGGTGTCGACGAGTCCACGCCGGTGCCCACCTGCCCGGGCTGGACGCTGCGGCAGCTGTTGCGCCACGTCGGCCGCGGCGACCGCTGGGCCGCGCAGATCGTGCGCGAGCGCCCCGATGACTACCTCGACCCGCGCACCGTGGAGGGCGGCAAGCCGCCGCCCGATCCAGCCGACGCGATCTCCTGGCTGCACGGCGGCGCCCAGCGCCTCGTCGACGCTGTGGAGCTGACCGGGGTCGAAACACCGGTCTGGACGTTCCTCGGGCCGCGCCCGGCGAAGTGGTGGATCCGGCGCCGGCTGCACGAGGTGGCCGTGCATCGTGCCGACGCCGCGATCGCGCTGGGCAGCGATTTCACCCTCGAACCCGACATCGCGGCCGACGGGATCACCGAATGGCTGGAGCGGGTCGCGATCCAGGCGGGCGGCCAGGGTGCGCCGCTGCCGCTCGAGGACGGCAGCACCCTGCACCTGCACGCCACCGATCCGGGTCTCGGCGAGGCCGGCGAGTGGACGGCCGCCGTCGAACGGGGGCGGATCACCTGGTCGCACGAGCACGGCAAGGGCAGCGCCGCATTGCGCGGCGGCGCCACCGAGCTGCTGCTGGCGATCCTGCGCCGGCGACCGCTCGCCGACACGGGCGTCGAACTGTTCGGCGACGATGCCGTGTGGAAGCGCTGGTTGGACCGTACGCCTCTCTAGCCGCGGGGCCGCACGGTAATTTGCACACCATGACCACATCGGAGATCGCCACCGTTCTGGCATGGCACGACGCCCTCAACGCCGCGGACATCGACACCTTGGCCTCCTTATCCAGCGACGACATCGAGATCGGCGACGCACACGGAGCCGCGCAGGGCCACGAGGCGCTGCGCACCTGGGCCGCCTCGCACCGGCCGGCCACGGAGCTCGGCCGGATGTACGTGCACGACGGCGTCGTGGCCGTCGAACAAAAACTCAGCGGCACCGACGATCCGGCGGCTCCCGCCGACACCGCGTTGACGTTCCGGGTGGTCCACGACCACGTCACCTCCGTGTTCCGGCATGACAGCCTGGCGTCGGCGCTCGCGGCCACCGAGCTCACCGAATCCGACGCCGTCGACTAGGACCATCAGGCAGTAGGAGCTGTTCATGCGCGGAATCATCTTGGCCGGCGGGTCGGGCACCCGCCTGCATCCGATCACCACGGGCATCAGCAAGCAGTTGCTGCCCGTCTACGACAAACCGATGGTCTACTACCCGCTGACCACCCTGATGATGGCCGGCATCCGCGACATCCTGGTGATCACCACCCCGCATGACGCACCCGGATTTGCCCGACTCCTGGGCGACGGCTCGCAATTCGGCGTCAACATCACCTACGTGACGCAGGACCGGCCCGACGGTCTGGCTCAGGCATTCGTCCTGGGTGCCGATCACATCGGCAACGAGACGGTGGCTCTGGTGTTGGGAGACAACATCTTCTACGGCCCCGGCCTGGGCACCAGCTTGAGCCGCTTCCAAACCATAAGTGGAGGAGCGGTTTTCGCCTACTGGGTGGCCAACCCGTCGGCGTACGGCGTCGTGGAATTCAGCGACGACGGCCTGGCACTGTCACTGGAAGAGAAACCCCAGACGCCGAAATCCAATTACGCGGTACCGGGTTTGTACTTCTACGACAACGACGTGATCGAAATCGCCAAGGGCCTCAAGAAATCGGCGCGCGGCGAGTACGAGATCACCGAGGTCAACCAGATCTATCTCAGCCGGGGCCGGCTCTCGGTCGAGGTGATGGCCCGCGGAACGGCCTGGCTGGATACCGGAACGTTCGACTCGCTGCTGGACGCCAGCGACTTCGTGCGCACGCTGGAACGGCGGCAGGGCCTCAAGGTCAGCGTGCCCGAGGAGGTGGCGTGGCAGCAGGGCTGGATCACCGACGATCAGCTGGCCGAGCGGGCGCACAGCCTGCTCAAGTCCGGCTACGGTGGCTATCTGCTGGACCTGTTGGAGCGGAGCCGATTTCACTAGGCTTCGCCAGCACCGCGGCGATCGCCGTCGTCAGTGGCACCGACAGCGCCAGCGCCATCCCGCCCACCGCTGAGCGGGCGATCTCGATGGCCACACTCTCGCCGGTCAGCACGTCCGTCAACGAGCGGTTGGCCACGCTGAACAGCAACAGCAGCGGCAGCGAACTCCCGGCATAGGCCAGCACCAGCGTGTAGACCGTGCTGGCGATGTGATCGCGACCCACCCGGAGGGCGCCCACAAAGATCGCCCCTCGCGAGCCCCCAAGGCGGGCGAGCTCGAACACCGTCGAGGATTGGGTCACCGTCACATCGTTGAGCACGCCCAGCGACCCGATGATGAAGCCGGCCAGCAGCAGGCCACCGATCGACACATTGCCCAGGTACGCGCTGACGGTGGTGTTCTGTTCGTCCGAAAGCCCGGTGAGGTGTGTCAGTTGTATTGCCGCCCAAGATAATCCAGCGGACAACAGCAGCGCCGACAGGGTGCCCAGCAGCGCGGCGCTGGTCCGCAGGCTGATCCCGTGGGCCAGGTAGATGACCGCGTAGAGGATCGCCGCCGCCGCCACCAGCGCCACCGGTATCGCGGGCGCGCCGTCCCGCAACGCCGGCAGCAGGAACATGACCAGCACGACGAAGGCGACCAGGATCCCGACCAGCGCGAGCAGCCCGCGCCAGCGCGCAACGGCCACGATCACCACCGCGAACGCGATCGCCAAACCGACCAGCGCCCAGCCACGTTCGAAGTCGTAGAACGCGTAGCTGGTGGCGCCCTGATCGTCGACCTGCCGCACGATCCGAATGTGGTCGCCCACCGCGAATTTCGGCTGGCCGGGGCCGGGGGAGGATTCCAGCAGTGTGCTGGCGCCCGCGTTCGGTCCGGAATCGATGGCGACCCCGGTCAACACGCAGCGCCCGGCGCCCGGCATGGCGGGCTGCGGCGCGCCGGTGAGAACCTGGCTGACCGACGGGCTGCCGCAGTCGCCCAACCCGCTGGACAGCACGTGCCCGGCCTGCGTGCTCACGGCCCCGCCGGACGCGCTCTGCAGCGGCATCGGAATGTCGACGCGCTGTCGACTGGGCCACAACACGATCGCGCCGAGGGCTACCGCGATGCCGATCGCGATCAGCAGCCCGACGACGATTCTGGCGGGCAACGGATCAACGGCAGACGGGCCCGGCAGCATGCTGTGCGAGTGGGAGTGCGTCACCCGCTCCACCGTAGAGGCGGTTTCCTGGGTGCTTACTGGCGATAGCCGACGAGGAAGTTGCCCAGCCGCTCGATCGCGGCCGCCAGATCGCGGGCCCACGGCAGCGTCACGATGCGCAGGTGATCCGGTGCCGGCCAATTGAAGCCGGTGCCCTGGGTGACCAGAATCTTCTCCTGCAGCAGCAGGTCGAGGACGAGCTGCTCGTCGTCGTCGATGTCGTAGACCTCGGGATCCAGCCGCGGGAAGGCGTAGAGCGCGCCGTCCGGCTTGACGCAGGACACCCCCGGAATCTCGTTGAGCTTGGTCCAGGCGACGTCGCGCTGCTCGAGCAATCGGCCGCCGGGCAGGACCAGGTCGTCGATGCTCTGGTAGCCGCCCAGGGCGACCTGGATCGCATGCTGCGCCGGAACGTTGGGGCACAGGCGCATGTTGGCCAGCAGGTTGATTCCCTCGATGAAGCTGCCGGCGTGGTCCTTGGGCCCGGTGATCGCCAGCCAGCCGGCCCGGTAGCC
>Ga0134125_10010010_pt1 | contig 10653 bp, 12 predicted proteins | sample KB31751_FD_96464 | JGI IMG/M metagenome (GOLD analysis project Ga0134125, IMG submission 96464) | Terrestrial soil microbial communities with excess Nitrogen fertilizer from Kellogg Biological Station, Michigan, USA - KB3-175-1 | ecosystem: Environmental > Terrestrial > Soil > Unclassified ...
TCCCAGCCCTCATGCGCCGGATGTGGAGCCTGAGGAATAGCGGGCCGCGTTTTTCAATTCCCGTCCAGATCCGGTGCAAGCTTCGCGTGCGTGCCGAAGCCCGGTGGCTTCTGATCTATGAAGTGGCTTCTGATCTATGAAAAGGAGAACGAACTCCGCGAGGAAGTCGGCGCAGCAATGGTGAACAGGCTTAAGTGTGCGCGGGAGATGGAAGCGTTGATTTGTCTGTCGGCGCCGCGCGTTCAAGCGCGCTGCCTGACATCGCCGCGCAAAACATCCGAAGGCAATTGAGATGCAGTGTCCCGTTTGCTCTTCCGCCAAATACAAGCGGCCTCGGCGCTGGGGAGGCCAACCGCCGAGGCCTTACGTTGAGGGTAGAGAGGGCACTCTTCCCACAACGTCGGCACTGTGCGCCAGCCGATAGGGCTCCGTCCTTAACCTTTGATGCATCGGCGGCTCTGATTCCGTTCCGGCTCAAAGCGGGCGGTTCCGTCAGACAGCCCGATGTCAAAATGCAACTTTTGCGATATTCTGATTCGCAATCACTTAGGTTGCATTTTGACGGAATGAGTGAGGGCGGGCTGAGCAGTCGGTGGCGTCTGCGTATCTTTCTTCAGGGGAAGGTCCGATGCAAATTCGTCATCCGACACCGAGCTGCGCCCGGTTCGAATCCGCCGCCATCCCTTGCGCGCATTGCGGCGGTGAGATGCGCCTGACGCTTCTGGAGCCGCACCGGGACAGACTGCAGGCCCTCACCTACACCTGCAGCCAATGCCACCGCGACGAAGTGTTCTTGATGTCGCCGAAATGAACGGAGCTCAAAAAGGCAGCCCCAGTTCTGCGGGCTGAGGCCGTTGAGGGAGTCCGTTCCCATGGCGGAGGCACACCGCACAATAGGCAACGGGCTCATCGTGCAATGGCTCCGAGGTCCCGTCTAACCTATGATGCGGGAAGAAGGAAAGGACCACAACGCAGCGGCCCCAGCCCATGGGGGGGTGAGCTGAGGCCGCTCTTGCGGGGGGTGTATCTAAAGGGACGATACAGCCATTTAACACTGCAGTCCGCGATCCGTTCCCGCCATTCGACGCGATCGTCGTCTCGTAAGTTCAGGCTCGCCGCCGTCCCGACTGCTCGCGATGCGTCATTGCGCTCTGCGCCTCGTCATGCTCCTCCAGCAACCGAACCAGATCAGCCATGCTTGATCGATCGGTGCGGTCGTGCGCCGCGGACATCGACGCGCCGGTCTCGTCGGGATGCTGCTTTCTGCCGCGCGCAAACAGATCGATTAGCTTCATGTTAAGTCTTTCCGTGTGGGCCCAACGCGGGTCGCGAATCAGTTTTGTGAAGGTGAAGCTTGACGCTTTGCGTCGGTTCCGACGATCACGTATGTGAATTCTCGGCTGCGCATCCAACGCAACACGTCCGCGCAGGTTGCGCGAACTTTCGAATTTCCAATCGATTTCGTCGCGTCCGTAGTTCTCCGCCCGCGAACAAGGTTCCGAGAACGAACGAACAGCGATTAGTGCCCTTGGCCTGCGATTGAAAACTGCGGCTGTCGTTGAACGGTGATACAGCGCGCGCATAATCGGATGCATGAGGAAAGGCGACATCATTTGCTCCGAATGCAATGCCGGCTTCCGGCGCGTCGAACTTAATTCGCGCAAGGGACATGCGATCGAGTTTCGCTGTCCCGTATGCCATTGCTTGCTTGAGGTCGCCGACGGCTCGACGGAAATCGCCTACCGTCTGACGGTTGCGCCGGAAAAGCTGTTTGAGTAGCGCTCGGCAGATCCTCCGCGCGGAGATTATCCGTCGTGGTTGCTTGTGGCTCATTTGCGCGATGGCCGTGCGCCCAATGTTGCGTCGACGACCAAGGGCCCGGGTGTCACTGGCGACGGCCTGATCCGCATCACCGAAAGCGAATAAGCAATCCGGGAACGTCTGGGCGGCGCACATACCTCAATACCGGCATGATTACCGCAAGCCAGCAGCCGTAGTCTTCCGGAATTGAACCTCGCGCCCATTGCGTTTCATTACGTGCGTGCTTGCGTGCTTCCCTTTGCGGGTTGCAGCGGCATTTTTCCTCGATTGGTACGCGGTATTTTTGCGTTTGGTTGTACCATGCCGCTCTATTTCTTCCGTATCCGCAACGGCCGCTATTCAGGCGCCTCCGAAGTCGGTAGCGAATGCGCCGACCGCGAAGCCGCGTGGAAAGAGTTGACCAACGTGTGCGCCGATATCGCCGGGGGTATTTCGCGCAAGCTGCAGGAAAACTCGGAGTGGCACATGGAGATGCTGGACGAGCAGAAACAGCCGGTCTTCCGCATCCGCATCGTCGCCGAAACGCTCGACTAGGGCATGGTCCAGCCGGTTCGGATCATAGAAAACGTCAGTCGGCGCTGCGCAGGCGGCGCATGGTGAATTCGATCTCCCCGCCGGGCAGCTCACGCCAGCTTTCCACCGCGCTCATATAGCCCGCCTTGGGATAGCGGCTGAGATAGTCGCGGGCCGTCACCCTCGCCGTCTCACGCGGCAGCGTGAAGGTTTCGCGCACGTAGCCATCATCCGGCTTGCGCCGGCCGGCCATCCGATTGGCGAGATCGCGCGGCGACGAGCTCATGCCGCAAACTCCAAACCTATACGACCCGCCCAATATAGGCATTGGCGGGCCCGAGGTGGAGTCCGCGACGCGCCGCAGCTTGCGGCGTACCCTCAGTTAATGCCGGCTCTGGTTTTCTTGCGTGGTTTGGCGGAGTGAGCGGTCGCAGCGCTGTTGGACGGGTCATTGCGCAGGGAGCCCCAAGGATCGTTCGAGGCCTTGGCGTCGGGAATCTTCCGCAGCGAATCCTTGTAGGCCTTGTCCCGCTCCTGCTCCGCTTCCTTCTGCTCCGGAGTCTTGCTCGGGGTATCCGACAGCATATTGATATGCGGCATCTGGGCATGGGCCGGCGGCACCCAAAATGCGGGGATCGGCGTTGCCAATAGAGCAACCGCCATGGAAAGGCGTGCAAGTTTCATCGAAAGCTCCCCTGTTTTCGCTGCCCTATATCATCCCAGGCGCGGCGCGGCCAAGCTCGGCCGGCTCAAAGATGATCAGAACTGCAGGATTTCGGCCCCTGCATCCAATTGTCCCAGATCGGCCCGGATTTGGTACACCTGTTGAGGAGGCCCGTCGCAACCAGACCGAGTACCAAGTGCCATCGCCGCAATATCGAAGATCACTCCCCGCGGGGCCATCATAGGGTTTCAACTCCGGCATTTTCAAGCCGCGGCGGGGTTCCCTTCGGCCCGGCAAATCTTAAAGTCGTGTCCTGAAACGCCGGCCAGGGAGGATCTTTCGTTCATGCAGCCACAACAGACGAGCGCTGCCTTCGGCATCGACGAAGCGCGGCGTGTGCTTATCGACGTATTTGCACCCTGGGTACAGGATCTCGGGCTGTCGGTTGAGGCGATCGACCACGAGCCGCCACACGATGCCGCGGCCGACTGGCAGCCCGGCGCAATCCTGCGCATGGCGTTCTCCGAACGGCTGTGCCGGCATGGCGGCGTGATCTGCGGCCAGGCGCTGATGGCGCTTGCCGACACGGCCATGGTGATTGCCATTCTTGCCGCCAATCGCGGCTATCGGCCCATGACGACGGTGGACCAGACCACCCATTTCATGCGCGCGGTCGCCTCGTGCGACGTGCTGGCGGACGCACGCGTGGTGCGGCTCGGGCGCACCATGAGCTTTGGCCGTGTGACGCTGTCGAGCGCTTCGGACAACAAGCCGGTCGCGATGGTCTCGAGCGCGTTCGCGATGCTTTAGAGCATGATCCGGACCCGGAGGGCCGCGTTAGCGCAAAGTGGAAACCGGTTTTCCCTTAGCTAACAAACGCGAAGCGTTTGCGCGGAGATCATGCTCAAACAAAGCGGCGCCTCATGGTTAACCAATCCCGAATTGGTCTGCGGCCGCGGAACGGTCAATCTTTATCGGTCTGCAATTTGTTCGAACTAAAGTGCCGCACTTCGGAATTGATGGGCCATGAGCAAAGGCCATGAGCGAGAACCTGGTTGAGAAGCGCGAGCACGCCAGACACCGCGTGCTTAAGGGCGGCCGGTTGTCGTTTGACGACGGCGGCGGCGTCGATTGCATGGTACGGAATCTCTCGTCGACCGGCGCGCGCCTGGACGGAGTCAGCCCCATCGGGCTGCCCGAATCGTTTACCCTTGTGATCGAGATCGATCACTTCAGACGGCGCTGCCATCCGGTCTGGAGCCACAACAAGCGCATCGGCGTCGCGTTCGATTAGACCGCCTTGACCCGCCGACGCCAGAACCAGAGCGCGGTGACGATCAAAACAGCGAGCAACAACGTGGCGATAGCGCGGGCGAAGAACCGTCCACCGGGACGGTCGATGGTGCGCGACCACAGCGAGGGTGCCTCGCCCGCTCGCGCAAGCCGAAACGCCACCACGCTGTCGCCGATCGTGGCGCCCGCTTCCGAATGCCCGCCGGCTGCGATGACGACGTATTGCTCGCCTTTCCAGAGATATGTCATGGGATTGGCGACGCCGGGCACAGGCAGCCGTCCCTGCCACAATTCGCCGCCGGATTTTGCATCGAAGGCACGCAGATAGGCGTCCAACGCGCCGGTGAATACGAGGCCACCCGCGGTGACCACGACGCCACTAAACAGCGGTGTGCCCCATTTGAAGGCAAGCCCAAGCGGCGCGCGGTCTTCGGTGGTGCCGACGCGCGAGCGCCACAGAATTTTGCCGGCCTTCAAATCGACGGCGACCAGCTCGCCCCATGGCGGCCGATTGCAGAGCAGGCCAAGCCCCGACACCGCCACCGTGCGCGTTAGCGCAAACGGCGCGCCGCGCTGCGGGCCGAAATCCTGCCCGCGCGGCGGATGATAGGCATCGGCCTCTGCGCGGCGCATAAGCTTGATGATGTGCACGGCGTAGCTGGTGTTGGCATACAGGATCTGGTTGACAGGATCGAACGCCGCCCCGCCCCAGTTCACCCCACCTCCGCTCATCGGAAACTCCAGCGTGCCTTGCGTCGTGGGTGGCGTGTAGAGCCCGTCATTGCGCAGGGCGGCAAGGCGCTCACGGCAGGGCTTGCTGCCGACGATCGGCGGAAAATCCGAGATGTCGCCCGCCGTGAAGCGCTGCGGCATCAGGGCCGGCACATGGGTGGGAAAGGGTTGGGTCGGCGAGAGCACTTCGCCCTCCGCGCCACCTTGCGGCACTTTGCGCTCCTCGACCGGCCAGATCGGTTTTCCCGTGTCGCGATCGAGCACGAACACGAAACCCTGCTTGGTTGGCTGGATCACCACGTCGCGCATGCCTTCGCCCGTATCGATGCGCGCGAGCGTCGGCTGCGCCGGCGCATCGTAGTCCCAGACATCGTGATGCACGATCTGGAACGACCACACCAATTCGCCGGTCTCGCTCTTGAGCGCCACGACGGAATCGGCGTGCGCATCATTGCCCGGTCGCTTGCCGCCCCAAAAATCGGGACTCGGCGAGCCCGTCGGCAGAAAGACCAGGCCCCGCGCCTCATCGGACGACATTGGCGCCCAGACATTGGCGTGACCGGCTTCGATCCCATCGTGTACCAACGGGTCGAAGCTCCAGCGCGGCCGGCCGGTGCGCGCATCGAAAGCTCGCACCGTGCCGAGCGGCGCATCGACGCGGACATTGTCCGCAATCGATGAGCCGACCACGACGACGCCACGGCTGACCACCGGCGCCGACGTGATCTGGAATTCGCCCGGCCAGAGCAGCTTCATGCCGGGATCGATCCTGACCTCGCCATTGTCGCCGAAATCAGCGCACGGCGAGCCGCTCCTCGCATCGAGTGCGATGAGGCGCGCATCGTTGGTGCCCATGAAGATCCGGCTTCGGCAGGCGGCGCCTGCGGTCGCCTGTTGATCCACCCAGTAGGCGACGCCGCGGCAGTTGAAGCGGTTGCCCGGACGCTGCGCCATCGAGATCTTCGGATCGTAACGCCACTTCTGCGCGCCGGTGCCGGGATCGAGGGCAATCACTTCGTTGAACGGCGTGCAGAAGACAAGGCTATCCTCGACCAAGAGCGGGGTAGCCTCGAATTTGCTGCGCGCCATCACCGCAGCCGGCCGGCGGTCCAAATCGCCGGTACGAAACTTCCAGGCACGCACGAGATCGTTCACATTGGCCGGCGTGATCTGCGCGAGCTTTGAGAATCGCGATCCGCCAGCATCGCCGCCCCAATATTCCCAGGCCCGAACCGGTCCCGCCGCAAAGCAGATGAACAAGAGCAGAGCAGCCAACGTCCAAAGCGGGCCGTTTCGCGCGGGGCGGAAATGCACACGCGGCTTTCCCGCCAGCAGGACGCGATAAACCCTGAGCATTCCCAGCCCCAATTGCTCCAGATCCCTATTTCTTATCGGATGTCGAGGTGCGCGTCATGACCAGGGATCGTATTTTGTCTTTGAATCGGGGATATTCGCTCAAGCGCGGCCTTATAGGCTTTTTCGTCGACTTGCGGCTTCTCTGCTCGGACCTCTGGTGATCGCGCCCGTGACGTCGACCTCCGTCCATTTGGGCATTCGCCGGCGCAACCATGAGTGCCGCCAGCCGCCACCGGCAGGATTCTCTTCATGATCGTAATCCTTCCCTGCCGCCGCCTGCGGGCAGGCTATCGCGCGAAATGACGGGACAACGAGCTCGCGACCGCTCGATCTGTCGTTGCGGCTCCCCGATCAGCAATTGTTGATCGGGGAAGACGGGTCCGGCGGAGTTCCATTGCAACGCTTTCCGGCATAACTGCGCGCCATGGGGTGGTACAGGCTTATTCTGTTCGGGGTGATCGGTTGCGCGGCACTTGCGCTTGCGGCTTGTGGCATTGCCGACAGCCGCGCGCCGGTGCCGGCGTTCATGCGCGCGAAGGCCGCAGACCCGTCGCCACACGAGCCGCCGCCCAATGTGCGGCAGCTGGTCCGTGACAAATTGGATTCGGTGTTCGTCAGCACCTCGGATCCGCAGAACGTGCGCGTGTCGCGGCCGCTTCATGATCCGGAGGGGCCCGGCTGGACGGCCTGCGTCCGGGCCGATGTCAATTCGGCGACGGGCAAGCCGATCGGCACCGAGACCTATCGCATCACGATCGACGACGGCCAGATCGTCGACCGACGTCGCATCGACGACAACGATAATTGCATTTCCGAAGACTACCAGCCGATCCAGGCCCGAGCGCGCGACGAAATGTAATGACCAACCGGCTACCGTGTTGGGGCTTTTGAACAACCTACTGGCGATCCCGTAAAGCGCGTTTGAAGCGGTCTCGCATGGTGACCGATCCGTTAACGCTACCGCTTAAATTGCGCGGGCGCCCCAACTGGATTTTCCAATCTTTCCGCTAATTTGGCCGGACAGCCGCTGGCGAACGGCGCCATCGATCTCTTTTGGAAAGCGAAAAGCGCGACGTGGCCGACATGACCGACACAGCGATCGTGCACCGCGCATCGACCAACGATGCGGGCCGTTCGCGCGCTCAGGCCGAAGTAGCCGCCACCGGCTCCGCCGCGCTTACGCAGCTCACTGCCATCGCCGCGGATCAGTGGCAGGACTTGAGCGAACGCGCCATCGAGCCGAATGGCTATTATCTTCCCGACTGGGAGCTTGCGGTGAATGCCTCTGCGCCAGACCGCACCGGCGTCTCGGCGCTCGCCGCCTGGGATGATCCCGCACAAACGCGGCTCACCGGGCTGCTCCCTGTGGTTCCGCTATCGCGCGTCTTCAATATCCCATTGCCCGCGCTGGTGAGCGCGCATCCCTACGGCACGCTGTGTACGCCGTTGCTCGATCGCGACGGCGCCGAGCAGGCCCTAGCCGACATGATGCAGGCGGCGCGGCGGGCCGAGGCCCGCGCGCTCATCCTGCGCGAGGTCTCGCTCGAGGGGGACGCGATGGCCGTGGTGACGAAAGTCTCCCAAGAACAGGAGCTGCGTCCGCGACTGCTGCAGTCTCATTGCCGCGCGAGCCTCGACGCGACGCGCGGTGCAGACGCCTTGCTGCGCGAAGCGCTTGGCGCGAAGAAGCTGAAAGAGCTGCGCCGGCAGCGGCATCGGCTGGATGAGCTCGGCACCGTCTCGTTCGAGGTCGCCCGGTCGCGCGAAGAGGTTGCTGCCGCCATCGAAGTTTTCCTCGACCTGGAAGCGTGCGGCTGGAAGGGCCGGCGCGGCACCGCGCTGATCCAGGTCCCCGGCGATGCCGTCTTCATCCGCCGCGCCACGGCAGCGCTCGCGGCAAAAGGTCAGTGCGAGATCGTCACCTTGCGGTCAGGCGAGAGTCCACTGGCCGCCGGTATCGTCCTGAGGCATCAGAACCGCGCCTTCTTCTTCAAGATCGGCGTCGACGAGCGCTTTGCGAAATTCTCTCCGGGCGTGCAGCTCACGCTCGAGTTGACGCGCCATCTCTGCGCCGATCCGAAAATCGCGAGCGCGGATTCCACGGCAAGCCCCGATCACCCGATGATCAACCCGATCTGGCGCGACAGGTTTGCGGTCGGCGACATGCTGATCCCGCTGCGGCGGAACGATCCGGTGGTGGGGCTGATCCACGCGGCGTTGCGGTTGCGGCAAACCGCACTCGTGGTCGCCCGCCGCGGCATGCGTTCGTTGCGCGGAAGGCGATAGTCTACTCGGCCGCGTCCGCATTCACCTCCGCCGAGACCTGGCGGATGGCACGCGCCAACAATTCGGGCGCCTGGGCACCGGAGACGGCATATTTCTGCGCGAACACGTAAGTGGGCACGCCCTGGATGCCCTTGCTGGACGCATCCTGCGCCAAGGCCGAGATCAGCGCGACGTCCTCGTCCGTCGCAAGCCGCTTGCGCACATCGTTCGCGTCGAGGCCGACATCGGCGGCCGCCTGCACCAGCACCTCGGTATCGGTGAGATCGCCGCCGTCGCGGAAATACAACTCCATCAGGCGCTGCTTCATCTCGGCCGCCTTGCCCTTGGCGTCCGCCCAGTGGATCAGGCGATGGCAATCGACCGTGTTGGGCTGGCGCTTGACCATGTCGGGCCGGTACGAGAGCCCCTCCTCGCCGGCGGCCGCGACTACGCGTTGCGCGATGCCCTTATAAGCGTCGACCGAGCCGAATTTGGTGGTGAGATAGTCATCGCGGCTCATACCCTCGCGCGGCACCCAGGGATTGAGAAAGAACGGGCGCCAATTCACCTCGACCGGTATGTCCGGGACCAACTTGAGCGCGTTCTCGATGCGCCGCTTGCCGATATAGCACCAGGGACACACCACGTCGGAAACGATGTCGATGGTCAACGGCTTGGGTGTGCTCATGGGCGCTAGTCCTCGAGAAAGGAGGGTGTCCGCCCAAGATAGGCTGGTTAAGCCGACAAACAAGCACGCTATATGAGCTCGGAAGCGATCTGCCGCATCCGCGTCGCGGTGAGATCGTCGGCCGGAAAGAACGTCTCTAGCGCAAGTTCCGACAAAGTGACGTCGACGGGCGTGCCGAACACCATGGTGGTGGAGATGAAGCTTAGGACCTCGCCATTGTGCCGCAGCTTGAGCGGGATCGCGACGTTGTTGTCGGGCGGCAAAGGGGCGGCGCGGGCCGGTATCGGATAGCTCTTGAGGTCGCTGTAAAGCTTGATCAGCTCGGGATCGGCTGTGGCCTCGCACTGGCGGTGCAGCCGCTCCAGGAGATGACCGCACCATTCGGCGAGATTGACCGTGCGCGGCGCCAGCGCTTCCGGATGGAACGCCAGCCGCAGGATGTTGAAGGGCTGTCCGAGCAGCCGCTGCGGGATGCCCTCGAGCAGCGGCGCTACCATGCGGTTGGCGGTGACCAGATTCCAGTGGCGGTCATAGGCCAGCGCCGGGTTGGGTTCGTGGGCCTTCAGCACGAGGTCGATCGCCTGTCGCGCCGATTTCAGCATGGGATCATCCAGCGAGCGTTGCGGAAATGCGGGTGCGTAGCCGGCTGCGACCAGGAGCACATTGCGCTCCCGTAACGGCACCTCCAACCGCTCCGCGAGCTTCAGCACCATCTCGCGCGAGGGCAGCGCACGGCCGGTTTCGACAAAGCTCAAGTGACGCGAGGAAATCTCGGCCTCGACCGCGAGATCGAGCTGGCTCAGATGACGGCGCTGCCGCCATTCGCGCAAGTGCTCGCCGACATGAACGGGACGGCTACTGTCGTTGCGTACGGTGGAGGTGTGGACATTCATCATGGTCCAAAACCTACCACGCGGGATTCGCTCCTTCCATTACTTCGGAGGTAATGGATATTGGCACCTGACGACCCGAGCTCACAGCACTTCCCGTCGCGCTGGCTTTTGGTTGGCTTTGATTGACCCCAACCCAATATACCAGCATCTCGAAATCAACTACTCGCCACAAACATTTTTTGCGAGGACGACACCACAATGGCTGTTTGTGCGACCGGCGTTCGCACCGAGATGCAAATCGTCCCAGAATACAGAAAACCCCCCGGCGATTTCCCGCCGGGGGGCTCTGTCAGATCGAGATCAGACGACTTCTATTAGAAGTTGCGCTGAGCGCGGAGGAGGAGAAGAACCGTGTTCTGATCCTTCAGCTCATATACCGCATGTGGCTTGCCGACAGAGGCAGACGCAGCGTCTACCGTGCCGGACGA
>Ga0134125_10010012_pt1 | contig 10652 bp, 6 predicted proteins | sample KB31751_FD_96464 | JGI IMG/M metagenome (GOLD analysis project Ga0134125, IMG submission 96464) | Terrestrial soil microbial communities with excess Nitrogen fertilizer from Kellogg Biological Station, Michigan, USA - KB3-175-1 | ecosystem: Environmental > Terrestrial > Soil > Unclassified ...
AAATCACCGCCTGCCGGATGCGCTCGACCATTGCCCGCGGCGCGACCTTTTCCTCCCCTGCTTGTGCAGTGCGCACAGGAGGAATTCGTACCTGATCACCGCCGGACAACCTCGCGTCGGGTTTCGCGCGTTTTCCGTTGATGCGCACCTGCCCGGTGCGCAGAATGCGGTAGATCAAGCTCCGGGGGACGCCCTTGAGTTGTCCGGTCAGAAAATTGTCGATGCGCTGGCCGTCGCGGTCGTCTGCAACCGTCACCATGCGCACGCCGGGACTTGAATTTTTTGTGTCGAGAATCATCGAAGTTCGCGTATCTATTGAAAAAATTTCCGCTGTGCTACACTGCATCGGTGTTTCGTGTCAACGCCGGTAAGCGGCGTGATGACACATTCGTCCGCCGGATTCCCCGGCGCCGCACGTCACTCCGGGAGGAGCCGTTCGGTCGCCGCGTAATCCTAACGGGTTGGATCGCGGATTGCCCACCGCCGTCATGGCAGTGTCGAGTCCCGGAAGCGCACAAGGGCACCTATAAACAGCCAGGCGCAGAGTTTGCGCCGGCAGCTAAAAAGCGCTCCCGTGTGGCGTCCACGCCCACGGCCCGCGCGGTTCCGCCGCTGTAATCGGCGCGGTATCGCGACGCCTTCCACGGTCGAGCGCCGAGGATGTAAAATGAAGCGTATGCTGATCAACGCAACTCAGCGTGAAGAGTTGCGTGTAGCCATTGTCGATGGCCAATCCCTTTACGATCTCGATCTCGAGATTCCCTCCAAGGAACAGAAAAAGGCCAATATCTACAAGGGTCGCATCACTCGCGTAGAGCCCTCGCTCGAAGCCTGTTTCGTCGACTACGGCGCCGACCGTCACGGCTTCCTGCCGCTGAAGGAAATCTCGCGCGACTATTTCCTGCCCGGTGTCGACCACAACAAGGCCGGCATCCGCGAGCTGCTCAAGGAAGGCCAGGAACTGCTGGTCCAGGTCGAGAAAGAAGAACGCGGCAACAAAGGCGCCGCCCTGACCACGTTCGTTTCGCTGGCCGGCCGCTACATGGTGCTGATGCCAAACAATCCGCGCGCCGGCGGCGTGTCGCGCCGCATCGAGGGCGACGACCGCGCGAATCTCAAGGAAGTTCTCGACCAGCTCAAGCTGCCGGACGAGATGGGCCTGATCATCCGCACCGCAGGTCTCGGCCGCGAGGCCGAAGAACTGCAATGGGACCTGGATTACCTGCTGCAGTTGTGGACGGCGATCGACGAGGCCGGCAAGTCGCGGCACGCACCGTTTCTGATCTACCAGGAATCGCGCCTGATCATCCGCGCCCTGCGCGACTACCTGCGCAACGACATCGGCGAAATTTTGATCGACAGCGAAGAGCTCTTCAAGGACGCCAGCGATTTCGTGCAGCAGGTAATGCCGCAAAACCTGCGCAAGCTCAAGCTCTACAACGACACCGTGCCGCTGTTCTCGCGCTTCCAGATCGAAACCCAGATCGAGAACGCGTTCGACCGCACCGTGCGCCTGCCCTCCGGTGGCTCCATAGTCATCGACCAGACCGAAGCGCTGACCGCGATCGACATCAACTCGTCCAAGGCCACCAAGGGCGGCGACATCGAGGAAACGGCGTTCAACACGAACTGCGAAGCCGCGGTGGAAGTCGCGCGCCAGTTGCGCATCCGCGATGCCGGCGGCCTGATCGTGATCGATTTCATCGACATGGATTCGCCGCGCCACCAGCGCGAAGTCGAGGACAAGCTGCGCGATGCGCTGCGCAGTGACCGCGCGCGCGTGCAGATCGGCAAGATCTCGCGTTTCGGCCTGCTCGAAATGTCGCGTCAGCGTCTGCGTCCGAGCCTGGGTGAGTCCACGCAGAGCGTGTGCCCGCGTTGTGAAGGCCACGGCCGCGTGCGAAGTGTCGAATCGCTGTCGCTCTCGGTGCTGCGTCTGGTCGAAGAACAGGCGATGAAGGAAAAAACCGGCCAGGTACTGGTGCAAGTGCCGGCGATGGTTGCCAACTTCCTGCTCAACGAAAAGCGCAAGAGCATCAACGAAATCGAACAACGTCACGACGTTCCGATCATCGTCGTCGCCGACGAAAAACTCGAAACGCCGCACCTTCATATCGAACGCATCCGTGCCGCGGAAATTCCCGGCGACGTGAAGCCGAGCTATGAACGCCTGACGCCGGCCGTGGTCGCGCCGCCGCCGCAAATCGCCAAGCCCGGTGCGGAACCCGAGAAACCCGCGGTCAGCGGCATCGTGCCGGCCAGTCCCGCGCCGGTGCGCGAAACGCCCGAACCGACTGCCACGCCGACACGCGCGCCGACGCCTGGGTTTTTCGCCCGCATGCTGAGCTGGTTCCACAAACCGGCTGCTCCGGAAAAAACGCTCGCCGAACTCGTGCCTGCCGCTGCGCGCGGAAAATCTGCGCGCGGCAACGGCCAGCAGCCACGCCGCGACGACAGGCACCGCGATGCACGCGGCCCACGCGACCGTGACCGCCCGCGCGATGGCGGCAACAAGCAACAGCGCCGCGAGCCGCGCCCGCAGCACGACACTCCCCGCCCCGAAGCGCAGCGCCAGAATCCCCAACAGCCGCAGCAGCGCAAACCGCAACCTGCCCAGCAACCGGCAGCAGAGCGGCCAAGGCGCGATCCTGCACCTGTCGGTGCGCCGGCAAATGCTCCATCAGCCACAGCCACGCCTGCATCCGTGGACCTGTTGCCCGCCCCGATGCCGGCGATGTCGCAACACGCCGATGCCGCAAGCGATGAAGCGACGCGTTCGCGCCGCCGCGGCCGCCGCGGTGGTCGTCGCCGCCGCAAGAATGAAGGTGGAAGCGATCTGCATACTGCAGATGCCGCCGCACCCGTGGTCTTCGACTTCGACGACGAAGATGCAGATCACTCGACGCATGCGCCTTCCGTCGAGCCGGTATCGCCGAAACCCTCGGCACCTGCGCCGAGCGCGGCTGCAATTCCCGCCAGTTCACCGGCTCCCATGGCACCGGCAGCGCCAGTGCCGGTACCCGCCATTGCGCAAGCGCCGAAACCCGTAGTTGCTCCAGTTTCAATCGCGCCCGCTCCGGTTGTGAGTGCTCCGGTTGCACCACCGCCGCCAGCCGTTGCGCCAGTCGCAGCAATCCCCACGCCAGTCGCTCCAGCGCCGGTCAAACCGATGGAGTCTGCGCCCGAGATCAAACCGATGCAGGCCGCGCCAACACCGACCATGCCGGCGCGCGAGGCGATACCGAGCGCACCACCACCGCCAACGCCCGCATCGACGCCAGTTGCAGTGCCGCGTCCTGCACCGGCTCCGATCACGGCTGCGGTTCCGGCCATTCAACCAGCCATCGTTCCATCGGCTGCACCTGTCGCTCCGGCTCCAGCACCTGTCATCGCCAGACCTGCTCCTGCGCCGACGCAATCTTCGTCGCCGCAGCCGGCAGCTCCGGTCGCACCGCCGCGTCCGGTGCCGAGCGCGCCGGTGCTGATGCCGAGCCTGCCCTTGCCGATTCCACCGCGCTTCGCGCCGCCGCCGATCGTCGTCACGCCGACGCCGAAACCGCCGGCACCCGCGCAATCCGGCAATCTGCCGCTGCATCCGCCCGCGCCGGTTTCGAATTCGCCTGCAACCGTTGCGCAGCCTGCGGCCAAGTCCGCTGTCGATTCGACACCGAAACCGCCGGAAGAACCACACCAGTAATCGGGCGTGGCGGCGCGTCTGCGCCGCTTACGCCGGAATACCCACTGCCTTTTCCAGCAGGCCATGCGCGCTGGCCAGATGCGCCAGCGCGACGACGTTGTCGATGCCGAGTTTCTCGAACAGCCGCGCCTTGTAGGTCGCGACCGTTTTCTCGCTCAAATGCAGATGCGCCGCGATGTGCTTCGCGGCGCGGCCCTGCGCCAGCATCATCGCCACTTCGAGTTCGCGCGCTGACAATTCCTCGAACGGCGATGCATCGCCATCCATCGTCGCCAGTGCGAGTTGTTGCGCGATGTCGCCGCCGAGGTAGCGCTGGCCGTCGGCGACCTTGCGCACGGCCTTGACCAGTTCCTCGGCGGGACAGCCCTTGGTCAGATAACCGCTCGCACCCGCTTCGAGCAGACGCTTTGGAAACGGCGCCTCCTCGACCATTGTCAGAATTAGAATGCGCGTATCGAGTTTCGACTTGCGCACGCGTTCGGTGACTTCGATGCCGGAAACGCCCGGCATGTGCACGTCGACGAGGGCGATGTCCGGCCTGATTTTCTTGATCAGCGCGAGCCCGTGTTCGCCATCTTCCGCTTCACCGGCGATTTCCATGTCCGGTTGCTTCTCAAGGATCAGGCGCAGCCCCGTGCGCACCAGCGCGTGATCGTCCACCAGCACGATGCGGATCATCGCATTCCCCCAGTCGTTTCCCCGCAGCCAAGCTAACGCGATGCGCGCGGCGAGGCAAGGGGTGGTAAGCCAACCTCGCGTTTTTTTCGCGCGTTTCGAGTATCCTTCGCGCGCTTTGATCGGAGAGGTGGCCGAGCGGTTTAAGGCACCGGTCTTGAAAACCGGCGTGGTAGCGATACCACCGTGGGTTCGAATCCCACCCTCTCCGCCATCACGCGATGCGCTCTGCCCCGCCCATGTACCCGCGCAGCACCGCCGGCACGGTGATCGAGCCATCCGCGTTCTGATAGTTCTCCATCACCGCGATCAGTGCGCGGCCGACGGCGACGCCGGAACCGTTGAGCGTGTGCATGAGTTCGGGCTTGCCGGTTTCCGGATTGCGCCAGCGCGCTTGCATGCGCCGCGCCTGGAAATCGGTGCAGTTCGAGCACGAGGAAATTTCGCGATAGGTATCCTGCGACGGCAGCCAGACTTCCAGGTCATAGGTTTTCGCAGCGGAAAAACCCATGTCGCCGGTACACAACAGCACGCGCCGATACGGCAGTTCGAGTTTTTCCAGCACGACTTCCGCGCAGCGCGTCATGCGTTCGTGTTCGGCCCAGCTTGCGGACGGTTTGGAAATCGTCACGAGTTCCACTTTTTCGAACTGGTGCTGGCGGATCATGCCGCGCGTGTCGCGTCCGGCGGCGCCAGCTTCGGCACGAAAGCACAACGAGTGTGCAGTCATGCGACGCGGCAGCGTTTCGGCATCGACGATCTCGTCGCGAACCAGATTCGTCAGTGAAATTTCCGACGTCGAAATCAGATAACGCTTGTGCTCGCCCAGTTGCGTGGCGAACATGTCCTCTTCGAACTTCGGCAACTGGCTGGTGCCGTACAGACTTTCCGCGTTGACGATCACCGGCACGTTGCATTCAAGATGACCGTGCTCGCGCGTGTGCAGATCGAGCATGAACTGAGCGAGAGCACGATGCAGCCGCGCCAGATCGCCACGCAGCACGGTGAAGCGCGCGCCGGAGAGTTTCGCCGCGACCTCGCCATCGAGCCAACCGTGACGCGCGCCGAGTTCGACGTGGTCCTTCACCGCGAAATCGAAACTGCGCGGCGTGCCCCACTGGTGGATTTCCTTGTTTTCGGTTTCATCCTTGCCGTGCGGAACCGAGGTATCGGCAAGATTCGGAATGCCGAGCGTGATCGCGGAAAGCTCGTTCTGAATCTCCGCCAACGCCAGCTCGTTCGCCTTCAACTTGTCGCCGATGCCGGCGACTTCGGCCATCAGCGCGGCGGTGTCCTCGCCTTTCGCCTTGGCCAGGCCGATGGCCTTGGAGCGCGTGTTGCGCAGATTCTGCAATTCCTGCGTCTGCGTCTGCGCGGCTTTGCGGCGAGCCTCCAGCGCTTCGATCTGCGCCTTGGGCAAGTCGAATCCGCGAGCGCTCAAACGCCCGGCGACGTCGTCGAGTTGTCCGCGCAGCAGTGCCGGATCGAGCATGATGAAATTCCACGAAAAAATGAGACGCGATTATATCGCAGCGCCGCGGATCATCGCGCCGTGGCGCGTGCCGGTTCCACCCAGAATTTGAGCAGCAGCGCGGCCAGCAATGCGCAGCCCGCACCGAATCCGAACGCAACGAGCGGCGTTTCGAGCTGCCACAGCCAGCCGAACACGACGGACGCCGGCAGCAGAAACAGGCCGACGACGAGGTTGTACCAGCCGTACGCGGTGCCGGCCGATTCGCGCGGCACGAGATCCGCAACCAGCGCCTTTTCGGCGCCTTCGGTGGCGGCGAGGAACACGCCATAACCGGCGAACATCGGCCACAAGGCCCAGGTGTTGTCGGTCTGGGCACCAAGGACAAGATAGAAAACGGCGTAGACGATCCAGCCGGAAACAATCAGGCGCGTGCGACCGAGCCGATCCGATAGCGACGACAACGGCGTGGACAACAACGCCGCAACCAGCGACGTCAGCGCCCACAGGATCGGCACTTCGGCCTGCGGCAGGCCCAGATCGCGCGCGCGCAGGAGCAGGAACATGTTCGAGGAATTGCCGAGAGTGAACAGCGCAAGCACGATCAGGTAACGCCGGAACGCAGGTGGAAATTCACGTAGCGTCCACGAGAAGGCAACCGGCTTGTGCGAGGGTTCGTGCGGCGCATCCTTGAGCAACAGCGCCAGCGCAATCACGATAATGCCGGGCACAATCGCCCACAGGAACACATGCCGAAGCGACATTCCGGTCGCCAGCATCGCCGCCGCGACCAGCGGCCCGATCACCGCGCCGAAGTTGTCCATCGCACGGTGAAAGCCGAATGCCAACCCGCGTTGCGATGCATCCACGCTCAACGACAGCATCGCATCGCGTGGCGCCGAACGCAGGCCCTTGCCGACGCGGTCGGCGAAGCGGCATGCCAGGACGCCAAGCCAACCAGTGGTGAATCCGAGCAGCGGTCGCGCGAATCCGGCGATGGCATATCCGCCCAGCACCCAGTTTCGGACGTGACGCGTGCGATCGGCGAGCACGCCGGCAAAGAGTTTGAGCAGACTGCTCACCGCCTCGGCAATGCCTTCGATGATGCCCAGCGCCTTGGGCCCCGCCATCAACACACTGGCCAGGTACAGCGGTACAAGCGGATAAATCATGTCGCTGGCCGCATCGTTGACCAGGCTGATGATGCCAAGCAGCCAGACCGTGCGCGGCAGTTTGCGAATCGCGGCGATCAAGCGCTGCCGCCTTTGCGCGCACTCGCGCGGGCGGATCGTATACTTTTCAACTTTTCCGCAATTTTCGCTTCCAGCCCGCGCTCGGTCGGCCGGTACAACTCGCGCCCGGCAAGCACGTCCGGCAGGCATTGCTGATCGAGCGCAATGCCGCCTTCGACGTCATGGTCGTATTGGTAGTCCTTGCCGTAACCCAGGCCTTTCATCAATTTCGTCGGCGCGTTACGCAGGTGCATGGGTACGTCCAGCGTGCCGGTTTGCGCGATCAAGCCCTTCACTTCGCCGAACGCGGCATAAGCGGCATTGCTCTTGGCGGCGATTGCCAGATAAATCGCTGCTTCGGCCAGAGCGAGCTCGCCTTCGGGCGAGCCGAGGCGTTCGTAGGTGTCCCAGGCTTCGAGCGCGAGCGTGAGCGCGCGCGGATCGGCCAAGCCGATGTCTTCGATGGCCATGCGCACGAGCCGCCGTGCCAGATACGCCGGATCGACGCCGCCGTCGAGCATTCGCATACACCAATACAGCGCGGCGTCGGCATCGGATGAACGCACCGATTTGTGCAACGCCGAGATCTGGTCGTAGAACTGCTCGCCGCCCTTGTCGAAGCGGCGCGTGCGATCGGCAAGGACCTGCGACAGCGTGGATTCATCGACAATACCGTCGTGAGAAACGTCGGCGGCGATTTCGAGCAAGGTCAGCGCCCGGCGCACATCGCCGTCGGCGGCTTGCGCGATCAGCGCGAGCGCATCGTCCGCGATGCGCAGATTCGATTTGCCGAGTCCACGTTCGCCGTCGCGCAGCGCGCGTTGTAGCGATTCGACGATGGCCTCGGGCGACACGGTATCCATCACATGCACGCGGCAGCGCGAGAGCAGCGCGGAGTTCAATTCAAACGAGGGATTCTCCGTCGTCGCGCCGACGAAGATGATGATGCCGCGTTCGATATGTGGCAGAAACGCGTCCTGCTGCGCCTTGTTGAAGCGATGCACCTCGTCCACGAACAACACGCTGCGCTGACCTTGCGCGAAACGTACTTCAGCCTCGGCCAGCGCCGCACGCACCTCGGCGATCCCGGACAAAACCGCCGAGATCGCGCGGAATTCCGCGTTCGCGTATTTCGAGAGCAGCAACGCCAGCGTGGTCTTGCCGCAACCCGGCGGCCCCCACAGGATCATCGAATGCACGTGTCCGGCTTCTATGCTTCGCCGCAGCGGCGTGCCGGCGCCGAGCAGGCGCGCCTGGCCGACGATTTCGTCCAGCGTGTGCGGACGCATCCGCTCGGCTAGTGGCCTCAGGGCATCGGATTCTGCGAACAACCCGTGATTCGTGCGGTTTTTCGTGCGCGGCATTGCGCGATGATAAAGCCAAGCCGAAGGATTCGCCTTTCTTGTACACTTTAGCCATGAATGCCGCTAAGGGAATTTCCACATTATCGTGGAGTCTGTACGAACCGAAACTGTGGACCGTGCTGCGGCGTGGCTACTCGCTCGATGATTTGCGCAAGGATGCCGTCGCCGGCCTGACCGTCGCGATCGTCGCTTTGCCGCTTGCAATGGCACTGGCGATCGCCTCGGGTACGACACCGGAAAAAGGGCTGCACACCGCCATCATTGCCGGATTCCTGATCTCGTTCCTCGGCGGCTCGCGCGTACAGATCGGCGGACCGACGGCGGCGTTCATCCCGGTCGTGTTCGCCGTGATCGTGAAGTTCGGCTACGGCGGGATGATCCTGTGCACTCTGCTTGCCGGTTTCATGTTGATCGCCGCCGGCGCACTGCGCGTCGGCACCCTGCTCAAATATATCCCGAAGCCGGTCGTTACCGGATTCACCTCTGGCATAGCGGTGAGCATCTTTGCCAGCCAGGTGAAGGAGCTTCTCGGCCTGCGCATGGGCGCGGTACCGGCGGAATTCTTCGCGCGCTGGCATGCGTATTTCCAACATCTGCCGGATTTGACGCCGTCCGCAGTCGTTCTCTCCGTCGGCAGCGTCGCAGTGATCGCCCTGCTCAGGCGCTGGCGTCCGCTATGGCCGGGGTTCCTGATCGCAGTCGTCGCAGCCACGCTGGCCTGCACGCTGTTCGGGTTGTCTGCCGAAACCATCGGCAGCCGCTTCGGCGGCATTCCGGTCGCGCTGCCGCATTTCGAGATTCCGCATATTCCATTCGAACGTACGCTGGAGCTGTTCCCGAGTTCACTCACCATCGCGTTTCTGGCCGGCGTCGAATCGCTGCTCTCGGCCGTCGTCGCCGATGGCATGATTGGCGGACGCCATCGTTCGAATGCCGAACTCGTCGCGCAAGGCATCGCCAACATCGCCTCGGCCCTGTTCGGCGGCCTGCCCGCAACGGGCGCGATCGCGCGCACGGCGACCAATATCCGCTCCGGCGGTCACACGCCCGTGGCGGGCATGGTGCACGCCGCTTTCCTGCTCGTGTTCATGCTCGTGCTGGCGCCGTTGATGCACTACGTTCCGCTTGCCGCGCTGGCCGCAGTGCTGGTGATCGTGGCGTGGAACATGGCCGAGATCGAGAGCTTCAAGCACCTGATGCGCGGGCCGATCGGCGACCGCGTCGTGCTGATTTTGACCTTCGCGCTGACCGCGATGTTCGACCTGACCGTCGCCATCGAAGTCGGCCTCGTGCTCACCTCGTTCCTGTTCATGCACCGCATGAGCGAGGTTGTGGCGATGGAATCGCACGTGTCGCTGCTCGACGAGGATCGTGCCGATACGCTTACGCCGGAACCGGATCAGCGCGCGCAACTGCCGCAGGGCGTCGAAGCGTTCCAGATTTCCGGGCCGCTGTTTTTCGCCGTCGCCAACCGGCTGGATGAGGTGCTGGACCAGTTTCCCGATCCGCCGCGCGTGTTCATCCTGCGCCTGCGCCTGGTGCCTTTGATCGACACCAGCGGAGTGACCGCGCTGCGCGAATTCATCGCGCGCTGCCGGCATCACGGCACGCGCGTGATCCTGTCCGGGCTACAGGAACAGCCAAAGAGGATACTCGCGCAGATGCACATCGAACCCGACGGCGCGCAACTGCGTTTCGCCGGCAATTTCGCGCAGGCCGTGCAACTCGCGCGCAGCGACAGCCCCGCTACTTGATCGGGTAGGCTTCGGCCGCGGGCGTTGGGTCGCCGATCACGTCCACGCCTTTCGGTGGCGTGAAACGAAAAGTGTTGGCCGCCAGTTTCGGATTGCGCTGCCAGTACGTGAAGGAAATCTGCGTACGGTTGCCGAGCGTGTCCTCGAAATCCATGCGCGCCAATCCGTTCGCGTCGAAGCCGAGATCGCAATATGCGAATTGCGGTTCCTTGTCCTTCGATTTCAGGCGCAGCCAGGTCATGCCATCGTGCGCGCCCTGCTCGCTCGTCGAAAAATCGCGATCCAGTTGCGACAGATCGGTGAGCACGGTCAGCGGGCTGTGCGCTTCCTCAGTGCCCTGCGCGCGCACCGTGACCTGTTCCAGATCCGGATCGTAGACCCACACCTTTTCGCCGTCGGCGACGATGAGTTGTTTGTACGGCGCGGTCACGTCCCAGCGGAATTGGCGCGGCGCGGCCA
>Ga0134125_10010013_pt1 | contig 10652 bp, 7 predicted proteins | sample KB31751_FD_96464 | JGI IMG/M metagenome (GOLD analysis project Ga0134125, IMG submission 96464) | Terrestrial soil microbial communities with excess Nitrogen fertilizer from Kellogg Biological Station, Michigan, USA - KB3-175-1 | ecosystem: Environmental > Terrestrial > Soil > Unclassified ...
CCAGCGCGTCCTCCAGGCCGATCGACCAGAGCGGCAAGGTCCCGTCCGGAATGCCGGTGGTCACGAACAGCGTCAGCGGCACGCCATGACGGCGAAACACCGGCGCGACCAGTTCGAATGAATCGCGATAGCAATCGTCGATGGAGAAATTCACATAGCGGCTGGTCTCGTCGTCGCTCGCCGAGCGTTGCAACGCTTCGCCGATGGTCACCACATGCCAATCGTGCGCGAGAAGATAGGCGAGAAACTTGTCGAGAAAATCGAGATCGACGTAGAAATCCCGGTTCGGCAAGATCTCCCAGACCTCCGACGGAGCGGCGCGGTGGAAGGTGAACAAGCAGCCGCGCGGGCCCAGGACACGATCGGCGGCCCTGGCTATCGGTAGAGCCAGCGCGTTGGCCGCGAACGCTGTTGCTACACTAGTCAACTCAATTCCCCCTTAAATCGAAGCGTCCGACGGACACGGTGCAGGGCCGACATCGCCGTGGCCGGCATCAGCAGGCTGATCGCGAAGGCAAGACACACCAGACAAGCCAGCCCACCGGTCATGAGCCGCGGCAGCAAGTCGGCGACCGCGCCTTGAATCAACATCCCCAGCGCCGCCATCAACAGCGCCGGCAACAGAGCCAGCCCGATCAGCGGCAGGATCTTGCGCCGCTCCTTCAGCGCCAGCACAACGCCGACCAGAAGCACAAGGCTCCGGCTGGCCTCGCCGAAACCCAAAAGCAGCATGCCCTCGCCGGGCGAGGGATGCATCGCCGAGGCGGTGAGGTTGAAGGCCATGTTGACGAGGTATGCCGAGACGATGATGAGGGCCGCCATTCCGTTGCGCCCCGAGCCGTTGAGCAGGCGGATCAGGATCCAGCCCAGCGTGGCGGCCCAGACGCCAAAGGCGATGCCGCGTAGCGCATGCGAGGTCAAGAGCAGCGCTTCGTCGCCGAAGGCGCCGCGATAATAAACCAGGTGAACGATATCGGTCGAGAACACGATAAGAAACGCCGATGCGGGCAAGATGAGCGCGAGCAGCGGCCGCATCAGCGATTCGATTTGCGCATGAATATTTTTCGACGCGTGATTTGACAGCACCGCCATGCCCACGGGCTGGCTGATCAGCAAGAGCGCGCTTTCGGTCAGCGAGCGTGCATAATCCAGCGACGCGACGGCGCCGGTCGTCAAATCGGAGGCGGTCAAGCGCTCGATCCAGACGTTACCTTGCTCGGCCAGCGGCAGTGCCAGCAGAGGGCGCAAGCGGCGGAAAAACTCTTTGCCCCTGTCGATGATCAGCCCATACGACAGGCCCTTGAAACTGATCGTCCCCTCATGCCAGAGACTGAACAGGCCCCATACCGCGAGCGCGTTGAAGGCAACCGTAAAGGCGCAGGCAAGGGTGTAGGCGTTGCCGGTCAGCAGCAAGAGACCTATGCCGGCAAGCACCGCGACGTTCAGAAGACTCGCGCGGACGTTGGTCAGGCGCGTGCGCCCGAGCGCGATCTCGCCGGCGGAAAGCACGTTGAGGATCGCCGAGGCCGGCATGGCGAGCGACATCATCCGCACAAAGTGCAAGGTCAGCACGCGCCCTTCCGGGGTGAACCCGCCGACCATGGCGTTCACCCACCATTCGCCGAGCAACTCGATCACCACCATGATCAGCGCAGCGATGGATCCAATGACAATCGTGAGCGCCCCGAGCCGTCGCGGCGCATCGTCGCCCTTGAGCGCTTCCCGGTGCATCGGGATCATGATCGCAGGCACGCTTTCGTTTTGCAGGAAGGCGAGCGGGATCAACACCGCGGCCATTGCCGCGCGAAAGCCGTCGGCGAGCATCGAGGCGCCGAGCACGTGCGCCATCAGCACTTCACGGGCGAAACCGAGCACCTTGCTGGCAAGGGCTCCGCTGATCAGGATTGCGCTGAAGCGGCGCATCGACGGCTGATAGAAACTCATGCCGCTGCCCTCTGCGCAAGCCGGGGCGTCAGCAGGACGGCAAAAGTCCAGAACAGGAAACCGTTTTCGCCCGACGTGATGTTGGCAAGCGGGAATTGCGCGAGTGCGCCCAACGCCAAGGCGCCGATCAGGACGGCTCCGGGCGTGCACTCGGTCCATGCGACGGCAAGGGCGTTGCCGATGGCCCAGACCAGCGCGGCCAGACAGATGCCGCCGGCCATGATCCCCATAGACAGCCAGCATGCGATGATCATGCCGTCGATGGGCATGGCGCCCGCCGCGCCGACGTCCGTGATGGTAAATCCGCTGCCGAACAGCGAGCTGTCCGGCAGATTCCACAAGGTCACGAATTCCCCGAGGCGCTCTTGCGCGCTGCCGTCGTGGGTACCTTGGCCGAGGGTCGAGAGGCGGTCGGCAACGAGGTCTCCGAACGGCGTCAGGACGATCGCGAGGAAAACCGCCAGCCCGATTCCGACCAGGATCATGCCCGCGCGACGCCGCGTACCCGAGAACAGCAGGCAATAGAGAATGCTGACGGCAAGCGAGATCCAGGCCGTCCGATATAGCGAAAGCAGGAGCCCCAGCGCGGCGGGAAGCGCGAGCAGCGCCAGCCAAGGGCGCTTCGAGAGGCCGATCAGAAACAGCCCGGTCGCCGTGAACGTCGCGAACGCCGCCGGCGCGTTCATGGTGCTGAACACGCGCACGCCATAGGGTATCGGCAGGCCGATCGACGGGATCGGCGCCATTTCCATCCAGTAGCGGTCCCAATCCGACGGATTGACGTATTGGTAGATCGCGTAAATGCCGGTGACCGGCAGGATGATCAGAAATGCCGAGGTGGCCGCCTCGATCATTTCCTCGCGGTCGGCGCTGATCATGAGCACCGCCGCGTAAAGAAGCGGCGCCAGCCATTTCAGCGGACCGGAGGCGGCATTGGTCCAGTCGGCCTGCGCCGTCGACAACATGCCGGCATAGACCACGCATGCGGCGACGATGCCCAGCGGCCACATCCATCGCGCGGGGACGTCACGCCGTTCGAGCAGGCGCGGCAGGTACACGGCCGGCACGAGGATGGTGAGCAGTGGCCCGATCAGCATCAAGCCGAGTTGATCATAGCCAATGGACAGATCGACGACGCGGCGCACGAAAGGCGCGAAAGTGAACAGCACCAGCGCGGCCTTGAGATGCGCCGCGGGTCCCTGGCGCCAAGCGTACCAGCCGACAAAGCCGCAGGCGAGCACGAAGACTGGCCGCGAGAGCCCTCCGAGCGAAGCGCCGAGTGCGGCCGTGCCGGACAGCATCAGGACCGCGACCAGCCAGCCCGGCAAGGGCCACAGGCTGATCCTTGCGTTCGCGGCGACGCTCGCCCTCATGCCGCGGCTCCCGCTTGCAACCTGCGGATCACGCCTCCGATCGCGTCGAGCATCTGCGCGACGCCGTACTGTGCGTGGGCGCGGTGGGACGCATATTCCAGCTGGCTTGCGAGCGCCTGGGGCCGGGCGAGCACGGACGCGATCGCTGAGGCGAGCGCCTGGTGATCGTTGGGTGGCACCAAGGCCCCTGCCCGGCCGCCCTCGAGAATATCCGGCGCGGCGCCCGCATTAGTCGCGATCACGGGTACGCCCGCGAGCATCGCCTCCACCAGGGTTCGCCCGAACGGTTCGGGATCGATGGACGGATGCACCATCACGTCGACGGCCTTCATCAGCTTCGGCACGTCGCTGCGGTGGCCGAGGAAACGCACGCGGTCGGCGAGGCCACGTTCGAGCACCAACTGCTTCAGCTCAGCCGCGTAAGCCTGCTCACCGAACAGGGCGTCGCCGACGATGATGCAGCCGACGCCGGGCAGCGTGGCCAAGGCCTCGAGCAAAACGTGCTGCCCTTTCCACGGCGCAAGCCGGCTGAAGACGCCGACCAAAGGTCCCGCCGGCAGGTCGAGCGCCGCTCTGATTTCGCGCGCCGATCGTGGCTCCAGCGGCAAGGCAAGGCCATTCGGCACGATCTCGACAAGGTTGCGCCGGCCGCCGGCTTCGATGAACGCCTCCGCCGCGGCCTGCGAGGGAACGATCACCTTCGTCGCGCGCGCGTTCGCCAGCGTGATCTGCACCCACCGCTGAACGGCGCCGAAATGCTCGGGCGTGATGATGTCGTGCAAATGCCAGATCAGCGGCCGCTTCACCAATAGGCCGGCGAGCGCCGCGAGCACGAACGCCTTCTGCGAGTTGGCATAGACGATATCGTGCGCCCGCGCGGCGCGAGCGATCTCGACGATGATCGCCGCAAGGCGCCCGACAAGGGGAATGGCCGTCAGCCACGAACTATCGCGGCGAAACTGCGAGAGGCCTTGTCCCCATTTCGAAATGATGAGCCCGAGCTCTTTATCGGCCAGAGCCTGGCTCAGGGGACCTTGCTCGAACAGGAAAGCCGACGAGCGCTTTCGCCCCTGGACCACATCCAGCAGGATCAGCTCGGCGCCGCCGATCTGTCCGGTGTGATCTACGAACAGCACGCGTTCGTCCGACATCAGCCTGCCCTGGCATATGCTTCAGCCGGCATGAGCAGCACTTCAGGCGCGGCGCGGCGATCCTCTTCGGCCATGGTGACGGCGATCGCGATATTGCTTGCGCCTGACGCCTTCACGGCTGCGACGGCCGATGCAGCGCCGCCCATCAGCGACGCATCGCCGCGCATGCAGACGAGAACGCTGTCCACACCTGCGAGATAGCGGGATTTCCGCGCCGGCAGCGGGCTGTCGATCAACACGGCATCATAGTCGTCAAGCGTGGACAACAGCTTCGTCAGATTCTTGCTGAACAGCCGATCCGCGGGCTTGGCGCCGTCGCTGCCGGCAACCAGCACGTCGAGATTGGGATCGGCCGTCTGAACGACGGCATCAGGAAGCGCAATGGACCGAACCAAAACACCGGATAGTCCCGGCTCTCCGTCAACCGAAAGGGCGCGCGCAAAGGTCGGCTTGAGCAGGTCGCATTCCACGGCGAGGACACGGCAGCCGGCCGCGGCAAGATGCCGCGCGAGCGCAAGCGTGGTCAGCGTCTTGCCCTCGCCAGCGGCAGGGGAGGTGACGACGATGCGCTGGCCCGGCTTTTCCTCTCCGATATGCAGAACCGTCTTGAGATTCTCAAGCGTGCGCTGAAAGCCGGCATCCGCCTCGGCCAGCTGCAACATCTCCGCAAGCGAGACGTGCAGATGATTCTGCAGAATCGCGCCGATCGCCGACGCGGGCTGCGGCTTCTTCAGCTTAGGCAAGCGGGCAACGATCGGCGCCCCGGCCATCATCGACAGCAGCGATCCGCGTTCGGCCGGCCCAGAGCTGGCGGCGGTGCTCTTGCGTAAGGCCTGCACCGCTGGGGCGGCCTTCACCGGCGCCACTGCGATCCCCTTGCGGGCGACCGGCACGACCGCGCGCTCGTCATTTTGCGGCGGCGGATAAAGTTGATCGGCGAGCAGCGCCGCGGCGATGCCGAGGATCAGCGCCAGCGTTGTGCCCGCCGCCAGGAACGGCAGCTTCTTTGGAAAGAACGGCTTGTCAGGCAACTCTGCCAGGCTGACCAGGCGCGTGGAGCCGAGCAGAACGCGGCGCTCCGTCTCCAGATCGCTCGCCTTCTTGTAGAGGTCGGCATATTGCTGACGTTTGATGTTGGCGTCGCGGACCATGCTCTCGATCGAGGCCTCGTCCAGCGTCGCCGAGCCCGCTTGCGTCTTCGCCGAGTCCATCTCTTTCTTCAGCGAGGCGACCAGTGCGTCGCTGGCGTCGAAAGTCTTCTGGGCACTCGCGGCGATGTTCTTCATTTCATCGGCCATGCGCTGCTGGATCAGGGCCTGCTCATGGGTGAGCGCCAGGATCGAGGGATGCTTGGGTCCGAGCACCGCGGTCGCGCTGGCGAGCTGTGCGCTCACCGTCGTCAGGTGCTGCTTGAGATCGGCCATGGTCCGGCTTGACAGCACCGAGGGCGCGTCGGTCAGGCCGCGAGCCTGCGCGGACTTGATCTCCCTCAAGTGCGCCAGGGCATCGGCACGCGCAGTCTCCGCCGCCGCGAGCTGCTGACCGATGCTGGTCAGGCGTTCCGACGTGATCGGCGCGGTGGCGCCGCGCATCAAACCCTTGGAGCGGCGGAACTGCTCGATCTTTTCGTCCGCGGCGCGCAGCTGGCCGTCCAGCTGCTTCAATTCTTTCCACAGCCATGAGGTCGCGACTTCGCGGCTGTTGGCGCTCTCGTTGCGCTGGTCTTCGAGAAAGGCAGTCGTCAACGCATTGGCGAGGCGCTGGGCGACCTCGGGGAACGACGACTGGTAGGAAATGTTGATCACGCGCGAGCGCCCCGCGGACGCCACGCTATAGTGGCTGTCGACATAATCGATGAAGCGCCCCTCGTCGGAGGAGATTTTCTGGCATCGCTCGGCCGAGCCGAACAACGCGGCGTGCTCGCACTCATGAACCACGGCGGGAACGACGCCCGGTGCGTTCATCACCTTCCGAAGGAGACGCGGCGAGCGAATGACCAGGAGCTGGCTTTCCAGGTCCGCCGGATCACCGATCTTCTGCGCCCATGCCGGCGGCACATTGGCGACGCCGGGTTCGGGCTCTGCGACGATCACGGATGCCGTGGCCAGATAGCGCACCGGCAGAACGATGAGAGCCAGAATCGCCGCTGCGATCGTGGTGAGAAACACGGCCGCGAACACGCGCCTGTGACGCCACAACCTGTCGAATGCCTCCAGGCGGGACAAGGCTTCCGGTATCTGCGCGTGCCTCATCTTCTCGTTCTCAGCACATGATGCATTCTTACGCGATCAATCGGGACGGCAGCCGGCCCTGGCCGTCCGCATGGAGCCGCTCGAACTCTTCGTTGACGGCCGAGACGAACTGCCGCCGAAAACGCTCGGCCGAAAACGAAGCGGCGCGCTGGCGGCAGTCCAGCCGCGAAATGGTGCCCTCCGTTGCGATGAAGGATCTGACGCATTCCGCAATCGACCGGGGATCGGATGTGCCGAAGAACATACCCGTCGCGTGAGGGCCGGTTGCCACGACGGATTCGCGCACGCCGCCGCGTCCCAAGGCCAGCACCGGCGCGCCCTCCGACTGCGCCTCGACCGGAATGATGCCGAAATCTTCTTCCGCGGCGAAGACGAAAGCCCGCGCGGTGGCCATCAGGTCGCGCAGATGCTTGTCCGAGACGAAGCCCATGAGCGTCACGTTCGGGCCCGCCAACTTCTTCAAACGCTCGGCTTCCGGCCCATCGCCGGCCACCACGAGTTTCAGATCCGGCATCGTGTTGAAGGCGCGGATGATCGGCTCGATCCGCTTGTACGGCACGAGCCTGGAGGCGGCGAGAAAGTGATCGCCGACGGGCAGAATCGTATCGCGGCTGGAAAGCGTCACCGGCGGATAGATCACCTTGGCCTCGCGGCCATAGACCTTCTTGACGCGGCGCGCGACGAATTGCGAATTCGTAAAGACCGCGTCCGGCCCGTGCGCTGTGCGCACGTCCCACATCCGCACGCGATGCAGGATGGTCCGTGCGATGAGGCTCTTCAGGCCGGCATCATAACCGCTTTCCTTCAGATAGGCGTGCTGGAGATCCCAGGCATAGCGCATCGGCGAATGCACGTAGGAGACGTGCAGCTGGTCGGGGCCCGTGATCACGCCCTTCGCTACCGCGCAGCTCGACGAAATCACCAGATCATAGCCGGACAAGTCGAACTGCTCGATGGCGATCGGCATCAGCGGCAGATACTTCCTGTGATGTTTGCCGAGCATCGGCAGCTTCTGCAGAAAGCTGGTGTGAGACTTCGCAATGCCGAGCTTGTTGCGGTCGTCCGGGTCGAGCAGGTCGAACAGGGTGAAGACATCGGCGGTGGGGTAGCACTGCAGAATTTCGCGCAGGACCTGCTCGGCTCCGCCAATAACATAGAGCCAATCGTGAACGACGGCGACGCGCATCCTGATCCCCAGCTTCGAGGGTAATTTAATAAAACCCTTAAGGGACCCATGGGCACGCACAACTCAATCCTAAATTCCTAGTTAACGTACCCTGGATGCGATCGCAGAATTTTAGGCCTGTCGGTTAAGGATTCGACGATGTCGCCCGCGTGATTTCAGCCCGAGCGCTCGCGCATGGACTTGAGCCCGCGGAGGTGTAAAGCTCGCCGTCCAAGGCCTTCCCGGCCTTGAGAGATGATAAAATTTGTTGGTTAATAGTGTATTGCAGGGCATGCAGGGTTAATTCGCGGCTCGCCGCCGACAGCCTCCCCTCAACATTGGTCAGGAATGAGAGATGACCGCGACGAATGATCGACCGACGATCCTGGTGACCGGCGGCGCCGGCTATATCGGCTCGCACGCCTGCCGCGCGCTCGCTGCCGCAGGCTATCGCCCGCTGGTCTACGACAATCTTTCCACCGGTCATCGCAGCTTTGTCGCCGGAGAGCTCGTGGTCGGCGATCTCCTGGATGAGGCGGCGCTCGCGCGCGTCTTCGCGCAAGCTGACATTGCAGCGGTGATGCATTTTGGGGCGGCAAGCCTGGTCGGAGAATCCGTTGCCGATCCGCAGAAGTACTACGTCAACAACGTGACCGGCACATTGTCGCTGCTGGCCGCCATGCGCGAGGCCGGATGCCGCCGCATCGTGTTCTCCTCCACCGGCGCGGTCTACGGCCATGCCGACAGCAAGGCGCTGCCCGAGGACTACGCTTGCGCGCCGATCAACCCTTACGGCGCGTCGAAATGGATGATCGAGCGCCTGCTTGCCGACTATCGCTCGGCTTATGGCTTCGGCGCCTTCTGCCTGCGCTACTTCAATGCGTCGGGAGCCGACGCCGCCGGCGGCATCGGCGAACTGCGCGACAATGAGACCCATCTCATTCCTCGCGCCATGATGACGTTGCAGGGGTACCTGACCGATTTCGCGATCTTCGGTGACGATTACGACACCCCCGATGGCACCGCGATCCGCGACTACATCCACGTGACCGATCTCGCGGCCGCGCATGTCTTGGCGCTGCGGCTTCTGATCGACGGGCACGCCGGCGGCTCGTTCAATCTGGGCACCGGCAAGGGCTTTTCGGTGCGCGAGATTCTTGCAGCGATCGCCGCCGAGACCGGCCGCGAGGTGCCGCATGTCGTCAAGCCGCGCCGCGCCGGCGATCCGACCTATCTGGTGGCGGATCCCACTGCGGCGCGCGCGGTTCTCAGATTCGAACCGCGCCATTCGGATCTCCAAACCATCATCCGCACCGCCTGGGCCTGGCACCAGAAAGCCCACCCGCGGAAAGGGTGAGCTTTCCGACCGCTCGTCCGCGGTTCGGGCGCAGCGCTGCCTTGCGCACCTCGCATTGCAGGATTGACGTCCTCTTAAATTCCGTTGCGGGCGGCCGCTCACTTTGCGACGATGCCTTCCAGAATGAACAAAGACCCGCATCACTTGAGGCGGGCATCAAGACTTGAGGAAACGCCATGCCGGTCGTCCAGGCCGATCGTCTCGCCCGCATCGGTGCGGCGCTGCTTCGCTCTGCCGGCGCGTCGGAGCAAGAGGCCGAAGCCGTCGCCACCGGTTGCGTCAACGCCAACCTGGCCGGCCACGATTCCCACGGCATCATTGCCATTCCGACCTATATCGATCGCATCAAGGCGGGCCACATCGTGCCGGGTGCGCCATGGACGATCGTGCAGGAATCCCCCACCACGACCGTGATCGACGGCCATTGGGGCTTTGGCTTTCACGTCAACGCCAAGGCGATGGCGCTGACGATCGAGAAGGCGAGGACGGCCAACGTCGCGGCCTGCACGGTGTTCCGGCAGAGCCATGTCGGGCGGCTCGCCGCCTATCCCCTGATGGCGGCCAAAGCCGGCATGATCGGGATCGCCGCCGCCGATTCCGGCCGCTCACCCAAGCATGTCGCGCCCTTCGGCGGACGCGAAGCCCGGCTCGGCACCAATCCGATCTCGATCGCGGTGCCCTCGGATCTCGAGGCGCCGTTTTATCTCGATATGGCGACCTCGGCGGTCGCCGCTGGCAAAATCCAGCTCGCCGTGGCGCGCGGCGAAGAGATTCCCAAAGGCTGGATCATCGATGCGGAAGGACGGCACTCCACCGACCCGAGGGACTACCGCAAAGGCGGCGCGCTGCTGCCGCTCGGCGGCACCGAGGGCTACAAGGGAAGCGGCTTGGCCGCGATAGTCGAGATTTTGTGCGGCTTGCTCACCGGCCTCGGCTTCGGCGTCGAGCCGACCGGGCGGCACAATGACGGCTGCTTCATGGCGGTGTTCAACGTCGCGGCGTTCCGGCCGCTTGCGCAATTCAAGCAGGAGGTCGCCGACTTCGCCCGCTATCTGAAATCGACGCCGCCGTCCGAAGGATCACACGGCGTGTTCTATCCCGGCGAGATCGAATTCTTGCGCGAGCAGGAGCGAAGAAAGAACGGCATCGAGATCGAGGACGCAACCTGGGACAAATTGCGTGCGCTCGCGCGCGATTACGGCCTCACCGCCGAACTCGAACTTGGCTGAGCAGGAGAGGTCAATGACACGACAAATGGCAATGGTCGGCTTTCTGCAGGCGCAGAACTGCACCAACCTGCCGAGTTCCTGGCGGCACCCGCAGTCGCGCGAAGATTCGATGTCGGCGGATTACTACCAGGAGATCGCCCGCATTCTCGAAGCCGGCAAATTCCACATGGCCTTCTTCGAC
>Ga0134125_10010016_pt1 | contig 10651 bp, 12 predicted proteins | sample KB31751_FD_96464 | JGI IMG/M metagenome (GOLD analysis project Ga0134125, IMG submission 96464) | Terrestrial soil microbial communities with excess Nitrogen fertilizer from Kellogg Biological Station, Michigan, USA - KB3-175-1 | ecosystem: Environmental > Terrestrial > Soil > Unclassified ...
CCTGCAGGTCACGCTCCAGACGAAGAGCATCGACGTGCCGGTGCTCTGGTGGCGCTCGGTGGGCAATTCGCACACCGCGTTCGTCATGGAGACGATGATGGACGAGCTGGCGGCGGCCGCGGGCGAGGATCCCGTCGCCTACCGCAAGGCGCTCCTCGCGGGCAAGCCGCGCGTCCTGAAGACGCTCGAGCTCGCCGCGGCGAAGTCCGGCTGGGGCTCGCCCGTGCCCGCGGGCCGCGCCCGCGGCGTCGCGGTCCACGAGTCGTTCAACAGCGTGTGCGCGCAGGTCGCGGAAGTCTCGCTCGTGAACGGCGAGGTGAAGGTGCACAAGGTGGTCGCCGCGTACGACTGCGGGCTCGTCGTGAACCCGATGACCGTGGAAGCCCAGCTGCAGGGCGCCATCGCCTTCGGCCTTTCCGCGGCGCTCTTCGGCAAGATCACGCTGAAGGACGGGCGGGTCGAGCAGTCGAACTTCCACGACTACCGGGTGCTGAGAATGAACGAAATGCCGGTGGTCGAGGTCCATCTGGTGCCGGGCGGCGACAAGCCGACCGGCGTCGGCGAGCCCGGCGTTCCCCCCGTGGCCCCGGCGGTGGCGAACGCCGTCTTCGCCCTCACCGGCAAGCGGATCCGCTCGCTGCCCTTCGCCGATTCCGTCCGGACATGACCCGTTACAAAGGCCGGCATCGTGCGTGCACCGGAAAGGGGATGATGCGTTGAGCGATGGCGGCATTGAAATTGCATCGCTGAGGCCTGAAATAGGCCATCAGGCGGCGGGGAAGGGCCCCGCCGGACCGATGTCCCGAAAACTTCGATCGGGAGAATGGGCAGGATGCAACCGCTTCTTGGATCCGACTGGCAAAAGGCGCTTTGGAAGATAGTCCGCAATCCGGCCTTCGAGGTGGTGGCGGCGATCGTCGTGGTGCTCTTCGCGACGTGGCTGGTCATCGAGACCGAAACCGACCGCCACCACACGCTCTTCCCCGTTCCCGTGCTCGCCAAGTAGCCGGGCTCGCGGTGGCGGTGGTCGCCGCCATCGTGATCGGCGGCTGCGCCTTCCTCTCCGAGAAGCAGGGCGAGCTCATCTTCCGCCCCACGCGCGACGCATGGTGGGGCTTCGACGCCAGCCGCTACGCATTCCAGGACGAGTGGATCGACCTCGGCCACGACGGCCAGAGGCTGCACGGCTGGTGGATGCCCGCCGCGCGCCCGGACGCTCCGGTGCTCCTCTACCTGCACGGCGCGCGCTGGAACCTCACCGGGAGCGTGACGCGCATCGAACGCTGGCAGCGCCTGGGCTTCTCGGTGCTCGCCGTGGACTACCGCGGCTTCGGCCAGAGCGCCGACGTGGCGCCCACCGAGGCCCTCGCCTACGAGGATGCCGAGGCCGCATGGCGCGAGCTCGCGCGCCTCGCGCCCGGCAAGCCGCGCTACATCGTCGGCCACTCGCTGGGCGGGGCGATCGCGGTCGAGCTCGCGCGGCGCCATCCCGAGGCCGCGGGCCTGGTGCTCGAGGCGACACTCACTTCCGTGCCGGACATGATCTCGCACTCCCCCTGGGGCTTCCTCCCGGTGAGCCTCATCCTCACGCAGAAATTCGACGCGCTCGCCAAGATCGGCGAGGTGAAGGTTCCCGTGATCGTGGCGCATGGCACGCGCGATTCCGTCGTGCCTTTCGAGATGGGCGAGAAGCTCTATGAGGCGGCGCACGTGCCCAAGCGCTTCGTGCGCGTGGAGGGCGCCGGCCACCACAACCTCAACGGCGCGGGCTTCGACCAGTATCGCGACGCGATCGCGCAGCTCTTCCACGTGAAAGCGCCCACCCCGGGCGGGTAGGGGAGCGCCCCGCGGCACGCTTATACTGGCCGCATGCAGAGCCTCGACCTCGACGTCCTCGAGCGAGCCCGCGACTGGGTGAAGTCCGGGCGGCGCGTGTGGCTGCTCACAGTCGCCCAGACCTTCGGTGCGAGCCCCCGCCCGCCGGGCTCGCTCGCCGCCATCCGCGACGACGGCATCCTCGTGGGCTCGGTGTCCGGCGGCTGCATCGAGGACGACCTCGTCGCGCGCCGCGCGGAGTACCGGGGCCGCAAGCCGCACTTCGCCGCCTACGGAGTGACCGCCGAGGAGGCGCGCCGCTTCGGCCTGCCCTGCGGCGGCGAGCTCGAGGTGATCATCGAGCCCGAGGTGGAAGCCTCCGAGATCGAGATGCTGCTCTCGGCCATCGCGGCCGGGCGCGTGGTCGCGCGGCGCGTGGACCTCGCGACGGGCGATTGGTCCCTCGATGCCGCGAAACCCACCGACGAATGCTCGCGCACCGCGACCGATTTCACGAGCATCCACGGCCCGCGCTGGCGCATGCTGGTGATCGGCGCCTCCGAGATCGCGCACTACCTCGCGGAGGTGGCGGCGACCGTGGATTTCCAGGTCTTCGTCTGCGACCCGCGCGAGGAATACAAGAGTGCCTGGCGGGCGAAGGGCGCGAGCTGGATCGACGGCATGCCCGACGACGCCGTGCTCGCGTTCAGGCCCGACGGCCACAGCGTGATCCTCACCGTGTCGCACGATCCGAAGCTGGACGACATGGCGCTCCTCGAAGCGCTGAAGAGCGACGCGTTCTACGTGGGCGCCGTGGGCTCGGGGCGCACCAGCGCGGAGCGGCGCAAGCGCCTGGCGGATTTCGACCTCTCGCCTACCGAGATCGCGAGGCTGCGCGGGCCGGTGGGTCTCTCGATCGGCTCGCGCACGCCGCCGGAGATCGCGCTCGCGATCCTCGCCGACCTCGTCGCGAGCCGCAACGGCATCGTCCTCGCGAAGGTGGACGCCCAAAGGAAGCGCGCATGATCCGGTTCGCCGCGGTTTTCCTCTCGCTTCTCGCGTCTTGCATCTGGAACGGCGCCCACGCCCAGCCGGCGCCATTCCCGTCCCGCACCGTCACGCTGATCGTTCCGTACGCGCCGGGCGGGTTGCCCGACACCATCGCGCGCATCGTGGGCCAGAAGCTTTCCGACAAGTGGGGCCAGTCGGTGGTGATCGAGAACCGGCCCGGCGGCAACGGCGTGGTGGCGGCGCAGTACCTCATCGCGAAGCCCCCGGACGGGTACACGCTCATGGCGACCGACCTCGCCACCTTCAGCATCAATCCCTACACGTACAAGTCGCTGCCGTACGAGGACAAGGACTTCACGTTCGTTTCCCTCACCGCGCGCGCGCCCCTATTCCTCGCGCTGAACCCGTCGATCCCGGCGGCGAACTTCCCGCAGTTCGTGGCGCTCGCGAAGGCGAACCCGGGCAAGTATTCCTACGGCTCCTCGGGCATCGGCAGCATCATGCAGCTCGTGATGGAGTCGGTGAAGGCCACGCTCGGCATCGACGTGCTGCACGTGCCCTACAAAGGGACGGGGCAATCGGTGCCCGCGGCGGTCTCGAACCAGGTTTCGCTCGTGGTCTCCGCGTACCCGTCGCTGCAGGGCTTCGCGAAGGAAGGCAAGCTGCGGCTGATCGCCGTCACCACGGCGCGGCGCTCGGCGCTCGCCTCCGACGTGGCGCCCATCGCCGACAGCGAGATTCCCGGCTTCGACCTCGCTCCCTACATCGGCATCACCGGGCCCGCCGGCATGGCTCCCGCCGTGGTGGCCAGGATCTCCGGCGACGTGGCCGAGATCCTCAAGGATCCGCCCACCATCGAGCGCCTGAGGGTCGTGGGCATCGATCCCCTGGGCGGCGGCCCGCGCGAGTTCGCCGAAGCGCTCGCGGCGGACAAGGCGAAGGTCGCGAAGATCGTGCAGCAGGCCGGCATCAAGCCGGAGTAGGGGATCGTGCCGGCGCGGATTCGGGGCCTGCTCATGTGCGGCGGCATCGCCTCGCGGTTCGGCTCCGACAAGCTCTGCGCGATGGTCGATGGCGAGCCCCTCGTCGCGCACAGCGTTCGCAATCTCCTCGCGGGCCTCGGCAACGCGCTCGCCGTGATCCCGCCCGGCGCCGGGCGGCTGCACGGCGTCCTCGAGTCCGCGGGCTGCGAGATCCTGGAGACGATCGACTGCGCGCGCGGCCTGGGATCGAGCATCGCCGCGGGCGTGGCCGCCAGCGCGAGCGCCGACGGCTGGGTGGTGGCGCTGGGCGACATGCCCTTCATCCGCCCGCTCACCATCGCCGCGGTGGCGGCGCGGCTCGAGAAGGGCGCGCGCATCGCCGCCCCGATCCACGCCGCCGTGCGCGGCCATCCGGTGGGATTCGGGCGCGCTCTCAAGGCCTCGCTCCTCGCGCTCGATGGCGACGATGGGGCCAAGGCGCTCCTCAAGCGCCACCATGACGTGCTGGAGACGTTCATCGTCGATGATCCGGGGGTGACGCAGGACGTGGACGTGCCGGCGGACTTGAAGCAGGCGCGAGAGGCGAGACGCGAGACGTGAGGAGCCGGCGCGAGGCGCGAGGCGCGAGGAGGAACCGATGCTGCAATTGAGGCCCGGGTGCGAGTGCTGCGACCGCGATTTGCCGGCGGATTCGACCGAGGCGTACATCTGCACGTACGAGTGCACGTTCTGCCGTGACTGTACGGAGCTCACCCTGAAAGGCGTGTGCCCGAATTGCGGCGGCGAGCTCGTGCCACGTCCCCGCCGGCCCCCCGGGATGCTTGCCAGGCACCCCGCTTCGACGCAGAGGATCTTCAAGCCGGAGGGCTGCAAGGGGTAGGAAATTCTCGCGTCTCACGTCTCGCGTCTCACGCCTCGCCGAACGACCGGGCCTGCGGACGGTCGTAGGCGAATGCGCCCCAACGACGAGAACGGCAAGCTTCCGCCCGACAAGCGACCGTTCCGGGTCCTGATCGTCTCGGGGTCGAACCGGCGCCAGTACAACTGCCCCGGGGTCGACTCCAAGTCGCGCATGCTGATGCTGCGCATGGCCGACCGCCTCCCCCAGGACTGGGAGATCGACTACGAGGATCTCGGCAACGTCTTCGCGCGCGAGAAGATCCAAAGCTGCAACGCGTGCGTGTCCACGTCCATGGCGCTTTGCTGCTGGCCGTGCAACTGCTACGAGCGCGGCAACGAGGACGAGCCGGACCTCATGTGGAACCTCGACATGTACTCGCGAGTGGACCTCGCCGACGCCTGGGCGATCGTGGGGCCGGTGAACTGGTACGCGCCCTCGTCGAGCCTGAAGCTCATGTTCGACCGGCTCGTCTGCTGCAACGGCGGCAACCCGCGCGAGGCGCTGATCGAGCACAAGAACCCGGAGCTCGCCATGGCGCTCGAGCACAAGCCCGAGTGGAAGGAGCTCGCCCTGAACCACCTGGAGGGGCGCACCTGCGGCTTCTTCATCTACGGCGACCACGCGATGGACGAGCGAAAGCCCGACATGCGCCCCATCTATCTCTCGCATCCGGAGTACTTCGATCCGTCGCGGGAGCCTCCCGGGACGCGCGAATCCTACGAGCCGCTGGTGTGGCAATGCCGCTTCAGCGGGATCGAGGTGCCCGACGCCCTCTGGCGCTACGAGCGCTTCGGCGCGGGCCGCAAGTACAGCGACAACCAGGCCGAGGACATGGCGGGCGACGAGGCTTTCCTCTCGCGCTTCGATGCGTGGACCGACGAATTCACGGAGTTCGTGCGCGCCAAGGGAAAGGTCCCGCCGGGCAAGTACCGTGCGTACGGATACGAGCCGCCGAAGCACCGCTGGGCGGATGCGAAGCTCTGGTGGCGCGACCGGCGAATGCGCCTGGGCTTCCCGGAGCAGGGAACCTCCCCCGGGAAGCAGCGCGACCTGGGCTTGAATCGCGACGACGGCCTCGACCCCGGGAAGGGCGAGGGCCGGAAGCTGCGGCGCTGACTACCGGGGCGTGAACTGGCCGGTGCGCGGGTCGATGTACCCGTTGGGCGTTTGCGTGAGCACGTGGCCGTTGCGCGGGTCGATGGCGGTGTCGTTCCCGGCGGGCGCGGTGGCCTTGCCCGTGGGCGTGACGAGGGTCCGCGCAGGTTGCGTGACGTCCACGTGCGCGACGGGCGGGGTCGAGATCGCCGGGTTGGCGGCGGGCTTCACGAGCGGCGCGAGGGGCTCCACGGCGGCGCGGGGCGCTCGCGCGGGCTTCTCGCCGGGCGCCGGGATGGGACCCTGCCCCGCCGGGCTCCTCAGGAGGTTCGCGAGCTCCTCGCGCGCGCCCTTGCGCCGGGCCGCGGTGGACTTCGGATCGTTGATGACCTGGTGCAGCTCCTGCATGCGCGCCTCGGCGGGCGAAGGCGGCGGCGCGGGAGCATCCTCGGCGAGGGCGGCCGTTGCGAAGATCGCGGCCGCGGCTCCCAGCGCGTGCGCGGCCTTCATCCGAGCTTGCGCGGCGGGTATTTCTCGCCGGCCTCGATCCTCACCTTGAGGATGTTCTGCCTCGGCGGCAGCGGGCACGTCGTGAACTCGCTGAACGCGCAGGGCGGGTTGTAGGCGCGGTTGAGGTCGAGCGTGAAAGCCTTGCCCGGCGTGGGGAACTCGTCCACGAAGAGGAATCGCCCGCTGCCGTAAGTGGTCTCCCCCGCCGTCTGGTCGCGGAAGATGAGGAACATCCCGTGGTCTTCCTCGAAGGCGTCGAGGCGGTAGGGCCGGCCGTCGATCTCGAACTCCACGTAGCCGGGCGAGGTCTCGTCGCTCACCTCGTCGATCACGTTCACGATCGCGATCTTCTTCGGGGGATCGTAGAGGAAATACTTCGCGGGCACGCGGTAGCGGTCGTCCACGTCGTACCACACGCGGCCGCCGAATTTCGCGCGCACCTCGCTCTGGTTGTCCGCGAGCCGCAGGATCGTCTTGCCGTTCACCGCGATGAAATGGAAGCAGGCGCGCGGCCCCACGCAGACCCAGTCGCGGTTCTCGGGGTCGGTGCCCATCTCGCGCTCGGTGTATTGGGCGTCGCCCTTCCTGATCGTGAGGCCCTCGACCATCTTCACCCGCACGACGCCGCCGGCCTCGACGAAGACCGACCCCATGCCCGCGGTGCCGAGGCCCTTCGGAAAGACGACGTCGTTGCCGGGGCCGGTGCCGAACATGTTCTCGCCGGGCTTCAGCACGTAGCGCCCCGCGAGCGTGAGCCAGCCGTTGTCGCGGCGCAGGCCCTGCTCGGCCTTCGCGCGCCAGTCTTCCACGGATTTGCGGTACGCGGGGTCGGGTACGGAATCCGCTGCGGCGGCCGCCAGCGCGACCGAGAGCAGCGCGCAAACGAGGATCTTCATGCGATTCATTCTATTCCTTCCAGCGTCGCCAGCACCCGCGCCGGCTCGATCTGCACGAGGCAATTCAGGTGCCCCAGCGGGCACTCGCGCGCGAAGCACGGGCTGCACGAAAGGCGCAGCGTGATCACGCGGGCCCTTGCCGAAAGCGGCGGCGTGAATTCCGGCGACGACGACCCGAAGAGCGACGCCATGGGGCGGTCGAGCGCCGCGGCCACGTGCATGAGGCCGGAATCGTTGCTCACCACGCGGGAGGCGAGCGACATGAGGTCGATGGCCTCGTCGAGCGTGGTCTTGCCCGCGAGGTCCACGCACGCGCCACCCGAGAGCGCCTGGACCTGCGCGGTGATGGGCGCATCCTTCGCCGAGCCGAGCAGCCATAGGGCGCTGCCTCGCGCGGCGAGCGTCTTGGCGAGCTCCGCGAAGTGGCGCGCGGGCCAGCGCTTGGCGGGGCCGTACTCGGCTCCCGGCGCGAACACCACGACGGGCTTCGAGGTGTCGAGCCCATGGCGCGCGAGCGCAGCGGCGCGATTGCCCGCGTCGATCCCGAGGCGCGGCCCCGGGAGTGGGCGCGCGAGAGGCTCGCCGCGGGGCTGGGCGAGGGCGGCGTAGCGCTCGACGATGAGGGGCAGCGCCTCGGGCTCCAGCGCTCGCAGGTCGTTCAGCAGGCCGTAGCGCATCTCGCCGCGATAGCCGGTGCGAACGGGAATGTTCGCGTGCCAGGGGATGAGCGCGGACTTGAGCGTATTGGGCAGCACGATCGCGCGGTCATACGGGGGGAGCGCCTTCGCGAAGCGGCGCCGGTCGGCAAGCCGCAGCTCGCCGTGGCCGAAGGGAAGGGCGATCGTGCGCGCCACTTCGGGCATGCGCGCGTAGACCGGCAGCACCCACGGGGGCGCGAGCACGTCGATCGATTCTTCGGGGTCGCGCTCCTTCAGGCGCGCGATGAGCGGGTGCGACAGCACCGCGTCGCCGATCCACGAAGGACCTACGACCAGGGTGCGTGGCATTGAGAGGGTTAAGAGCGTTGAACCACGGAGACCACGGAGACCACGGAGAAAAGCCAACGCAGGTCTGGGTGATTCGCGACGCCGCCGGCAACATCACGAAGCACTCTCACCGGTCTTGCCTTTCCTCCGTGGTCTCCGTGGTCTCCGTGATTCAACGCCTTAATGCCCGGAGGGGCCGAGCTCGCCCACGAGACGATACAGCGTGCCGCAGTACGGGCAGCGCGACTCGCGCGTCGCCTCGACGGGCAGGAAGACGCGCGGATGCGTGTTCCAGAGCTTCTGCGACGGCAGCGGGCAGTGCAGCGGAAGGTCCGCCGCCGTCACCTCGACGAACTTCCGGTCAAGCTCTGACGGCAGCGACATTCTCGGTCTCGACGGGGGTGAGCCAGTGGAGGTACTTGCGGTTGCGCCCGTGCACGATGTCGAAGAAGGCCGTCTGGATCTTCTCGGTGATCGGCCCGCGGGAGCCCGCGCCGATCGTGCGCCGGTCCAGCTCGCGGATGGGCGTGACCTCCGCCGCGGTGCCGGTGAAGAACGCCTCGTCGGCGATGTAGATGTCGTCGCGGGTGAGGCGCGTCTTCTCGACGGCGATGCCCAGGTCCGTGCAAATGGACTGGACGCTTCGCCACGTGATGCCGTTCAGCGCGGTGGTGAGGTGCGGGGTGTACACGCGGCCGTCCTTCACCACGAAGATGTTCTCGCCGGCGCCCTCGGCCACGAAGCCGTCGGTGTCGAGCAGCAGGCCCTCGTCGTAGCCGTCGGCGGTCGCCTCGAGGTTGGCGAGGATCGAGTTGGCGTAGGTGGTCGCGACCTTGGCGCGCGCCATGGTCACGTTCACGTGGTGGCGCGCGAAAGACGACGTCTTCACGCGGATGCCGCGCTTCAGCCCCTCCTCGCCCAGGTAAGCGCCCCACGGCCAGGCGGCGATCGCCACGTGGACCTTGGCGCCCACGGGCGAGACGCCCATCTTCTCCGAGCCGTAGAAGGCGAGCGGGCGCAGGTAGCAGCTCTCCAGCTTGTTCGCGCGCACCACCTCGCGCTGCGCATCCATCACCTGCTCCTTGGCGAAGGGCATCTCCATCATGTAGATCTTGGCCGAGTCGAAGAGCCGGTCGGTGTGCTCCTTCAGGCGGAAGATCGCCGTGCCGATCTCGGTCTTGTAGGCGCGCACGCCCTCGAAGACGGAAAGGCCGTAGTGGAGCGAGTGGGTGAGGACGTGGGTGGTGGCCTCACGCCATGGCACGAGCTTGCCGTCGTACCAGATGAAGCCGTCGCGGTCGGACATCGACATGGGGCGCCCGGAATGTGGGGGAAAGATCCCCGATTTTAGCCGAATCGACCCCCGTGGAGCGCTGTGCCATAATCGTTCGCATTGCCGCAGTACGACAAGAAGCCGCGAAACGACGGAATGCAGGACTTTCAAGGGGAACCCTCGCTTCGTCCGGCGCCGGCCGCGTCCCCGCGGTCCGGCCAGCCCGTGCTCACTCCGGAGGAGAAGCTCTCCGGGGACATGCTGATGCTCACGACGGGCTTCATGATGTGCGCGGCCGCGCTCTGGCTCGCCGTCTACTGGAGCATGGGCTACCAGTACTCCACCGCGATCCCGCTCGTCTTCCAGGGCCTGTCGGTCATCACCATCGGCCTGTGGTGGAAGCTGCGGCGCCTCTACATCTTCGCCGTGGTCCAGCTGGGGCTCATCCTCTTCACGCCCTTCGCCATGCAGTGGTCCATCGGGAACTTCGTGACCGCCTCGGGCGTGAGCCTCTGGGGCCTCATGGCGCCGGTGGGCGCGGTGACGGTGCTGGGCACGCGCCAGTCGATGCCGTGGTTCTTCGCGTGGCTCTTCATGACCGTCATGGCGGGCTTCTTCGACTTCATGATCACGGGGGTCGTGGCGCGGATCGACCTGCAGACCGTCGCCGTCTTCTTCGTGCTCAACTTCGCGGCGATCTCGGTGATGATCTATTCGCTCCTCTGGTACTTCGCCTCCGAGAAGCAGAAGCTGCGCACCCAGGTCGACGCGCAGCACCAGGAGATCCTGCTGGAGAAGGAAAGGAGCGAGAAGCTCCTGCTGAACGTGCTGCCGCCGGCCATCGCCGAGCGCCTCAAGCGAAACGAGGTCAACATCGCCCAGGGCCACGCGGACGTGACCGTGATGTTCGCCGACATCGTGGGCTTCACGCGCATGACCGAGGAGCTCTCGCCGGTGGAGACCGTGAAGATCCTGAACGACGTCTTCTCGATCTTCGACGACATCGCCGACAAGCACCGGGTGGAGAAGATCAAGACCATCGGCGACGCGTACATGGCCTGCGCGGGCCTGGACACCGGGGCGCAGATCCACTACGCCGACGCGGTCGCCAACATGGCCCTCGAGATGATCGCGCGCGTCGACGAATACCGCAAACGCACCGGCGAGCGCGTGCAGATCCG
>Ga0134125_10010017_pt1 | contig 10651 bp, 11 predicted proteins | sample KB31751_FD_96464 | JGI IMG/M metagenome (GOLD analysis project Ga0134125, IMG submission 96464) | Terrestrial soil microbial communities with excess Nitrogen fertilizer from Kellogg Biological Station, Michigan, USA - KB3-175-1 | ecosystem: Environmental > Terrestrial > Soil > Unclassified ...
ACGTGCGAGCGGATTCATCTCGTGAAATCCTGGTAATCCGAGTCCCTTCTGGGTTGAAAGCGCGTCACTCGTAAGGCCCACGGCCAGGGCTGCCAGCGCCGTCGCGTTTTGGATATCAAAGAACCTGTGCGTAATTGGCTGCGGCTTAATGAGCAGCACTGCTGGCGCAGGCTGGGCCGCAGCAGGTGCGGGGCTTGGAGCCGAAGGGAGCACCATGGGCCGTGGCTCACTCGGGGTGACGCTGTCTCGAGCGGCAATTAAAGTCACAACTGGCTGTGAATTGGCCCGCGGCGAATCCGAACCTGACGATTTGCCGTTGTCCGCAGCCGCAGCCGTGAGCCCAAGGGCGATGAACAACACTAGAATGGCAATGGCTGATTTCAAGGTTGTTCCCGCTTTCTTGATGATTCCCTCAGCGCACAGCACAGGCTTGTCCGGGGAAGTCTGGTTCGTGAAAATAACTCAAATGTGAGTTGAAGGTGGCCAGATTCTGAATGGGAGGTGCGACGAAAAGAATAAGGCGCTGCACTCAGGCTAAGCGGTTAACTACCTTAGGCAAAAAACGGTACTTCCGTTTTGGGTATTCATCTTTTGAATTCACTTTTGCAGGGAAGAAGACGTATCTTAGGAGCGCAAGAATTGACTTATATCCATAAGAGGAGTGCGTCATGTTTGAAGGCATTATGCAGCCAATGCATTTATTGGTAATTCTGGTAATCGCGCTGTTGTTTTTCGGACCGTCCAAACTCGGCGATTTGGGCAAGGGTCTGGGAGACGGAATCAGGCATTTCAAAGACGCGTTGAAAGAGGGATCTGAGCCGGGCCCCTCCAATCCAGAGCCGAAGGCCTAGGCCAGGGGACGCTTATCTAGTCGGACCGAGTGCCCAGCGCTCCAAGTCACCGGTTTGCCGCAGAAGTTGAACCTGAGCTTTATCCAGGTCGAAGCTTGAACTCAGGAACGCGGTATAGCGCTCGTGCTCCTCAACCCTGGCGTTTTGCTCATCCTTCAGCGACGCCTGGCCTGACTGGATCTTTGCGTGCGCAGCCTCGATGTCGGCCTGAGCTAGTTCGTGCTCAAGCTGCGCCACCTCGCGGGCCGCGGAAAGCTGTTCCACCGCGCGCTGCAGTTTGAGCGTCTCCGCACTGACCTGCTGTTTCACGTTCACGGCCTCCTGCTGCGCTTTGATGGCGTCGAATTTCGCTACATCGGCGGCTTTGCGTTGTGCCGTACTGAAGAAGGGAAAGCGGATGGAAACTCCCGCCGTTACGTTGTTGCGCTGAAACTTATTGAAGAACTGATCATAGTTGTTATAGCGGGCCAGCACCGCGTATTGGCCCACCAGGTCTACCGCCGGATAGAGTCCCTTGCGCTCAGCTTCTGCCTTGTGCTCTTTGGCCAGAGCCGCATCTTCGGCGATTTTGACTTGGGGATTGTTCTGCGCGGCCTCTCCGGCAAGATCATCGTCCTGAGACACCTCAGGGAGCTGCGGAATGCTTTCGGTTGAGGTCCTGATGGAAGACAAAGGCAAGCCCGTCAGTTGCGATAACCTCAGCCGGAGTTGGTCGGCGGCAGCCCGCGTCTGCGCAATATCCAGGCGTGTCCTCGCTACTGCAAGTTTAGCCCGCGTGAGTTCCACCGGGCTGTCCAATCCAGCCTGCACTCGTTGGGAGCTGATGTCCTGAAACTTGGCCGCCACAGCCTGCTGCTCTCGTTGTGCTGACAGCGATGAATCGAGCAGGTCGAGTTGCATGTAATCGAGCGCGGTTTCCATGATCACATCGTTGCGACGATCAGCATTCTGGGCTGTGGTGGCGGCAACATCGCTCTGCGCGGCTTTGATGTTTTCTCTTTGCGCCGGATTCCACAGACCTCCCTGCAAATTGACGTTGAATATGGAAGGGGCCGAACCCTCAAGGCTCAGCGGGAAACCATACGAGAAACCCAGGCCGGACCCAAAGACCAGTTGCGGGACATAGAAATCCTTTGCCTGCGACACACCGGCGCGGGCACGCTGCAGGTCGGCGGCGGCTACTCTGGAAGTAGCGCTGTTCTTAACGGCAAGCTCAATTGCAGCGCGAAATGAAAGAGGCTGATCGGTGTCCTGGGCCGCTTCCGCCAGGGGTGAACAACAAAGCGCGAAAAGGAGGAACGCAAGCGCGTGGTTTCTCATTTCTCACCTGCAAAAAAGAATGAGGAGCGAAAAACCGGATTCTATCGGGAAACGCGGGACAGCGCATCCCGCGCCGGGCGATACTCTGATGCCAGGCTCACGGCGGAGCGGTACTCCTGCGTGGCGCCCTTGCGGTCACCCTGCTTCTCTAGAAGCTGACCCAGCATGTAGTGAGCGCGAAATGCAGGCCCATCCTCTTCCATGGCATTGCTGTTGAGATAGCGTCGCAGCATCAGCACGGCGTTAGGAAAATCACGGCCCGTGCGCAGAAAAAGGTAAGCGCCGTCATATTCCGGAATCGCGCCCCGGCGGGGCGCGGTCAAAGCCTGATAGATCGCTCCCTGCATATCCTGCATTCGTCCAGCGCGGCGGTAAAAATAGGCCAGTTCAATCCAATACCGTGCGCTGTTGCCGCTTTCGCTGAGCGCCTTTTTATAAAGCTGCTCCGCGTCGCTCTTGCCTTGCTGCTCCTCCACCCGGGCATTGATATAGCTGGCGAGCGCCCGATCCTGAGTTGCCACGGCCGCGGCTTGATCGCGCGCCTTTTTTTTGTCACCGCCCAGGAAGCCTGGAGCCTCAATGTAGTACTCCGACAAGTCCGAGCGAGCCGCCAGGTTACTGCTGTCGAGTGCTACCGCGCGTTCGAATTCCGCTCGGACGCGCCGGGCCAGAGTCCACGCGGTGAATGGATTTGAGTTTTCCGCCTTGCGTCCGGCCGACCGCCCCAACCACAAATGGTAGTTGCTGTTATTGGGCGCAAGTTGCACTGACTTTTCCGCCATGTGCAGGGCGTTGTCCCAGAGTTCCAGTTGGAAGTAGAGACGGCAGAGCAGGTTATAAGCCTCCGCGTCGTTGGGAGCGCGCTGCACAGTGGCTTGCAACACTCGCTGCGCTTCATCGGCTCTGCCGGCTCGAAGCAAATCCTGAGGATTGATATCGGCGCCAAACCCGAAGGCGCCCACGATGAATAGAAGCAGGAATACCGCGCGAAACAACCTCAAGGCTGGGCCACCTTCACTTCCATGCCGTTGCGCAGAGCAGCGGCATTCACAGCGCCAAGAGCAATCTGCTCGCCCTCGTTGAGTCCCTGGGTGATCTCAATGCGAGTAAGGCTGGAAATACCAATCCGCACTTCCTGCGCGCGTAACTTATCGCCCACAATCGTGTACACGTAACGTTTGCCGTTCAGGTCGTGCACCGCCTCCCGTGAAACCGTGAGCACGTTGCTGTGGCGCGCGGTAATGATGGTGACGTTCACGTTCACATTAGGGAGCAGTTTGCGGTCGAAATTATCAATCTCCGTGGTGGTCTCACCCACAGTTCGGGTGCCGACCATAGTTACGGAAGCAGGGACACGGGTTAACGTTCCCTCCCAGACGCGACCGGGAATGGCATCCCAACTGATCTCGACCTTTTCACCCACGCCGAGGCGGCCAATCTCGGGCTCGTCCACAAATGCCCGCACCCGCACTTTTTCCAGGCTGGCGACCTGAACAAGGATCTCTCCTCCATTCACGTAAGCGCTGGCTCGCACCGGCAACTGGTACACAGTGCCCGAGAAGGGAGCGCGGACGTTCAGGTTCTTGAGCAGCTCCTCCGCCGCGCTGTAAGCGGCACGTGCCTCATTCAAATTCGCTTCAATTTTGGCGAGTTCGGGGGATGAAAAGCGGCCGTTCAGCCTGGATTCAAGAAGTTGAACGTCGGCATTGGCCTTGGTAAGCCGATTGCGCGCGGCCTCAACCTCGGCCGGCGCAGCCGCCCCATTTTGCTGCAACCTTTGCACCGCATCAAGACTGCGTTGAGCGTCGTCGCGTTCCGCCTGTGCTTTCTTGAGGTCTGCCTGCGTAGTTAGCACTTCTTCGTGAGTTCCGCCGGATTTTGATCCCTGAAGATCGGCCTGCGCAGCACGCAACTGCGCAAGAGCTTTTGCCGCCTGGGCGCGAGCGTCCGCATCGTCCAGTTGCAGCAGGAGTTGCCCGGCTCTCACGCGGTCGCCTTCCTGCACCAGAACGCGTTTTACAATGGCCGGGGCCGGCGCATGCGCCGCGAAATTTTTTTCCGGCTCTACTTTGCCGTTCGTGGAGATTACGCTTGCGATGTCGTCACGGGTAACCTGCTCGGTGCGGACCGGTACCACGGTGCTGCGCATGCGCATCCAGCCGGTAAAAAGCAGAACCGCAGCGACGGCAATCACAATGACTGTGATTAACCGGCGGCGGTCTGATCCGTTTTGTCTCGATCGGGCCATGTAAGGCAAAAATTTAGTATAACGAACTAACGTGGATCGGCACGGTAATCCCAGAGCCGCTCAATGAGCCGAACCCAGAAAAACAACTGCTTCTTGATTGCGTGAAAATCGTTTGTGATGCCGTACCAGCATCCGTCGTTACGGAATGGCCGGCCCGCCCTGATTGTTACAATAGGCGTAATGTCACAGCGCACCGGTTACACGGAAGATCACGCCAAAGCGGGCTTGGACCATCGCTTCCCTGAGATTGACACCTGGACCAACCAGTTCGCCGATTATGAGATCGTGATCGATATTCCCGAATTCACCTCTGTGTGTCCCAAAACCGGTTTGCCCGATTTTGGCGTCCTGGAAATTCGCTACGTGCCTGACAGACTGTGCCTGGAATTAAAGTCGCTGAAGGAATATCTGCAGGAATACCGGAACTTGGGCATTTTTCAGGAAAACATTGTGAACCGCGTGCTCGATGATGTGGTCAGCGCGGTCAAGCCGAAATCCGCGATTGTAAAAGGAGTGTTTCGCCCCCGTGGTGGAATAGGCACCACGGTAGAGGCGCGCTGGCCAAGACGCGCCGCTTTAGTTTCGTGAATCTTGCCGCGAAACCGGCACATCTCACTTGACAGTTGGGAAGCGACGCCTTAAGGTATTCCCCTATGCGAGTTCTTAGCCAGAACATGTGTATGTGTTGCTGTATGGCAGCCGTCGTGTCTCTGGCCAGTGAAGCCGCTACCTAAACCGCATTTATCTTTAGGATTGAGCCCATCGCCAGAGCGCGATGGGCCTTTTGCTTTTGGGCTGATTTTCTGAAAGGACCGCCATGAGCACACCGGGTGAAGGGCTAAAAGAAACGAAGGCGCAGCGGGCCGAGAGGCTCAAACGGGAAAAGAATCCGTGGGAGTGCCTGGAAGAGATCCGGGCTTTTGCGTCCGGCGGCTTTGCTGGAATACCCGAGGCGTGGGTCAAAACCTACTTTCGCTGGTGGGGTGTATACACGCAGGGAGACGGAGCCGGCGTAATCGGCGGCGCAAACGGAGAGGGCAAAGCTGTGCCTTATCTCATGCTGCGAATTCGGCTCGGAAACGGCTTTATCACGTCTCACCAACTGCGGACGGTCGCTGAGCTTTCCGAAAAATATGCGCGCGGCTCGGCTGACATCACAGTGCGCCAGAACATTCAACTGCACTGGATCCAAGTGGAAGATCTGCCAGATGTCCTGTCGACGCTCTTTGATGCGGGCCTGACTTCAATGGGAACTTGCGGCGACGTAACCAGAAACCTCACCGGCTGCCCCCTCGCAGGACTGGATGCTAACGAAATCATAGATGCATCTCCGCTGCTTTTTAAGGCAGCTCAGATGCTGAATGGCAATCCGGAGTTCTACAACCTGCCCCGCAAGTACAAGATCAGCATCAGCGGCTGCCGCGACTGGTGCTGCTATCCCGAGATTAATGACCTGGCTTTTACGCCCACTGTACGGGAGCGCGGTGCTCTCAGAGAAACGGGCTTTTCGGTCCGCGTGGGCGGAGGGCTTTCAGCCGATCCTCATCTGGCTGTCCGGCTGAACGCGTTTGTACGGTGTGAGCAGGTGCTGCCAGTGGTCCGGGCAGTCAGTGAAATTTTCCGCGATGCGGAAGCTTTGCGCGAACACCGCGAGCGCGCGCGCCTCAAGTTCCTTTTCCTGCAGCATGGCTGGACGGCGGAGACTTTTCTGCTCGAATTAGAGCGGCGGCTGGGGTACAATCTCGACCCTGCTGTTCCAGAAGAAGTCCCGTCAGACGTTTTTCGCGACCACGTGGGGGTGCATGCGCAGAAACAGGCGGGACTTTTCTATATCGGCGCGGCCGTCCTTCGCGGCCGGATTACTCCCGTCCAGATGTGTGTTGCCGCCGGCGTGGCGGACCGTTTCGGCTCAGGCGAATTGCGCACCACCAACGCGCAGAACCTCGTAATCGTTAACATTCTGCGAGAAAACATTCATCAGGTCATCTCAGAACTGGAGACCGCCGGCTTGCAGGTGCGCGCCTCGAGTTTCTGGCGCGGCGCTGTGGCCTGCACCGGAACTGAGTTTTGCAAGCTGGCCATCACGGAAACCAAGACGTTCACCCGCTGGCTGGTGGAGGAACTGGAAGAGAGACTTCCTGGCTTTGATCAGCAGCTCAAGCTGAACGTCACCGGCTGCCCAAACAGTTGCGGACAGCACCGCATTGCCGACATTGGCCTGGAAGGCAAAAAACTCAAAATCAATGGCCGTTTGCAGGATGCCTACTACTTCTGCCTTGGCGGGGCGGTGGGCGAGCATGCCGGATTCGGCCGGCCTATTGGTTATCGCTGCGCTGCGGATGAAGTGCCCGATGCCATTGAACGGCTGCTGCGCCATTACATGTTTTATCGCGAAGGCGGAGAAAACCTGCGGCAGTTCTTTGCCCGGCATACCGATGCCGAGCTGCGCACCTTCCTTGCCGGCGAAGAAATCAATCCTGTGGAACGCGACCTGCCATCGGGCCGGGTCCCGCACGGAGTGGAGGGCTGATGACGCTCTATCCCGTGTTTCTAAAGCTGGAAGGACGCAGAGTCCTGGTGGTGGGCGGCGGAGTCGTAGCCGAGCAGAAGATTGAAGGCGTTTTGCGCTCCGCGACTGATGTTACCGTTATTGCGCCGACGCTGACGCCGCGCATACGCGATTGGAAGCAATGCGGTTTGGTGAAACACCTCCCGCGGACATTTGGCTCCGGTATGGCGCACGGATATTTTCTTGTAATCGCTGCCACCGATTCACCCGAGGTGAACCATACAGTTTATACGGAAGCTAGATCCGCAGGGGCTCTCTGCAATGCGGTTGATGACACGCCTTACTGCGATTTCTACGCTCCTGCGCTGGTGAGCCGCGGCGAATTTCAGATTGCCATCTCTACCGGAGGCAACAGCCCGGCTCTGGCTCAAAGAGTGCGCAAAAAACTGGAACTAGAATACGGCCCTGAATTCGAATCCTGGAATGGCTGGCTGGGGCGCATGCGAGCTGCATTACGGAGTCTGCTCCCGTCCGGAGAGCACCGCAAGGAACTGCTGCACCTGCTCGCGCTCGCGCGGCCAGGCCAGCCCGTGAGGCAAAACGAAAAAGGAGGAAAGCATGGACAGTACGCGACGCGACGAGCTTGAGATCAGGCTGAGAAAAGCTGTGAAGGAGCACCAGCAGGAAGGCTTGCACCTGATCGGCGGAACAGACGAACTCATTGCCCGGCTCCTGAACACCGTGGAAGAGTGGGAGCAGGGGCTGCCGCTCCAGGCAAGAAAGACCGCATAACGAAGAGCTATGCCAGGGATGGTACACATCGTCGGAGCAGGGCCCGGAGCAGTTGATCTGCTCACGCTTCGGGCTGCAGCCATCATCCGCGCGGCGGATGTGGTGCTGCATGATGACCTTGTACCCTCTGAAATTCTTTCCCTCGCTCCAGTGACGGCGCAAATCACCAGCGTGGGAAAACGTTGCGGCAGCCGTGCTAATAGCCAGGACAAGATCCATGCGCTAATGGTCTGGCACGCAGAAAATGGCAGCGATGTGGTGCGGCTCAAGTCTGGCGATCCGGCCATCTTCGGCCGCCTGGGTGAGGAAATCGAGGCGCTGCGACGCGCCCGTGTGCCCTTTGAAGTCGTTCCCGGAGTCACGGCTGCGTCCGCTGCAGCGTCCGCCGCTGGTATAACCCTCACCGATCGCCGGGCAGCCTCCACGCTGGTCCTGGCCACCGCGCATACCTGCCGCGCAGAAGGCGCCCTCTTCACCGCGCCCGGCGCAAGCGCTGAGCGCACAACGTTCGCCGTGTACATGCCGGGACCGGATTACAGCAGGACAGCGCAAGAACTGATCAATACGGGCCTGGACGCCAATACGCCGTGCGTTTTGGTGTCGCAGGCGAGCCGCAGCACGCAACAGATTTGTTATCTCACGATTTCTGACCTGCCTTTCGCGCTGGGCGTAACCGCTCCGGCGGCGTTGATCGTAGGCGAAGTGGCACGCCAGCCAAAGTTCCAACCACAATTCCCAGCCATTACAAATCTTTTGGAGGAGAAGTATGAGCCAGTTGTCAGCAGAAACCAGAATCCCCCGTATTAACGATCCGGCGCCGGATTTCCAGGCGAAATCCACGCAGGGCGTCATCCGTTTGAGCGACTACACCAGCCGCGGAAAGTGGGTGCTGCTGTTTTCGCATCCTGCCGATTTCACGCCGGTATGCACCACAGAGTTCGTGGAATTTGGCCGTAGTTCCCCGGAGTTTGAAAAGCGCAACGTGCAGTTGATAGGCGTCTCGGTTGACTCCGTTTCGGCGCACATCGCATGGCTGCGCAACATCGAGGAGAAGTTCAACGTAAAAGTGGATTTTCCAGTTGTTGCCGACCTGGACCAGAAAGTCGCCGGATTGTACGGATTGGTGCACGAAGCTGTGAGCGATACCGCCGCAGTACGCGCAGTGTTCTTCATTGATCCCAAGCAGAACGTGCGGGCTCTGCTGTATTACCCACTTTCGCTGGGCAGAAACATCGCCGAGATCATTCGCGTCTTCGATGCTCTGCAAACAGCCGAAGCTAATGGCGTCTCGACACCGGCGAATTGGGTTCCCGGCAAGCCAGTGATCGTCCCACCGCCGCAAACCAAGCAGGATGCCGAGGTGCGCGCCAAGAGCAACGGCGACCTGAAGGTAAAGGACTGGTACTTCGCAGAGAAAGAATTGGTCACGGCTGCCGGAAAGTAAACTCGGAGATTCTGTGGCTCCGCTCGAACCTTTCGGCTAACTTCGGGCGGAGCCAGGGCTCCAAGAGCCCACCTGGCTCGATTTCACGACGCAAGAACCATCGGCAGGTTACTTTAATAACGTGCTGCGGCCCTCCTGCGGCTTGAGCTGTGCCAAAATGGCGGGCATAGTAAGGTAAGAGTAGCCCCCTGGTAACGTTCCCGCCCCGGCGCAATTTGCCTGAAGGGCGATAGAATAGAGCCCAACGCATGGTTTCAACGCAGCTCCACTCCTCTGCAGCCGCCCGCGCCGCCGCGATTGAGCAGTCTTTGCGCGCGATTATCCGTGGAAATGATGAAGTAGTTCGCATGGCCATGGTCGCGGTGCTGGCCCGCGGGCATCTGCTGATTGAAGGTGTTCCCGGGGTGGGCAAAACCACGCTTGCCCATGCTTTGGCGCGCACGCTGGACTGCAGCTTTCAGCGCATTCAGTTCACCAGTGACATGCTGCCCTCGGACCTGCTGGGGATCTCTGTCTATTCCGCCGCAGAACAACAGTTCGAATTCAAAGCCGGACCGGTGTTCACCAACATCCTGCTGGCCGACGAGATCAACCGCACCACACCGAAGACGCAATCCGCCCTGCTGGAAGCCATGAATGAAGGCCAGGTCACCATGGATGGCCACTCGCATCCATTACCTCAACCGTTTTTGGTGCTCGCTACGCAGAACCCGGTGGAACATCATGGAACCTATCCACTGCCGGAATCGCAGTTGGACCGCTTTCTGGTCCGCGTGCGCATGGGCTATCCGCAAGCGGAGAATGAACGTGAAATCCTGCGCTCGGAAGCGGGCGCTGCGAGACTTGAGGAAGTGAGGCCGGTAGCCACCGGAGCTGACGTGATCGCCATGCAGGACGAGGTTACGCAGGTAAAGGTCGACGACTCACTCGTGGATTACGCGCTGGAGATCGTGAAGCGCACACGCGAATCAGAATCGCTGGCGCTGGGCGTTTCTCCTCGTGGGTCCATCATGCTCTATCGCGCGGCGCAGGCGATGGCTTACCTTGATGGCCGCAAGTTTGCCACCCCGCAGGATTTCAAATCGCTCGCCGTCCCGGTCTTTTCGCATCGAGTGGTGATCAATGCGCGCTACTCTTCCACCTTGAAAAAATCAGAGCAGGCGGAAACCATTATTCGGGATATCTTGCAGAGCATTCCCGTACCCGTATGAGCTGGCTTAAAGCGGTGATGCTGCTGTGCCTCATCGTCTGGATCGGCGGCATCATATTTTTCGCCTTCGTGCTTGCGCCCACTGTATTCACGGTTCTGCCAACACATGAGCTCGCCGGAAATGTTGTAAATCCCAGCTTGACCCGGCTGCACTGGATGGGCGTGATTTCCGGCGTCGTGTTTCTACTCTGCTCGTTGCTTTACAACCGTCTGCGTTACGCGCGATTGCGCGTGCTCTCTGGCAGTCACGTGCTGATCGGGATCATGCTCGCGCTGA
>Ga0134125_10010019_pt1 | contig 10651 bp, 10 predicted proteins | sample KB31751_FD_96464 | JGI IMG/M metagenome (GOLD analysis project Ga0134125, IMG submission 96464) | Terrestrial soil microbial communities with excess Nitrogen fertilizer from Kellogg Biological Station, Michigan, USA - KB3-175-1 | ecosystem: Environmental > Terrestrial > Soil > Unclassified ...
GAATGCGGCTGAGAGGACTTGAACCTCCACGGGGATTTGTGTGCCCCACACGGACCTGAACCGTGCGCGTCTACCGATTCCGCCACAGCCGCAGGGAATCGCACCCGAAGATACACGGTAAGGGCGGTCGCTAGCGGCGCGGGCGGGGTAGCGTTCCCGCATGCCCTCCCCCACGGCTTGGCCCCGGCTGCCGCCCTACGACAGATGGGCGCCCACGTGCGACACGCTCCACGCGCACGCGCAGACGCTCGGGAAGCTCGCCGTCGCGCTCGCACCGCCGGAGCCGCAGCTCCAGCACGCCGCGCTGCGACTCACCGCACGCGGCTGGGAGACGCTGCCGCTGCCCGCACCCGACGGCAGCGGCGCGCTCGTCGTGGCGCTCGACCTGCACGCCCACCGGGTCCTCGTCGAGCACAGCGGCGGAGCGACGCGCCGGATCGCGCTGATGCCCGACCGCCCGGTCGGCCACGTCACGCGCGCGCTGCTCGCCGCGGCGCGCGAGCTGGCCGGCCGCACGATCGCGATCGACCCGGCGCCGCAGGAGGTCGCGTGGACGGTCCCGCTCGACGAGGACGAACAGCACGCGACCTACGACCCCCACGCCGTCTCCGCGTACTTCGGGGCCGCCACCCGCACCGCGCTCGTGCTCGCCGCCTTCCGCGCCCCCTATCGCGGCCGCTCGACCCCCGTGAACGCGTGGTGGGGCTCGTTCGACCTCGCCGTCAACCTCTTCTCCGGCGCGCCCGCGAGACCGCCCGCGCCGGACTTCATCATGCGCAACGCGATGGACGCGCAGGAGGTCGCCGTCGGCTGGTGGCCCGGCGACGCCAGACACCCGCGGCCCGCCTTCTACGCCTACGCCCACCCGGCCCCGGCCGGCTTCGCCGGCGCGCGGCTCGAACCGGCCGCCGCGCGCTGGGACGCCGACCTCGGCGAGTACCTGCTCGACTGGGACGACGTCGTCGCGCGCTCCGACCCGTACGCCGCCGCGCTCGCGTTCGCGCGCTCCGCCTTCCAGCACGCCTGCGCGGTCTGCGACTGGGACCCCGCGCTCGCGGCGAGCGCCGCCGGCACGCCGCCGCCGGTCGCCTGAGAGGCTCTCGCTCCCACCCGTCATCGTGTCCAGGAAGGGAGCAGTCCCGTGAAGCTCGTGATCGGCATCGTTCGCCCCGAGAAGGCGAACGACGTGCTGGAGGCGCTCTACCGTGCCGAGGTGCGCGGCGTCTCGATGAGCCGCGTGCAGGGCCACGGCGGCGAGCTCGACCGCGTCGAGACCTACCGCGGCACCACCGTCAAGATGGGCCTGTCGGAGAAGGTGCGCTTCGAGATCGCCGTCTCCGACGACTTCGTCGACCCGACGATCGACGCGCTTTGCGAAGGCGCGCGCACCGGCCAGGTCGGCGACGGCAAGATCTTCGTGCTGCCGCTCGAGCGCGCCGTGCGGATCCGCACCGGCGAGGCCGACAGAGCGGCCGACCCCGGTGACGAGATGAGCGGCGCGATCGACACGGGCGACACCGCCTGGATGCTCGTCGCCACGGCGCTGGTGCTGATGATGACACCGGCGCTCGGGCTCTTCTACGCCGGCCTCGTGCGCTCGAAGAACACGCTGAACACGTTCATGATGTCGATTGCGGCGATCGCGATCGCGCTCGTCACGTGGGCGGCGATCGGCTACTCGATCGCGTTCGACGGCAGCGGCGCGCTGCTCGGCGGCCTGAACCACGCCTTCCTGCACGGCGTCGGCTTCGCGCCGCGCGCCGGCACGCGCATCCCGCAGCTCGTCTTCTTCGCGTTCCAGGCGACCTTCTGCATCATTACGGTCGTGCTCGTCTCGGGCGCGGTGGTCGAGCGGAGATCACGCCGTCCTGCACGCTCGTCGTGTGGTTCGCGCTCGACCTGATCCGCGGCCGCAAGGTGACGGCGATCGGCGCGGCGACCGCGGTGATCGTCGGCTGCGTCGCGATCACGCCCGCCGGCGGCTATGTCTCGCCCGGCTGGGCGATGGCGCTCGGTGCGCTCGCAGCGTTGCCGAGCTATGCGCTGATCGTCTGGCGCCCGCGCACGCGCGTGGACGAGACGCTCGACGTGCTCGCCGCGCACGGCATGGCCGGCTTCTTCGGGATCCTCTTCATCGGCCTCTTCGCCCAGGTCGCGTGGAACGGCGTCTCGAACGGGCTCGCCTACGGCGACGCGAGACAGCCCGGCCCCGCGAGCGCCGCGAGCGCCTGCGCGTTCACGATGACGTTCGCGCTGCTGAAGCTGATCGGCGCGGTCATGCCGCTGCGCGCGGCGGAGCTGGAAGAGGCCATCGGGATGGACGTCACGCAGCACGGCGAGGAGGCGTACGCCTCGGGCGAGGGCGCGATCCTCGTCACGACCGAGGCGGGGCTCGACGGGCCCCGCCCGGTGGCGCAGCCGGAGCCGGCCTGAGGCGGAGACCCTAGGGGCGCGACCCGATCCGTGCACAAGTTCGGGTCAGCTTTGATGCGCGTTGTGCGCGACAGGACGCTCGGGCGGTATGGCCGATCGGGGCGGCGCCGATAGTCGGCCATCGCGCGCCGCCGGGGTGCGCTCCCCCACCCGACCATGGAGGTCCGCCGCATGCGCCGCCTCGCGCTCCTGCTCGCATCCGCCGTCGCGCTGCTCGCACCCGCCGTCGCGCGCGGCGACAAGCCGCCGCAAGCGCCCGGTCCGGGCGCGCCGTACCGGGCCGCCGTGATCAGCGACCAGCCGATCTCCTACTGGCGACTCGGGGAACAGCCGGGCGCGACGATCGCCGTCGACGAGCGCCACCGTCTCCCGGGCTACTACGTCGGATCGCCGACGCTCGGCATCGCGCACCCGCTCAACGGGGACCTCGACACGGCAATCGACCTCGACGGCCTGCAGACGCAGGCGCTCGGCCAGTTCATCCACGTGCCGGACGGCAACCACCTCGCGTTCTCTGGGCGCGCGCCGTTCAGCCTCGAAGCGTGGATCTTCCCGCGTGGCTTCAACGGCGTGACGCGGCGGATCTTCTCCAAGGAGGGGCCGGACGGCGGCTATCTGCTCGGGATCCAGAGCACCGGCCTGGCGTTCGCGCGCTACGCGTACGGCCAGTGGAGCACGCTGAGAGCACCGGTCGATCGCAACGGCTGGAGCCACGTGCTGGCGACCTACGACGGCAACGTGATGGACCTCTACGTCAACGGCGCGCTCGTCGCGTCGATGCCCTCGACGCTGTCGCTGCCGGACGTACGCGCCGACCTCTCGATCGGCGCGAAGCAGTCGCGCTGGCGCTTCTACGCGGGCGGGCTCGACGACGTCGCGATCTACGGACGCGCGCTGGCGGCGGCGCGCGCGGTCGCGCACACCCGCGTCGGCGAGGAGAGCAGATAGCTCACGACCGCGCTCGCCGGCGCAGCGCTCGCGCGGCGCCGGCGAGGACGGTCGGCCGAGCGCCCGTGAGGACGGGCTCCGGGACCGGCGCCGCGTCGGCGCGCGGCCGGAAGGCGGCGGCCGCCTGCGCGCGGAACGCGTCCGCTTCGCGCGCGGCGCGTTCGTCCGACCAGCCGAGATGGCGCACGGCGAGCTCGGCGGCCGCGTCGACCGCGCGCAGCCCCGCGTGCGCGCCGTAGCCGACGAGCGTGCGGCGCTGCACGACGTCGGCGAGCGTCTCGGCCAGCTCCGTGCGCAGCGAGAAGACGACCTCGACCCCGAGCGCGCCCGTGTCGGGGTCGAACGGCTCGCGCAGCTCTGGCGCGCCGTCGGCGAAGTCGAGCGCCTCCGCGGCGCGCGTGCCGTAGATCCGCAGCAGGCGGTCGGCCGTCTCGGGCGCCAGCCCGCTCGTCACGTGGAAGCGCTCGCGGAACGCCTCGAACGGATAGGCGGTCCCACCCGGCAGCGGCAGCTGGTGCGTGCGGCACTTGTCCGCCTTGCGGCCGAGCTTCCTGACCGCGAGGTCGACCGTCTCCTCCGCCAGCCGCCGGTAGGTCGTGATCTTGCCGCCGACGATCGACAGCATGCCGTCGATCCGTTCGCTCTCCGGCAGCTCTCTGCGCGCGTGGTCGTAGACGACGTGGCTGCGCGTGATCGCGCCCTCATCGCTCGCGTCGCGCCCCGAGCCGACGCCAGGCGCCGGCAGCGGGCGCACGCCGGCGTAGGTGTAGAGCACCTGCTCGGGCGTGAGCGCGGCGCCCGGGATCAGGCGGTTGGTCTCCTCGATCAGGTAGGCGATCTCCTCGTCGGTGGCGACGACGTCGTCGAGGCCGCCGTCGTAGCGCGTGTCGGTCGTTCCGATCAGGTACAGCCCGTTCCACGGCACGACGAAGTACGGCCGCCCGTCCCCCACCGCCTCCGCGTAGACGGCCTCGCGCGGGGCGCCCGGGAACGGCTCGACGACGAGGTGGCTGCCCTTCGTGCCGCCGATCAGCCGGCGGTCGGGCCGGGCGGGCGGGCCGGCATCTCGGCCGAGCACCTCGTCGACCCACGGCCCGCACGCGTTGACGACGAGCGCCCCGCGCGCGCGGTGCTCGGCGTCGTGCAGCTCGTCGTGGAGCGTGACGCCGACGACGCGGTCGTGGGCGCGCTCCAGGCCGGTCACGCGCATGTACGGCAGCACGACGGCGCCGAGCCGGCGCGCGTCGAGCGCGTTCTCGAGCGCGAGCCGCTCCGGGTAGGCCGCCTGCGCGTCGTAGTAGGCCGCGGCGCCGCGCAGCCCCTCGGCGCGCAGGCCCGGCTCGCGCCGCAGCGCCTCGTCGCGGTTGAGCATGCGATGGCGCTCGAGCGACTTGTCGAGCGAGAGCGCGTCGTAAGCCATCATGCCGGCGCGGATCAGCACCGGGCGGCGCTTGTGCTCCTCGTAGATCGGCAGCAGGAACGAGAGCGGGTGCACGAGATGCGGCGCGATGTGCAGCAGCGTCTCGCGCTCGCGCAGCGACTCGCGCACGAGCGGCACCTCGAAGTGCTCCAGGTAGCGCAGCCCGCCGTGCACGAGCCGCGTCGAACGGCTCGTCGTGCCGGCGCCGACGTCGCCCTTGTCGACGAGCAGGACCGAGAGGCCGCGCAGCGTCGCGTCGCGGGCGATCCCGGCGCCGTTGATGCCGGCGCCAATCACGATCAGGTCGAACGGGCGCTCGAAGGTGCGTGGTGGCAGCGGTGCGCGCATTAGTCTCCTGGCGTTCCAGCTTACGAAGGGTCCGGACGTGTCGCGTTACGTAGCCGCCATCGACCAGGGCACCTCCTCCAGCCGCTGCATCCTGTTCGACCGCGACGGCGAGGTGGCAGGGTCGGCGCAGCGCGAGCACGCGCAGATCCATCCGCAGGCCGGCTGGGTCGAGCACGACCCGCTGGAGATCGTCGCGAACGTGCGCGCGGTCATCGACGAGGCGGTCGCAGCGGCCGGCGCGAGCGCCTCCGACGTCGCGGCCGTGGGGATCACGAACCAGCGCGAGACGACGGTGCTGTGGGAGCGGGCGGGCGGCCAGCCGGTCGCGAACGCGATCGTGTGGCAGGACGTGCGCACGGCCGAGCTGGTGGCGGAGCTGGCCGGGGGAGATGTCGACCGGCTGCGCGCGATCACGGGCCTGCCGCTGTCGACCTACTTCTCCGGTCCGAAGGCGCGCTGGCTGCTCGACGCCGACCCTGCCCTGCGCGCGCGGGCGGAGGCGGGCGAGCTGTGCTTCGGGACGATCGACGCGTGGCTGCTGTGGCAGCTCACCGGTGGCGCGCTCCACGTGACCGACGTGACGAACGCGAGCCGCACGCTGCTGATGGACCTCAGAACGCTCGACTGGTCGCCGGCATGCCTGGACGCGATCGGCATCCCGCGCGCGATGCTGCCCGAGATCCGCTCCTCCTCGGAGGTCTACGGCGAGCTGCGCGCCGGCACAGCGCTCGACGGCGTCCCGCTCGCGGGCGTGCTCGGGGACCAGCAGGCTGCCCTGTTCGGGCAGGCGGGCTTCGACCCGGGCGACGCGAAGAACACGTACGGCACGGGCTGCTTCCTGCTCGTGAACACGGGCGCGGAGCCCGTCGCCTCACGCGAGCTGCTGAGCACCGTCGCCTACCAGCTCGGCGACCAGCCGCCCGCCTACGCGCTCGAGGGCTCGATCGCGGTCGCCGGCGCGGCCGTGCAATGGCTGCGCGACCAGCTCGGGATCATCGCGAGCGCCGGCGACGTCGAGGCGCTCGCGGCGAGCGTGCCGGACACCGGCGACGTCTATTTCGTGCCCGCCTTCTCCGGGCTGTTCGCGCCGCACTGGGACGCGAGCGCGCGCGGCACGATCGTCGGGCTGACCGGCTACACGACGAAGGCGCATCTCGCGCGCGCGACGCTGGAAGCAACCGCGTGGCAGGTGCGCGAGGTGATCGGCGCGGCGCGCGACGCGGGCGGCGGGGCGGGCCTTCGCGAGCTGAAGGTCGACGGCGGCATGACCGCCAACGAGCTGCTGATGCAGCTGCAGGCCGACGTGCTCGGCGTGCCCGTCGTGCGCCCGCGCGTCGCCGAGACGACGGCGCTCGGCGCCGCCTACGCCGCGGGACTCGCGACCGGCGTCTGGACCTCGACCGGCGACGTGCGCGCGAACTGGCGCGAGGCGCGCCGCTGGGCGCCGCGCATGGACCCGGGCGAGGTCGAGCGCCGCGGCGCTCGTTGGCGCGAAGCGGTCGAGCGCTCGCGCGGGTGGGCGCGCTGACCGCGCACGGTTTCCGCGGACGCGTCGGCGGGCAGGCGCGCTGAAAGTGGCCGTGGACGCGCGCGGCCGTGCCCGCATGCCGCCGACCTCGACTGGAAGGAGCAGTTGTGCTTGCCATCACCGACACCGCCGCCGAGGCGATCCGCGGGATCGTCGCCGCGCCCGAGGTCCCCGACGGGGCCGGTCTGCGCATCGCGACGCAGACGGGGACCGGCGACGCCGCCACGCTCGAGGTCTCCGTCGCGGAGACGCCCGCCGACACCGATCAGGTCGTCGACGAGGAAGGCGCGCGCGTGTTCGTCGACGCGGACGCCGTCCCGCTGCTCGACGACAAGCTGCTCGACGCGCAAATCGATGGCACGCGCGTCGGCTTCATGCTGATGGAGCAGCCGGTCTGAGTCGCGAGGCCAAACGCGCCTAGAGCAGCAGCTTCGCCAGCGCCGCGAGCCCGACGACGACGATCACCGCCCGCAGCGCCGGCGTCGGCAGCCGCCGGCCGGCGCGTGCGCCGAGCTGGCCGCCGATCGCCGACCCGACCGCGATCAGCGCCACGGCGCCCCACACGATGTGCGCGGCGAGCACGAACACGACCGCCGCGACGAGGTTCACGAGCCCTGCCAGCACGACCTTCAGCGCGTTGACGCGCTGCAGGTCGTCGTCGATCGCGACGCCGAGCAGCGCGAGCAGCAGGACCCCCTGCGCGGCGCCGAAGTAGCCGCCGTAGACGCCCGTGAGCGCGGTCGCCCCCAATGCCGGCGGACCGCCGTGCGCCCTGCGCGCAGCGCCGCCGCGCCGCCGCGCGAGCCGGCGGTTGATGCGCGGTTGGAAGATCACGAGCACGACGCCGAGCGCGACGAACACAGGCACGATCGCGTCGAAGGCGGAGGCCGGCAGCGCGAGCAGCAGGATCGCGCCGGCGAGGCCGCCGAGCGCTGCGGCCGGCGCGAAGCGCAGCAGCCGCGCCCGCTGCCCGCGCAGCTCGCGGCGGTAGCCGTAGGCGCCCGAGATCGAGCCCGGCACGACGCCGAGGTTGTTCGAGACGTTCGCCGTCAGCGGTGAGTAGCCGATCGCCAGCAGCACCGGGAACGTGACGAGCGACCCGGAGCCGACGAGCGTGTTGATCGCGCCGGCCCACACGCCGGCGGCGAACAGGAAGACCGCGTCAAGCGGCGTCATGGACGTCGGCCAGCACGCCGAGCAGCTCCCCCACGCGGCAGACGAGCAGGCGCTCCTCGTCCACCTCCACCCACGCGCCCGCCGAGGCCGGGAAGACGACGTGGTCGCCGGGTCTCACGGGCATTCTCACGCCGACGTGGCCCCACCAGTCGAGCCCGTCGCCGACGGCCAGCACGATCCCGTGCTGCGGCGGCGGCTCGTGCGTGCCCGGCGGCACGACCAGGCCCGACTCGCGCACGCGGTCGGGTTCGAGCTCCTTGATCACGACGCGGTCGAAGAGCGGGCGCAGTTCGTGGCGCATGGCGTGCCAAGCATAAGCGGGCGAAAGGCGGGCGACCCTGGGGAAGGCCGCCCGCCTGCTCGGGGGAGCCAGTCGGCTAGTTGACGACCTGCTGCGGCTGCGTGCCGAGCGTCGCCGTGACCGTCTGCTGCGCGCCGCCGCGCTGGAGCGTCACCTTCACCGCCTCGCCGGGCTTGTGCGTGGCGACCGCGGCGGCGAGCGCGTTCGCGTCGGCGACCGGCCGGCCGTCGAGCGCGGTGATCGCGTCGCCGGTCCGGATGCCCGCCTGGTCGGCCGGACCGCCCGACGCGACGCCCGCCACCTGCACGCCCGTGCCGCTCTCGCTCGGGGCCAGCTCGACGCCGAGGTAGGCGTGGGCGACGTGGCCGCTCGCCTCCAGCTGGCCGACGATCGACTTGACCGTGTTCGAGGAGATCGCGAAGCCGATGCCGACGTTGCCGCCCTGCGCGGAGCCGCTGCCGTTGAGGATCTGCGAGGTCACGCCGACGACGTCGCCGTGGTCGTCGAGCAGCGGGCCGCCCGAGTTGCCCGGGTTGATCGGCGCGTCGGTCTGGATCGCGTGGTCGATCGGGAAGCCGTTGGGCGCGTCGATCTGGCGGTTCAGCGCCGAGACCACGCCGCTGGTGAAGGACTCGGCGAGCCCGAACGGGTTGCCGAGCGCGTAGACCGCGTCGCCGACCTGGAGCGTGCCGGAGTCGGCGAACGTCAGCGGCGTGAACGTCTGGCCGCGGGCGTCGCTGACGCGCAGCAGCGCCAGGTCGGTCGACTCGTCACGGCCGGCGACGGTCGCGGGAAGGGTCGCGCCGCCGCCGACCTTGACCGAGACCGCCGTCGCGCCCTCCACCACGTGGGCGTTCGTGACGATCAAGCCATCCTTCGAGACGACGAAGCCGGAGCCGGTCGCCTGCCCTTCGGAGCCCTTCGCGGTGATGAAGGCGACCGATCCGCGCGCGTGGGCGTAGACCTGCGTCGGCGCGAGCGCGCCGCTCGGGCTGCGGTCGGCGGCCGGCGTCTGCGAGACCCCGGGCGCGCTGATCGTCGTGGTGACCGTCCGCCCGCCGCCGCCGACGAGCGCGACGAAGACGGCGCCGCCCGCGGCGCCCAGCAGGGCGGCGAGCAGGAAGGTGAGGAGCGCTTTGGGGGTCTTCATGACCGGCATGGTGCCCGCCGACCCTGAAGCCGGCAGAAGCAGGGCCTAAACGGAGCCGAAGTGTTCGCTGAGCGAACGCTGAACGCGCATGTGCGATCGATCACACACGCGCGGGGGACCGTCGCCCGCCGCTCCGCCAAGCGCTAGCGTTTCCGGTGCGATGGCCTTGGACGAGATCGACCTGCGCACCCTGCCGCCGGGCCCGAAGGGCCCTTCCGCGCTCGTCGCGGCCCGCTTCCTGCTGCGCGGCCCGCACTTCCTCGACGAGTGCCGCGACCGCTACGGCGACGTCTTCACGATCCGCCTCAACACCGGCCGCACCGTCGTGATCGCAGGCGACCCGGCGATCACGAAGGAGGTCTTCCAGGGCGGCGGCGAGGACCTGCACGCCGGCGCCGGCAACGTGATCCTCAAGCCGATCCTGGGCGCCGGCTCGCTGCTGCTGCTCGACGGCTCCGAGCACCTGCGCCAGCGCCGCCTGATGCTGCCGTCCTTCCACGGCGAGCGGATGCGCGCCTACGGCGAGACGATGACCGAGGTCGCCGAGCGCTACGTCGGGCGCTGGCAGGCCGGCGAGTCGTACCCGGCCCATCCCACGATGCAGGCGATCACGCTCGAGATCATCCTGCGCACCGTCTTCGGCGTCGAGGACCAGGCGCGCGTCGAGCAGCTCGCCGCGCCGGTGAAGCGGCTGCTGAACTCGACCGACCAGCCGCTGCGCCTGCTCCTGCTCCAGCTGACCAGCTCGGCGAACGCGCGCCCCCGCAGCCCGTGGGGCCGCATCTACGCGCGCCTGGCGCCGGTCGACGCGCTGATCTACGAGGAGATCGCGGCGCGGCGCGCGGCCGCGACCGACGGCGAGGAGCACGACGACGTGCTCTCGCTGCTGCTGTCCGCGCGCGACGAGGACGGCAACGCGCTCACCGACAAGGAGCTGCGCGACGAGCTGATGACGCTGCTGCTCGCGGGCCACGAGACGACCGCGACCGCGCTCGCCTGGACGCTCGAGCGGCTCGTGCGCACGCCGCAGGTCCTCGCGCGCCTGCGCGAGGAGGTGCAGGACGGCGAGAGCACGGAGTACGTCGACGCGGTCGTCAAGGAGGCGCTGCGGCTGCGGCCCGTCGTGCCGGGCATCGTGCGTCAGCTCCAGCGGCCGCTGAGCATCGGCGGGATCGACCTGCCAAAGGGCTGCCACATCGCGCCCTCGATCTACCTGATCCACCGCCGCGCCGACGTCTACCCCGACCCGGAGGCGTTCCGGCCCGAGCGCTTCCTCGGCGAGGACGCCCCCAGCACGTACGAGTGGCTGCCGTTCGGCGGCGGGATCCGCCGCTGCATCGGCGCCGC
>Ga0134125_10010020_pt1 | contig 10650 bp, 12 predicted proteins | sample KB31751_FD_96464 | JGI IMG/M metagenome (GOLD analysis project Ga0134125, IMG submission 96464) | Terrestrial soil microbial communities with excess Nitrogen fertilizer from Kellogg Biological Station, Michigan, USA - KB3-175-1 | ecosystem: Environmental > Terrestrial > Soil > Unclassified ...
CCACGGCGTCCGCCTGCACGCGGTAGTGGCCCCAGTGGTTGTACTGCCGCGGGACCGCGACCGCGGCGACGCGGCCGTTGCCGGCGTCATCGCGCGTGCCGTACCAGAAGCAGGACGACTCGACCTTGTGACGGGCGTACTGCTGAAACACCCGTAGAGTCAGGTGCAGCACCCCCACAGGGACCGTGAGGACAAGGCCCGGTGGTACGTACGTCGATGGGGGCGGTGAACGCCAAAGCAAGCTCTCGTCGGATTCCTCCTGGTCCGCGTTCATCCCTGCCGTCCTTTGTAATAAGTGGATCGCAGCGCCCACTCGATCGCGCGCAGCGTAGATGCGAAGTTCTGCCGGATGGGGTCCCACAGGTGCTTGGCCTCCATGCCGTGCCGAACCTTGTAGAACTCGAGTGTGTTCGAGCAGCAGATCAATTGCCCGGTGCCGTTGTAGTCCGCGTGAACGTGAAGCTCGTTCCACCCCTCGATTTTCGGGAGCCACTTGTTGTCCCGACCGACTTGGTAGTCCTTGGTCTCGGGGTTCACGAACAGCGCGCTCGGTGGCCAGTCACGGTAGTAGCCGAACCCCAGTCGCAGGAGGTACCAGTCACCCGCCACGCTTGGCGGGCCTCCGACGAGCGGGACGAGGAGGGTGAGCGGGTCGAGACGGCTCCACCCCGCCTCCTCCAACGTCCTGCCCTTGAGGACCTTCGGGAGGTCCTCTTCGAGCGCGGCGATGGCATCGGCCGGCGGAACCGGCACAGGTTCCACGTTCATCTTCGCCATGATCAGGCTCCCCCGGTCCCGCCGCGGATCTGGAACTTGCGTTCCTGGCAGACGTGCTGGTCCCGCAACTGCTCCAAAGTGAGATTCAGGGAGCCCATCAGCGAGTGCCCATCCTTGCACTCGAAGACGTCAGTCTCCTTGCGCGCCTCGCCGAGCTCACGGTACGCGCGGTTCCAGACCTGCTGAAGCGTGTCCGTCCAGTTCGCGTGAAACTTTACGTCGTCGTTCGTGTGTAGGTCCTCGACCTCCACCAGCGGGCCGCCGTTTTCCGGCTTTCCCGGCTCTTCCTTCTCGGGCTTCTGTTCGTCCTTCACCATTACTAGACCTTTCTCGCGGGCGCGCTCTACCGAACCGTGCTCCCGCGGTACAATGTTGCCCCGCCGAGGCAGGGGAGCATGCCGGGACTGCCCCGGCTGTTCATAAGGGAGTACGCACCACCCTTAACTGCCGAGGCCGTCCTTTTTTTGCAGTTAAGCGGCCTGCGTATTCCTTCTTGGTCGCTGGGAAGGACTCAATGACTGACGACCAACCGCCCGAGGTGTCGGATTCGGACGTTGCGCTGATGTTGATGGAGCGCAGTGAAGAGGGCCTGCGCCTGCTACTGCACAGGTACAGCGTCCGTGTAAAGGCATACCTGAGAAAGCGTTACGGTGACGTGCTGGCTGACCCGGAGCTAAAGGAGGCCTTCGATGAAGCGGTGACCAGGGTGTGGCGGTTCGCCCACCGGTACGATGAGTCCCAAGGCACGTTAGGTGCCTGGTTCATCCGGATCGCGCAGCGGGCGGCGCAGACAATCGTGCGTCGGGAGGAGCGGCATCGGCACCAAGATTTGGCAGACGACGCGGATTACGACCCGGCCGGTTCTGTCACCGAGGAGGAGTGCGAGCCGCCCGACAGGAAGAACGATCGCGTCCTGAAGGACTTTGAGGAGGAGATCGAAAACCTCAAAGGCCTCCAGAAGGCGATCATCAAGGCGGACCTCGCCGCCGGGGACGGTGGCATTGCGGACGCCGGCCGCCTGGCCGAACTTCACGGAACCACACGAAATTCCATTCTCGTCTCTCGGCACAAGGCTAAAGAAAACCTGCACACGGCGATGCTCCGACGCGGGCATTTCCAGAATGCGAGGACGACGAAATGAGCAATGAAGCAGACAAGTTCTGGGAGGATCACCTAAAGGGTCTGCGGCGCAGGAAAGGGTTCTGCCCGCTCACACCGGAAGAGGCCCAGCGGGAACTCGACTCGCTGCAGGATAGGCCGCTTACGAAAGAGGAGCTTGAGGAGATTGACGACTCGGTGGACTCGGTCACCTCGGGTCACGTGAGAACGTCGACGCCCACCCCAGAGTTCGAGGATTTCGAGGGCGCGGATACCGAGGCGATCGATGAGGACGTGCTGCAGCTCAACAAGAACGCCGGCGAGGGGGATGAGGAGACCGAGGAGTTACTGAGAAAGCTCCGCCGCGAAGCACTGACGGAGGACGACGATGGCGAAGCTGACCAAGATGGACTGGACGGAGCTAAGGACGCGTAAGGAGCGGGCGGCCGAGCGCGCCGCTGAGGTCCTCAAAACTCTGAAGTTCCGGGAATCCCGCGTCGATCCGCTAGTCGTCGCGAAGTCTGAGGCGCCCCTGCTGAAGGTGAAGAGCGGAAACTTCAAGAATCACTTCGACGGCCAGCTGGAATATCACAAGCCGCAGAACCGATTCCTACTTCTGTACAACGACAAGTACGACCGCTTTGCGGCTTCCGGCACTCACCACCCCCGCACTCGATTCACGATAAGTCACGAACTCGGGCACTACTTTTTGGAGCCGCATCACACCTATCTGGTGCGAGGTGGAAAGAGCCACGGGTCTAAGGGCGAGTACAGCAGCCCGATCATGATGGAGCGGGAAGCCGATGCCTTCGCGGCCGCGCTACTCATGCCCGAGCGGATCATGGGGGAGTGGGTTAACGAGGGAGACCTCACGCTGGAGAACATCGAGGAGTGGGCGCGGGTGTTCGACACCTCCCTCACCAGCACGGCGAAGCGGGCGATCGACCTCTCCCACTTTCCGGCAGCCGTCGTCCCCTTGAAGGGTGGCGTTACGCGTATGTATCACGTATCCGATGCCATGATCGAAGGCGGGTGCTACCCCCGGCCTTCCGGCTCGCCGCTCCCGCCGAACGCGCAGAAGGTGTGGCGAGAGTTTGAAGCTGGTGTCGTGCAGAAGTCAAAAGGCCAGTCCTACGTGGGCGACTGGTTCCAGACGTACCGGTCGGAGGACCAGAAGTTCCTTCCAGTCTTTGAGCACTACCTACCGATCCCCGTAATGGAAATGGTACTCGTCGTCGTCACCGTTCCTGAGGACGAGTTGTTCCCCGATGTGGATGATTAGAACGGTAAAACGGCCGCCCAGACGCTCTTGGAACTGGAGGAGATGCACATCCGCTCATAGCCAGCGAACATCCTCTAACTCTCCTCGGCAGTTTCTTTCACAGACTGGCGAACGCGCGACGGGCGATGGTCACTCTGATCCTGCCGTTCCTGCTCTGGCTTTTGCTCCCACTGCGCCGGGCGTCGGTGCCAGACGAGCCCTGCATCGTCGGCATCAGTCCGAAGCCGGTGTTCGTCCAGAACCCGGGGTACTTCTCTACCCGACGATTCCGGGAACCCCGGCGAGCGCTCCGAGACATCCGAATCGACCGCTATCGGCGCACGTCGAGCAAACTTGCGCGGCGCGTGGTCGTGGAGGTGGACGGACGCTTGCCCGTGTCGTTAGGCCACTGGCGTACCGAGAAGGAGATCAACGAGGTTGCCGAGGCTTTATGCCGGGCCAAGGAAGTGACGTAGGGGCAGTAGACGAATGAGTCGATTCATTGGACCGAGGGTAATGCGAGCGGCGGGGGGCTGAGGATCCGTTCAGGCGATTCGTATGACGAACGCGGACGGATCAAGGCGGCTGGCCCCGCCCGGCCGTGCCTCCCGCCTCCCCGGCGTGTGCCTCGTGGCTGGTCCCGCCCCGCCCCGTGCCAGGACGTGGCGGGGATCGGCGAGCCGCGTTCGATTCTCGGCCCTTGATCCGCCGAACGAGAGCGTGTGCCCGATGTGCCCAAAGCCTATACTTCGGACGATGCCACTCTCATCGAAAGCCTACGCCGTTGTCCTTGCCGACGCGGAGGGTAATCGGCAGTTCCTTTCAACCCTCATGGGCATCGTCACGGCCCCCACCCTGAAGCAAGGGCGGTTCGTCCTCGGGGAGTGGAAGCGAATCTCCAAGCGTCGTGGAGTGAATGCGAAGGTCGTTCGGGTGACCATCACCGAGTCTTGACTTGCCCCCAATGCCGGGGCCGTGGGTCGCCCCTGATGTGTCCGCGCTACATGGCAAAAACCCGCCTGCGAGATGCCGAAGCTGATCGCACGCGGCTCTTAACCATATGGGATGAATCTTGCATGATCGGGTGAACCCGGTTGCCGATCCGCTCGATCAACATGAATCGCGGCACCTCTTTGAAGCCCAGCCCCTCCTGCCTTTCTATCCTCGATTCGATCTTCCCGTCCCGGCCTTCGCCAGAACTCAGGCCGGGAGGGGAAGACGCGTCGGCTTCAATCCTCGCACAGGCGAGCGCAGCGCTCGAACGACGTGCCACGCGCCGCGACCCGGAGCGCAGCGACGCGAGAGCGAGCATGGCAAGCGCAGCGGCGGCGTTCGACCGCGGAGCGAGCCGGCGGTGATTGAGGCGTTCCCCCTTGCAGAAGTTGTTGGGTGACCCGGCGATGAGGCCGAAGGGCAAACGTCAGGCACGTCCACAAGCTCACGACGGAAAAATGCAATCGACGAAAATTCCTCTTGACAGGATGGCATCACGTGCGCATTGGTATTATCAAAGTTATAAAAGTTATCCGGGTGTTCTTGGCCGCTCGTCGCGAACCCTCGAATCCCGTGATACCCCCGAGGAGCTTCTCATGAAACCCTCTGCTCAATGGCGGGCGCGTTGGCCGGCGGTGGCCGGATGGGTGTCGGTGATGGTGTGGTCGTCGGTTGCCCGGGCCGCCGCCGCTGGCGGCGGCCAGCCCCTGCCTTGGGAGGGGCCGCTGAACCAGGTGTTGGCGAGCTTCACCGGTCCGGTCGCCAAAGCCCTGTGCATCATGGCCATCGTCGTTCTCGGGTTCGGCTTCGCGTTCAGCGAAGGCGGCGGGCTTCGTCGCCTCCTGGGGCTGCTGCTCGGCGTCTCGATCGCCGTCACGGCTACCAGCTTCGGCGTGACGTTCTTTGGGTTCGATGGCGGTGCGACGTGGTAGGCGATGTGATTCAATGCCATGACCCGGCCGGAAGACATCGAGGGATACGAGGTGCCGCTGCATGTCGCGCTAACCCAGCCAATCCTGCTGGGCCGCGCGCCGCGGGCATTCGCGATCCTTAACGGAACGCTCGCCCTGGTGGTCGGCATGGGCCTGCACCTGTGGTGGATCGGCTTCCCGGTCGGGGCGGCACTTCACGGGGCGGCGGTCCTGATGACCAAACGCGACCCGCACTGGTTTGACATTTTCCGCCGCCATGTGCGTCAGCCGACGTATCTGGCCTCCTGAATGCGGAGTGGAACGGCCATGTGGAACCTCAGCGAATACCGCCGACAGCCGAAGCGACTTGCCGATCACCTCCCGTGGGCGGCGCTGATCGGGCCGGGCGTCATCCTGAACAAGGACGGCAGCTTCCAAAAGACCATCGCGTTCCGCGGTCCGGACCTGGACAGTTCCACGCCGCACGAACTGATCGCCGCGCGGGCGCGAATGAACAATGTCCTGCGCCGGCTCGGTTCGAATTGGTGCCTGCACGTCGAAGCCAGTCGGCGGAGTGCCCACGGTTACCCGGATAGCGAGTTCCCAAGCGTCGTGGCGGCGCTAATCGACGCGGAGCGGCGGGAGGCGTTCGTCGCGGCGGACGCGCGTCACTTCGAGTCGACCTGCTTTCTGACCTTCACGTACCTGCCGCCGGCCGAAGGGATGAACCGCCTGAGCAGATTGTTCATCGAGCATCCCAGCGCTGCCCGCAGAGAACAGGTGAGCTACCGGGCACACTACGAGTTCTTCCTCGGGCAGGTCGAGCAGGTGGTGAACCTGATGGCGGGCTTCATGCCGGAGGTTCGGCCGTTGGATGATTCGGAAACGCTCACCTACCTGCACTCGTGCGTGTCGGACCGGACGCTGACCCTCACCGTGCCGGACGTGCCGTTCTGCCTCGATGAGATGATTACCGACCGTCCGCTGGCCGGGGGCCTCTCGCCCCGGCTGGGCGGCCAATACCTCAAAACCGTCTCAGTGCGGGCGTTCGTGAACCGCACGCTTCCGTGCCTGCTGGACCGCCTCAACGAGCTGCCGATCGAGTATCGCTGGGTGGCGCGCTACCTGCCGATGGACAAGGCCGACGCAACGAGTCATCTCAACAAGTTGCGGCGGCAGTGGTTCGCCAAGCGCAAGGGGATGGTGACGCTACTTAAGGAAGCAATTACGAAGCAGGAAAGCCGGCTGGAGGATTCTGACAGCTTAAACAAGGCCCAGGACGTGGACGACGCGCTCCAGAGCCTCGGCGGCGATCACTGCTCGTTCGGCGAATTCACTCTGACCATCACGGTGTGGGACGCGGACGAGTCCGCGGCGACGGACAAGGCGCGGGCCGTCCAGCAGGTGGTGGACGCGACCGGGCTGGTATCCGAAATCGAAGATTTCAACGCCGTGCAGGCTTGGCTCGGCAGTTTGCCCGGTCACGCGTATGCCGACGTGCGGCGGCCGCTCGTCTCTTCCCTGAACTTGTGCGATCTGGTTCCGCTCAGTGCCGTCTGGTCGGGGTCGGCACGCTGCGCGCACCTGAATGGACCGCCCCTGCTTGTCACGCGAACGAAAGGCTCAACGCCGTTCCGGCTCAATCTCCACCAGGGCGACGTGGGGCACACGATCGTCGCGGGGCCGACCGGCGCGGGCAAGAGCACGCTCCTGAACCTGCTCGCCTGCCAGTGGCTCCGCTATCCGGACGCGCGGGTCTACATCTTTGACAAGGGCGCCAGTTGCCGGGCGATGACACTGGCGATGGGCGGCGACTTCTACGATCTCGGCGGCGACGGCAGCGAGGTGTGTTTTCAGCCGCTGGCCACGATCGACGACGATTCCAATCTTGAATGGGCTCAAGACTGGCTGATCGACCTGCTGAATCGCGAGAAGGCGGCCATCACACCCGAGACGAAGCAGGAACTCTGGGCCGCACTGGCGAACCTCGCATCCATGCCACTGCGCCAGCGAACGCTCAGCACGCTGGTCGGGCTCGTGCAGGATGCCGGCGTGCGGCAGGCCCTCGGCAATTACACGCTGGCGGGCCCGCACGGGCGGCTGCTCGATGCAGACGCGGAGATGTTGGCCGATGCGGGTTGGCAGGCGTTCGAGATGGAGCACCTGATGCACAGCCGCGCGGCGCTGCTGCCGGTCCTTACGTATTTGTTCCGCCGGCTGGAGCGGCGCTTCGACGGCCGACCCACATTGATGATCCTCGACGAGGCGTGGCTGTACCTCACCGAGTCGCTGTTTGCGGCGAAGATTCGCGAGTGGCTCAAGGTCCTGCGCAAGCGAAACGTGGCGGTGGTTTTCGCGACGCAGAGCCTGAGCGACATCGCCGACTCGCCGATCGCACCGGCGATCATCGAGAACTGCCCGACCCGCATCTTCCTGCCCAACGCCAACGCGCTCGAGGAGCGCACGCGCCAGGTTTACGAGTCGTTCGGCTTGAACGAGCGACAACTCCAAATCCTCCAGCAGGCGATTCCCAAGCGGGATTACTACTACCAGAGCCGCGAGGGCAACCGGCTCTTCGAACTCGGGCTGGGCACGGCGGCGATGGCCTTCTGCGCCGCCGGGTCGCCCCAGGACCACGCGCGGATCAGTCGTGTGCTGGACGAACCGCATCCCAACGGCTTTGCCGCCGCATACCTGCAGGCCCTCGGACTGAGCGACCTCGCCGAGCAGGTCGCAAGCTTGGAACAAGAAAGGAGCGCGTATGAACAGCGCATCTGTGAAACGGAACCGGTGGCGGCGTAGGGGCTTGGCCATGATGGCCGTAGGTGGCGCAACCCTGCTGCTCGCCGGCCGACCCGCGCGCGCTTGTTGGTGGGATCCGATCGTGTTCGATCCCCAAGCGCTCGTCGAACATGTCCAACAGGTCGCGCAGGTCGTGCGGCAGGTCCAGGCGGCGGTCGAGCAGGTGCAGAACCAGCTACGCGAGCTGGCCCACCTCGATAGCACCGTCGCGCCGGACGTGCCTGGCACGGTCGGTGACACCCGGGCCCAACTCGACTCAACGGCTTACGGAACGCCAAATCCGGGTCCGCAGTTCGATACGCAGTTTCCCATGCAGATGAGGAACGTGAATTGGGATCAGTACCAATCGATGCAGCGGGCGTGGACCGATCACTACCGGAAAACCCTCATCGAGAATCGCCGAACCGAAGATGCGGTGTACCGCGGGATGGACCCGACTCGCAACCGGGTCAACGGGATCGTGGCGGCGTCGAACGCCGCGACCGGCGAAACCGCAGCCCTGCAGGCGCACAACGATCTGGTGGCCGTCGCGTCGGCCGAAGTGGCCAAACTTCAGTTGCTGAAGGCGTCGCGCTCGCGGGCGAGGGCGGAGCGGCTAGGGCGGGAACAGTCGGAGGCCGCGTACGGCGCGGCCGAGCGAGACCGGGTGCGCGCCGGCTGGGCCGCCCCGACACCGCCAAGCGGTTCGATGGACAACGCGTTTACCGACTAAAGCCGATTTCGATTGAACATCAGAACAGAACAGGAGGTGCATCGTGACGCATCGAGCAAAACGATCGTTGATTCTGAGTGTGGGACTGGCGGGTGCTGCGGCGATGGTTCCCGCGGCCGGATACGCGATGGAAGTCGTATTCGATCCGGCCAACTTCGCCAAGGACATAGAGCAAGTCGCCCAGGACGTCCAAATGGTTCAGCAGCTTCGTCAACAGGTGCAGAACCAACGGCAGATGCTCCGCGGCTGGGGGTTCAGCGGACTCCAGGGAATCATGCGGAGCATGGGCCAGTGGCAACAGGTCTTCGGGGGCCAGAGCGGCCCCTATGGCGCCACCGATCCGGGACCCAACCTGAGCCGGCAGTACCCGATCGATCCCGGCAGCTACGCGGGAAAGTCGGATGGGGAGGTGCAGCGCATGCGCGACGAATGGAACCAAGAAGACCGGAACGTGCTGGTGGAAAACCGCACGGTTCAGGACCACGTGTACCTCGACCTCGACCCGACCGCTCAGCGGATGGGCCAGTATGTCGAGAATTCGAATTCCGCGCCGGGCACCACGGCCGCCGTCCAGGCGGGCAACGAGGAACTGGCCACGCTCGTCACGCAGCTCCAATCGCTGCAGGCCCAGGAGATCTCGGAGGGTCGAACGGATGTGGAGCGCGCGGCGCAGGACCAGTCGGAGGCAGCATACGGCGAAGCGCAGCGGCAGGCCGTGCGCGGCGACTGGGCGCAGCCCCAACCGCCGACGGGCACGATGGACAACCCGTTCCCGCTGGCGGCGCAGTAGGCGGCCCGAGTGCGCGTTTGGTCGGCACTACCGGTCCACTGACCGGGGAGGACGTATGAACATGGGCATCCTGGCACTGGATTTCGGCGGGTACGGGCCCGATTTGATCAACGACGTGGCCAACCGGTACATCCACGCGATCAACAGCGGCTTTGGGCTTATCAAGGGTGACGTGGGATTCGTGCTCAACGCTCTGATCGTCCTGAGCGTCGTCTGGTCGGCATTGCTGTGGGCGCTCAGCGACGACCAGGCCGCCGTGCAGTTCGCCCGGAAGATTGTCTACATCGGGATCTTCGTCTGGATCGTCCAGAACTGGCAGTTCCTGACGGACAAACTCGCCAACTCGTTCATCGATCTCGGCCTCAAAGCAGGCGGGTTCGACACCCCGATGTACTACACGTCGCAGCCGGGCAACATCGCGTATCTCGGCTACACGACCGCGCAGCCACTTGAAGATCAGATCACCCGGCTCTGCGGTCCGGTGAATTTCTTCAAGAACTTCGCTGAAATCATCTTCCTCAGCCTGGCTGTGGTCGCGATCGTGGCCGCCTTCTGCGTAATCACGATTCAGGTCGTCGTTGCGGTGTTGAGCTTCAAGTTCGGTTCCTTGGCAGCCTTCGCACTGGTGCCCTTCGCCGTGCTCTCCAAGACGGCGTTCATTGCCGAGCGGCCCCTGGGCTGGGTCGTGGGCTCCGGCGTGAAGTTGATGGTGCTGACGCTCGTGCTCGGGGTGGGAAACGGCATCTTCCAGAGATTGCGCATGGCGCCGGGCAGCACCGTCACCACCTACGAGGCGTTTTGCATCGCCCTCGCAGCGTTGCTCCTGATGGTCTTGTCGCTCGTCGCCTCGCGGCTCGCGTCGGACCTGATCATCGGCGGCCCAAGCCTCGGGGTCGGGACGGCGGCAACCGCGGTCGCGCTGACCTACAACAACACGGCCGGCGCTATCACCAGCCGTCCGGCCCTGTTGGCAACGAAGGCTGCGGCCGCGATCCCGACCAAGGGCGTTGCACTCGCCTGGTACGCCGGCGGCGCGGCATTTCGAGGCGCGCGGCACCTGGCGGGAATCGGCGCTACAACAACGGGGCGTGCGGCCTCAGGCGGCGGGAATGGCAGGTCGCGATCCGGCGGCGGAAGCGCGGCGAGCCGCGTCTCCGGGCCGATCCGCGTTTCCGTCACACGACGCGCCCGCTCCGGGGGCGGGGCTGCCGCTTCACGCGTACGAGGATTGCTGACATGAGCTTCGGCAGATTCACAACCAGCTACGGCCGGAACTCGGGCGGCACGCCGATCGAGAATCCCTACG
>Ga0134125_10010022_pt1 | contig 10649 bp, 9 predicted proteins | sample KB31751_FD_96464 | JGI IMG/M metagenome (GOLD analysis project Ga0134125, IMG submission 96464) | Terrestrial soil microbial communities with excess Nitrogen fertilizer from Kellogg Biological Station, Michigan, USA - KB3-175-1 | ecosystem: Environmental > Terrestrial > Soil > Unclassified ...
TAACAATGGGGTACCGAAGGCTTTTAATTGTGGAAGTAAATATCCGAAATCCTTGCTTATAGCTAATACCCAAAACAGGAATGGAGATCATGCATGAAATGATTATTGCGGTACCGGCAGCTGATAAATAATTAAAATGAAAAACGTGAGGAATCAATTTTCCATTCACATCAGTAATCGAATTATGAAGCCCGGGAAATAAAAATTGGATTTCACCAACAGAGTCGAGAAGTTGTTTGACCGGTTTTACTCCCCAGGCAACAATCATGATCGTAAGAAATATAAAGGGAGAACATGCCTTCATAATCTGACCCCGGCTAAATCTATCCCTTTTATAAATACTGAAATCCTCATCAGGAAATCTCCATATTTTCTTTGGTTTCCAAAATCTTAAAAAAATAATCAAAACTATGATAGAACCGATCCCGGCAAGAATATCCGGTAAGGCAGGACCGATAAAATTTGAACAACTCCATTGTATCAAGGCAAAAGAGATTCCTGATACCAAAATAGCCGGCAAAACTTCGCGGGCTTTCTTCCATCCGCACATTATGATCACTAAATAAAACGGAAGCAGCGCTGATAAAAAAGGAAGAGTGCGACCTACCATTTGGGATATTAAAATCTCCGGAATTGAAGAAACTTTGGATGCTACCGTAACAGGTATGCCTATTGACCCGAATGCAACAGGAGCAGTGTTGGCAATGAGGCATATTCCGGCTGCATAAAGAGGGTTAAAACCTAATCCAACGAGCATTGCAGCTGTTATAGCTACAGGAGCACCAAAGCCTGCGGTACCTTCCAGGAAAGCGCCAAACGAAAATGCAATCAGTAATGCCTGCAGCCTTCTGTCTGAAGTAACGGATGCCATAAAATGTTTCATTACTTCAAACTGTCCGCTTTCAACTGTAATATTGAATAAAAAGAGTGCCGCTATTATAAGCCAGCAAATCGGAAATAATCCATAAATTATGCCGCTTGAAGTCGAGAGAACAGCTAAAGACACCGGCATTCTATAAATAGCTGTAGCTATCAGCAAGGCAATACCGGTCGCAATCATACTGGCTGCGTATCCCTTCATTTTTTTAATTAATAATGCCCAAAAAATAAATAAGATGGGAACAACAGCCGCTAATATTGATAGCCAGATATCATTAAACGGATCATTGATTTGTGTCCAGTTCATCAGGAAATCCTTTATAATAATTTTAATTATATATAATAGCTTTCTTTCGGACGTAAAAAGGAAAGCTGTATGATCAAAGCTGCTAAAACTACTACGGCCAGTATGGCAAATCCATATCCCAGATGGCCCGCATCTGTATACTTACCCAACAGATCTGTTATAAAAGCACCGGCAAAAACACCCGTCATATTCATAATCCCATAAGCAGTGCCCCTGTATCTTGCAGATACAAACTGGCAAAGAATAGGCATATTGTTGGCGTCGTACATGCCCCAGCCAATACCAAAACATATACCAGCAGTGACAACAGCAAATAATGAATGACCAAATCCGATTAACAGTAAAGATGGAATCGTTAATGCTAATCCAATAGCACTCGTATATATTCTTCCTCTTATATTTTTCAAGACCCACCGGTCCGATAAAATTCCTCCAACAATCACTCCTAAAAAAGAAGAAGCGGCAATAGTAATAGTAGAAACCGGCCCGGCTTCAGCCATCGGTATACCAAGGCTTCCGGCAAAAAGGGTGGGCAGCCAATTTTTAGTAGCCCAGCCTGGCAGGCTTGGAATGGCAAAATAAAAAAGAATGACCCAAAAGAAAACATTCGAAAATAACAAAATAAGTGATTTGATCACCGATTTGTTTTCAATCGGATCTGATTTTAAAGTCTCTTGTTTCTTATTTTTTTTCTCTCTTAAAAAGAATATCAGAACAACCGCATACATCATTCCGGCTATTCCAAAAAAGTGAAATGTGGTATGCCATGACCAGGCTGCAGAAATTGTTGCACCAAAACCACCTAATGCCTGGCCAATATAAATTCCAGTCATGTGAATGCCGATCGCAAGAGACCTTGTTGTATCATCGTGGAAATCGGCGATCAGTGATAATCCTGCAGGAATATACAAAGCTTCACTTATTCCCATTATGGCTCTCAACCAATAAACCTGCTGATAATTATCCGCAAGCCCCATAGAATAAGTTACCCCTGACCAGACAAACAGGCTTATCACAATGAGCCATTTGCGATTAAGTTTGTCGGCAATAATTCCGGATACCGGGCTCATAATGCCATAAACCCAAAGAAAAATTCCCATGAGGTAACCAAAATTTGTTGCAGACTGTAATTCTGAAATATCGGTTTCCATTGCGGGACGCATGGTTGAAAGCATTTGCCTGTCCATATAATTAAGCAATGCCACTACCCAAAGCAGCCCGACGAGAACCCATTTGTAATTTGAATTGGCTTTGATCTCCATATCAGAATAATTAAACAACCCCTTGCAGTTATTCCTTATACGTGAAACTTTTTATTACTGAACAAAACGCTTTAAAATTTATTTTGGCTGTATCTTCCTTAAATAATTCAAATTCTTTTTCGGTCATATTTTTTACCGGTAACCGAAATCCGCCACAATCCAAACCTGCTAATTTCATATAGGATTTACCTGTAGCAATACCACCATATTTTGACAACAATAAGATCATGTCAATTGATTGCTGCTGCAGCCTTCTGGCTTCATCCAGATCGTTAGCAGCAAAAGCATCTATCATTTGAAGATACAGGGGGGCGGCGTAGTTATAAGTGCTTCCAACAGCTCCTTTACAACCAAGAACTAATGCAGGCAAAAGATTTTCATCCCTGCCCCAAAGCATATCATACTTTCCATTTTGAAAATGCAGACAGGAAAGATAATCCATAAAATTACCGGCAGTATACTTAATGCCCATAAAATTGGAAATCTTTCCGTCAACATTTTTTAAAAGATCCATCATAGGAAAATCAACTCCTGTTAAATCAGGAATGTGATAAAAATAAAATGGCATTTCGGGTACGACATCTGCAATTTCTTTGCAACATGCGGTAAGTATATCTATATCATTTGGTTTAAAATAAAAAGGCGGAGCGAATGAAACTGCAAACAGTCCCTTACTATAGGCATATATCGCAAGTTCCTTACAATCTGCCAGACAAGTTCCGCCTACGAATAATATCACCTTAAAATCCTTATCATATCCAGTTGCGTTACACCATTCATCACAAACAGCTTTTTTTTCGGTTAAGGTTAATGAGACTCCCTCTCCCGTTGTGCCGCAAATAAAGGCACCACTGACGCCATTGTGCTTCAGGAATAAATAATAATCCTGTATTAAAGACAAATTTAAATTGCCTGACGGGTCCATTGGCGTAAACGGAGCAGCGATCAAACCATGCAAATGCTTTCTCATATTTTTAATGATTCAACGAAATTATGCAATTGAAAAAATGAAGTGTAATACAAAACAAACAAATAGTAATGCTATAATACCAGCTTGTGAACTTCATTGGTACAGCCTGAAAATGATCTATTGAGCGTAATAGCCTCTTACCTTAGCAAATATCTGCCGCAAATCATCCCATCTTTCCTGCTGAATTATATTTGCCGGAAACAGGTGGCTTCCGATACCCAGCCCTTTTGCACCTGCTTTTATAAAGTCATCCATATTTTCAAGTGATATGCCACCTGTTGGTAATAGTTTAAAATGAGGGAACGGGCCTGACAATTCCCTGATATAAGCCGGGCCAAGCGCAGATGCGGGAAAAACTTTTATCATAGCTGCACCAAGAACATGCGCTCTGTAAATTTCTGTAGGAGTGTACGCACCTGGAAAAACCGGAATTGCCATAGAAACACATTTTTGGATTATTTCTTCATTTACTACAGGAGTCACAATAAAAACTGCTCCTGCTGATAAAGCCATTTCCAATTCTTCAGAAGTACAAACGGTTCCTGCCCCAATATTGATCTTATTTTTAAAACGGCCTGCCAGTTCACTGATCAATTCAGGTGCACCCGGTGAATTCAAAGTAATTTCTAAATTAGTCAATCCTTCTTCAGCAAAAAGAGTAGCGATGTGAATAATCTTGCCGGCCGGAAGATTTCTCATTATGCCGATTACCGGAATTTTATTAAACAGCTCCCATGAAAAAGAAGACTCTTTCATATTAAATGAATATTGTTTTTTAAAATTTTATATTGGCCTTTTACCACAAATCTTTCAGATAATGAGGGAGAAAATATTTTAATATTTTCTGACATTCCCAATAGTTGAAACGCCATTTTGTAATAAGAATAAGTTGAAGAGCCGCTTACGACTATGATCTGATCATAGCTTTCAGAGGAAAGATTTTTAATTTCGGTACCTATCATTAATCCACTCAGGTAATAAAAATTATTCTCTTTTGAAATCTTTTTAAATAAGTCATTTGTTCTTACCAGGAATGCTTCATTTAATATATTTCCATGAATGGCTGCCTTCAAACCCTTCTCAAAGGATCGCTTGCTTTTGATACCTGTTTTTCGCGCACCTGTTTTAACCGAATTTCCCAATATGCTTTTTGTCGCTAATAAGCTGAATATCTCACCTGTCATGTAAGTTTTAAAGTCGATAACCTGGTGTCCTTTAACCAGAATGTGCTTTGAATGAGTACCAGGAAAAATATATAAACGATTACCTAAACACTCCACATTATCCTTTACACATCCCAAAAGCTGCGTTTCTTCTCCCCTGATCACATCTGTATCGCTTTTAATACCTGATATTAAATAAACAGGAGACTGGATTACTGCGTTCGGCTTTATAATATTAACAATAGCATTGGCGCCATTTGTAGCAAACGGAAGCCCAGCATAGGGTAATTCGAGAAGCCCCATAGAAGATGAAGCCATCCCTGAAATAACAACAGGTATGTTTACAGGCTTTTCAATTTTAATATGTTCAATCTGATCTTTTAAAAAATTTAAAAAAATCAAGCGCCTGCTGCCTCCTTCCTTTTTCCATTGATAAAATAAATCCTTTACACCACCGTTCTCTAAAAAAACTTCTTCTAGGATCTTTTGGGACGGGCATTCCACCATTCTTAAACGAAAATTAGTGGTACCCCAATCAACACTCAAAAAATATTTGTTTATTCTCATAATTAGATCTTACCATTCGGTAAATGAGCCATCTGAATTTCTCCAAACAGGATTTGACCAGTTGTGTTTTATTTTAGACATTTCCATGATTATTTCCTCATTCATCTCTATTCCCAATCCCGGCTTATCTGTGCGATATATAAAACCTGATTCTATTTTAAAATCTTCCTTATTTGAAATATAAGACAATAGATCAATTTCACTGGTATTGTAATGGATACCTAAGCTGGTTTCCTGGATGAGTACATTATGAGTGCAAAAATCAAATTGCAGGGCTGCAGCAAAAGAAACGGGACCTAAAGGGCAATGCGGGGCGATCAGAATACCTGAGGTCTCTGCCGACGCTGCAATCTTTTTTACTTCCCAAATTCCTCCGGCATGGCTTAAATCGGGTTGCAACACATCCAATGAACCATGATATATTATATCCCTGAACTGGCTTCTTCCCACCAGCCTTTCACCGCCGGCAAGCGGTATAGAAGTTGAAAGGGATAATTCATTCAAATAAAATGAGAATTCAGGTAATACAGGTTCTTCATAAAACATCGGTGAAAACTCCTCAAGTTCCTGCATAAAACGCTTAACCATGTTTTTAGGTACCCTACCATGAAAATCAATTGCAAAATCATTTTCCTCTCCTATCGTTTCTCTTACCTTTTGAATATTTTTTTTGATCTCTTTGATCTTCTTTAAAGAAACATGAAGATCAAGCTGACCGCTTACATTCATTTTTACAGCAGTAAAGCCGTTATTAATTCTCTGCTGCGCCCCAAAAGCCAGTTCATCAGAATTATCGCCTCCTATCCAGCTATAGATGCGCATCTTATTGCGAACCGCTCCCCCTAATAACTGGTATACAGGTACTCCCAATGATTTTCCTTTTATATCCCATAATGCCTGCTCTATGCCGGAAATGGCACTCATCATAATAATGCCTCCCCTGTAAAAACCTCCTTTGGTCAATACCTGGAACAAATCTTCTATCTTCCTGGCATCCTTCCCTATCAATAAGGGAGCAAAATCCCTGACAGCTGCTATAACAGAATCGGATTTGCCCTCTACCGCCGGTTCTCCCCAGCCGGTAATTCCTGACCGGGTTGTCAGCCTGATAAACACCCACCTGGGTGGCACTTTATAGATATCTATTTTTTCAATAATCATACTTCTTCTTTAGATCAGAAATTACCAGGATCATTAAGCGCATTACGCGGAACTTTTCCTGTAAGGACATCCGCCACATTGGCTGCAGCGCACCTGACACAACCCTCACGGGCATATACAGTTCCCCCCGCCAAATGCGGGGTTAAAAGCACATTTTTCATCCTCTTTAATTTTTCCGGAACATCCGGCTCTTCTGAAAAAACATCCAATACAGCACCGGAAAGGTACCCCGTTTCCAGCGCATCTATAAGGGCTTCTTCATGAATCACTTTTCCTCTTGAAGTATTCACTAAAATGGCTCCTTTCTTCATTTTAGAAAAGACATCACTATTAAAAAGTTGGTGAGTTTTATCATTTAAAGGAACATGTATAGATACAATATCTGAAAAAGCAATTAAATCTTCGAAGGAGATTGCTCCTTCCTGCTCCTGGTGATTGGGGTCACAATAAACTACCGACATTCCAATACTTTCAGCAATTTTTTTTAACTCTCTGCCTATTGATCCCATTCCGATAATACCCAAAGTCTGATACCTGGCACTTTCTCCATCCCATCTTCCGGGCTCAAATGAATTCCATTCTCCCCGTCGGATAAATTCATCTGCCAGTAACAGCTTTCGCTTTATCGCCAAAATTCCGGCTAATACATATTCTGCGACAGGATAATTAAAAAACCCGGGCGCATTTGTTGCCCAGATCCCAAAAATAGATAATAACGATAAATTGAGATTGTCAAACCCTATTGAAACATTAGCGATAACCTTTAATTTTTTTGCTTCGAAAACAAATTCTTCATTAGTTATCACTTCTGCAAAATTAATCACAGCATCAAAATGTTTAATGACTGAAAGTAATTTATTTCGCGGCATTAAAAATGATGCCTCTTCTTCCCACCGATCAAATTCCGCAATTCCACTTAATTCACTTAACCATTCACGATGAGTTGGCCCTGTTACTAATATTTTGAATTTAGCCATTCTTTGATCCTTTTAATTTACTTTCTATTATACCTCTGCTTTAAATCTATTTACAAATGTGACTCAACCGCCTGCGGATACTCATTACATAAATAATATCTTCTTTCTTCATCTTCTTCAACATGAGGGAAACGGTCTCCATAGCCTTCAAGGAAAACATTATCATTCCAATCGTCACAAACGCTTGAAATTTCGGAACTAAGTGTATATCCAATTCCATCAATTTTATAGCCTGTTCCTTCTTCCCCCCAGAACTGGTGGATGGTACGTGGAGGAATATTGATGCTCTCGCCGGGTTTCAGCCTCAAAATATTGCCTGCGGTTAATTTTATGGTACATCCATCCTTCTGAACTGAAAAACTTTCTGTGGATGGATTTCCGTCCTCATCTGTTTTAGTAAGCTGGACCAAAATATTTCCGCCGTTTCTACATATGATATCTTCTCTTTTTGAACGGTGATAATGAGCCGGCGCCCGCTGATTCTCAGGATCAATAAGAATTTTCTCCGCATATTCTTTAGGATATAAGGAACTCTTTAGTTTACCGTTTCTTACCGTGAACAAAGTCCTTCCTGTATTCTTAAAATCTTTGCTTCCAAAATCCGTTACATCCCAGCCGAGCATACAGTTTCGAATTTCATTGTACTCTTTACCTGCTCTTCTCCATTCCTTGCAGGTCCAATAACCAAAGGGAGGTAAATACATATCAAAGTGTTTAATCACTTCTTTTGCTAAATCAATACTTCTATTGATATCCGATCTTGTAAATTCCATTATTTATCTTGAACAATTAATAATTACTGATATTATTTTTAAAACCTGCAGATTCACTATTTTCTCCACATATACCCATATAGAAAGGCACTTTTAAGGATAAAGCGGATATGTGCTGTATTTGCAGGTGCTTTTTGACCACCTTTCCATACCACAAATACCTGATGGTGATCGCCGGTAACAGGTTTGCAGTCCTGAGCAGTGAACCCGGGAATTGGCTTGCCTGATTCATCTTCCAGCTGAGCAAGAAATTCACCTCCTTTTCTTACCAACACATTTACAGCAAGTTTACCTCCATCAGGTTTTTCAGAACGGGTAACCGCTTCCCCTAATGTAGGACCGCCGGCCGATGGCACCAGAGCCCAAAGCCGGTCAAAGTTCCAAAAAGCACGGCACAGGGCAGAATTAAACGGAAGAGTAGGAGTTTGCCTTCCACTTACTGTTTCACCTCCTGCTTCAATGCGTGGCAGCGCTCTTGAATCATATATTTCGCCATGAAGGCCTTGTGCTCCTCCATAATAAATAAACATTTTGCCTTTTTCTACAACCGGATGATGCATTTGCCACATCATTCCTCCTCCATAATCTCCCAATGGCGGATTTGGTAATGAAATTCTCCTGTCCGGCCTCCACCAGTGAATTCCATCGCGGGAAGCAGCCATTTGAAGGGAAATTGTTTTGTTAGAAGGATCATAATAGCTGGCCATTCCAACATATCCTCCCTCAACCTGCAAAGGACATAATTCCATAAATTGTGCATAGCCGGGATCCCTCCAATCTCTTCCTAAAACGGTTATAGCAGGAGTCCATTCGTTTCCGTCAGGACTGGTACTTCTGCCTATCCGTCTGACCAATTGCTGGGAATTATTATCGTATGGAATAATCCGATCCCCTTCCTTTAAAGAATAATTTTTAAAATAGGATACATAAGAGCCATCGGGTTGACGGTACACATAGGAAACATCTCCTCCTTTCCCTAATGGGTGTATAGGGCCGGAGACAAGTTTCCAATCTTTGCCGTCGTGCGACCTATACCTGTATGTTCCTCTTTTCTCGGGCGATGGTGCAGGAAGAAATCCAACGTGAGCCGGGTCGGGGCCTAATGAAGGGTTTCTAATTACAAACATTTCATACGGCCATTCTTTATTTTTCGGATCAACAAGAACAGAAGCATATACTGCTGTACCACCGGAATTGAGATCCAAAAGAATATTAGTACTGTCATAGCCCGGCCACTTTACAAAAGGCAATTTTGGACGATACCAATGGATTCCATCCTTACTTTCCAGGTAGGTTAATCGCCGTTGAGACTCATGTAGGGCCCAAAGCCCCTGTATCCATCCCGTGGGAGCCGGCGAATTCAATAATTGTTCCGGAGGTGTGGAAACCTGCCATGCCTTCCATAAGCCGTCAATAGGGTCATGCAATACGGTTCCATGAGCCATTATTCCGCCTGAGTCCCAGGGCATCGCCGGTTCTAAAAGAGGATTGTGCGGATCTTCAACTCCCTGTTCAACCCGCCATGAAACAAGCAGCATGGAATCAAAATTATCCGGCATTAGTAATGGCATACGATCCGGATCGCCATAACCGGTATCAGAAGTGAATTTATGGCTGTTTTGCGCGTTAACTTTGGCGGTAAAGCAACAAATAAGCAGGTTTATAATCAGAAAGAAATTTCGTATCTTTTTAAAATCAATTGTATAACCTGGTCTTTTTACTAAATAACTCATGAGATGAAATTTAAGGTTTATAATATATCATTTGATCTGTTCAACTACAACCGAATTATCCTGCCGGTCAACAGCATAAAAAATCCCTTTATCTTTTACGGAACGGTCCATGGCTATCGCCTGCCCCGGATTGATTATTGGTACTAAAGCTACCAGTTCCAAAGTATACCCGCTCTGAGGTAACTTCATAATATACAGTTCCTTTTTGTCGTGCCCGGTCAGATATAGCAGTCCTTCGCTTCCCCAATTGCCTCCTGAGTTACTATTAGGTGCAAAGGCCTGCAGTACCCTCTCCGGGAATATCCATGATTCTAACGGGATCCACGAATCATTCAACTTTATTAAAGTTGTCCAATGGTTGTCTCTTCCTTCGGACGAATGTTTTCCGTTGTAATTAGCAAAAACCACCCACCAGAAGCCATTGTTCCGGTCAATCCATGTAGCAGACCCGGCAAAAATTCCAAAACTATGGCTGGCTATATGTTGCATGGTTCTGGTATCATAGATCTCAATAGAGCTGGCCATTGGATCGGCAGGAAAATTGGAGTTGGCGCAATACAACCTGTTGTTGATCACCACACCACTATTCAGATGCCTTACAATGCTGTCTTTTTCTCCGTCCCAGGCTGAAATAAAGGTGCCATCTGTTTTTTTGTGCTTTGTAATCTTAAAATTGCCTATTGCATAAAAGTAATTTTCATCAACAGCGACACCCTGAAGATGATTTACATTTTTTATTAAAAACCTCCTGATCTCTGTAACACTTTTTTGCGCTTCTGCTGCATTAGCCAAAAAGAATAAAGAAACAATGATTGAAAAGAGCTTACAACTGATATTTTTCTGATTCATTTTTTAAA
>Ga0134125_10010024_pt1 | contig 10649 bp, 8 predicted proteins | sample KB31751_FD_96464 | JGI IMG/M metagenome (GOLD analysis project Ga0134125, IMG submission 96464) | Terrestrial soil microbial communities with excess Nitrogen fertilizer from Kellogg Biological Station, Michigan, USA - KB3-175-1 | ecosystem: Environmental > Terrestrial > Soil > Unclassified ...
GCGCTCATGGCCCTTGCCGGCGAGCAGCAGCAGGCCGCCCGGATCGAGCAGCGCGAGGCCGCGGCGGATCGCGGCGGCGCGATCGCCGACTTCCTCGGCCTTGGGCGCGGCGGCGTGGATGGCACGGCGGATGATGGCCGGATCCTCGCTGCGCGGATTGTCGTCGGTGATGATGACGCGATCGGCGAGGCGCTCGGCGATGGCGCCCATCTGCGGCCGCTTGCCGGCGTCCCGGTCGCCGCCGCAGCCGAACACGACGACGAGCGTGCCGCGGCAATGTGCGCGCAGCGCGGTGAGTACGGTCTCGAGCGCGTCGGGCGTGTGCGCGTAGTCGACGATGACCGGCGCGCCGTTGCGATGCGTCGCGACATGCTGCAGCCGGCCCGGAACACCCTCCAGCATCGGCAGCGCATCGAGCGCTTGCTCGACCGGCGCGCCGGTGGCGATGGCGAGGCCCAATGCCGCGAGCGCATTGCTCGCTTGGAAGGCGCCGACGAGAGGAAGGATGAACTCACGCGTCTGACCAAATACCCGAAGCTTGAGCTTCTGGCCCGCGTCCAGAGGCCGCGCGGCCTCGAGCCGCAGATCGGCATCATCGGCGGTGCCGAAGGCGATGACGCTCTGGCCGCGCCGGCGGCACAGCTCGGCGAGGCGACGGCCCTCGGCGACATCGATGTTGAGCACGGCGCTGGCGTCGGATGGGAGCAGCTCGGTGAAGAGCCGCGCCTTGGCGGTGAAATACGCTTCCATGCTCTGGTGGTAATCGAGATGGTCGCGCGTCAGATTGGTGAAGGCGGCGGCGCTGAGCTCGAGCCCGTCGAGGCGATACTGATCGAGGCCGTGGCTCGACGCCTCGAGCGCGACATGGTCGATGCCGCCGCGCGCCAGCATCTGCAGCTCGCGATGGAGCGCCACCGGGTCGGGCGTGGTCAGCGCGCCCGGATGCTCGAAATCGGGACCGACGATGCCGATGGTGCCGAGGCTCGCGGCGCGGCGGCCGAGGCGCTGCCAGATCTGGCGGGTGAAGACGGTGACCGAGGTCTTGCCGTTGGTGCCGGTGACCGCGACCAGCATCTCCGGCTGCGGCGCGTAGAAGCGCGATGCCATGCGCGCCAGCCGGCGGCGCGGGTTGGCGTCGAAGATGACCCGCACCGGCGGCGCCCGCTGGGTGAGGCCAGAGAAGCGGGCGGGATCGTCGGTCAGCACCGCGACGGCGCCGCGCGCCACGGCGTCGTCGACGAATCCGCGGCCATCGGCGCGGCTGCCGGCGAGCGCCGCGAACAGGAAACCGGGCCTGACGTCGCGCGAATCCGCGGTCAGGCCGCGGATATCGGGATTGCCAGGCGGCGTGAGGGTGAGAGGTCCTTGTGCGCCGTCCATGAGATCAGTTAGCCGCAATTTTCCGCCCCTGGGGGGTCAGTGAATCGACCATCAAAGAACGGCGAATTTCAGGCGAATCTTCGTCCAGCGGTTGAATTCCCATAAGCGGCGCCATGCGCTGCACGACGCGGCTGACGCCCGGCGCGGCCGCCCAGCCGCCGGTGGCAAAGCCGGCCGACGCCTTGTTGCCGTGCGGCTCGTCGATGCTGATCATGACGAGATAGCGCGGATCGGTGATCGGGAAAGCGCCGATGAACGAGGACAGCAGCTGCTTGCGGTCGTAATGGGTGCCCGAGACCTTCTCGGCCGTGCCGGTCTTGCCGCCGACGAGGTAGCCGGGCGCGTTGGCAAGCTTGCCGGTGCCGCGCTCGACGACGAGGCGGAGCAGCCGGCGCATGGTCTCGGAGGTCTGCGCCGAGAGCACCTGCTGGCCCAGGGGCGCATAGCCGGCCGGATGCTTGATCAGCGTCGCGCGGTGCAGCACGCCGCCATTGACCACGGCGCTCACCGCCATCGCCATCTGGAGCGGGCTGACCGAGATGCCGTGGCCGAAGGCGATGGTCATGGTGTTGACCTCGCCCCATGGCGAGGGCACCAGCGGCGCGCCGATCTCGGGCAGCTCGAAAGCGGGCGCCTTGAGCAGGCCGAGCCGCCCCAGGAACTGCTTCTGCTGGTCGGCGCCGGCGTCGACCGCCATCCGCGCAGAGCCGATATTGGACGAATACTCGAAGATCTCCGGCACGGTGAGCCAGCGCCGCTGCGGGTGGTCGTCATGGATGGTGAAGCGGCCGATATGCAAGGGCTGCGTCGCATCATAGCTGCTGGCGAGCGTCGCGGTGTGCGTCTCGAGCGCCATCGCCGTATTAAAGATCTTGAAGGTCGAGCCCATCTCGTAGGTGCCGAGCGTGACGCGATTGAACGTCGTCTCCGGCGTCGCCGTACTCAGATTGTTGGGATCGAAATCCGGCAGCGAGACCAGCGCCAGCACCTCGCCGGTGTTGACATCCATGATCACGCCCATGCCGCCGATCGCGTTGAAATCGGCGACCTGCCGCGCGATCTCGTCGCGCAGGATGTATTGCAGCCGGACATCGATCGACAGCGCCATCGGCCCATGACGGTCGCGCAGAACCTCGTCGAGGCCGCGCTCCATCCCGGCCAGGCCTTTGTTGTCGATGCCGGTGTAGCCGACGACGTGAGCGGTGAGGTTGCCCTTGGGATAGATGCGGCGCTCCTCGTCCTGGAATTGCAGGCCGGGAATGCCGAGCCGATTGACGGCAAGCTCCTGGCGCGGCGTCAGCTGCCGCTTGAGCCAGACGAAGCTCTTGTCGCTTGCGAGCTTGGCGCAGACGTCGCTTTCATCGAGATCGGGCAGCACGCCGGCGAGCTTCCGGGCGACGCCGTGCGGGTCCTGGATCTGCTTGGGATTGGCGAAGAGCGATGGCGTCACCAGCGTCGTCGCCAGCAGCACCCCGTTGCGGTCGACGATGTCGGCACGGCTGGTCTCGATGCGCTCGGCGGCGTGACTGTGGGCGAGGCGAGCGCCGCCGCTCTTGAAGCCGGCGACTTCGACCAGGCGCCCACCGATCACCAGGAAGGCGAGGCAGAGCAGCGCGCCGGTGATGATGAGGCGGGTGTGGCTCGCCTCGAGCGACTGCTGCGCCGGCCCTTCGCTGCCGGCCGGGGCGCACGGCGCCGGCTTGAAATGGCGCGGGCGGCACGGATTGTCGTCAAGCGGAAGCTGCTTCATTGCGGAACCCCGGACGGAATACCGGCAAGCCACGACGCCGCCGCCGGCCGGGAGGATGCCGGCAGCGGCGCCGCGACCGCGACCGCAGCGGGAGGCACTGGGGACCGCCGCGGCAAAGTATCGATGGAGCCGATCTGCGCCGTGGCGATCGGCTTGAGGCTGAGATAGCGCTTGGCCAGCCGGTCGAGCCGGTCGGGCTGATTGAGGAAGCTCCACTCGGCACCGAGCACGCGTGTCGATTCGCGGCTCGTCATGATCTGGCGATCGATGCGGGTGAGTTCGTCGTCGAGCTTCATCACTTCGTATTTGATCTGGAACATGGCGTAGCCGCTGGCGGCGACCAGGAGGAGCCAGAGCGCGGTGCCGAGGCGGATCATGCCGCTTGCTCCCACGGCGCCGCCTCGGTGCGCTCGGCCGCGCGCAGCCGCGCCGAGCGGGCGCGCGGGTTACGCGCCAGCTCGGCCTCGCCCGGCGTCACCGGCTTGCGCGTCAGCAGGCGGAAGCTCGGTGCGCGCGGCGGCTCCGCGGGACGATGGCGCGAGCCCTGCGGCGCCGCAGCGCTGCGCTGGCGCAGGAAATCCTTGACCTTGCGGTCCTCGAGCGAATGGAACGAGACGATGGCGAGGCGGCCGCCGGGCGCCAGCAGGCGCTCCGCGGCACCGAGCGCGCGCTCGAGTTCGCCCATCTCGTCATTCACTTCCATGCGCAAGGCCTGGAAGGTGCGGGTCGCAGGATCGATGCCGCCGCTCACCGGCACGACGGCGCGGACGAGCTTGGCGAGTTCGGCGGTGCGCGTCAGCGGCGCGGTCTTGCGCTGGGCGACGATGGCGCGGGCGAGGCGGCGGGCGAAGCGCTCCTCGCCATAAATATAAATGAGATTGGCCAGCGTGGCCTCAGGCAGCGTGTTGACGAGGTCGGCGGCGCTGGCGCCGCCTTTCCCCATCCGCATGTCGAGTGGGCCGTCGGCACGGAACGAGAAGCCGCGGGCGGGATCGTCGAGCTGCGGCGAGGAGACGCCGAGATCAAGCGCGATGCCGGCGACAGCGCTGATGCCCAGTGTCGCCAGCAGCATCTCCATCTCGCCGAAGCGACCCTCGAGCACGGTGAAGCGGCCGGGATACTCCTGTGCCAGGGTGCCGGCACGCTCGACCGCGCGCGGGTCGCGGTCGATGCCGATGACGGAGCAGCGCGCCGTGGCGAGGAGCGCGCGGCTATAGCCGCCGGCGCCAAGGGTGCCGTCGATATAAAGGCCATCGTCGCGCGGGGCGAGGGCGGCGACCGCCTCCTCCAGCAGGACGGGGGTATGGGCGAAGTCGGCGGCGGCGCGGGCGTCGGTCATCGCGGCTCGCGCTCCGGCAGGGTGCGGTCGGGATGGCGGGTCGGCAGCGTGGTGCCCTGGCGGCGGGCGCGCTCGCGCAGCTCGTCGCGGTGCTGCTCGAAGCGTTGCGGCTCCCAGATCTGGAAAGTGCGGCCGAGGCCGACGAAAGCGGCATTCTCGGTGATGCCGGCATGGGCGCACAGCGCCTCCGGCAGGACGATGCGGCCCTCGCCGTCGAAGGCCAGCTGCTGGGCATCGGCGAAGATCGAGGAGAGGGCGTCGCGATCCTCGGAGAACTCGTCGAGCGCGTCGATGCGGGCGCTCATCTCTTCCATGCGGTCGATGCCGCTGCCCTCGACTGCCGGCAGCTTGAACGAGCGGAACGCGATGATCCCGGAAAAAGTCTGTCCGGCCAAGGCGGTGCGGAAGGGCGCGGGGACGGAGACACGACCCTTTTTGTCGACCTTGTTGACGAATGTGGACAGGAACAACGCCACACGCCCGCTCCCAACGCCCTGGCTTCGAGATGCCGCCTCATCGTGCCCCTGAGGCGCCGCCGGACTCCGCCCGTCCACCGACGCCTGCCGATTGGGACTGCATGGGATATCATGGGCTCACGTGGGTTGTCAATGGGAAGCGCCAGTAAAACCTTGGGATCAAAGGTATTAATGCGGCTTGCCCAGATGATCGTTGCGCTATGGTTTGACATCGCCCGAGCATCTATTGGTTGAGGAGCTACAGCCGTAAGCGTTAATGTCGTTCCTGGTAAGTTCGTGTTTCCGCGAATGTTCTTGGTCAGTCAAAAAAGGGAAATCGCCAAATAAAAGCGCCAGACGGCCTGTAAGCCGGGTTCTGTCCCCACCCGCGAGGGTGGGAGATGGCCATTCCTCTGGGACGCCCGTTACCGGGCGCCTCGCGCGACCGACCCGGATGGCGGCGCGGAAACACGCCCGGCCCGCACAGGGCCTGCCACCCCTACTTGGTCTTGCTCCTGGTGGGGTTTGCCCTGCCGCCGCCGTTGCCGGCCGCGCGGTGCGCTCTTACCGCACCATTTCACCCTTGCCGCCCATGGCACCGGAGGGCGCCGCGGGCTTGGCGGTATGTTTCTGTGGCACTTTCCCTGGGGTCGCCCCCGCCGGGCGTTACCCGGCACCGCATTTCCATGGAGCCCGGACTTTCCTCTCCCGCAAGGGAGCGGCCATCCGGCCGTCTGGCCCGGCATCATAGGGGGAGGGGTGCCGGCAAAGTCAAATGGCACGGCCTTGACCGGCGGGCGCGGCGGCGGGGAGGATGCGATCCCATGCCATCCCATCCGCCGCCCGACTGCTCGGTCATCATCGTGGGCGGCGGTCCGTGCGGGTTGATGCTGGCCAACGAACTCGGCCGCCGCGGCGTTGCCGCAGTGCTCATCGACGACAAGCCCGCCACCGCCTTCAACCCGCAGGCCAACGCCACGCAGGCGCGGACGATGGAGCATTTCCGCCGCCTGGGCTTCGCCGACGAGGTGCGCTCGGCCGGGCTGCCGCCGGAGTATCCGACGGATATCGTCTACTACACGCGCTTTGCCAAATACGAGCTCGCCCGCTTCCCGCTGCCGTCGTCGCGCGAGGCAAGGGCGCGAGCGGCGGCGAACTCGGGCGGGTGGAGCGCGGCCGAGCTGCCGCACCGCGTCTCCCAGAAATTCGTCGAGGCCATCCTGTGGAAGCACGCAGCGGCGCTGCCCTCGGTGTCGCTGTTCTATGGCTGGCGCATGACCGCCTTCGTCGATCGCGGAAGTCATGTCGAGGTCGAAGCAGAGAGCGTTGCGGATGGCGCGCGGACCAGCATCCGCGGCGCGTATCTGGTCGGCGCCGATGGGCCGCGCAGCGCCATTCGCCGGCAACTCGGCTTCAACTATGCCGGCCGGACCGGCGTGGCCCGCGAATTCATGGGCGGCCGGATGTACGCGATCTATGTCTGTGCGCCCGAGTTCTACCGCGTCGTCCCGCACAAGCCCGGCTGGATGAACGTCACCATCAACCGCGACCGCCGCGCCCTCATGGCGGCCGTGGACGGGCGCGGCGAGTTCGCCTTCCACACGCAGCTACGCGCCGATGAGGAGGAGAGCCGCGTCAGCGAGGCCGACGCCGCGGCCATGGTCAGGGCGGCCATCGGCGCGCCGATCGCGCTCGAGATCCTGTCGCGCGACACCTGGACGGCGGGTCATGCGCTGGTCGCCGATGGCTTCCAGCGCGGTCGCGTCTTCCTCGGCGGCGACGCCGCGCATCTGTTCACGCCGACCGGCGGGCTCGGCTACAACACGGCGGTCGAGGACGCGGTCAATCTCGGCTGGAAGCTCGCCGCCGTCATCAAGCGCCAGGCTCCCCCCAATCTGCTCGACACATACTCGATAGAGCGCCGGCCACTGGCGGTGCGCAACACGGGCTACGCCCAGACCTTCGCCGATTCATTGGGGCTGTTTCAGCCGGCGCCAGAGATCGAGGACGACACCCCCCAAGGCGCCGCCGCGCGTCTGGAGGCAGGCACCTATCTCAATGCGCATGCCCGGGCGGAGTTCAACATTCCCGGCATCACCTTCGGCGGCCGCTATGACGGCTCGCCGGTCATCGTCGCGGACGGTACAGCGCCGCCGCCCGATACGGTGAACACCTATGTGCCGAGCGCGTGTCCAGGCGGCCGCGCCCCGCATCTCTGGCTCGGCCAAGGCCGCTCGCTCTACGACGCGTTTGGCTTCGAGTGGACGCTGCTGCGGCTCGGCGGGCGCGCGCCGGAGAGCGCCGGCTTCGCGCGCGCGACGACGGGCCTTGGCCTCGACCTCACCGTCCTCGATCTGCCAGGCGACGAGGCGCGCGAGCTCTACGGCGCCGACCTCGCGCTCATCCGGCCCGACCAGATCGTCGCCTGGCGTGGCAACGACGGCGCCGCGGCAGAGGCGGTGCTGCGGCAGGTCGTCGGGTTCGACGTATTGGAGATTGCTTCGCTACATCCACAATGACGGGCCGGCGCTAGCTCGTTCGTACTATTGCGGCGAGGGCGGCGATGCGCTGCTGTGTTTCGATGTCGGCTTTGCCGTCGCAGAGCGACGGGCGGAAATGGCGCTGGAAGGCGGTGATCACCGCGGCGGTCTGCGCGTCCGCGGCGCCGCTCTGCGGTATGTCGTAGCCGATCTCGGCGAGCTGCCGCTGCAACTCGGCGAGATCGGCGGCGGGCGGCGGCAGCGCGGTGAAATCCGGCCAGAGGCCGATGCCGGCGCGGGCAAGCCGATGCCAGTCGAAGAGCTCGCCCGGATCGATCTTGCGCATAGGCGCCACATCGGAATGGGCGAGCACATGGCGTGGCGGAATCGGATGCCGCGCGATGATGTCGCGCGCCAGCCTCTCGAGCGCCGCCATCTGCGGTTCGGGAAAGGCGTGATAGTTGGGCCCGTGGCCCGGGTTCACCAGCTCGATCCCGATCGAGGCGCCGTTGATGTCGCGCCGCCCGCGCCAGAGGGAAACGCCGGCATGCCACGCGCGCCGCACCTCGGCCACGAGGCGCCAGACGGTGCCGTCCTCGTCGATCAGATAATGCGCGCTGACCTTGGCCTCAGACGAGCACAGCCGGTCGAGCGCCGCCGCGGCGCTCTCCATGCCGGTGTAGTGCAGGATCAGCATGTCGACGGCGCCGGGCCGGGCGTCGTGATTGGGCGAAGGGCGGTCGCGGAGGTGCATGGCTCTTTTCGTCCCATCGGAATGTCGCCGATCAGGTGGATAAATCCTTTCCGCCGCCGCCGAGGCAAGCGGGATCCTGGCCGATCACCGATTTCGCCGCCGTCGCGGGCTTCCTGTTCCCGTGGCGCTCAAAGCGAGAGCGGCAGCTCCAGCCACTCGGCGTACATCATGTCGCGGTGCTCAAGGAGAATCGGGTCCAGCGCCGCGGCGGTCTGCGCGTCCCGCGCACTGAAAGCGGCGCGCGTGCCAGCGTCCATGTCGCAGTGCTCGGGCGGCAGCGGTTGGAGCATCGCGGCGAAGGTGGCGCTGTAGACATCGACCGCGGTTGGTGCGTTGCCCACATAGTAGCGGCTTCCGATCCGCCGTTGCGCCTTGAGGCGCGCCGCCAGCATCGCCAGCAGTTCCGCCACGCGCGCGCCGGCCGCGGCGCCCGCCGCCGCGCTGTAGCCGTATTTCTTGCCCAAGTAGCGAGAGACCGGCGCGGGAAATCCACCGGCATCGCGCAAGCCGGCATGCACCAGCTGGAGACGGCGCGACCAACCCAGCCCCGCCTCGCCGCAAATTTCATGAGCGAGTCCGAAAACCAGGGCGCGCTCGGCTGTGTCCTCGGGAAGCAGCGACGGCGTCGGCGCCAGGCGCTCGGCAAAAAGAAGAATCTCGGCCCAACCGGAGCGCGGTCGTTCGTTCTCGTAGACGAGGATCGGGGCGTTGCGCTGGCCGGCCCATTCCTTCAAGGGCTCGCTGTCATAGACGAGCCGGACCGCGACCCAGTCGATGCGCTTGATGTGCAGTATGCCCTTGGCGGCTTCGCCCCACGGGCTCGGCACGCCGCCGACCACCACCATGCGCACGCCACCGCGCCTGATAGCCTCATCGACGCCGACATATTTAACCGCCATCGCTGTCTCCCCGCCAGGCCGAACAGACTTTCGCCTGCGCAAGATGCCGCCATCGGCCTTCGGCTAGAACAAATAATACGACACCAGATAGAGCGCGCAGCCGACGCAGGCGCCGACCAGGGTGCCGGTCATGCGGATATATTGCAGGTCGCTGCCGATGGCGAGCTCCAAGCGTTCCGATACGGTGCGCGCGTCCCAGCTGCGCACCACGTCGGCGATGAGCGCGCCGATCTGGCCGCGCCATGGCACGGCGGCGAGCGCCACCTGCTCGAAGGCCGCCTCGAGGCGCGCCTGCATCGGCCGGTCGGCAGCCAGCGCGCGTCCGAAGGAAAGGATGCCGGTATAGACCGCCTCGCGCGTGCGCGAGACGGGCGATGCCAGATCGTCGACCACGATGCGGCGCAGATCGTCCCAGATGCGGGCGAGCCACCCCTGCACTTCCGGCTGATCGAGCAGGCGGTCCTTCGCCTCGTTGAAGCGGCGGCGCTGCTCGGGCGAGGCGACGAGGTCGTCGGCGAGGGCGGCGACGGCCCGGCGCAGCTCCTCGCGCGCGCCGCTGCCCGGCAGGCGCAGCTCGCCCAGCAATTCCGCGATGCTTTCCAGGACGGCGCGGGCGATGCGCTGGTCGATCTGCTTCGGGATCCACCAGCGGCTGCGCTCCGCCACCATGGCGTAGATGCGCTCTTCATTGGCGGCAACCATCGCCTGCGCGCCGTCGAGCAGCCGGTCGAACACGACATCGTATTGCCCGCTCGCGGTGACGAGCGCGATGACGCGCCCCATGACCGGCGCCAGATCGATCTCGCGCAACTGCTCGCCGAACGAGCGCAGCACGAAGGCACGCACTTCGGCATCGTCGAGCGAGCGCACGGCATAGGGCAGCACGGTGGCGAGCTGCTCGGCGACGCGCCGTGCGTTGTCGGGCACTGCCAGCCACTCGGCGACGCGGCGGGCGGGCTCGATCTCGCGCAGCTTGGCGGCGATGATCTCGGGCGCCAGGAAATTGCGCTCGACGAAATCGCCGAGCCCCTCGCCGATGCGGTCCTTGCTCTTGGGCACGATCGCCGTGCGCGGGATCGGCAGCCCGAGCGGATGGCGGAAGAGGGCGGTCACCGCGAACCAGTCGGCGAGCCCGCCGACCACCGCCGCCTCCGACCCGGCGCGCAGCAGCAGAATCCAGAAGTCGGGTTGCCGCACGAGATGCGTAGCGAAGAACACCGCCGCCGCGGCGAGCAGCAGCAGCGTCGCCAGCAGCCGGTTGCGGCGCAGCGCCACTCTTTGATGCTCGGCGGTGTCGATGACGATGATGGCGGCAACTTTCGCGTCGCGCCCTCGCGCGATCGCGCGCGGGCGACAGCGGTTGCCCTTGCAACCGCGATAGCCCGCACCGTGCAAAAAAAGACGCGGCTTGGCAAATGGGGCGCCTGTCCTCCGGCCTCGTCTGCGGGTGCTCATCGCCCTCTCCCCTCAAGGCAGCGGGGCCGGTGCGGTGCGCGTGCCCTTATGATCAGCGCGTGCGCCACCCCTCCCCCTGACCCTCTCCCCGGAGGGGAGAGGGAATGGAGCGCGATTGAACCCACCGCCCGCAAGCC
>Ga0134125_10010026_pt1 | contig 10648 bp, 6 predicted proteins | sample KB31751_FD_96464 | JGI IMG/M metagenome (GOLD analysis project Ga0134125, IMG submission 96464) | Terrestrial soil microbial communities with excess Nitrogen fertilizer from Kellogg Biological Station, Michigan, USA - KB3-175-1 | ecosystem: Environmental > Terrestrial > Soil > Unclassified ...
ATCTCGATCGGGGAGGCGTTTTGAAGCTCCGCGCCGGCCTCCGCATCGCCGGGCTGACGATCTTCGTCGTGCTGGCGGTCTTGCTGCTGGCGGTGGGCGGCCTGTGGACGCTGGCCGGGACGGACTGGGGCGGGGACGTCATCCGGCGAATTGCGGTGGCCCAGATCGATCGGCGCATCGCCGGCCAGGTCGCGGTGGGCCGGCTGCGCTTCGGCGGCGATCGGTTGACCCTGCAGAGCGTCGTGCTGCGCGATCCCGAGGGGACCGCGGTGGCGAGCGTCGGCGCGGTGGACCTCGAGTTCTCCTTCTGGCCCCTGCTGCGAAGGCGGCTCGAGGTGCGGCGGCTCGAGATCCGCCGGCCCGAGCTGCGGCTGACCCTCGACGAGCGCGGCTCGAACCTGGCGCGGGTGTTCGCCCCCGCGCATCCCGCGCCGCCGCGCGCCGCCGCGGCACCGGCGGCGGCAGAGCCGGGTCCCGATCTGGTCGTCGATCTGCAGGCCTGGTCGGTGAGCGGCGGCGCGCTGACCGTCCGCTCCGGCGCGCCCGAGATCCACGTGGCGGCGATCGACGCCCAGGGGTCCGCCCGCTACGAGGGGCGGCGCGCGGCGCTGCGCGCCGCCCTCGGGGTGGTGACCGAAGCCGGGCGCCTCGACGCCCACGGCGACGTCGATCTGGCCCGGGGGCGGCCGGGGCCGGACGGGCTGACCGTCCGGGTGCGCGCGCTCGACCTCGCCGCGCTGATGCGCGACCTGCCGGCGACCGACCTGGCCCTCGACGTCCACGCGCGCGCCGACGGCGCCACGGCGGATCTCGACGCCCGGGCGCCCGGCGCCACCGTGCGCGGGCACGGCGCGCTCGACGACGGCAGGCTCGACGCGCGGCTGCGGATCGAGGCCAGCGATCTGGCGGCCACCGCGCGGAGCCTCGCGCGCTGCCACCTGGCGCCGCCCATCGTCCTCGCGGGCCGCGGCCGGATCGACGTCGCGCTGGCGGGGCCGGTGGCGCGACCGTCGCTGCGGGTGGCGGCGCGCATCCCGCAGCTGACCGTGGGGCACGACGGCGTGCGGGAGCTGACCGTCAGCGCGGCGTTTCCCCGGCTCGACGCGCCGACCGCCGTCGATCTCGATCTGGCCGCCGCCGGCGCCCGGATCGGCGGCCGGGCGCTGGGCGGTCTCGCGGCCACGGTCCGGGCGGTGGGACCCGGCGTCCACGCCGACCTCCACCTCGCGACCCCGACGCCGGTCGCCCTGCAGATCTCCGGGCGCCGGCTCTCGCTGCGCGCGGTGGAGATCGCGACGCTCTCGCTGCGCACCCCGGAGGCGACCTGGTCGCTGGCCCACCCCGCCCGCCTGGCGGTGGGCGGCGGCCGGACGACGCTCGCCGGCTTCGACCTGCGGGCCGGTGACCAGAGCATCGCGGCCGACCTGGACCAGGTGGGGCGCCGCGGGCACCTGCGCCTGCGGGTGGCGCGCCTCGAGCCGGCCCGGCTGCCCCGGCTGCTGGTGCCGCGGGCGCTGGCGCAGGCGGGGCGCATCGACGTCGACCTCGATCTCGCCTTCACGCCCGCGCGCCTCGACGGCCGGATCACCGCGCACGCGCTGGGGACGGGGCTCGAGGCCACCTTCGATCTGCCAGCCGCCTGGCCGCCGCGCGGCGGCCGCGGGCCGCTGCGACTGACCCTGACGACCGAAGAGATCGACCTCGCCACCACCGCCCGGACCGTCGCCGCGCTGACCGGAAAACAAACCCCGCTCGATCCCCGGGGGAAGGTCCGGCTGGCCGTCACCGCCGACGGCGACGCCGCGCGCCCGCGGCTCGAGCTCCACCTCGGCGCGCGCGGGCTGGCGCTGGCGGGGCGTCCGCTCGGCGACCTGACCGTCGATCTCCAAGGCAACGACGATCGCCCGCTCTCGCTGCGCCTCCTGGCCACGCGGCCCGACGCGCCGCCCGCTTCCCTGACGGCCACCACGCCGCTGTCGCTGCGGGCGCTGCTGCGCGCTCGCCCCGGTCCGCGCGCGCTGCTCCGCACGCCGTTCCAGGTCGAAGGGCAGATCGAGCGCGCTTCGCTGGCGACGGCGGCGAAGCTGGCTGGCCTGACGGCGGTCAGCGGGGGGACCGTCTCCCTCCGACTGGCGGCGCGCGGCACCGCGCTCGATCCGACGGGGACGCTGGCGATCGATCTCGCCGGCGCCAGCGGCCCGCGCTTCCCCGCCACCGACGGGCGCGTCGAGCTGACGCTCGATCGGCGCGCGACGCAGGCGAACGTTCGCCTGCTGCGGCTCGGGCACCCCCTGCTGGCGCTGCAGGCGCGCCTCGGCGCCGGCGCGCCGGCGCTCGCCGATCGGGCGCGCCTGGCCGAGGCCCCCTTGACCTTGCGCGCGGTGGTCGGTCCGCTGGCGCTGCGACGGCTCGGCCTCCCCGCCGACGTGACCGGCGGCGCGCGCGAATCGGCGCTCGGCGGCACGCTGCACGCCGATCTCTCCCTCGAGGGGTCCCTGCGCGCCCCGCGCGTCGTCGCTCACCTGCAAGCCGCCGATCTCAAGCTCGACGAGGCGCGCGTCGGCTACGCCAACCTGGAGCTCGACTACGCGTCGCAAAAAGCGCAGCTCGATCTCCAGGGCGCCTCCAGCAACGGCGGGACGGTCACGCTGCACGCGACGGCCGACGTCGATCTGGGGCTCCCCGCTCTCCGCCCGCACCGCCTCGACCCGCAGCGCCTGCCGGTCGACGTTCGGTTCGCCGCCCGGAAGCTCGATCTGCGGGCGTTCTCCGGGCTCACCACCATGCTCCGCCGCGCGGGCGGCCTGCTCGACGCCGAGGTCTCGGCGCGCGGCACCTTCCGCGATCCGCGCTTCACCGGGCAGGTGACCTGCACGGCTTGCGAGCTGCAGCTGGCGGGAGCCGGCGACTTCCGAGACATCCACCTCGGGCTGCACGGGACCACCGACAAGGTCGTGCTCGACGACCTCTCCGCCAAGAGCGGGGAGGGAAACGGCCGCCTGACCGCGACCCTGACCCGCGATCCGAGCACCGACAGCTACCGGCTCGCCGGGACCGTCGCGATCAAGCAGATCCCCGCCTACCAAGAGGGGCAGCCGCTGGCGGTCGTCTCGCTCGACGCCGCGCTCGCCGGCAGCTCGGGCGGGCGCGGCAGCGCCGCCCTGGTGAAGGTCGACGTGCACGACGCGCACCTCAAGCTCTCCGACGCCAAGCGCCGGCAGCTGCAATCGATGCGCACGCCCGACGACGTGGTGATCGTCGACGGCGGCAAACCGATCGACCGCGCGCAAGCCAAGAAGCTGCGCGCGCTGGCGGGCCGCTCGGCCGCTCCGCTCGGCGCGCCCGCGGCGACCCCGGCGCCGGCCGAGAGCTCACGCTTCTGGAAGCGGGTGAAGATCGAGGTCTCGGCGCCGCGGCAGCTCTGGGTGAACGGCGGCGGCGCGGCGCTCGAGCTGGGGCTCGAGCCGGGATTCAACCTCGTCGTCGCCCGCGAAACGCGAATTCACGGCCAGGTGATCGTCCGCCGCGGGCGCGTGGACGTCCTCGGCCGCCGCTTCGATCTCAAAGCCGACTCGGCGCTGCAGTTCGACGGCGCCCCCGACCATCCCACGCTCGACGCCACGGCGCAGTTCCAGGACAACCAGGACAACGTGACCGTGCAGGTGACCGCCAAGGGGCCTCTCGAGCACCTCTCCATCTCGGTCAGCTCGCCGAACCGTCCGGACCTCACCGAGGCGCAGCTCTACGGCCTCATCGTGACCGGTCACCTGCCGGGGAGCGGTGACAGCAGCGGCGGCGGCGTGGGGGCCACCGCCTCGAACGAGGCGACCTCGCTGGTGGCCGGCGCGATCGCCGGGCAGATCCAGAAGACGCTGGCCCGCCACCTGCCGCTCGACGTCCTCACCATCGACACCGGGAGCGGCCAGGGGTTCTCCGGCACGCAGCTCGAAGCGGGCCGCTACGTGACCGACCGCCTCTATGTCGGCTACGTCGGCCGAATCGGCGCCGATCCGACGCGCTACCAGAACAAGAACGCCGTCCACGTCGAGTACCAGCTGACCGACCGCTGGCAGATCGCGGGCGAGTACGGCGACGTCGGGACCGGCTCCGCCGATCTGATGTGGCGAAAAAACTACTGAGCGCGAGCGTCGGTCGGGAGGTCTCCGGCGCGCAGCGGGCGGGGCACGTGCAGCTGCGCCTTCACCGCGGGGAGCTCGACCGCGAACGTGCACCCCTGCCCCGGGACGGAGCGGACGCCCACCCGACCGCCGTGCGCGTCGGTGATGCGCTTGACGGTGGCGAGGCCGAGCCCGATGCCCGGCTTGCCGCTCCCCGGTCCGCGGACGTACGGCTCGAACACCTGGTCGCCCAGGGCGGCGGGCAGCCCGGGACCGTTGTCCTCGACCTCGATGCGGACGCGCGGGCGGCCGAGCCGGTCGTTCAGCGCCCGCGCCCGCACGATGATGTGGGGCGCCCGGACGCCGCCCGCGTACTTGATCGCATTGCGCAGCAGGTTCGACACCAGGCTGGCCAGCACCCCCGGGTTGCAGGCCGCCGTCCCGGGCGCGGCGAGCTCGGCCACGATCTCGATCTCCCGCTCGCCGCCGCCGGGCGCGATCTCCTTGATGGCGCCGGCGATCACCTCGGCGACGTCGGCCTCGGCGCCCGCCTCGGGCCGCGCGCCTGCCCGGGCGAAGGCCAGCAGCCCGTCGGCGATGAGGCGCGCCCGCACGATCCCGGCCCGGCCCGACTCGATGGCGCGCGCGGCCCGTTCCGGCGACGCCGTCCCGCGGGCCAGAAGGTCGAGCGAAAGGCTGGTGGCCGACAGCGGACCCATCACGTCGTGCGCCACCCGCCCGGCGAAGGCCTCCAGCTCCTCGGCGCGCTGCTCGAGCAGCGCCGTCGTGCGCCGAACGAGCCGCCAGGCGAGCAGGCCCGCGGCCACCGTGAGGAGCACGCAGATCGCGTCGAGGACCACCGCGTTGATCACCGACTCGCGCCCCAGCCGGCCGATCGTGCGCCCGAGCTCCCCGCCGCGCGCCGCGTTGGCGTCGATGAGGCGCAGCACCGCGGCGTCCAGCTGGGTGGCCGCCGGCTGCAGGTCTCTCTCCAAGACGGCGCGGACCTGGGTCCGATCGGGATCATCTTTGATCTGTTCGAGTCGCGCGATGGCGGTCGACAGATCTTGTTCGGCCTCCTCGGCGGCCGGGACCAGCGCGTTCTCCTCGGGGAACGACGGCAACGATCGGTAGCTGTTCCAATCCCGCTCCAGCGCGGCGAGCGCCCGGTCGATCCGCGGGCGCTCGAAGGAGGGGCGCCCCTCCAGCGCGGCGTCGAAGTCGCCGTCCCCCAGCCGCGTGATGCGCCGGAGATCGGCGCGCAGCAAGGAGAGGTGCTCGACGCTGGGCGCGGTGTCGCCCGCGATCTGCTCAGCCGCGCGGCGGATGCTGACGTCGCTCCACTCGGCGACCGCGGTCGAGATCATGAACGCCGCCGCGACCACCCCGAAGGCGATGAGCAACGTCCGGCCGGATGAGTCGAGCTGTCGATCCCGCCGCATAATAGGGGTCTAGCAGGCCCGCCGGAGGGGGCAACTCGGGTGAATCCCTACCCTTCGTTTGCGGGGTGCAACGGATGGGGCAACCGATGAGAAATGGGTGGTAGAAACCCGACCAGGTCATGGCCCGCATCCTGGTCGTCGAAGACGAGAAGGACCTCCAAGAGGTGCTGAGCTACAACCTGCGGCAGGCGGGCCACACCCCCCTCGTGGTGGGCGCCGGCCGGGACGCCATCTCGGCGGTCGGCCAGCACCGCCCCGACCTGGTGCTGCTCGACCTCATGCTCCCCGACGTCTCCGGTGTCGAGATCTGCCGGCGCCTCAAGGGGGACGCGACGACCAAGGACGTCCCCATCGTGATGGTGACGGCCAAGGGGGACGAGGTCGATCGGGTGGTCGGGTTCGAGCTGGGCGCCGACGACTACGTGGTGAAGCCTTACAGCCTGCGCGAGCTGTTGCTGCGCATCGACGCCGTCCTCCGCCGGAGGGCCCCCGCCCCCGCGGGCGCCGGGCGCGGCCTGCTGCTGTTCGGCCAGCTGCGCGTCGATCGGGACGCCCACCGGGTCTGGGTCGGCGAGGAGGAGGTGACGCTCACGGCGCTGGAGCTGCGGCTGCTCTCGACGCTGCTCGAGCGGCGCGGCCGCGTCCAGTCACGACCGGCGCTGCTCGACGACGTCTGGGGAATGAGCGGCGAGGTGACGACCCGCACCGTCGACACGCACGTCAAGCGGCTGCGGGAGAAGCTGGGGAGCGCGGGACCGTACATCGAGACGGTGCGTGGCGTGGGGTACCGCTTCACCCCCGCGCCCGATCACGCCGCCGCCACGGGCGACGGCGGGTCCGGCCACGACGAGCCATGAAGCTCAACATCCGCGGCAAGCTGTTCGCGGTGTCGCTGGGGTTGATCGGGGTCTCCATGCTGGCCGCCGAGCTCTACCTGCGGCCGGCCGTCGAGGAGAACCTGCTCCAGCAAATCCGCAGCGATCTGTTCGCCCGCCTGGCGCTCGTCGAGCACGCGGCGAGCGCCGAGCGCGATCTCGAGCGGGTCCACTGGGACGCGCTGGCCGACGAGCTCGGCCCGCGGGCGCACGGGCGGGTGACCTTCGTCGCCGCGGACGGCGTGGTGCTGGGCGACTCACAGGTCTCGCTCCCGGGGCTGGGCGCCGTCGAGAACCACCGCGAGCGCCCGGAGGTGGCGGCCGCGCTGGCCGGCGGCGAAGGGGTGTCGACCCGCAACAGCGCCACGGTCCACGAACGCTTCATGTACGCGGCGATCCCCCTGGCGCTGCCCGGCGGCGCTAGGGGCGCGGCCCGGCTGGCGGTGCCGCTCGACCAGGTCGACGCCGCCGTCCGCAAGCTGCGCCACATCCTGTGGGGGGCGCTGGGGCTGGCGCTCGTCGTGGCGGTGGTGCTCTCGAGCGCCGCCGCCCAGATGCTCTCGCGCGCGCTCGGCCGCATCATCGAGGCAGCGCAGCGGATGGCCTCGGGGGACCTCGAGGTCCGCACCCGCCCCAGCGGCTCCGACGAGATCGCCGACCTGGGACGCGCGCTCGACGTGATGGCCGGGAACCTGGCCTCCACCCTCACCGCGCTGCGCACCGAGCGCGACCTTTTGGGCGTCATCCTGGAGTCGATGCAGGAGGGGGTGCTGGTGCTCGATCAAGACAGCCGCATGCTCCTCGTCAACCCGGCGCTGCGCGCGACGTTCTCGCTGCGCGCCGACGCCGAGGGACGCGCCGCGCTGGAGCTGATCCGCAACGCCGAGCTGCAGTCGATCCTGGAGCGCGCCGGTCAAGGCGCCGCCCCCGTCACCGGCGAGATTGAAATCACCGGCCCCAAGCCGCGCCGCCTGCTCGTTCACGCGGCGCCTCTCCCCGTGCGGGGGGCGCGCGCGCAGGGGATCCTGGCCGTCTTCGTCGACGTCAGCGAGATCCGGCGCCTGGAGACGCTGCGCAAGGACTTCGTGGCCAACGTCTCGCACGAGCTGCGCACGCCGATCACCGCCGTTCGTTCGGCCGTCGACACCCTTCGCCTGACGCTGGAGCGCGATCCGCCCGCCTCCGATCGCTTCGTCGACATCATCGATCGCAACGCGCAACGTCTGGGCGCGCTGGTCGAGGATCTGCTCGATCTGTCGCGCATCGAATCGAAGGACTATCGCCCCGAGGTGGCGCCCGTCTCGTTGCGCGCCGTCGCCGACCAGGTGCTGTCGCTCCTCCGCCCGCGCATCGAGGAGAAGTCGTTCGACGTGGGGAACGAGATCCCCGCCGAGCTGCCGCCGGCGCGCGCCGACCGCAAGGGGCTCGAGCAGGTGTTCACCAACCTGCTCGACAACGCCATCAAGTACGGCGGCCCCGGCACGCGCGTCCGGCTGCGCGCGCAGAGGGTGGAGAACGCGCTGCGCGTGGAGATCGCCGACTCCGGCCCGGGCATCGAGCCGCGCCACCTGCCGCGCCTGTTCGAGCGCTTCTACCGCGTCGACAGCGGACGTTCGCGCGACATGGGCGGGACGGGCCTCGGTCTCTCGATCGTCAAGCACCTCGTCGAGGCGATGAGCGGGACGATCGGCGTCGACAGCGTCCCGGGCCGCGGCGCCACTTTTTGGTTCACGCTCCCGACCGCTTGAACCGCAAAAACGCGCGCTGAATCGCGGGGTTGGTGTTTTCCCGCACGCGGCGCGCTGGCTTCCGACGCAGCGTGTTCTTTTTGTCACAGATTCGTTACACGGCTGTATCGCGACCGTGGCAAGGTAGGCCTCTCTTTTCGAGAACATGTCGGCCGCCAAGCGAACACTCCGCAGGGTGATTGGGTCTTGGCTGAAGGGCGAGATTCGGGCGCCCCACCTGCTGCGTCGCTGCGAGACCTGCGGCGAGACGTCCTGGCGTCCGCTCGACGAGGCCATCAAGCACGTCGAAGTCGACGCCCGCCTGCCGAACGGCGCCCGCGCCGACGTGTTGCTCACCGACGAGCAGGGGGGCGTCCAGCTGGTCATTCAGCTCGACGGCGGCAGCCGCCTGCCCAACCGCGTCGACCCGCGGGCCGGACTGCCGCTGGTGGTCCTGCGCGCCGCCACGCTCGGCGACGAGCCGGGGCGCTGGGCGACGCTGCGCGAGTTCGGCCTGCCGGCCTGGCGCTGCCGCTGCGCCGGCACCCGCGCGCTGCCCGTCGACGATGACTTTTCGCTGCGCGCGATCGGCTGCCCGATCCACCTGCGGCGTGACGGCAAGCGGCACTACGCGCGCGTGATCGAGGACTGCGGCCGTTGCGCCTTCTTCGTCGGCATCGGCTACGTGGGGGCCGATCGGCGGCGCATCCAGCTCCGCTGCGGATTCGGCGCGCCGCCCGTCGAACGCCGCCCGCCGCTCCCGGCGCCGCTCATCAAGCTCGGGCCGCGTCTCCAAATCGTGGCCGGATCGTAACCGCCCTCCGCCGCCCGCCCGGTCATGATGCCGGGCGGATGTTCGATTTCGACGTGCTCAAGATCAGCGAGGTGGCGGAGGAGCCGGTCGTGGGCGACCTCTGGGCCGAGAGCAGGCTCGTCGCCGGGAGCGACGCCGCTGACCCGGTGGCCGTCGAGGGCCTGCGCCTCGACGTGCGGGTCACCGAGATCCCGCGCGGGCCGGCCCTCACGCTCTCGCCCGAGGCCGGCCTGGCCACGGCGATCGCGGCCATGTGCCAGCGGGCGCGCGGCGCCGCCGTCGTGGTGCAGAACCACCGCCCGGTCGGGGTGGTGACCGACCGCGAGATCTTGATGCGCGCCGCGACCGCGGTCGACGATCTGCGCGCCATCCCCATCGCCGACGTGATGTTGCCCTGCGCCGAGCCGCTCGGCGAGACCGACACGGTGAGGGGAGCGCTGCGCCGGATGTGCGCTCACGGCCGGTGGCACCTGCCGATCGTCTGCCGGCGCGGGCTGTTCCTGGGCGCGCTCGACATCGCGGACATCTCGTTCTGGCTCCGGGATCGGCTGACGCTGATCTCGGTCGAGGCGGCGCTGGGCGCCACGGAGGCCGGCACCTAGATTCCGATCGGGGCGGGGTCAGGGAGAGAAACCCGGGAGCGGCGCGCAGGCGGGATGGTCGAGGAGATTGCGGCGGCGCGCCGCCCCGGGAATCGTTGGCGGTCACGCCCGTTGCGCGTCGACGTCTCCCAGCTCTTTCTTGCAGCGGGCGATCCGCTCGTCGATCCGGCGCCGCTCGTCGGGCCCCAACGCGCCCTCGCATTTGTGAAGGATGCTGCGTGACACCTCCAGGCAGTCGCGCCATTCGCCGCGCGCGAGGTGGATCTCCGCGTAGCGATTCCAGACCCGATATTGATCGCGCAGTCGCACCCACCCCGGCGGCAGCCGCATCTCGACCGGCGTGGCGCGCCGGAGCACGGCGCCGACGCGCAGGATGAGCTCGCGCATGCTGAAGGGCTTGACCACGTAGTCGTCGGCGCCGAGCGCCAGACCGCGGACCCGCGCGTCCTGCCCGGCGCGCGCGCTCACGAACATGATGGGGACCCGCCGCGTGTTCGCCGATTCCCGCAAGCGCCGGCAGACCTCGACCCCGTCAATGTCGGGGAGCATCTGATCGAGGAGGACGAGGTCCGGGCAGCGCCGCTCCACCTCGGCCAGCGCTTCGGCCCCGGTGAGCGCCCCGGCCACGTCGTAGCCGGCGCTGCGCAGCCCTTCTTGGACGACCTCGTTGATGTCGACGTCGTCATCCACCACCAACACCCGGAACATCTCCGCGAAGCGTACACCCTGCCGGCCGCGGCGTGCAGGTGACGAATTCGTGACGCGACCGCGCCGCCGGCTCGTCCGTGCGGGCCCGATCTCGCTGACCGCGAACCCCAGGGGTTGGATCGACCGGCGTATACTTGTATGGTACAGGCGAAATGTCGATCGCAGCGACAGCGGGTCTGCCTCGTCGCGCCACGGCGGAGCTCCTGGGGACCGGCTTGCTCGTCGCGGTGGTGATCGGATCGGGGATCATGGGCGAGTCGCTGGCGGGCGGGAACGTGGCGGTGGCCCTGCTCGCCAACACGCTGGCCACCGGGGCCGGGCTGCTGGCCTTGATCCTGACCTTCGGGCCCATCTCCGGCGCG
>Ga0134125_10010029_pt1 | contig 10647 bp, 9 predicted proteins | sample KB31751_FD_96464 | JGI IMG/M metagenome (GOLD analysis project Ga0134125, IMG submission 96464) | Terrestrial soil microbial communities with excess Nitrogen fertilizer from Kellogg Biological Station, Michigan, USA - KB3-175-1 | ecosystem: Environmental > Terrestrial > Soil > Unclassified ...
ACAACCCGAAGGCCGTCATCCCACACGCGGCGTCGCTGCGTCAGCCTTGCGGCCATTGCGCAAGATTCCCCACTGCTGCCTCCCGTAGGAGTCTGGGCCGTGTCTCAGTCCCAATGTGGCTGATCGTCCTCTCAGACCAGCTACCCGTCGTCGCCTTGGTGGGCCGTTACCCCGCCAACTAGCTGATAGGCCGCGAGACTCTCCGCCGGCGCCCGAAGGCTTTCATCATCCAGGGATGCCCCTAAATGATCGTACGCGGTATTAACCGGCCGTTGGGCCGGCTATCCCCCACCGATGGACAAGTTTCTCACGTGTTACGCACCCGTCTGCCACTGAACTCGTGAGTTGCCCCTCGAATCCCGTTCGACTTACATGTGTTAGGCACGCCGCCAGCGTTCGTCCTGAGCCAGGATCAAACTCTCCAATGATTAGAAGAATTCGAACAGCTCTTACGAACGACTGGTACCCTTCGCGCCTCGCGGCGCTCAGGGCAAACTTCTGTCGTCCGAATCACAAATCAGAGATAAACCCCTCGCGGCGCACGATCTGAAAGCGCGCGTCCGCTCAATTGGGGCCGCACTCCACACACTCGATCATCAATTCTCAAAGAGCAGCTCCGCGAAAAAACTTCGCGGAGAGACACCGATCCTAACCGGGGTCCCGAGGTGAGTCAAGGGGGTCAGCTAATTGAGTTTACGACTCTTTTGCGCGAACTAATTCCGGCCCGGTTCTGCCCGAAACCGATGTTCAAAACTCAGGTAGAAAAACGCCGAATGTTCACCCCGCGACGGCCCCAATCCGACACCGTACGCGACCCCCGGGACAATCTGTAAGCCACTAGCGAAGTTATGCGCCCAGCGGATGCCGGGGTTCAGAATCATCGCCCGCCGCCCCGTGTTCTGCTCGAGCCAAATCGCTTCACACAGGATGTTGAAAACCGGGCTCGCGAGCCAAATGACGCTCCCGCCCAGGTTGTACGTCGTCACATCCGGGATCGCGGTCAGCCCCGCATTCCAGTGGCTCACGAATGACGATCCGAATTTGACGCTGAGCGGCAGATTGACCTGCCCGCCGAGCGCGCCGCTGCCCAATCCGCGCGCGGCACTGCCCGTCGGAATCAGCAGCGACACCCGCGGCGCGAGCGACACGCGCGCATCGGCCGCGAGCACTTGATAGCGATAGTTGATCGCCACGTCGCCGAATCCCGAATAGCGCGACTGACTCTCGCTGCGCTGAAACGGAATCGAATAACTCAGCTGATGCGCTTGTGACCAGAGTGGCCACTCTTGCGTGAACGTAAAAATCCACGGCGAGCGATCGAGCGCGCGCACCCAGGTGCCGATGTGCTGCACGACGCCGCGCTCCTGATTGTACGCTTCTTCAATGAGGAAACTGTTGTCGGCGATGGCCTGCGCGACGGCCGGACGGGCGGACGGCCCGACGGTCAGAACCAAGAAGCCGATCCAGAAGCCGCGTGGAATCATGGCAGGACTCTGAGTGAGTGCGCCCGGGAGGATTCGAACCTCCGACCAACAGCTTAGAAGGCTGCTGCTCTATCCACCTGAGCTACGGGCGCGGATCGCCGGTCACGTAGCCTAGAACTTAATGCCGCCGCGCCGCCCGCCAATGCCGCAAAAACGCCCTTTCGGTTTTTTCGGAGACTGGTACCATGTAGGCCATGGCTGAGCCGCGCTTGATCGAAGCCCGGCCGGAAGACGCCGTCGCGACTGACGAACGCATCCGTGCCGACCTCGCCCGGTTGTTGCAGGACCGGCTGGTTCGCGAGAGCCGGCTCGGCGTGTGGGTCCATCCCTTCCTGATTGCCGTCATCGCCAGGCTCGCGTGGCCGGTCGCGCCGCATTCGTTGCTGGTCGGTTGGGTCGCCGCCGTCCTCCTCACCGCGGCGACGCGGGCCGCGTGGCTCTTCGTCGCGACACGCGGTACCCGGACGGCGCGCGCCGTGCGCACGGGCGTTCGCATCACGGTCACGCTGCTCGCCCTGGCGTGGGGTGTTGGCGGCGCGCTGGTATTGCCGCTCGTCCCGGTCGAGACGACCGCCCTCATTCTGGTCGTGCTCGCCGGCATCATCGCGAGTGCCCTGACGACATTGGCCGCCGATCCGCTGAGCCTGCGCGGCTTCCTCGCGGGCATCGCGCTGCCCGTCTTCGCCGCACTCGCCATCAGCGAGCGCAGCAACGATCTCGCCGCCGCCGTCGTCGTCGCGATCTTCACCCTGGGCATGGCGATCGTCGCGCGGCGCGCGCACATCACCCTCGTCGAGCACCTGCGCGTCACGGCCCGGCTCGCGATCAGCGAGGAAGCCGCCAAACGCGCCGAAGCGGTGATGCGGGACGCGCGCGACCTCGCCGAGCGCGTCGCCCACGCCCGCTCGACGTTCCTCGCGAACATGAGCCACGAGATTCGCACCCCGATGAATGCCGTCCTCGGCTTCGTGGAGCTGATTCTCGATACCGAGCTGTCGGTGGAGCAGCGCCGCGCGCTCGAGCTGGTGCGCTCGTCCTCCGAAGCGCTGCTCATGATCCTGAACGACATTCTCGACTATTCCAAGATCGAGGCCGAGCATCTCGAGCTCGAGTCGATTCCCTTCGACCTCTCCAAAGTGGTCCACGCGACCGCGAGCCTGCTCGCGGTGCGCGCGCGCGAGAAGCACCTCGAGCTGCTCGCCGAGGTCGCGCCCGACGTCCCGCGCGCCGTGCGCGGCGACCCGACGCGCCTGCGCCAGGTGCTGATGAACCTGATCGGCAACGCCGTCAAGTTCACCGAGGAGGGCGAGGTCGTGGTCTCGGTCAACGCAAGCATCCGCGAGGGGCAGGCGCAGGTTCGCTTCGCCGTGCGCGACACCGGCATCGGCATCGCCCCCGAGAACCTCGCATCCGTCTTCCAGGAATTCACGCAGGCCGATTCGACGATGACGCGTCGCTACGGCGGCACCGGGCTGGGGTTGGCCATCTCGCAGCGACTCGTGCGCCTGATGGGCGGTCAGCTGGCGGTCGAGAGCGCCATCGGCACCGGCAGCGTATTCTCGTTTACGCTGCCCTTCCCGGTCGAAGAAGCCCCGCACCGCCCCACGGGCGTGGCCACGCTCACCGGCCGCCGGATGCTGATCGTCGACGACAACCAGAGCAATCGCCGCATCCTGCGCGAGATGCTCGGCGCCGAGGGCGTGGCGGTGGATGAAGCCGCCACGGCCACCGAGGGTCTCGACGCGATCCGCCGCGCCGTGCAGCGCAAGACTCCGTATGATCTCGCGATCCTCGATGTCCAGATGCCCGACATGGACGGGTTCACGCTGGCGGAAGCGGTTCGCAAGGAAAAAGCGATCAAACGCACCAACCTGTTGATGCTCACCTCCGCCGGCCAGCGCGGCGACGGTGAACGCTGCCGCGCGCTCGGGATCCGCGGCTACCTCACCAAGCCGATGTCGCGCGCCGACCTCCTCGAAGCGCTCGGCGCGGTGCTCGCCGAATCGGAGCGCACCGAAACGCCCGAGGTCGTCACGCGCCACACGATCGCCGAGTCGCGGCGCACGCTGCGGGTGCTCCTCGCCGAAGACAATGCGGTGAATCAGCAGGTCGCGGTGGCGATGCTGGTCAAGCGGGGGCACGAGGTCCACGTCACCGGCAATGGGCGGGAGGCGTTGGAGGCGGTGCGCCAGCGCGACTACGATGTCGTCTTGATGGATATTCAGATGCCGGAGATGGACGGCTTCGAAGCGACGGCGGCGATTCGCGCGCTCGACAAAGGAAAGACGCTGCCGATTATCGGGCTGACGGCGCACGCACTCTCCGGCGAGCGCGAGCGGTGCCTCGCCCGCGGCATGACGGAATATCTCGCGAAACCGTTCAAGGCGCACGAGCTGTTCGCGCTGGTCGAGGCCAGCGCCGACGGCGCCGCCCCACGCCCGACCATCGCCGCGCGCTCGGCCGGGCCGCCGGTGGATCTGGAAGGGTTTCGCGCGACACTGCGCGAGGCGGGCGCTGAGCAGGCGCTGTACTCGATCGTCGATACGTTCGTGCGTCAGGGGCCCGACCGCCTCGCCGGGCTGGCGGCGGCCGCGACGAGCAATGACGGGCCCGAAATGGCCAAGGCCGCGCACCTCTTTCGCGGCGCGGCCGCGACGATCGGCGCCCGCGAGCTTGCGGGCCTGCTCGAGCGCCTCGAGACCGCGGCCCGCGCGGGCGAGGTCGCCGCGGCCCGAGAACTATTCGACGTGGTGAGTCCCGTCGCGCACGAGGTCGTGGAATACCTACGCCAGCAGCAGTCCTCGATTACGGAGGCATAATGCGGATTCTTCTCGCCGAGGATGATGCCGTCGCGGGCCAGACGTTGACCGCGATTCTGACCGCGAAAGGCCACGAGGTTACCGCCGTCGAAAACGGCGTCGATGCATTGGGACTCTGGAAGGTCTCACGGCATCGCGTGATCGTGTCCGACTGGCTGATGCCGGCCATGGACGGGATCGAGCTGTGCCGGAAGATTCGCGCGCAGCCGCCCGGCCCGTACACCTACTTCATGATGCAGACGATCCGCACAGGATTGGACAGCTTCCTCGAAGCGATGGACGCGGGCGTGGACGACTTCATCACCAAGCCGATCGTTCCCGCCGAGCTGCTGGCCCGCCTCAAGGTCGCCGAGCGCATCCTCGGCCTGCGGGAAGAGCTGATGACGCTGGAGGGGCTGCTCTCGATGTGCAGCTACTGCAAACGCATTCGCGATACCGACGGCGCGTGGACCGCGCTCGAGCGGTACGTCGAAAAACGGTCGAGCGCGCGATTCAGCCACGGCGTGTGCGAGGATTGCTACGAGAAGCACCTGAAGCCGCAAATCGACCGCGCGTAGGCGAATCGGGGCGGCGGGATTCGAACCCGCGACCTCCTGGTCCCAAACCAGGCGCGCTACCGGACTGCGCCACACCCCGGAACGAACAGTGCCAGACGCCCAGAAACCAAGACGCAAGAAAAGTTAGCTACGTCAAGCGGCGGAGCAAAACCTTGCGCGACGATTATCGAGAGCGTCGGCGAGAACCAAACGGACTCTCGAGGCACACCGCCAACGAATCCGCGCGAATGCCGCAGATGTTGCTTCCAAAACCGGCATCGAGGCTCTGGAAGACCGTGCCGGGTTGGATCTGGGTCGGCACCGCGGGCCCCCCCTGTCCCCAGCAATATGCGGCGCCGCTCGCGGTCAGAGCACAGGACTGCAAATCGCCGAGGCTGAGAGACGAGAAGTGCAAACCACCGACGACGGCACGCGGAGCAATGGACGCCACCTGGTCCGCAGTTCCCAACTGTCCCTCCGTGTTGCGACCCCAACACCACGCCGTGCTATCGGTGGCCAGCCCACAGGTGTGCCCTTGTCCGACGGAGACCTGGATAAAGGAATGCCCGCCTTGTACCAGCTCGGCCTGCTTCGCTTCCATGCTCAGGTATCCCTGCCCTAATTCGCCGATGGTGTTTCGACCCCAGCAATGGATTTTCCCGAGCGCAGTGCGACCGCAGACGAAATCATTCCCCGCCGCGATGTCTTCGAACGCGTTCGACCCCGCAACCGCGACCGGTGTGTTTGAACTCAGCGTGTCCCCGCGACCGAGCGTTCCGTCATGGTTGCTGCCCCAGCAGTAAGCAGCCCCGGCAAGGCCGACAGCGCAGGTGAATGGGTACCCAAATCCTCCACCCGAGATGCGCGTAAACGATTGCGCGCTGCTGACGGGAACCGGAATCGTCGACGACGCCATCGATCCGGTTCCGAGCTGCCCATTCGCACCATTCCCCCAGCAATACGCGGCGCCACCCGCTGTCAACGCACAGCTGTGACCATGATATGGATCGGCACCACCAACCGTGATGGCGACAAACTTCAGGCCACCGTGAACCGCCACCGGCTGCCACCGATCAATCTGCGTGCTGTCTCCCAGCTGTCCGTCGTAGTTGCTGCCCCAGCACCAGGCAGTGCTATCGGTTGCCAATCCACACACGTGACCCGTGCCGGCGGCGACGGTCGTGAAGATGGAGCCGCCCGCGACAAGGCCGGGGACCGGCTCGTTGGTGCTCAAGAATCCTCGGCCCAGCGATCCCGCGTAGTTGCTGCCCCAGCAATAGGTGGCGCCATTCGCCACACCGCAGACGGGTCCCTCGCCGACAGCGATCTCGCTAAACACATGGCCACCAATGACACGCACCGGGGTCGAGCGTGTTTGGGTAGTCCCGTCCCCTACCTCGCCGAGGAAGTTGGAGCCCCAACACCACGCGCGCCCCATCTGGTCGAGTCCACATGCGGTCGAAAACGCCGCAGAGATGCGCGAGAGCGGCAAGCCTGGGGCGACAGGTTCAGGTGAGCGCCGATACCAATAGCCTTCCCCAACCTCCTGTGTCCCCCAGCAGAGCGCTGAACCTCCGCCGACGAGACCGCAAGCCTGCGATCCTCCCGCGGCCAACGCCGAGAACACGAGTGTGTCGGCGACTGCGACCGGAGTCGTGAATGCAGAATCCGTCACATGTCCCAATTCGCCGGAGCCATTGCCCCCCCAGCAGTACGCCGCTTGGGCGACACTCACACCGCAGGTGTGTCCATAGACCGTTTCAATCATCGAGAACGTGAGATTGCCCGTGAGCGGCTGGGGAGTAGGGGATGAGGAGTCGGTCGGGAGTTCAGTTCCGTTGGCGCCCCACTGGTTTCTGCCCCAGCAATAGGCCAACCCGGTGGATGTCACCCCGCAGACGCGGTTCTCAGCCGCGGCAAGGTGCTGGAAATGATGGTTTCCCACGACCGCGAGCGGCACGGGATGTTGCACGGTATCCCTGACCCCAATCCCCAGCGCGCCTGCGCCATTGGATCCCCAGCACCACGCCAGACTATCAGTCGCCAATCCACATGTGAAATAACCACCGGCGGCAATCGCGCGGAACCGATGGTTCCCCACCACGGCTCGAGGGGCGCTCTGCGGCGCACGAGTACCGTTGCCGAGCTCACCGAAAAGGTTTGCTCCCCAGCAGTATGCGGACCCTTCCGAGTTCAGCCCACAGATGTGATAAACACCGATGGTCACCGTTGCGAAATGGACGTTCACGGTCAGATCGGCCTGCCCTTGCACGCCTTCACTCGCGGCTCTGATGACCACGGTGCCCTGACCGCGGCCGGTGACCAAACCTGCGGGCGATACGACCGCCACCGCCGTATCCGCACTGGTCCAGGCGATCTGGAGCTCACGGAGCGTATCGCCATCCGCCGAGAGCCCGACGGCGCGCAACAATAGCGCGTCCCCGACCACAAGCTCCGCGTCGGGCGGGGTCACCAGAATGGTCGCGACGCTCGGACCGCTGGGGTCGCGACAGGACCAGGCGATCAACGGCACCAAGGCGAGTAAGGCAGCTGCCTGACGCGGAAACATCGAGCAAACCTAATCAGGTGCACATCGGGACAGGCAACCCCACTGCGCGCCAAAAGTCATAATGCGCTAGGGGACCGGCGCAGGAGTACCTCGATCAGCGCTCTGAACGCCCGGCCTCGATGAGACACGCGGTGCTTGGCCGCCGGCGCGGCCTCCGCGAATGTCATGTTCAACTCGGGGCAGAAGAACAGCGGGTCGTACCCGAAGCCGCCGGGGCCCCGCGGTTCGGTCAGAATGAAGCCATCGCACGTCGCTTCGACGATTTCGGGTCCGCTGCTGGGGGTGGCGAGAAAGGCGACCACGCAGCGGTAGCGCGCCGTGCGTTGCGCGTCGGGGATTGCGGCCAATTGCTCCAGCAACCGCGCGTTGTTGCCCGCATCGGTGCCGCTCGCCGACCAACGCGCCGACCGCGGCCCCGGCGCGCCGCCGAGCGCGTCGACTTCGAGCCCCGAGTCATCGGCAACGGCCGGCAGTCCGCCGCGCGTCGCATAGTAGCGCGCCTTCGAGACCGCGTTTTCCGCATAGCTCATGCTGCGCTCGAGATCGGCCTCCTCGGGCAGGCGGTCCAGCATGAGATCGCTCGGGAACGACACGTCGAACGGCAGGCCGGCGAACAGCTCGCGGATTTCGCGCACCTTCCCCGTGCTGCGCGTCCCCACCAGCAGCTTCATCTGTTGCGGAGTTTGGCGATCAGGTTGGTCGTGGATTTGTCCTGTACGAGCGGTACGCGCACGACGCGCCCGCCCCACCCTTCGACGTCGTCGGCACCGACGATGTCTTTCCTTTCATAATCGGCCCCCTTCACCAGGACGTCGGGCCGGAGCTTGCGGATCAACGCCAGCGGTGTGTCGTCCTCGAACAGCACGACGCAGTCGACCGCCTCGAGCGCGGCCACCAGCCGCGCTCGCTCCTGTTGCGGAACGACCGGACGGTCGGCCCCCTTGGCGAGCCTCCGCACCGACGCGTCGCTGTTGACGCCGACGATCAACACGCCCCCCGCGCCCCCCTCGGCGCGGGCGGCTTCGAGCAGCGTCACGTGGCCGGTATGGAGCAGATCGAACACGCCGTTGGTGAACGCGACCTGCGGCCGCTGCTCACGCCAGCGCGCGGCAGCGTCGGGCGTGCGGATCTTCGCGGCGGTGTTCAGAGCGGCTGTGTCGCCCTGGGATGGAACGTGAAGGTGTGATTGAAGAATGGCAGCGACACCGACTCGCTGTACTGCGTCTCGATCACGATCTCTCGCGGCGACGCGCTGCGGCGAATCCGCAGCCATTGGGTTCCCGCCTCTTCGGGGATCCCAATCTCTTCGACCGCCGCCTGAATGCGGCGCTGGATCGTCCCGTCGTCGAGTCCGGGCGCGAGCCGGGTTTGCGTCTGCATTTCGTCGAGCAGGCGGTAATAGCGAAAGTACACCTCGCCGATGTTCACGCCGTAATACAGAACGGCGACGAAGATCAGGAGCGACAGCAGGCACCCGCTCGAGCTGGCGCCGCGCCGCGAGCCTCCCCGTGTCACCACTGTGACTGGGCTCCGTCGACGATCTCGTTCACCAGCTTGTCCAGGGCGACCTTTCGTCCTTCGGCCTCGCGGCCCGGATCGTACTCGCCGTCCACGAGCACCTGGCGTTTCCACACGGTGGTGCCTTCGCGCTGATTCAGAATCTCGACGTCGACGGCGAGCTGCACTTTCCGCTTCGTCACCGTGACCTGTCCCTGTCCCGGCAGCACCGAGATCGGCACGTCGGGATCATACCGCGCGATACGCCCACGCACGATCGCGTCGGCGTTGGCCTCGGGCGCGACCCGCAAGCCGAGCCGTCCCTCGAACGCCTGGCGCACCGCTTCGCTGACCTCCTGCGTCAGCGCCGGCTCGGGCGTGTCGTTTTCGAAGGGAAGTATTGCGACTGTTTTGACATTGGGAAGGGTGCCGCCGGCGAAGCCATAGATGCAGCCGCCGAGCGAGAGGATCGCGAGGCTAACGGCGGCGACGCCAGAGAGCCGGAGCAATGACCGTTGCCGTATCGATCGCGACCACCGTGAGCTCAAACCGGGCCCCTTTTCCCGACGGGAAATCGATGCGCGCGCCGGCGGGATGCTGCCCCGCATCGAGCGCGGTGCGGCTCCGCGCCACGCGCTCACCCCGCCGACGCCATTCCGCTTCCAGCAGCGTCGTGCGGCCCGCGCTGTCGGTCGCCACGTAATCGAGCGTGTCCTCGACCTGCGCGAACCGCCACACCACGCGCGTCCGCACGCTGCCCGAGTCCGCGAGCCCCGCGCCGAGCACGCTCGCGTCTGCCGCCGGCGGCCGGATCATGCCCAGCGCCGCCCACAACATCGGAATCGCCGGCACCAGCGAGCGGAAGTTCTTCTCCGGATCCGCCCACAGCACCGAGTCGCCGATCACGACCGCCGCGCCACTGCCCAGTCCCAGCGGTCCCGCATAATCGAACCGCATCGAATCGGGCGGCGCAATGCGCGCGCTGCCCCGCCCCGCATACTTGACCCGCTCGTCCTGATAATGCCACCGGAACCGAATCGTGCGCGGCGTCCGCGGCAGCGTCGTGCGGGCCCAGCGGACAGCGCTGTCGCGCTCGAGCGGCGACAACGGCACCGGCACGAGCGGCGCCGGCGCTCGCGGGCCCGGACACGCCGCGAGCACGACACAGGCGGCAATGTAGGAAACGGAGCGCAACGCGGTCAATAGTTGTAGCCGAAAAAGAAGTCGACGAAGTGCCGGTTGTGCGTGCTCGCGGGCAATCCGTACGACCGCGTGTCGCTCGATCCCAGCCGCCAGCCGATGTCGAGCCGCAACACCAGCGGCGGACCAATCGGCATGCGCAGCCCGAAACCTCCTGAGCCGAGCACGCCACGCCGTGCCGTCTCGTCCGACCAGGCACGCCCGTAGTCGACGAACAGGGCGCCCTGTACCCCCGGGAAGCGCGCGGCGCCGAACGGGAAGCCGATGGTGAGGAAATCGGTGAGTGGGAATCGGAACTCGGCATTCGCGAGCCACGCATACGTGCCGGCGACGTAGCCGTTGGGCGGATACCCGCGCAGGCCCCACGGGCCGCCGATGCCGATGCGCCGCGGCCGCTCGCCGCCGGACGCGTAGCCCTGCAACCGTAGCGCGACCGCGCTGTGCAGCGACGCGCGCAAATACCGCCGCACATCGCCCGAAAGAATCCACGAATCGAACCGCCCGTTGGTCAGGTCGTTGACGAGACCGCCGGTGAGATTGTA
>Ga0134125_10010030_pt1 | contig 10647 bp, 5 predicted proteins | sample KB31751_FD_96464 | JGI IMG/M metagenome (GOLD analysis project Ga0134125, IMG submission 96464) | Terrestrial soil microbial communities with excess Nitrogen fertilizer from Kellogg Biological Station, Michigan, USA - KB3-175-1 | ecosystem: Environmental > Terrestrial > Soil > Unclassified ...
TGGACCAGCGGGCATCGCACACCCTATGGCCTGGCCTTCGCGCCAGACGGGCGGCTGTGGGAAGTCGAGCATGGACCGCGCGGCGGCGACGAGTTGAACCTGATCGAGCCGGGCAAGAATTACGGCTGGCCGCTGGTATCCTACGCCACCAATTATAACGGCGTGCCGATCGCCAGCCCCGACACGCGGCCCGATCTGGCCAAGCCGGTGATCTATTGGACGCCCATCATCGCGCCCGGAAATCTGATGTTCTACAAGGGCGCGATGTTTCCCCAGTGGAACGGATCGGCCTTGATGGGCGGCATGGACACGATGACGCTGAACCGCATCACCTTTGACGGCAAAGGCGGGGCCAAGCCGGCCGAGCGCTGGGCTGTTGGCCACCGCATCCGCGACGTGGAAGAAGGCCCCGACGGCGCCTTGTGGCTGCTGGAAGACGATTATCCCGGCGGCATGTTCAAGGTGACGCCGAAATAGCGTAACCCGATACCTGTCATGCCCGCACCCCGGTCCGCGCAAGGCGCGGCCGGAGTGTAATCTCCAGCGGCTGGGCATTGGACAGATTCTGGATTCCCGCGTGCGCGGGAATGACAAGTTGAGTGTGTTTCCTGTCTGCTGAACTCCTTCTAGTGGTGGAATATCCAGTCGCTCGCCTGGAATTGGGCGGGCGTCACATGGTCGATATCCGTCACCCGGATCGGCCAGTGGCCGTTCGAACCGGCGCCAGGCGGATTGTAGGTGAGATAACTGCCGCCATGGCCATCCGAACTGAGGCTCAAGGTGCCGTCGCCAAAGGGATCGCTGCCGGTGTAATTGGCGCCGGAAAGAATGCCGCTCACATCGATGGCGTCGTGCGCCGTGTCGAAATTGGCGATCTGGCCGGCGTTCCAGGGCTGCACGTTGAAGACATAGATATTGTCGCCGCCGTCGCCGGTCATCACCACCGAATTGTGCTCGGCGATGAAGGTGGCGCTGGGCTTGTCGGCGGTGAGCTGTTGGCCCGCCGTGTCGTTGGCGGTGAGCGTCTCGCTCGATCCCGCGCCGGTGCCGCCTCCCGTCCCGCCACCAGTGCCACCGCCCGTTCCGCCGCCGGTGCCGCCTCCGGTACCGCTGCCGTTGGTAATGAAGTCGGTCGAGGTGTTGAGCGACGAGGCGACGACATTATCGATGTCCACCACCGCGATCGGCCAGACCCCATTCGAACCCGCGCCGGGCGGGTTGTACATCAGCTCTGTGCCGCCATGGCCGTCGGAGTTGAATGAAAGCGTGTGATCGCCGAACGGATCGGTGCCGCCATAGCCCGCCGCCTTCAGCATGGCGCTCACATCGATCGTGTCTTGCGCCGGGTTGAAGTTGGTGATCTGGCCGGCATTCCAGGGTTGGGCGGTATAGATAAAGTCATTGTTGCCGCCGTCCTCGGTCATCACCACCGAATTCTGTCCGGCATAGAAGGTGGCATTGGGCGCCGTGGCGGTGAGATGCTGACCGGCGGAATTATCGGCCGTGTAGGTGGGGCCTGTGCCCCCGCCGCCGCCGCCACTGGAAGTGACAGGCACAAAGCCGGAGCTGGTGACTTCAAACACCGAGCCCGGTCCGCCACCTTGGGGGCCCTGCCCGCTTGTGGTGCCAAACAGCGTGCCGGAGGCGTCCGAGATCAAGCCGCCATGCGGAAGTTGGCCGGCGGCTGCAACATTGACGATCGTCGTCACGTTGCTGGCATAGCCGCCGGCGGTCTTGGCAAGCTCGAAGATTGTGCCATTGCCTCCGGGCACCGAACCGGTGCCACCCTGGGCGCTGGTGCCCCAAAGATCTCCGCTGGCATCCATCAGCAGGGGACCGGCGGAGCCGCCGAATGAATTGAAGCTGGCCAGCACGGTTGGCGTGCTGGCGTAGCCGCCGGCGGTCTTGGCGATCTCGAAGATCACGCCTTCGCCATTCGCGCCCCCTTGCGGCGTGGTACCGAAGAGATTGCCCGAAGCGTCAGAAATCAACCCGGCGACAGGGGACGAGCCATCGCTGCCATTGAAGCTGGCGATCACGATGGGCGTGCTGGAATATCCGCTGCCGGTCTTAGCAATCTCGAATACTGCGCCATCGCCATTCGCTCCGCCGCCCGCCGTAGTCCCGAACAGATTGCCCGAGGCGTCGGTCATCAGGTTCATGCTCAACGGGTTCGCGCCATTGGCGCCGTTCAAGCTGGCCAGTACCGTTGGGGTGCCGGAGTAACCGCTGGCGGTCTTGGCGATCTCGAACACCACGCCGTCATTGTTCGGACCGCCATTGGTGGTGGTGCCGAAAAGATTGCCCGAGGCATCGGCAATCAGGCCGCCGTCCACAATCTGACCGTTGGCGCCGTCGAAGGTGGCGATCGTCGTGGGCGTGCTGGCAAAGCCGCCTTGGGTCTTGGCGATCTCATAGACAATGCCGTCATTGTTCGCGCCACCCGAAGCCAGGCCCAAAAGATTGCCGGCGCTGTCGGCGAACAGGGTGCCTGCCGGATTCTGGCTGCCAAAATTGGCCAACACGACCGGCGTGCTGTTGTAGCCGCTGGCGGTTTTGGCGATCTCATAGACCGTGCCTACGCCGGTCTGGCCGGTCTGTGCCGTGCCATAGAGATTGCCGGCAGCGTCGGCGATCAATTGCCCGCTCAGATAGAAGCCGTTGCCGCCACTGAATTGAGCGAGTTGCGTGATGGTAGCGCCGCCGCCGGTACCCCCGCTGCCGGACGTGCCGGTGATGAAATCGCTCGATGTATTGAGCGAGGATGGCGCGACATGGTCGATGTCGGTGATCAAGATGGGCCAGACCCCGTTCGAGCCCGCGCCCGGCGGATTGTACAACAGGTCGGTGCCGCCATGGCCATCGGACTTGAGGGTCAGGGTGTGATCGGCGAAGGGATCGCTGCCGCTATAGCCTTGCGACACTAGAATACCGCTGACGTCGATCTTGTCGGTGCCGCTGGTGAAGTCGGTGATGTGCCCCGCGTTCCAGGGCAGAGCTTTGAAGGTGAAAATGTCGGCGCCCGCGCCGCCGGTCATCACATTGGCGCTGTGTCCCGCGACCAGGGTGTCGTTGCCGCTGCCGCCGATCAGGGTCGAGGCTTGATCGTTGGAGGTGATGGTATCGCCCAGATTGTTGGCGGTGACGGTCTGCGCCGTCGATCCTACCAGATTGAAATTGTGTGGGCCCACTGGTGCGGTGTAGCTCACGGCGGGCGTATAGATTGTGTCGTTGGTGTTGTTCGCGACAGGATTGCCCTGTTCCGTGAACAAGACCACCTGCGAGGTGCCACTGTTGTCGGTATAGGTGACGGTGTAGCTTCCGTTGGGCGCGACAGTGACTTCCCCCGGTGATCCCGTGCCCAATATCTGCGCCGACGTCACCGCAGAGCCGCTGGCGTTGAACTCCTGGGTATATATTGTCTGCGTTACTACCGTGCGGGTGCTATCCAGGCTGGGGACCGTCCAACTCATGACAAAGCCGCCATCGGGCAAAGAAGCGGCGGCAGCCGGGCCCATTCCAGGACCGCCGCTGCCGTTGGCCGCACTGGAACTGTCGCCCAGCACGGCGCCCGACACGTGGGTACCATTGGCCTGGAAAAGATCGAAAGAGAGCGAACCGCCATAATCGCCATTATCGGTGTAGCTGACGACATAGGCGCCACCCGCGAGCGCGGTGGTCTGCACATTTCCGAAAGTGCTAAAGCCCTGGACTGTCTTGGTGAAAGCTGGCCCTATCGGATTCCCAGCCGGATCGTATTGCTGCACCGACAATTCGGGGTTTGACCCGCCGCTGGTGCTGCCGGACGTGACGGCGACCGTATCATCGTTGGAAAGCTGCCAAGTCGAGGTTCCTTGCGAACTCACCTGCGCCAGTTCAAGCGAGGTGCCCGCATAGAGCGCCGTGGCGGGCGCTCCGGACACCGTGAAGGTGCCGCCCACTGGATTGCCATTATTGTCGTACAACTGCGCGGTGGGAGCGGCGCCGACCGCGCTGTCCCAGATCACTTCAAAGCCACTGCCATTGATCGCCACGCTGTCCCAGACGCTGGGCCCGGTTTCGATCAGGGTGGGACTGCTTTCGGGCGCCGAATGGCCGTCGGTGAATTCGAAGTTCAGCGTATCGCCGCTTTGATAAACTAATACGTTCTTGCCCTGGATGGTGGTTTCGACGGCCATGCGCGATTGCTCCTTCTCGAAGAACGAGGGATCGGAAAAGGGAAGCTGGGAAGTGCCTTGACCGCCGGCGGGCCGGATGCGTCCGGATCGAAAAGCCGATCCTCGTCGCTATCTTGGCCTGCCCGCTATGACGGGATGAGAATTTTAAAGAGCGTCAACAGGTGCACATTCGTGCGTTCCTCCCGCAACTGATCGCGCACCATTGAGCGAAGGAGTTCCACGCCTCGCGAACCAATTCGTACACTGGAGCAGAATCTCAACGCAGTTGCTTGGCTGTCGTTGCAGCAACCCTCCTTCTCACCAAAATGTATGGAAGAAACCATTCGATGGTGTCGCTGAATCCCGCGTGACGTGTATCGCCGCGGCCAATGCGCGAAATGGCGGCGCCATAACACCTGCGGCGCGACGTATTGTTTTGCCCTGCAGCACAGAGTTGCAGGCGCACGAAACCGCGTTGCCCACTAGGTCTTTGTTTTATCGCGCAATTTTTCCGAAAACCGCTTCACACTTTTCGATTGCGCTTTAATGGTGGAACAGCCAATCGCTCGCCTGGAATTGCGCGGCCGCCACGTGATCGATGTCAACGATGGCGATCGGCCACACGCCGTTCGAGCCGGCGCCAGGCGGATGATAGATCAAGTTCGTGCCGCCATGGCCATCGGCGTTGAGCGACAGCGTGCCATCGCCGAACGGGTCCGTGCCGGTATAGTTGGCGCCGGCCAGGATGCCACTTACGTCAATGGTGTCGTGCGCGGGATCGAAATTGGTGATCTGGCCCGCGTTCCAGGGCAGCGCCTTGAACTGATAAATGTTGGCGCCGCCGTCGCCCGTCATCACTACCGAATTGTGCCCGGCGATGAAGGTGTCATTGGGCGTGGCGGCGGTGAGCTGTTGGCCTGCCGTGTCGTTGGCGGCCAAAGTCTGCCCAGTCGTGGTCGTGCCCGCTCCCGTTCCGCTGCCGGAACCTGTGTCCGTGCCGCTGCCGCCGGTTGAACCCGTGCCGCTGCCGGAACCGCCGGCGCTCGCATTGACGATGAAGTCCGTCGCAATGTTCAGCGACGCGGCGGCCACATTATCGATGTCCACCACGGCGATGGGCCACACCCCATTCGCGCCCGCGCCGGGTGGATTGTAGATGAGTTCGGTGCCGCCATGGCCGTCGGCGGCAAGCGTGAGGGTATGATCGCCGAACGGATCGGCGCCGGTATAGGCCACGGCCTTCAGCATGGCGCTGACGTCGATTGTGTCCTGCGCCGGGTTGAAATTGGTGATCTGGCCTGCGTTCCAGGGCAGCCCGGTATAAACGAAGCAATTGGCGCCGCCGTCCTCGGTCATTACCGCCGAGCTTTGGCCGGCATAGAAGGTGGCGGCGGGCGCGGTCGCGTGAAGAACCTGACCCGCGGAATTGTCCGCCGTCAGGATGGGGCCGGAGGTGGTGCCGCCGGTGCCCGTGCCGCCCGTGCCCGTGCCGCCCGTTCCGGTGCCGCCCGTTCCCGTGCTTCCACCGGAGCCGGTGCCGCCGCCGGTGCTGCCGGCGTCATAGCCGGTGACGAAATCGGTGGAAATATTCCATGACGATGGCGCGACATTATCAATGTCGGTGACCAAGGTCGGCCACACACCGTTCGAGCCCGCGCCGGGCGGATGGTACGTCAGGTCGGTTCCGCCATGGCCGTCGGAGGTAAGCGTCAGAGTATGATCGCCGAAGGGATCGCTGCCCGAATAGCCCACAGCTTTCAGCAACTGGGTGACGTCGATCTTGTCGCTGCCGCTGGCGAAATCGGTGATCTGGCCCGCGTTCCAGGGGAGCGCGTTGAACACAAATGTGTCGGCCCCTGCGCCGCCGGTCAGCACATTGGCGGCATGGCCCGCCACCAGGGTGTCGTTGCCTTGCCCGCCGGCCAGGGTCGAGGCCTGGTCGTTGGAGATGATGGTATCGCCCAGATTGTTGCCGTGCACGGTTTGCCCCGCCGATCCCACCAGGGTGACGGTGTGGGGACCGATCGGCAATGTGTAGTTCGCGGCCGGGGTGAAGATCGCGTCGTTGCTGTAATTCTGGGTGGCCGTTCCCTGCTCGGCGAAGCTGAAGGATTCCGGCGTGCCCTTGCCGCCCGGCGTCCAGGACACCGTATAGCCGCCATTGGCGGAAACGATGGTTTCCGGCGTGGTGGAATTGGGCGGCAGGAGGTCCAGCATGTGGGCGGCCGCCACCGCCGAACCGTCGCTGCGGAATTCTTCCACATAGACCGCGTTGGGCGCATTGCCGCCGCCGGTGTAACCGGTCTCGGGCGCAACCCAATCCAGCACGAAGCCGCCGTCGGGCAAAGCCACGGTGCCATGCGCGCCGATCAGACTGAGGCCACTGGCGCTGGCGGCTACCTTCTCCGGCGAATGGGTGCCGTCGGGTTTGAAGAGGTCGTAATAGAGTGTGCTGCTGTAATTCGATTCCAGCCGGTAGGTGACGAGATAGCTGCCGCCGGCCAACGCCACGGTCTCGAAATCATTGATGCCGCCAATGCCGCCGAAGCTTTCGCTATAGGCGGGGCCTACAGTGTTCCCGGCGGGATCGACTTGCTGCGCCGACCATTGGCCGTTGATGCCGGGATTGTTGATGGTGAGGACCACCTTGTCTTCGTTGGGGAGCAGCGTAGTCGCGGTCGAGCTGTTCGTTCCCGTACTGACGGTTTGCGGCAATTCAGCCGAAGCGGAGACCAGCGAAGCCGTGGCAGGGGCGGTGGTCAGCGCATACGCGGCGCCGATCGCCGTACCATTGGCGTCATAATCCTGTGCCATGGGCGAAGAGGCCGCCGCCGCATCCCAAATCAGGGTGAAGCCGCCATTGGCGGTTGCTTCGATGCTGGACCAGACAGTGGGGCCGTTTCCGGCATCGATGGGGCTGCTGAGGGGAACGCCGCTGGAATCCACGCGCTGGAAAAAGATGCCGTCGCCGGTCTGCCAGGTGAGAACAGAAGATCCATTTTGGAGAGTCGCCGAGACAGCCATCGCCCATTACCCTTCGCTCGAAATCGTTCCCTGACCCTCGTGCATTTTTCGAAGTTCCGTACCCTGAACATCGGATTTGCCGAGGCTTGGTGCTAACGCGCGCACCAGGGCGCGGTTTCGGAAGTTCCTGATCACAAATCGCGCATCGTGGGACGGCGTCCCCGCCTTCGCGGGGTTGAGCCGCGACCAGGGGGCGAAATGGTCCGGTGGACCATTTCGAGCGGCGAACGCTTTTCTAGTTCGCTGCGCTCCAACCCTCGCCTTCGGCTCGAAGTAGCACAAGGTTTTCTAATTTCGCTCTGCTCAATAAGAAAACCCAAGCGTCAAGAAAAGCTAGGCGGATTGGTCTTGAGGAATGTTTCTTCTTCCGGTGTCGAAGCGCGGCCCAGAATCCTGTTCCGGTGCGGGAAGCGGCCGAACCGCGCGATGATGTCGGCATGCTGCTGCGCCGCCTTGAGCGCACCTTCGCCGAAATCGTTGGCCGTGACCTTCGCAAGCGAAAGCGCCTGGAGATTTCTGTCCTCGGCATGCATCAGCGGCATATAGAAGAATTGCCGCTGGGCGGGCGTTTCGAGTTTCTGGTCCATGCCGCGGGCGATGCCATCCAGGGTGAGCGCCGCCGCTTTCGCGTCGGCCGCAAACGCCTCCGGCGTGCCGCGGAAGACATGGCGGGAGAACTGGTCCAGCAAAATGATCAGGGCAAGCCGGCTTCGGGGAGTGTCCGCCCAGCCGTCAAGCTCGCCATGCTTGGCGGAATCGACCAAGGCGCCGAACCGCGCCTTGACCATGCCATCGAGCTTTTTGCCGTCGCCGAACCACTGCTGAGGCGAAAGCTCGGCGAACCAGAATCGCAATATGTCGTCGATGGCGGGATTTTCGATCATGCCTCAAGTATAGCGCCGGGGCCCCCGCGCGCCCGGTTTTGGGCGGGAAAGTTGCTTAAGGCCAAGTTACCGGGCCATCCACCTTCAGAGGATTTAGCAGTTCCTTAAAAAGCCAAATCCTAGAATTGGCGGGCTGAATCTGTGCAAACGGACGAGAATTGTCATGACATCTGCCCAGTCCAATACCAAGTCCAATTCCGCCGCCATCGACGCGATGCCGGGCCACGCCCGCCACACCGTCCTGATTGTCGAGGACAACACGGTGCTGCGCGACAAATACTGGACCCATCTGCAGGAAGCCGGCTATCGCGGGGTCACCGCCGAAAACGGCAAGGTGCTGGATGTGATGTATGCCGAGAGTGTCTCGGTGATCCTGCTCGATCTGTTCAAGCCGGAATCCGACGGCATCGAGACCTTGAAGACGATCAAGCGCGTTTCGCCCGAGACCCTGGTCGTCGCCATCGGCGAGGACAGCCGCCAGCTTGACGTGGCGACGCAACTGGGCGCGGATGCCTTCATCCTGAAACCCGCGCCGCCCGCGTCCGTCATCGAGGCCGTGACCAAGCTCACCTCCCACGGCGCCGCCGTCAGCCAGACCGCCACAAGTCAGACGGATCGCCGCCGCTACACCCGCTTGCATGTGGACCTGAAGGGTTATCTTTACAATCCGCCCGATGGCCAGCCACGCGTGTGCCATGTGGTCGATATGAGCGCCGGCGGCGCTTTGATCCGCTCCGACGCGAAGTGGGCGCATGACCGCCCGCTGATCCTGCAGGTGGAGGGCTTCGGCACCTTCGAAGGCGTCGTGGTGCGCAGCAGCACTGGCGCGGCCGGCTTCAAATTCCTGATGGGCGAGTTGAAACGCGATCGCCTGAAGCACGCCTTGGCCAGCTTTGCCAAGACCGGCGCGGCCCCCATCGGCACCTATGGCGTTCACCCCAACTTCAAGCCCGGATCGGCCAAGCCGCACAAGGAGCGGCGGGCCGAGCCGATGCGGCGGGACATATTCCCCTATTCCTGATCGCCAGGCTCGGCTGGGCCGTGGATTCTGGCCGCCAGACATCTATAGTAAGGTGTCTGGGGGATGTTGGGGATGCCCCCTGCCTCACGGGGGAGAACAATCATGCATAAATTTGCCAGCGTGGCGCGTCTGTTTGCTTTGTGGGCGCCGCTTTTGCTGTTGTCGAGCATCGGTCTGAGCCGGGCCGACGACGCCAGCGACAAGCAGGCGTTCCACGACTTCCTGGTGCAGGCAAAAGCCAACGCCAGCGCCGACAAGGACAAGGTGACGGCCTTCTACAGAACCACCGGCGCCTATTGGCGCCAGCACTGGCTGGATTATTCGCACAACCCTGCGAATTACGCCGATGTGATGGCGCTGTATCATGAGGACCAGGCGCTCTATCCGCGTCCCTTCGTGACCCCGGACCCGCACCGCTATGACAAGGATATCCAAGCGTTCCGGGATTTCGACGCCAGGAATGCGTTGCCCAAGAATCCCGCCCTGTTTGTCGGCAGCTCCACCATCGTGAAATGGAAAACCGCAGACGCCTTTCCCGGCTTCAGCGTGATCAACCGCGGCTTCGGCGGCAATGTGATCGAGGATGTGCTGTATTTTTACCAGGACGTGATCGGGAAATATCATCCCTCCGCCATCCTGTTCTATTGCGACAATGACGTGACAGGCGGCGACAGCGGCGACCACGCCTTCGATCTGACCATGCAGGTTTACCGCAAGGTCCGCTCGGACTTCCCCAAGGTGCCGTTCGTCTTCCTCAGCATGAAGCATGCGCCCAACTCCGCTTTCGCGAATTTGGGCGAAGCGGCCCAGATCGACCGGTTCAACGCGTTGGCCCGGGCGCAGTCAAACAAGGATCCACTCTTCAAGTATTTCGACATGGATGCGCCGGTGAAGGACGCCAGCGGCAAACCGCCGGGCGACCTGTTCCTGGACGGCGAGCATTTCAACGACAAGGGCTATGCCCTGATCAATCCGGCGGTGGAGAAGCTCTTGGTCTCGCTGCATGTGCCGCATTCGAAGTAAGCACTGAACGTGAATCCTCACCCTGAGCCCCTCATCCCGAGCTTGTCGAGGGACGAAGGGTGAGACCGAAAGGTCAGTCTTCGCGCTCCTCATGCTTCGACAAGCTCAGCATGAGGATGAGGCTTTACCGGAGGACGTCCATGAAATTCAGGCTCGCCTCGACAATTGGCATTTCCGCCTCTCTGCTACTGGCCGTGACTCCCGCTTCGGCCCAGCAGGGTCCTGATTTCTCCAAGACGGTGATCACGACCACCGATCTCGGCCATGGGCTGACGGCGCTGGCCGGCACGGGTGGCAACATCACCGTCGCGGTGGGCAGTGACGGCATCATCATGGTGGATACCGAATACGCGCCGCTTCACGACAAGATCAAGGCCAAGGTTGCCGAGCTTTCGGCCCTTCCCATCAAATACGTGATCGACACCCATTATCATGGCGATCACACCGGCGGGAACGAGGCCTTCGCGCACGACGGCGCCATCCTGGTCGCGCATGAGAATGTGGGAAAGCGTCTCAGCGATCCGCCGCCCGGCGCCAA
>Ga0134125_10010032_pt1 | contig 10645 bp, 9 predicted proteins | sample KB31751_FD_96464 | JGI IMG/M metagenome (GOLD analysis project Ga0134125, IMG submission 96464) | Terrestrial soil microbial communities with excess Nitrogen fertilizer from Kellogg Biological Station, Michigan, USA - KB3-175-1 | ecosystem: Environmental > Terrestrial > Soil > Unclassified ...
CCACTTCCTCATCGACAGTAACTTCAGGCCGCAGGACCTGATCGTCTATACCGCGCCGGACTTCCCGTCGGTCCTCGATCTGAGCCCTCCGCCCTCGGCCAAGCCCACGACGGCGTGGAGCGCTGAAGACGCGATCCCCCAGCTGGTGCGCACGGTGCTCGCGCCTGTGCCCGGTGCGGCTCCGCCCTCGCCTGCGACCGTGGCGAACGCAGCGGCCGCGGCTCCCGGTGCCCTGAAGTCTGCGCCGGCGCCCAGCATCGGCAACCCGCAGCCCTTCAATCTCAACGACGCCTTCAAGGTGTATCCGCTGGCCGGCTCCGACGGCTCACTCGGCCTCGAGTTCGACTACAACGCCAACGGCCTGTTCGTGAAGTCCGAGGGCCGGCTGCGGCTCGGGCAGGCGAAGGTGCGCTTCGTGCTGGACATCGAGGATGCCGCGATCAAGAAGTTCGGCATGGACCTCTCGGGCGCGGCGTCCATGACGTTCGAGTTCACCTCCTCGGCCGCCAAGGAGGGCTTCGTCAACGCGCATCAGCTCGGCGAGCTGCCGATGGACCTCACGCTCCCCATTCCGATCGCGGGCGTGCCGCTCGCGCTCACCGTGCACACCAAGTTCGTGCTCAACACCGGCTTCAGCGCCAAGACCTCCACCCTGTCCGCCAACGCCAGATACACCCTGACCGGCGAGCTGTTCATCGGCTGGGACGGTGGCCCGGCGGTCGAGCCGAGCCTCAGGCCGAAAGCAGAGACGGATTTCGGCAAGACGGCGGACGGGGTGTCGGTCGGGATCAACTCTATGGCGCTGAGTTTCATGGTGCAGCCGATGGTGGGCATCGGCGCCTTCGGCTTCAACACCGGCATTTACGTCGGTCTCGACTTCGGCGGCAGCGTCGTGAAGCAGTCGAGCATCGCGTTGACGGCCTGCAAGGCCGGCTACATGAACGCCAAGGTGTTCTCGGGCGTCGGTTACCAGCTCGCCGGTCCCTTCGTCGCCGTCGTCAATACCGTCCTGTCCGCCTTCACCAAGTACCGCATCGACCAGTCCGGGACTCTCATCAAAGGTCCCGAGGCCACGATCCTCGACGAGTCCACGCAAGCGCCACCCGGCTGCGCGTCAGCCGCCAAAACCTGAACCAGGAGGAACCCCATGAATCCGAGCAGCAAGATCCCGCACGCGACCGGCAATGCTCGCGCCCCGGCACCGCGCGGCAGGCCCGTTCGCTGCGCAGTGCTGTGCGCCGCGCTGCTGATCGCCGCCGCCTCGGCCCAGGCCGCACAGCAGGGCAACACCGGCGGCGGCTCCGCCCCGGCCGCCGCTCCCAACCTCGGCGACGCGCTGGGCGGCTTTTTGAATTCCGTGGGCGCCTCGATGGGCGGCAGCCAGCCGGTGGCTCCGGTCGACTTCCATTCGCTGCAGGCGCTGCTGCCGGCGCAGCTCCCCGGCATGAAGCGCACCAACGGCGGCGGCTCCAATTCCCAGAGCATGGGAGTCAAGAGCGCCTCCGCGCACGCCGAGTATCACGGCGCGGGCAGCCAGTCGATCAAGGTCAGCATCACCGACCTGACCGGCGTCGCCGGCATCATCGGCATGTCGGACATGATGCCCAAGGACACCGACTCGGAAAGCGATGACGGCTACGAGAAGGACGTGACCCTGGGCGGGCGGTCGATGCACGAGAAGTTCACCAAGGCGGGCAGCGCGGGCTCGCTGCAGGTGATCGTCGCCAAGCGCTTCGAAGTCGATGTCGACGGCACCGGCGTCAGCATGGACACGGTGCACGCGGCGATGGGGCAGGTGGACCTCGCCAAACTCGAGACCATGAAGGCGCAGAGCGCGCCGGCACAGGCGCAGAAGTAGCGCCATGTCAGCCACCGCTGCAGTTCCGGGCGCGCCGCCTGCCGGCGCGGCAAACGGCATGAACCGCCGCGAGCGGCGCCGCTGGATCGTGGCGCTCATCATCGCGTTCGTGCTTGGGTTCCTGCTCGCCTGGTACCTGCTGCACAAGCAATTGCCGCCCTGCACGAAGGCGGCGGCGACGCACGAGGGTGGACAGCAAGCCTCGCAGGGCTCATCGGGCAATCACGGCGCCCCCGATAAGGGCAGTCCCGTGCATCTCGGCGCACCGGACTCGGGTCCTGCCGACCACAAGGGCTCCGGCAGCCCGAGCCCCGCGGGCGACGGCGGCGGTGGCGGTGGCAAGGGCGCAGGCGGCGACGGCGATCTGGGCGGCGGCCCTAAGTGGCAGGCACACGGCGATGACCAGACCTTCAGCGGTAAATCGGGGTCCGGGGCCGACAAGCCGACGGACGGGGCCGATGCCTCAGGCGATGCTCCCGACGGTGGCGGCAAGGACGGCAAGCTCGCGCCTCCCGCCCAGGGGAAGCCACCGGTGCAGCAGGGCGCGGAGGGGGCCGTCCCTCTCGGCGGTGGCGCGGGGAGCACGGGTACTGCAGGCCCCCCACTCGAACTGCCGAACGTGACCAAGCCGGGATCGGAGGGGGTGCAGGCGCTCGATTTCCGCTACGACAGCTCCGGGCTCCCCCGTTATGCCAACGCCGTGACCAAGGTCGGCAGTGGCACCGGCCTCCTGCCCGGGACCAAGACGCCGGATCCGAACGCCAGCGTCTCGGAAATCCTGAGTACCGATCCGCCGCAGACCGTGGCCGCCTGGTACCACGAGCACCTGCCGGCGAACTGGAGCGAGGTGAACGTCGGTCAGCTGATCATGTTCTGGCCGCCGGACCGCAAGGCCGATCCGCGCACCGTGTGGATCATCGTCGATCCCAAGACCAGCCAGACCGCGGCCGTGCTGTGGAAGTCGAAGCCGCAGGCAGCCCACTGACCCGGCCACCAGCCCACTGACCCGGCCACTCAACGAGAGGACCACCCATGCATCGTTCCTGCACCGCACGCGGCACCGCCGCGGCAATCGCTCTTCTGATCGCCGGGGCCGCCCAGGCAGCGGGCGACGATCACAACACGACCGGCCTGCCAAGCTACCCGCACGACGAGCACCGCAAGATGGACGCGGTGGCGCGTCAGCTCCCCAACGGCCAGCACTGCACCCACTACTCGAGCAGCACCAAGGATGCTCTCGCGAGCGTCATCGACTGGTACAAGAAGGCGCTGCCGAACGCGCGGACCGAGGACGTGAACAAGGACTCCCTGTACGGCAACTACTTCAAGCTGGAAGGCGTGAAGCTCCTCGTCGGCAACGACATCGTGAACGTCTACCGCACGCCGGACATGCACATGCCGTACGTCAAGAAGGAAGACCTCAACAAGACTTCGATCGAGCTCTTCAAGTGTCAGGACGCGCCGGAGCCCAAGTAGCACGCAGCGGCGGCGCGCCTACTTCTCTTCGCAGTTCTCCTCCCGCACGACCACGGTGGGTTGGTAGACGTACCGATCGCCCAGTTTGCTCGCAGCTCCGTGAGGCGCGCCGCGAGCTGCCCGCTCAGGTCCTGGTGAGCCGCCTCCCCGTAGAGGTTGTGCATCTCGTCGGGATCGGACTCAAGGTCGTAGAGCTCGAACTCCTCGGGCGCCGTGAAGTAGCGCGGGCGCGCGCGCGTTCGCGCCGAACAGCTGCGGCGCCGCGAGGGCGGCCCCCGCGGCGGCCGCGCCACGCAGCAAGGCCCTGCGGGTTGGCCGGGCTCCGGCCGGGTCCCGATCATTGCTCATGAAAATCCCCCCGTAGCCCGGGTACTGCCGCGCGAAGCGATGATTTCGCAGCGCCGCCCGCTTTGCAGGGAGCCTCGGGGGCTCCAATCAGCCATCGGCTGAATTTTCCGGCCCCGCTCAGGCTGTGTTACTGCCGTGTAACCGCACCGTGCCTATGCTGTCCGCGGACCCTCTCACGCAGGGATACGGATGCATGGACGTTCACACGGGCTCACGGACCTTCTCCACGGGCGCGGCGCACCCGCCGGGCGAGTCACCGGCGTCGCCGGCGCGCACCATCGTCATCGTCGGGGCAGGCTTCAGCGGCACGGCGGTCGCGATGAACTTGCTACGCCTGCCGCAGGCGCAGCCGCTGCGCGTCGTGCTCATCGAGCGTGAGGTCATGGCGCGCGGCACGGCCTACGGCCGGCAGCACCGCGCGTACCTGCTCAACGTGCCCGCCGGACGCATGTCGGCGAGCTCCGCCGATCCCCTGGAGTTCCTCGCCTTCGCGCAGCGCCGGCATTCGGACGCCACGGCCGCGGATTTCCTGCCGCGCGAGCTGTACGGCGAGTACCTCGAGTCTGCGCTCGCCTGCGCCGCCCAGGCCGCGCCCCCCCACGTGCAGCTCGAGCGCATCCGCGGACACGTGATCGCGATCGAGCGCGAGCACCGCGGCGCGGGGCTGCGCCTGCACCTCGAAAACGGCCTGCGGCTCACCGCGGACACGATCGTGCTCGCCCTCGGCAACCCGGCCCCGAAGCCCCTGCCGGGGAGCGAGCGCCTGCCGCAGGCGCGCTACGTGGCCGACCCCTGGCGGGCACCGCCGCAGTTCCGCGCCGGCGAGACCGTGCTGCTGGTCGGCACCGGCCTCACCATGGCCGACATCGCACTCGCCGGCGATGCCGCGGCGCAGGGGCGGGCCACGATCCACGCCATCTCGCGTCACGGGCTCATCCCCGCGCCACAGCGCGAGGCGCGCCAGGTCGAGCCGCGCTCCGGCGCCGCGACGCTGGCGCGCGCCGCCGCGGTCTCGGTGCGGCGCCTCGTGCGCGCGGTACGCTCGCTGGCCGAGGACATCGAGGTGCGCGGCGGCGACTGGCGCGAGGCGGTCACCCTGGTCCGCAACCTGGTGCCGGCGCTGTGGCAGAGCCTGCCTGCGGCGGAGCGGCGGCGGTTCCTCAGGCACGTGCGCGGCTACTGGGAAGTGCACCGCCATCGGCTGCCCGAGCGCACCTGGGCGGCGCTGAGCGAGCTGTGGCGCGCCGGCCGGCTGCACGTGCACGCCGGGCGCATCGAGCGCCTCGAGCCCGCCGACCGGCAGGTGCGGGTGCGCTGGCGCGCGCGCGGCGCGCGCAGCGCCAAGACCCTGCTCGTCGATCGCGTGATCAACTGCACCGGGCCCGACTACGATGCGCGCCACAGCCGCGAGCGGCTGCTGCGCTCACTGCTCGCACAGGGCGTCGCGGTCGCCGATCCGCTCGGCCTCGGGATCCGCACCGACGAGCGCGGCGCGCTCATTGATGCGAGCGGCCGCGTGTCCGGCCATCTCTACTACGTAGGTCCAATGCTGCGGCCGCGGTACTGGGAGACGACCGCGGTGCCGGAGCTGCGGGTGCACGCCGAGCGCCTCGCGTGGCATCTCGCCAGCGATGCCGGGAGTGGCGCGCACGTGCGCGTCGCCTGACGAACCTGACAGGGGGGTCAGCGCTCGAACGGCACGGTCAGGTAGCTGTCGCTGTGCCAGCGCACCTTGAGGTCGCGGCCGGCATCGGCGCGCGACTCATCGCTCACGTCCTTGCCCGTGCCGTAGTTCACCTGGGCAATGGAGTTCATGTTCACGTCCAGCAGCACCACGAGCCGGCTCCCCTGACCGAGCCGGCGGCTCACGACGCTGGTCTCGAACGGGATCTGCGCCGGCCGGTCGGGGGTCAGGAGCGTGCGCACGCTGCGATCGGCGGCGAAGCTCGCCCGCCCGATCCAGTAGGCGAGGTGCACGAGCCGCCCGTCCGGCAGCTCCTCGAACACCGTCACCCCGGCATCGAAGTCCTTCTTGTTGATGGTGACGTCGAGCGTCCCCGTGAACGCCCCGCTCACGACGCGCGGCGCCGGCAGCGGCGCGCTCACGAACATGAGCTCGGTCAGCTGGTCGAGCTTCTTCTCGATGATCGGGTCGGGGTAGTAATGATTGTTGTGCGGCACGCGGTGGTCGGCGAGGTCGATCTTCTGCTTGAGGTCGGAGGCCTTGGGCTCCTCGGCCGTCAGCAGGTAGTGATCCTTCTCGTGCCTGACGCGCGAGGCGCTGAAGTACAGCCGCTCGGGGGCCTTCGCCATGGCCTCGAGCGAGGGCGCGTGGTGCCACTCGTTCGCTCCCATGACTTCGTAGTTGATGCGGTCCACCAGCACGGGGGGCTTCGGTGCGCCGCGCAGCACGTAGTCCATCCACTCGTAGAAGAGCGCCGGGGTGCTGAACTGCGCCACCGGGTCGATGCCGTAGCCGCGCAGCACCGGGGCCTTCTGGCTGCGGTGCGTGCCGAAGTGATCGTAGGGACCGATGACCACGTAGTCCTCGGCGTCGGGGCGGTAGCGGTGGTGCTCGCGCACGTACTCCAGCGCCGAGACCTGGCCGTCGTCGTAGTAGCCGGTGACGGTGAGCACCGGGATGCCGATGCGCGCGAAGTCCTGCCGGTACGGCACCATCGCCTGCCAGTAGCCGTCGTAGGCGGGGTGCCTGAGCCAGCGCTGCAGCCACGGGTTCGGCGTGCCGTCGATGACGTCGATGTCGCGGTAGCGGCGGCCGCTCGCGAACCACTTGTCCGGCAGCGCCGACCAGCGCGCGTTGTCGTTGTAGGTCTTCTCGTCCAGGAAGCGGTTGTCGCCGACGTAGAACGCCCAGCCGTAGTTCGCACTGAGGAAGATGTTGTTCACCATGGGCAGGCCCTGGCCCGGGATCGCCGCCGCCGATACCGCGATGGTCTTCAGCGCCGGGTGCAGGTGCTTGGTGGCCGCCCAGGCGGTGAAGCCGGAGTAACTGCCGCCGCGCATGCCGACCTGCCCGTCGCTCCACTCCTGGTGCACGATCCAGTCGATGACGTCGTAGGCGTCGGCCCCATCGTGCTCGTAGGGGTCGATCGGAGCGGTGGACAGGCGCTTGCCGCGCGTATCGGCGGTCACGGCGATATAGCCGTGATCGGCGGCGTCCTTGCCGCGGGCGGCGAAGCCGGCCGGGTCCGTATAGATGTCGAGCGTGAGGAGCGTGGGCAGGGGCTGGGTCGCGCCCTTCGGCCGGATCACGGTCGCCGACAGCGTCGCGCCGTCATGGGTGCGGATCAGGACGTCATCGCGGATGTCGTAGCGTCGGTCGTCCGCCCCCTGCGCCGCCGCAGGGCCGCCGGGCGGGGCGGCCATCAGCAGCATCGCAAGCACCGCCGGCGCGCGCACGCTCAGCGCCCCCACGCGAGCCGCGCGCCGAGCAGCATGAACAGCGCCCCCGCGCCGCGGTCGATGCGCCGGCGCAGGGCTGCGTTACGCACCAAAAAGCCGCGCAGCCGCGCGGCCGCACCGGCCAGCACCAGGCACCAGATCCCGCCCATCGACACGAAGGTCGCGCCGAGGGTGAGGAAGGCCACGCTCTTGGAGGCGCCTTGCGGATCGATGAACTGCAGCAGGAAGGCGAGGAAGAATAGCGCCACCTTCGGGTTCAGCAGATTGGTGAGCGCACCCTGGACGAAGGCCCGCCTTGCACTCGATGGGGGCGACGGGATTGTTAAATCGTATACGGCGTTGCGCGCGAGCAATAGCCGCGCGCCGAGATATATCAGATACGCGGCGCCGCACAGCTTCACGGCCACGAAAGCGGGAGGAAATGCCTTCAAAAGCAGGGACAGTCCGGCCGCGGCCGCGAATGTGTGCACCATGCTGCCTGCGGTGATGCCGAGAGCCGAGGCCACACCGGACCTCAGACCGCCGCTGAGACTGCGTCCGAGAATGTAGAGGGTGTCCTGGCCCGGCGTGAGAATGAGGACGATTGCAGCCAGCACGAACAGTCCGTAGTGGTGGATGTCCGACAATCTTTCCCCCTCGCCTGCAACGAAGCCTTAGCAGTAGAAAATTACTATATTTCTGGGATTGCGCGCGCACCCCGGAGCGTGGAGACTGGATCCGCGGGCTCGCGCTTTGCGCGTGTAGTAAGACTATAACCATCCCGCGGGTGGAAGAAACAGCTTGCTCGAAGCGTATAAACATACGCGGCTCATGGAAGAATCCGAGACCCGGGTTCAAATGTCGGCCCTTCAGCACACGAAGGCCGATACCGTGGCGAGCCGCGTGCTCGAGTCCCCGGCCGTGTACGCAGCCTGGATGGCCGAGCACGACCGGCTGATGCGCGGCATCTCGCGCGAGGGCCGCTTCGCGCGCCAGGTGCTGGCACTGCGCCAGGCCGCGTTCACGCTCGTGCACCGCAAGGCGATGATGGAGTACATCCGCGAGCGCCGCATCACCGGCCGCAAGCGCATGCGCCTGTTCGCGCTCTTCTACGGCAACCGCGACTACTGCAACGCCGTGCTCGCCGAGCACCACAACTTCGTGCGCTGCAACTCGAGCTACGTGTGCACCCACTACATCGGCGAACACCTCATGCAGGACGCGGTGTTCGACGAGCCCATGCAGCTCTACGAGGAATGGTTCAGCGAGTATTTCCGCGGCTTCTGCGACGTCGAGCTCGCAACGACCGAGGAGGAGCAGCATCTCGTCGCCCCGGTGGCGGCCCTGCGGCCGCTGCTCAAGCATCGTCTCACCGAAGCCCGCACCGCAATCCTCGCCATGCCCGAGCACCCGGACCGCGAGTGGCGCGAGGTCACCATCCGCAAGCCGAACGGCGACACGCAGCGCATGCGGAGCATTTTCGGCCAGGACTGAGCCGGCACGGGCGGCCTTGACCGCTCCTCGCACGCGTGGTGGGCTGCCCTCCTGGCAAGGAGGTGAGAGACATGGTCACCCGCATCTGGCACGGCCGCACCCGGCGCGAGCGCGCCGACGACTATTCGGCATTCCTTACCCTGCGTGCGATTCCGGATTACCGCGAGACCGAGGGCAACCTCGACGTCACCATCCTGCGGCGCGACGACGGTGAGGTGAGCCACTTCCTCACCGTGACCCGCTGGGAGTCGGAGGAGGCGATCCGCGCCTTCGCGGGAGACGAGGTGCTGAAGGCGAAGTACTACCCGCAGGACGAGGAGTTCCTCCTCGAGTTCGAGCCCGAGGTGCAGCACTACACCGTGGTGGCCGCCGCGGCGGCCCTGTGAGGCGGGTTACTTCTTGACGGGCTTGACCGGCGTTTTCGCCGCGGACCTGGAGGACGGCGCGGCGTTGCGCTTGCCGTAGGGGTCGTAGCCGCCCCCGGCCTTCTCGTCCTCCAGCATGAGCTCCTTGTTCTCGCTCGAGTCCTCGAGCTTCAGCTCCGGCACCTCGAGCTTCTTCAGCAGCATCGACGTGCTCTCGATCGCGTTGCGGCCGGTCTTGGCGAGCCAGTCCCACACCGCGTTGCCGCGCTCGTCGTGCACGACGCGCCCGGACGACGGGCCGCCCGCCGGCGTCCCGGCCGGTTTCTGTGGCGCTGCGGGCCTTGCGGCCGCTGCCGGTTTATCCGGTGCGCTCGCCTTGGAGCCGGGCAGCAGGGCTTTCAGTCGAATGGTAGGCATGGCTTCCTGCGCGCCCCCCGGGCGACAAATGATCTCCCGGGTAGGGCGTTTAGCATAATCAATCGGCCGCAACCGCCCGGCGCTGAAGGGTGGATCTGTGCAGGGGGTCACAGATCCCGTCGCTGCGCCCGCGCTAGGACCTGGCCCGCTCGCACGAACCTCCGCTTCGAGCGCCAACCAATCAGCGTCATGCCGAGGGTCCTGAGGGTCACGATGACGTTCAGAGGCTGGAGCTCCTTCGGACCGTAGAGCCGCCAGCACTCGCCCGATCGTGTCGGCGCGCTGAGCCCGTTGCGCTCGTAAACGCGCAATGCGCGCACCGTCAGCCCGGTGCGACGAGCGCATGCGGCGGCCGCCGAGAGACGCGGGTCTGTTCGGTTTCGGCATCGGGCGGAATCGAGCGTAGGGTCCAGGTCGAGCGTCGCTGATGTCGGCCCTGAGCGGCGCGGGTTCCCTCAGGGGGTCAGAGGACGCGCCCGGCGACTGCGGAAATTAACGGATCACGCCCGCGCTACCAGCCGATGCCGTAGTCCTCGCCGTGGTTGCTCGAGCCGCCCCAGAGCGTGCCGTGCTTGCGGTCCACCATGATGGCGTTGATGGGGCCGGAGCTGCGCTCCTCGAACTCGAGCTGGTAGCCCATCCTGGTGAGCTCCTGGCGCACGTACGGCGGCGTCGCGCTGTTCACCGTCAGCCGGCCGGGGAAGGACTGGTGATCGTTGAACGAGTCGCGCATCTGGTAGCTGGTGACGTTCGCCGCCTCGGTCGCCTCCTGCACCGTCATGCCGAACTCGACCACGTTGAGGAAGAACTGCAGCAGGTTCTGGTCCTGCGTATCGCCGCCCTGCACCGAGAAGATGAGGTAGGGCTTGCCGTCCTTCAGCGCCAGCGTCGGGGTCAGCGTGGCGCGCGGGCGCTTGCCCGGCTCGAGCACGTTGTACGGGTTCTCGTTCTTGTCGAGCACGAAGCTCTGCATGCGCTGCGACAGGCCGATGCCGGTGCGGCCGGCGATCACCGCCGGCACCCAGCCGCCCGAGGGCGTCACCGACACGGCCCAGCCCTGCTCATCGGCCGCCTCGACGCTGGTGGTCCCTAAGCGGAACGTGCGGTCGAACTCGGCCATGGTGATGGGCGTCTGCGCCGCCGCCTTGGTGTGCCACTGCGCGAGGATCGCGGTGTAGGGGTTGCTGCCGCTCTGGAACGGGTACGGGTCGCCCGGACGCACGTCCGGGTCGTTGTGGTCGGGGTTGATGAGCCGGGCGCGCTCGCGCGCGTAGTCCTTCGACAG
>Ga0134125_10010034_pt1 | contig 10643 bp, 9 predicted proteins | sample KB31751_FD_96464 | JGI IMG/M metagenome (GOLD analysis project Ga0134125, IMG submission 96464) | Terrestrial soil microbial communities with excess Nitrogen fertilizer from Kellogg Biological Station, Michigan, USA - KB3-175-1 | ecosystem: Environmental > Terrestrial > Soil > Unclassified ...
CGCAACTTTTGCGGTACCGCGCGATTGCACGGCAAAGAGCACAACGAGTACTACAACGGTGAGCGGCACCACATATGCGTCAAATGCCGGGGTGACGACTTTTATTCCTTCGATCGCGGAGAGAACGGACAGTGCCGGCGTAATGATGGCATCACCATAGAATAGTGCGCCGCTGATGATGCCGAGGAAGATGACGACCCCGCCTCTGCGCATCAGGGAACGAGATGCCAGCGCCATCAGCGCGAGCGTGCCGCCTTCACCTTTGTTGTCGGCGCGCAGAAGGATCAGAACATATTTCGCGGTAACGACAAGGAACAGCGCCCAGACGATAAGCGACAGAATACCGAGCACTACAAACTGGTCTGCCTGACTGCCAGCTCCGGTCGCAGCCAGCACGGCTTCGCGAAAGGCGTACAAGGGGCTTGTGCCAATATCCCCGTAGACGACGCCGATACTGCCGAGCGCGAGGGACCAGAAACCGATTTTTAACGGCGTCTCCACACCATTGGCAGTCGCAATCGAGCCGCCGTTGAGCGCGGCGATTCTACGGGACATGGGTTGCCTTGGATTTTTGCAATGCAATAATTCTGTCGGGAGGCGGCTTATAACTCTGCGAACCTTCGGCCAGCACCACCATTTGCGCAGTCCAAATCAACGAGCCATGCAAAAAAGCGGCAATATCGTTGAGCGTTTCTCTTGAAAGATCAAATAGTTATTGAATTGAGGCGGGCAAAACAACTATACCGTCACCTGGGTTCCCACCTCCACCACGCGTCCAGTCGGTATTTGGAAAAAGTCGGTTGCATCGCTGGCCGAGCGTGCAAGTGCAATAAAAAGATGGTCCTGCCAGGACGGCATCCCTGACTTCGCCGCAGGCTTGAGCGCGCGCCGCGACAGAAAAAAGGAGGTCGACATGATGTCGAACTGCCAACCGTGTTTGCGGGCAATCGCCAGTGCTTTTGGAACGTTGGGCTGTTCCATGTAGCCGAATTTCAGCGACACACGCGAGAAATGCTTTGACATCGGCGCGATCCGCACTCGCTCGTCTTCGGACACGCGTGGCATGTCGGCTGTGACAATCGTGAGAATGACATTGTGCTCGTGCAGCACCTTGTTGTGTTTGAGATTATGCAAGAGTGCCGTCGGCGCAAATTCCGGGTCGCTCGTGAGAAATACAGCTGTCCCCGCTACGATGTGCGGCGGCTTCTTTTCCAAATTGCGAAATAGAGTGTCGAGCGGGACTTCTGTGCGCCTTGTTTTACTGACCAGGATTCCGGTGCCGCGCCGCCATGTCAGAATCAACAGCACCATCGTTGCGCCAAACAACAGCGGCGCCCACGCGCCTTCGAACAATTTGAGAAAATTAGCGGAGAAAAAGACCACATCGACAATCACAAAAGGAGCAATCAATAGCAGCGTCTGCCAAAGCGGCCATTGCCATCTTTTCCAGATGACGACAAAGGCAAGCAGGCCATCGACGACCATCGTCGTCGCAACCGCAATCCCATATGCCGAAGCGAGCGCACTTGATGTCCGGAATAGGCCAACCAACAAAAGGACCCCGATCATCAATGACACCGTCACGCGCGGTATATAAATCTGACCGACATGCGAAGCCGACGTGTGCAATATCGCCAACCGTGGCAGTAGGCCAAGTTGGATAGCCTGATGTACCAATGAATATGCGCCGGTAATCACCGCCTGGCTCGCGATGACCGTCGCAGCCGTCGCCAACACGATCATTGGCAAGAGAAAAGTGTCCGGCACGAGCCGATAGAACGGATTCTCGATTGCCGCAGGATCGGCAAGCACCTTTGCGCCCTGCCCAAAGTAGTTGATCAGCAATGCAGGCAGCACGAGACTGAGCCACGCAAGCTGGATCGGCTTTCGCCCAAAATGGCCAAGATCGGCATAGAGGGCTTCGCCACCCGTAACCACAAGGAACACCGCGCCGAGAGTAACGAGGCCTATCTCCCCGTGATGAAGAAGAAATTCAATACCGTAAAGCGGATTGATCGCGGTCAAGACCGTCGGGTCGTCGCGGATATGCAGTGCGCCGGCCACGGCGATCGATGCAAACCACACGACCATGATGGGGCCAAACATCGCCGCGACCTTTGCTGTGCCGCGACTCTGCGCCGCAAATAACGCAATCAGGATAACGACCGTAAGAGGCACCACAAATTCACTGAACGCAGGACTTGCGAGCTTGAGCCCTTCTACCGCCGACAGCACGGAGATTGCCGGCGTAATAACCGAATCGCCGAGAAACATCGAGGCACCGATGACACCAACGATGAAAACAAAGGCGGTCCGCCGGCCAAGAGCCCGGGTCGCAAGGGCCGTCAGGGACAGCGTACCGCCCTCGCCGTTGTTATCGGCGCGCAGCAGGATCAAGACGTACTTCAGCGTAACCGTAATGATTAACGCCCAGACGATGAGCGAAAGCACACCGAGCACAATTCCGCGTGTAACGACCTGATTATTGCTCGCCGCGATTGCAGCCTCGCGGAACGCGTAAAGCGGGCTTGTGCCTATATCCCCATAGACGACGCCGACGCTGCCAAGCGCTAGCGCTAAAAGCCCCGGAGGCGCGTCATGACCCGTGCGCACCGACGCCGCCGTTTCCTTTGCGCCATTATTCATTGTTACTGGATGTATCCGCCGCCGGCCTTCAAAGCCGCGCGTTATATCATTGCATCGGCTTGGAGAATACGGCCTTTTCCTTTGGAGACCTGCCCCCTTTCAACGCCAATCAGGGGGTTAAGTTCTCCGGCAACGGCGGCTCCTCGCGCATCAGCGTAATCGTGACCCGCCGGTTTGGCGACATATATGGATCATCAGGAAACAGAGGCTCGGTGTCGGCCTTTCCTCCGACCATGAATATGTTGCCGAACGGCACACCCTCAGCCTCAAGAATTTGACGGATGGCATTTGCACGGTCGGCGGATAATTCCCAAGGCCCATAGCCTGGCTTTGGCGGCACCTTGCTGGAAGCCGTGTGGCCAACGATCGAAAGCCGATAGGGCATCGCCTTTAGCTGCGGCGCAATCTTTTGGATAATTTTGCGAGTACGCTCATATGGCTCCTTTGCCCCATCCGGGAACATCGAGCGCCCGTCCTGGTCAACAATTTCAATGTTTAGACCCTGCTTGGTCTCCTCAAGCATGATGTGCTTAGAGACCTCTGTTATCTCCGGCATTTCCTGCAGTGCCTGGCGCAATGAAGCGGAGGCGAGCGCAAACTTGCGATCCTCCTTGAAGCGCGCCCCATAGGTACGCTGACGATCGTGTTCCTCGGGTGAAGGGGTCGCCGACGCCTCCGAGGGATCGATATGAGCCGCATTCTTGAGCCTGGGCCGCGTCGGCAATCCCAGGACTTCGATGATACCGGAGTAACGCACGCGATCCTGTACGCCGAAGGCGTCGCGCATTGATCCTGCAACAACTTGCAGTTTGGCTGAATCCTGGGTGGAGAAGGCAACCAGCATCACAAAAAAACTTACCAGTAGCCCCATTAGGTCAGCGAAGGTGACAAACCACCCGTGACCGCCACCGTGTGCTTCTCTACGCTTGCCCATCAATACGCTTTCGAACGCACATCTATGCCGGAACCGCTTCCGTTTTTTCTTCTTCCTCTTCTTCTTCCTCGGTATGCCGATGCTTTTCAGGCAAGTACGCAAGAAGCATCTCGCGAACTAGGGTCGGGCTCTTGGCTTCGCGTATCATCAAAATACCGTCGATGATCAACGTCCGGTTGATCTCTTCGTCTACCAGCTTGAGATGCAATTTGTCGGCGATGGGCAAGCACAAAAGGTTTGCAACAGCCGCACCATAAAAAGTCGCCAGCAACGCCACCGCCATGAACGGACCGAGCTTTGACGGATCGGTCATGTTGGCGAACATTTGAACCATGCCGATCAACGTACCGATCATGCCGAAGGCCGGCGCGCAGTCGCCGACCGCCCGGTAAATTTTTTGCCCTTCATCCAGATGCGTTAGAAAGTTATCGCGATCGCGTTCGAGATTGTCGCGAATAAAATTTCCGTCGTATCCGTCGGCGACAAAGCGAATGCCCTTCGCGAGGAAGGGGTCTTCGACCTCGACTTTTTCCAGGCCAATAGGCCCCTGCTTCCTGGCAATTTCAGCGAGACCGGCCAATTCGTCGACCAAATCGCGCTGGCTCATGCGCCGAAGCGTGAAGGCGAATTTGGCACCGAGCGGCAATCCGTGAAAAATTGATGCCAGGGGAAAGCGGATAAGCGTCGCCGCGAACGACCCACCAAAGATGACGATGGCGGCATGCATGTCTGCGAACATGCGCATGTCGCCGCCGAGAAGAATGAGGGTTGCCAGGACGCCGGCGCCTGCCAGGAGCCCAAGACCCGTGGAAATATCCATTATTTACCCACCAGCGCGCACGCGACTAAGGACGAACAACCAAAGCCGTTCCCAGAACGACCCTAGACTGGCGCTGTTAAAGGGGGGTAAAGGCTAACCGTTGGTGAAAAAATAACGCCCTGGAGTGGGTGGCCAGGCCGTGACCCATCGGCAAAATGCTGCAAAAATCGTCGTCAACCAGCACTAAACGTCAATCGACCCGTCCCTGGAACGATTAAGAAAATTAAGGAGTGCGACCCATGCGTGAGATCGGCCACTTTATCGGAGGAAAAACGGTCCCAGGTACGTCTGGCCGCTTCGGCGACGTATTTAACCCCAATACCGGGGAAATACAGGCGAAAGTCGCGCTCGCGAAACACTCCGAGGTCGAACACGCGATTGCCAATGCGAACGCGGCCCAGCCCGGCTGGGCGGCGACCAACCCGCAGCGCCGCGCGCGCGTCATGTTCAAGTTTCTTGAACTGATTCAGAAGGAATTCGAACCGCTCGCCAAACTCCTGTCATCCGAACACGGCAAAACCATTCCGGACGCTCGCGGGGACATCCAACGCGGCGTCGAGGTCGTAGAATTCGCGTGCGGCATTCCGCATTTAATGAAGGGCGAATATACCGAGGGCGCCGGGCCGAGCATTGACCTTTATTCTGTTCGTCAGCCGCTTGGCGTTGTTGCCGGAATCACGCCATTTAATTTTCCAGCAATGATTCCGATGTGGAAGTTTGCACCTGCGATTGCATGCGGCAATTCATTCATCCTCAAGCCGTCGGAGCGCGACCCTTCCGTTCCGATGCGCCTGGCGGAACTGATGCACGAGGCTGGCCTGCCGGCGGGCATACTCAATGTCGTCAACGGCGACAAAGAGGCAGTTGATACATTGCTCACCGACCCGCGTGTCATGGCGATCGGATTCGTAGGGTCCTCGGCAATTGCCGAATACATCTATTCAACCGGTTGCGCGAACGGCAAACGTGTCCAATGTTTCGGTGGCGCCAAGAACCATATGATTGTGATGCCCGACGCCGACATGGATCAGGCAGTCGATGCGCTCATCGGCGCGGGCTACGGCTCGGCGGGCGAACGATGCATGGCGGTTTCAGTCGCGGTCCCCGTCGGAAAAAAGACTGCTGACATTCTCGTGGAAAAATTGATCCCGCGGGTCGAGAGCCTGAAAATCGGCCCCTCGAGCGATCCGCAGGCCGACTACGGACCACTCGTGACCAGGACGCATCTCAACAAGGTGAAGGACTATGTCGCGCTCGGCATCAAAGAAGGCGCCAAGCTCCTTGTCGACGGCCGAGGGTTCAAACTCCAGGGTTACGAGAACGGCAATTTCATGGGCGGGTGCCTGTTCGATTATGTGAAGCCTGAGATGCGCATCTACAAGGAGGAGATTTTCGGGCCCGTATTGTCAGTCGTGCGTGCGAAAGACTATGAAGAAGCCGTCCGTCTCCCGTCCGAACACGAATATGGGAACGGAGTCGCCATATTCACCCGTGACGGCGATACGGCGCGCGATTTCGTCAACCGCGTTCAGGTTGGAATGGTCGGGGTGAATTTCGCCATCCCTGTCCCGCTCGCTTATCATACCTTCGGCGGCTGGAAACGCTCCGGTTTCGGCGACCTCAACCAACATGGTCCCGATTCGATCCGCTTCTACACCAAGACCAAAACCATTACCTCGCGCTGGCCGACCGGTACCAAGGAAGGTGCCGAGTTCGTAATCCCGACCATGAAGTGAGGCGCATCGCGGAATGGCTTGCATCAGGGCGGCAAATGGAATGCTTGTTGCCCTGATATTGACAGGCTGTGCTGGAGATCAGATTCCTTTGGAAACAGCGGCGTCGAAAGACGCCTCTGTGCCCGGTCGCTGGATTCTTGCCACTCCGAACGCGCCTTCTTGCGGGCTTGAATTCAGTGGCGCACCGGGCGCGCGCGCTGGGGCAATCTCTCCCGATGGCGGGTGTCCGGGCAATCTTTATCTGAGCAGGCGCTGGTCGCTGGACGGGAACAATCTTTCGATCAACGACGACGAAAATAGGTCACTTGCCCAGCTCAATTTTGCGGGCACGCGGTTTGAGGGACACGCTTCGACAGGCATTGAGATCACGCTGTCACGCCAGTAATTCGTCTGAACCGAGGTACTCATGGCTGACTTTCAACTCTACTGCTTTGCGCAATCCGGAAATGCCTATCGCGCCGCGCTCATGCTCAACCTGATCGGTGCCGATTGGGAGCCGATCTGGGTTGATTTTTTTGGCGCAATGGTTCAGCGCACCCCCGAATTCCGTGGAAACATCAACGAAATGGGCGAGGCGCCGGTGCTTGTGCACGGAAACAAGAAATTCACGCAATCGGGCGTGATCCTGACCTACCTCGCGCGGCGCAGCGGAAAATTCAAACCGAAGGATGAAGATGAAGAACTCGAGGCACTTCGCTGGATCATATTCGACAACCAGAAGGTCAACGGCTTCCTGGGGCCCTACCGCTTTCTGAGGATATTTGCCAAACCTCCCGGCGATCCGGCAGTGTTGAGCTTTTTAAAGGGACGCATCGACAACAATCTCGCCATCGTGGAGAAGCGACTGACGGGACGCCAATTTCTGGTGAGCGACAGGCCAACGATCGCCGACATTTCGATGGTCGCTTATTTCTATTATCCGCCGGATGAGTTTGGTTTCGATATCTGTAAGGATCGACCGGCGATCGCGGCGTGGATTGAGCGCCTGAAGGCGCTTCCCGGCTGGAAGCATCCTTATAATCTTATGCCTGGTTACCCTTCAGGGAAGAACTAGGATTCAGTTGAGCCTCGCTGGCCGGTCATCACCGGACTCGCGTCCGATTGAATCGGGTTCCAATGTTGGATTCGAAGCAGCAGCCGCGGCAGCACCCGTCGCGGCGTCCTTTCGCTGATAGTCCCTGTAAGAGAACCACCCCAGCGGCAAACAGCCCAGGTAAGCCAATGTCCCGATAGTCAGGACCTGCCAAGGGTAGCTGAACAAAAGCGCAAAGAAGAAAACAACAAACACGAAGACGGGCAATACCATTTCGGGTGGAACACGCTTGCCCACGCGTTTGCCGGAAAACACCGGCAGACGAGAAACCATGAGCAACGCGATCGCCAGGGTGTAAATGAAAGTAAGCCAGGCAGTGACCAGGCCGGCCGGCGCTCCAAGAAAGTTCAAATAGATCGGCAAAAGAACGGTAATGGCTCCCGCCGGCGCAGGAATTCCTGTGAAAAAATTTCCAGCCCAGGCCGGCTTGTTTGGGTCGTCGATCATCACATTGAATCGCGCGAGGCGAAGTCCCGCGCATATCGCAAAAACCAGCGCGGCAATCCAGCCCGCAGACTTGAGTTCGTGCAGGGCCCAGAAATACAGGATAAGCGCGGGCGCCACGCCGAAATTGACAAAATCGGCAAGGCTGTCGAGTTCGGCGCCAAACCGCGACGTGCCCTTGAGCATACGCGCGATCCGTCCATCAATCCCGTCGAGCAAGGCCGCAAATACGATCGCAGCCAGCGCAAGATCGAGCTTGCCCTCAACCGCAACACGGATTGCCGTTAGGCCTGCACAAAGCGCGAGCAAGGTGATCAGGTTCGGCAGCAGGGTCCTTACCGGAATCGCTTTGAAGCGGCGGCGAAACGGCGGCGGGGCGGGATCGAACGGTTGAAAGACCATGCCGACAATATAAGCGGGTATCGTCAGCGGCGCCACGGTACGGACCTATTTTCGGTCTGGCTCGTTAACAATTTACCCGGCACGAAATACGCGCCCAGCATCACCGACCCGTAAATCGGCGAGAACCGTTTCGCCTGCGACCGAGGTTTGGCCCACCGCCACGAGGGCCGGCGTACCCTCAGGCAGATAAACGTCAAGTCGCGACCCAAAACGGATCATCCCAAAGCGTTCCCCTGCCCCGATTGCCTGGCCTGGCCGCACAAAACAGACGATGCGCCTGGCCACGAGCCCAGCAATCTGCACAACGGCGATCCGCGCCGCGGGAATCGTAATCACCAATGCATTTCGCTCGTTATGGATACTCGCCTTGTCGAGATCGGCGTTGAAGAACTTGCCGGGCTGGTAGACGATTTTTTCGATCTTGCCAGCGATCGGACTCCGGTTCACGTGGCAATCGAAAACACTCATGAAGATCGAAATTCGCGGAAGCAGTTTATCGCCCAGGCCTAGTTCCGGAGGTGGGGCGGCACTGGTGACCTGGCTTATGCGACCGTCCGCCGGAGCAACGACCAATCCGTCGCGCACCGGCGTGACCCGCGGGGGATCGCGGAAAAAATAGGCGCACCAGAGTGTCACCACGGTCCCAAGCCAGCCAAGCGGGCTCCAAAGCCAGAAAAGAATCAGACTTACCAGCGCAAATACGCCAATGAACGGGTAACCCTCGGGCGTGACCGGCACGAATTGCGAACGAATCGAATCGTAGATCGACATGGAGCATCTTACTCCGCGGCGTCTGCCGGCGCTTCAAGCGGCGCGGCGGCAGAGACGGGGTCCTCCACAGGAGGCGGATTGCGATTGGGAGCCGTTACAGCCTCATCGGCACGCGCAAGTTTCTCGCGCGCTTCCTCGGCTTCGCGCTGGCGATTCCACATGCTCGCATACAATCCATTTTTCGCAAGCAACGCATAGTGCGTGCCGCGCTCGACGATTTCACCACGATCCAACACGATGATCTCGTCCGCGCCCACAATTGTCGAAAGCCTGTGCGCAATTACCAACGTTGTGCGATTGCGCGAGACGCGCTCGAGCGCGTCCTGAATTTCCTTTTCCGTATGGCTGTCCAGTGCGGACGTAGCCTCATCGAGCACCAGGATCGGCGGCCCCTTTAGGATCGTGCGTGCGATGGCAACGCGCTGCTTCTCACCGCCCGACAATTTCAGACCCCGCTCGCCGACTTCCGTTTCGTACCCTTTAGGTGCGATGCGAATTAAGGGGTCGATTTGTGCCAGTCGCGCCGCCTCCTCAACTTCAGCGTCGGTCGCCTCCCAGCGGCCATAACGGATATTGTAGCGAATCGTATCGTTAAACAGCACCGTGTCCTGCGGCACCATGCCGATCGCCTGGCGCAGGGATTTCTGCGTCACCATTGCAATGTCTTGGTCGTCAATCAGAATACGACCACCTGAAAGATCATAAAATCGAAAAAGCAGGCGCGATATTGTGGACTTCCCAGCTCCGGACGGCCCGACAACTGCCACGGTTTTCCCAGCGGGAACATCGAAGCTTATGCCTTTGAGGATACGCCGGGCGGGCTCGTAGGCAAAACTAACGTTCTCGAAGCGAATGGTGCCGGTTTTTACCTTCAACGCAGGCGCATTATTTACATCCTTGATATCCGGCTCGCGCGCGAGAATCGAAAACATCGTCTCGATATCGGTGATCGCTTGCTTGATCTCACGATAGACCATACCCATGAAATTCAGCGGCTGATAAAGCTGAATCATCATGGCATTGATGAGCACGAAATCGCCGACCGTCTTGCTGCCAGACCGGATTTCAATGGCACACATCGCCATGACGGCCGCGAGCCCGACCGTGAATATCACAGCCTGGCCTGCGTTGAGGACCGCAAGTGATGTATAGGCTCGCACGCTGGCATCTTCGTAACGTGCCATCGCGCGATCGTAACGCGCGGCCTCGCGTTCTTCGGCGGAAAAATATTTCACCGTTTCGTAATTGAGCAGCGAATCAATTGCTTTGATATTGGCGTCCGTATCGCTGTCATTCATCTTGCGGCGAATGCCGATACGCCATTCGGTCGCATGGTATGTGTAGGTCATATATAGCGCGACAGTGACGATTATCACCGCAACATAACGCCAGTCGAATTGCCACAGCAGGACGATCACAATAAAAGCGAGTTCAATAATGGTCGGCGACAGCTGCAAGATGACCATTCGAACAATTGTCTCGATTCCGTTACGCCCGCGCTCGAGCACCCGCGTCAGGCCGCCGGTCTTGCGCTCAAGGTGAAAGCGCAGTGACAGTTCGTGCATATGGATGAAGGTGCGATAGGCGAGGCGCCGCACCGCGTGCATTGCTACCTTCGCGAACAGCCCATCGCGCAGCTGCGTAAGCGCCGCCATGAGGATACGCATACCGCCATATGCGATCGTCATGACAATCGGTGCGCCGATCGCCCACAGCAACCAATCGGAAGCAGCAACCGGCGCGGTGCCGTGTCCGGCAAGTGCGTCCGTAGCCCATTTGAAAGTAAATGGGACCGAG
>Ga0134125_10010035_pt1 | contig 10643 bp, 8 predicted proteins | sample KB31751_FD_96464 | JGI IMG/M metagenome (GOLD analysis project Ga0134125, IMG submission 96464) | Terrestrial soil microbial communities with excess Nitrogen fertilizer from Kellogg Biological Station, Michigan, USA - KB3-175-1 | ecosystem: Environmental > Terrestrial > Soil > Unclassified ...
CTGGGCATCATGCAGGCCTGCCTCGATGTGGTCATTCCCTATGTGCGCGAACGCAAACAATTCGGCCAGCCGATCGGCAATTTCCAGCTGATCCAGGCCAAGGTGGCCGACATGTATGTGGCGTTGAATTCGGCGCGGGCTTACGTCTATGCCGTGGCGGGGGCTTGCGACCGGGGCCAGACCACACGTTTTGACGCGGCGGGTGCCATCCTGCTGGCGTCCGAAAACGCCGTAAAGACCTCGCTGGAAGCGATTCAGGCGCTGGGCGGCGCGGGCTATACCAAGGACTGGCCGGTGGAGCGATTCCTGCGCGACGCCAAGCTCTACGACATCGGCGCCGGCACCAACGAAATACGCCGCTTTCTGATCGGGCGGGAGTTGATCGGGGGATGACCCAACTTACTTCCCTGCTCGACACCAACAGCGAAGCGTTTCGCGCCAACGAGGCGGTCAATCGCGCGTTGGTCGAGACGTTGCGAGGCAAGATCGCGGCGGCGGCGCGGGGAGGATCGGACAGCGCGCGCGAGCGGCACACGGCCCGGGGCAAACTTCTGCCGCGCGAGCGCGTCAATCGACTGCTCGATCCCGGCTCGCCATTCCTCGAAACCTCACCCTTGGCGGCCAACGGACTTTACGACAATGAGGCACCGGGGGCGGGCCTGATCACCGGCATCGGCCGGGTGATGGGACGTGAAGTGATGATCGTGGCCAATGACGCCACGGTGAAAGGCGGCGCTTATTTTCCCATGACAGTGAAGAAGCATCTGCGCGCCCAGGAAATCGCCCGGGAGAACCGCCTGCCGTGCCTCTATCTGGTGGACAGCGGTGGCGCCAATCTGCCCCATCAGGCCGAAGTCTTTCCCGACCGCGACCATTTCGGCCGCATCTTCTTCAACCAGGCGCAGATGTCGGCAGACGGGATCGCACAACTCGCCTGCGTGATGGGAAGCTGCACGGCAGGTGGTGCCTATGTCCCGGCGATGGCGGACGAGTCGATCATTGTCGAGGGGCAGGGGACCATCTTCCTGGCCGGCCCGCCTTTGGTGAAGGCGGCCACGGGAGAAGTGATCTCGGCGGATGAACTGGGCGGGGCGCAGACTCATGGCCGCAAGTCGGGCGTGGTGGACCATGTCGCCGCCAATGACGAGCAGGCACTCCTCTTGCTGCGCCAAATTGTGGGCACGCTCGATCCCGCGCGCAAAGCTGACATCGCGCTGAAGCCGCCACGGCCGCCCAAATTCGGCGCCAAGGAGCTTTACGGCATCATCCCGCGCGATGTGCGCGCGCCTTATGATGTGCATGAAGTGATCGCCCGCATCGTGGACGACTCCGAATTCCATGAATTCAAATCGCTCTACGGCGCCAGCCTGGTATGCGGCTTCGCCCATGTCTGGGGCGTGCCGGTGGCGATCCTGGCCAACAACGGCGTGCTGTTCTCGGAAAGCGCGCTCAAGGGCGCGCATTTCATCGAGCTGGCCTGCCAGCGGCGCACGCCTCTCTTGTTTCTGCAGAATGTCTCCGGCTTCATGGTGGGCGGGAAGTATGAAGCGGGCGGAATCGCCAAGGATGGCGCCAAGCTGGTGACGGCGGTCGCCACCGCCAGTGTGCCCAAGATCACGGTGCTGGTCGGCGGCAGCTTCGGCGCGGGCAATTATGCCATGTGCGGGCGTGCCTATTCTCCGCGCTTTCTTTTCAGCTGGCCCAACAGCCGCATCAGCGTGATGGGCGGCGAGCAGGCCGCGTCGGTGCTGGCGACCGTACACCGCGATGCCGAGAGATGGACCGCGGAAGAAGCGGAGACATTCAAGGCGCCCATCCGCCATAAATACGAAGAAGAGGGCGATCCTTACTATGCTACCGCGCGACTATGGGATGACGGCGTGATCGATCCCGCCGAGACGCGCGATATATTGGGCCTGGCATTGATGACCGCCCTGAACGCGCCGATCCCTGATGCCGCCCGCTTCGGCCTGTTCCGGATGTAGCCGTGCTGGAAAGTCTGCTGATCGCCAATCGGGGCGAAATTGCCCGTCGCATCATCCGCACTGCCCGGCGCGTGGGGCTCCGCACTATCGCGGTTTATTCCGACGCGGATGCGCAGGCGCTGTTCGTGCGCGATGCCGACCAGGCGGTTCGCATCGGCCCGCCCGCTCCCAGGGAAAGCTATCTCGATGCCGGGCGGATATTGGCCGCGGCCCGGGAAAGCGGTGCGAACGCCATCCATCCCGGTTACGGCTTTCTTTCCGAGAATGCCGACTTCGCGGAAGCGGTGGAGAAAGCGGGCCTGATCTGGGTGGGCGCGCCGCCATCCGCGATCCGCGCCATGGGGCTGAAGGACCGGGCCAAGGAGATCATGCAGAAGGCCGGCGTGCCGGTGACGCCCGGCTATCTGGGCGCCGATCAATCGCCCAAACATCTGGCTGCCGAAGCGGCCAAGATCGGCTATCCGGTGCTGATCAAGGCGGTGGCGGGCGGCGGCGGTAAAGGCATGCGGCGGGTCGATCAAGCCGACACCTTCGATGCTGCGCTTGAATCATGCAAGCGCGAGGCCAGCTCTGCCTTCGGTGACGACAAGGTGCTGCTGGAAAAATATGTCGAGACCCCTCGCCATATCGAGGTGCAGATCTTCGCCGACTCCCACGGCCATGTGGTGCATCTGTTCGAGCGCGACTGTTCCATGCAGCGCCGCCACCAGAAAGTTATCGAGGAAGCGCCCGCGCCCGGCATGGGCGAGGCGACCCGCGCCGCGCTCACCACGGCCGCGTTGAAGGCGGCCAAAGCAGTCAATTATGTGGGCGCCGGCACGGTGGAGTTCATCGCCGACGGCTCGCAGGGGCTTGGTGCCGACCGCATCTGGTTCATGGAAATGAACACCCGCCTTCAGGTCGAGCATCCCGTGACGGAAATGATCACGGGCGAAGATCTGGTCGAATGGCAGTTGCGTGTGGCGGCGGGCGAGCCCTTGCCGAAGAAGCAAAGTGATTTGGCGATCCATGGCTGGGCGATGGAAGCCCGGCTTTATGCGGAAAATCCCGCCACTGGTTTCCTGCCTTCCATCGGTCGGCTCGATTATCTCAATTTCCCCAAGGGCATCCGCATCGATACCGGTGTCGAGGAGGGCGATGAGATCACGCCCGATTACGATCCTCTCTTGGCCAAGCTGATCGTGCAGGCCCCGTCTCGGCGGGAGGCTGTGTCCAAGCTTGCGGATGCGTGTCGTGCGGTCGAAGTCTGGCCGGTCAAGACCAATGCCGGTTTCCTGGCGCGGGCCGCTTCTCACCCGGAATTCGTGCGGGGCGGTATCGATACCGGCTTTATCATGCGCAACACAGGATCGTTGATTCCCCCAAGCGAGCCACCCTCAGTGGTGATCGCCGCTGGCGCCGCCGCGTTGCTGCCCCAAGGCAGGGCCGATCCCTGGACTGCGCTAATTGGTTTTCGCCCGGCTGGCGCGCCCCACACCTCGGTCATGGTCGAAATTGGTGAGCAAATTTATATCTCCCAGCCTGCGCCCGGTGGCGAGGCGCGGCGCGTGAAAGAGACCAGGCTTCTGTTCCTTGACGGCGATGTCTGGACCTTCTCATCGCCCCGGCCGCGCGGTGGCGGAGAAGCCGAAGCCTCCGACGGCATGGTGCTGGCGCCAATGCCCGGCGCGGTCGTACTGGTGGATGCTACCAAGGGCAAAAAGGTCAAGCGTGGCGAGCGGCTGTTGGTGCTCCAGGCGATGAAAATGGAATATACCCTTGGGGCGCCGTTCGAGGGAACGGTGACGGACTTGACGGTTGAGGCGGGATCGCAAGTGAAGGAAGGGGCGCTTCTGGTGCGCATCGAAAAGGCAAGCTGATGGCGGGACGCTTCTTCGAACAATGGAAAGTGGGCGACCGGGTCCTTCACGACATCCGGCGCACCGTGACCGAGACCGACAATCTCCTGATCAATACCTTGACCCACAATCCCCAGCCGCTCCATCTCGACGCGGAGTATGCCGCGGCCACGGAATTCGGCCAGATCGTCGTCAACGGCCTCTTCACGCTCTCCTTGATGGTGGGGATTTCGGTCAACGACACCACTTTGGGCACGCTGGTCGCCAATCTGGGCTACGACAAGGTGAGGATGCCCAAGCCCGTCTTCATCGGCGACACGCTGCGCGCCGAAACCGAAGTCGTGGAGGTGCGCGCCTCGAAATCGCGGCCCAACGCGGGCATTGTCATATTCCGCCTTACCGCCTTCAACCAGCGCGGCGAGCTGGTTTGCGAAGCGCAGCGCTCGGTGATGGTGAAGCGCGCATGAGGCTGCGTTCGCTGCTCTTTGTCCCAGGTGACCGGCCCGACCGTGTGGGCAAGGCGGCGGCTTCCGGCGCCGACGCCGTCATCCTGGACCTGGAAGATTCCGTCGCCGCGGAAAAAAAGGTGGAGGCGCGAAACTCTGTGGCCGCTTTTCTCGCGGCCCCGCGTTCGCTGCCGGTCTTTGTTCGCATCAACAGCGCGGCGGCGGAGCAGGACCTGGCTGCTGTGGTTCCTGCCAAGCCGGACGGCATCGTCTTGCCCAAGGCGGAAGGCGGACAGGCACTCAAGCAGTTGGACCGCCGCCTGGCCGCGCTGGGCGACACCAGGGCCGCCATCTTGCCCATCGTCACCGAAACACCGGCGGCGATCTTTGTGTTGGGGTCCTATGGCGGCATCACGAGCCGCCTGTGTGGTCTGTCCTGGGGCGTGGAAGACCTTTCCGCCGCGGTGAATGCGGCAACCGCGCGGGAGGCCGACGGGCGTTATACGCCGCCGTTCGAGACGGTTCGCGCGCTGGCGCTTTTCGCCGCACGGGCCGCAGATGTGCCGGCGATCGAGACCATCTATCCGGCGCTCGATGATGAACAAGGTCTTAAGGCCTATGCCGAGCGCGGACGCCGCGACGGATTTTCCGGGATGCTGGCGATCCATCCCGCGCAGATCCCCATCATCAATGAGGCCTTTACCCCTTCCACGGCGGAAGCCGAATGGGCCACGCGCGTGGTCGATGCCTTTGCCGCGAATCCCCACGCGGGTGTTCTCAACCTGGACGGGCAGATGCTGGACGCGCCTCATCTGGCGCGGGCGAGAAATATCCTTAACCGCGCGGGCGGCGGATAGCCTGCTGCGTCCTCAATTCGAACAATTCCGTCCGATCCTTAATCGCCATTAACAAATGGAAGAAATGACATTCCATTAAGCAGTGCTGCGCCATAGTTCGTGCGGGATGGAGTAACAGATTCCACTGTCCAAGGATCGCGTTGAAAGGCGCATCTCTGGTCATGAGTGATCGCTGTTGCTCCGACAAAGGGTGGAGGATCGGCGATGCGAGGGAAGGACCAAAAAGTCTTTTTTGACGCGTCGCTATTGCTGGCCGAAGACGATCCGCTGAATGCCGACATCGCGAGCCGGACACTCACAAAATTGGGATGCCGGGTCGCCGTCGCGGCCGATGGCTTGGCGGCGGCGCGCATGTGGGAAGAGGGCGACTTCGATCTCATCCTGATGGATTGCGAGATGGCGGAAATGGACGGCTTTGAAGCCAGCCGCCACATCCGCGAACGGGAAAAAATATCGAATCGAGAGCACACGCCTATCGTCGCGCTGAGCGCCCATGCCCCCACGGAGATCCGGGAACGCTGCCTCGCCGCCGGCATGGACGACGTCCTGGCCAAGCCGTTCCGCGAAAGTTTGCTCAAGGACATGCTGCGCTGCTGGATCGCGGGCGAACAGTCCAGCCCGCGCGAGGAACCGGAACAGAAAATCGTCCCCAATGCCGCGGTCGCCGTGGACCGGCACGTGCTCGACAGCATCAGCGCCTTCCAGGGCGGGAGCGGGCAGGCTCTGCTCAAGAATGTCGTGACGCGCTTTGCCGATACCGCGCGCACCCAACTGGGCCTGCTGCGCGAAAAGCAAACCGAGGGCGAGACCGAGGAAGTCCGCCGCATTGCCCATACCCTGAAATCCAGCTCGGCAGCCCTGGGCGCGACCTGCGTATCGCGCTGCTGCGCCGAAATCGAAATGCGCGCGAGCCGGGGTGAGCTTGCCCCGCTGCCTGTCTTTCTCTCGACACTCGAACGGGAGATCGGCACCGCCGTCAGCCATTTGCGGAAGATTGTCGGCGAGCGCGAGGAGTTGAATCGTGCCGCCGGCTAATTCCGCTTCCATCCTGATCGTGGATGACGACGATATCGTGCGCACCATCATGCGCGCGGAACTCGAGGCCGAAGGCTATGCGGTGACCGAGGCCAAGGATGGATTGGAAGGATGCGAGGCCTGTTGGTCATCCCCTCCCGACCTGGTCATCAGCGATGTCGTCATGCCCAAGATGGACGGGTTCGAGCTTTGCCGCCAGTTGCGGCGCCATCCCAGCTCGGTGACGATACCGATCCTGCAGATGACCAGCCTGGACGACACCTCATCGGTCGAAAAGGCCTACGATGCGGGAGCCACCGACTTCATCAACAAGCCGCTGCAATGGCCGATCTTGAAGCACCGGGTGCGCTATGTGCTGCGCTCGGCGCGCGCCTTTGACGAGCTTCGCCGCAGCCAGACTGCCTTGATCGTGGCCCGCGAAAAGGCCGAGGTCGCGAACCAGGCCAAGACGGAATTCCTGGCCAATATGAGCCACGAATTGCGCACGCCGCTCAACGCCGTGATCGGCTTCTCGACCCTGATGCGCGACCGCGCCTGGGGCCCATTGCACGAGAGATATTCCGAATATGCCGAGTTGATGAGCGATGCGGGCACGCACCTTCTCACCATCGTCAACGACATTCTCGACATCGCCAGAGCCGAGGCGGGCAAGCTTCAGTTGAACGAGGACGACATCGATCTCGCCCACCTGGTGACGCAGACCAGCCGGTTCATCCGCGAATTGGCGGCCAAATCCGGCGTCGAATTCCACACCAAAGCCGATGATTCCTTGCCGGCATTCCGGGGCGATACGGTGAAGCTGCGGCAGATCCTGCTCAACCTTCTGGGCAATGCCGTCAAATTCACCCCGGCCGGCGGCCAGGTGATTCTCTCGGTCCATCGCAGCGCGGATGGGGGCGTGTTGATGGAAGTCTCCGATACCGGCATCGGTATTCCCGAAGACAAGATGGAATTGGCGCTTTCGCCGTTCGGCCAGATCGACAGCAAATTGGCGCGGAAATTCGAGGGCACCGGCCTGGGACTCCCCCTTACCAAGCGGCTGGTCGAACTCCATGGCGGCATCATGAAGATCGTGAGCGAAGTGGCCGAAGGTACCACCGTGTCGGTGTTTCTGCCGGCTTCCCGGGTGATCGAAGATCAGGCGCTGAAAGAGGCTGGTTGATCAGCGGCAGCCGGATCGGCTGCGCTTCGCCCTTGCCAGACGCTTCACCCGACCACCGCTTTGCAGGGGATGTCGATGGTGAAGACTGAACCTTCGCCCAACTGCGACTCCACATGGATGGTGCCGCCGATCATGTTGCAGAACCGCTCGGTCAAGACCAGGCCCAGGCCCGTGCCGCCGAATTTCTGGGTCGTATCGCGTTCCGCCTGGCTGAAGTCCTTGAAGATGCGGCCCAGGCTTTCCTGGCTCATGCCGATGCCGGTGTCACGGACCTCGACGATCAGGCGGCGCGAGGCTTCATAGCCCTTGGTCATCATCTTGAGCGTGATCACGCCATGCGAGGTGAATTTCGCCGCGTTGCTGAGCAGGTTGAGGATCGCCTGCCTGAGCTTTAAGGGATCGGTTTCGATCACGCCCGGATCGTTGACCACCTGGACCACCAGGCGATTATGCTTCTTGGCGATCAGGGGGCCGGCGGTGGCGGTGACGTCGGTCAAGAGCTCGGAAACATTGACCTCCTTGATCGAGACTTCCAGGCGCCTGGCTTCGATGCTGGGCAAGTCGAGCACATCGGTCACCAGCGCCAGGAGATGGCGGCCCGCCGCATTGATGCGCTCCAGATCGAGCGCGCGCTGCTTGTTGATGGATTCGCTGGCGAGCTCGTCGCGCAGCATTTCGCTGTAGCCGATCACGGCGTTCAGTGGCGTGCGCAATTCATGGCTTATTTTGGCCAGGAAGATCGATTTCTGGCGGCTGGCCAGCTCGGCCTTGCGCATGGCTTCGCGCAGGGCCTCGGCCTGGATGCGTTGCGCCCGCGTCGCGGTTTCAAGCGCGCCGCTGTCGCGCATCACGGTCTCGTAATAAATCGACAACAGGGTCGTATAGGCGATCGCCGCGATGATCGAGATCAAATTGACCGAGGTCATGCTCGAAAGCGGCAGGAGCGAGATGAAGTCACCCACATAAAGGCGGGCAATGACGAATACGATCAGTTGCACCACGACGCCGGTGATCACCATCGCCGGATGGTCGGCCAGGTAGAAGAAGCCCAAGAGCAGGGCGATCAGGAACCAGGGCATGAAGGGCGAGGAAATGCCGCCATAGAAGAACGACCCGAACAGGCTCAGGAACACCAAAAGGCAGACCGAGAAGGTCGCCGGCAGGATCAGCGACTGGGTGAGCTTGACCAGGATGGGCACCAACCAGAACGAGATCACGCTGGCCTCGATTACCCAGAATTGCCAGGTGAGGACCGGCGAGGCGTACCAGAGGAAGAGAATGACGGAATGGCCCATCGCCGGACCGATGAGGTGCAGGAGGATGAAGGTGCGAATCTTCATCAGATTCGACTGGTCGCCCATCATCTCGACGGGCGCGAAATAATCGATCGCTCGCACTAACCGGTCACGCATGGGAGACCCTTCAACAGCCAGCACGTCCCTACTCCCACAAGTTAGAATTTTCGGTTAACTTTAGCATAGTTCAGCAAAAATTAGCTTTCCCCTGTGCATGCTAGCCCGGATTAGGCCGCGATGATCGAGCCCGAAATGAAACGCCGCAGCAGTGACCACGAGGAAGAGCCCAAAGCCAAGGCTGGCTTCAGCCTGAGCGCTTTCCTGGACTATTTCATCCCCCCCCGCCTGCAGGTTCAGCCCGACGCCCACCGCCGCGCCAGGATGTTCATGCTGAGCCATGCCTTCGGCCCACTGCTCGGCAACACCATCCCGCTCTATCTGCACTTCGTGCTGCACTACCAGATGGACTATCGCTTCTGGATATTCTTCGCCTCGATCATGACGTTCTGGATCTATCCCTTCATCCTGCGCCGGACGAAACGGTACCAGACCATCGCCTTCATCTCGGTCCAGAATCTGATCTTCTGTATTTTCTGGGCCTGCTATTCCTATGGCGGCATCGCGTCGCCTTTCCTGTCCTGGGCACTGATCATCCCGCTGCTCTCCTTCTTCTATCTTCCTGCGGCCGGCATGATCCGCAACGTTCTGTTGTTGCAAATCTTCGCCAGCGTGGGCTTCTTCGGCTGGCTGGTGGTGAGCGGCTTTCCGTTCCCGGCGGTTGATCTCGAGCAGTTCCAACTGATCGGCATCATCTCGACCGTCAGCGTCTCGGCCTATGTGGTGATGATGGCGGTCTATTTCGCCAATATCTTCCAGGAGCAGGCCACCTTCGAACGGGAGTTGGGCGCGCTGGCGGCCAATGCCGACAACCTGATGAACCTCACCGCCGCGGCCCAGGAAGCGACACTCGCAAAGTCCAACTTCATCGCTTCGATGAGCCATGAGCTTCGCACGCCGCTCAACGCCGTGATCGGTTACAGCCAGATCCTGCTCGACGATGCCCGCGAAGATGGCGATGATGCGTTCGAAGAGGACGTGTCGCGCATTCTGGGTGCGGGCACGCATCTGCTCAGGCTGGTCAATGACATTCTCGATTTCTCGAAGATCGAAGCCGGCAAGATGCTTTCACAGGAATCGAGCGGCACGCTGACGAACCGCATGGCGGCGTTGGCCTCCGAGGCCGGTGAAGGCCTGGACGCCGGCTGGACCCTCACCTACGACATCGAAGCCAATGCCGAGCTTTCGCTGGATTGGCACGCACTGAGCAAGGCGATTCAGCATATCGTGTTCGGCATCGCCGCCGACGGCACCCCCGGTGAAATCAAGATGTCGGTGCTGGCGGACAACGGGCGGGTGCGTATCCGCGTGCGCGATCCCAACATCCGGCAGGACAATGTCGACTCCCACGCTCTGTTCGATGTCTTCTCGGATGGCTCCGACGACAGTGCCACCAAATATGGTGGCGTGGGCATCTCGCTTGCCCTGGGATTGAAATTCGCGCAGTTTATCGACGGCAATATTTCGGTTGAAACCGACCGTGAACATCACCGAGTATTCGCCATCACAGTTCCGGCCGAGATTCCCGTGACCGGAGCGATGGCCGCGGCATGAGGGGGCAATGGCGAAAGTCCTGATCGTCGAAGACAATGAGATGAACCGCGACATGCTGCGCCGCAGGCTCGAGCGACGCGGCTATGAAGTCGAATGCGCCATCGATGGCCCCAGCGGCATCGATACCGCAATGTCCTATCTGCCGGACATCATCCTGATGGACGTGGCGCTGGGCGAGATGGATGGCTGGGAAGCCACCCGTATTCTCAAAACCAAAGACGCGGTTAAGCATGTGCCGATCATAGCGTTAACGGCGCACGCCCTCGAAACCGATCGCCGCAAGAGCATCGAGGCGGGTTGCAGCGATTTCGAAACCAAGCCGATCGCGCTCAATGTGCTGGTCGAGAAGATCCA
>Ga0134125_10010036_pt1 | contig 10642 bp, 9 predicted proteins | sample KB31751_FD_96464 | JGI IMG/M metagenome (GOLD analysis project Ga0134125, IMG submission 96464) | Terrestrial soil microbial communities with excess Nitrogen fertilizer from Kellogg Biological Station, Michigan, USA - KB3-175-1 | ecosystem: Environmental > Terrestrial > Soil > Unclassified ...
GAAGCTCGCTTCCCTTCGTGATCGCGATCAACATCCTTTTATACCTGGGCATCTTTTCCCGCATGGTCCCGGCACAGGCGCTGCTTTCGGCCGTGCCCAAGGCCGGCAGCCGCGGCGCCTTCAACGCCATCAACGCCTCGCTGCAGCAATTCTCAGGCGGCATCTCGGCGGCCATTGCCGGCGCGGTGATCGCCGAGGGCCCGGACCATATGCTCAGGCATTTTGACTGGCTGGGCTATGTGGTGATCGCGGTGATGCTGGTGGCGCTGAGCCTGATGTATTTCCTGCACAAGACCGTGCCCGAGCGGTAAAGCTTCAACGCGCTGTCCGCTATCCATTGCCCGCGACCTTGCGCTAAGTTATGGAAGCCCCACGACCCCGTAGCTCAGCCGGATAGAGCATCGGTTTCCTAAACCGAGGGCCGGAAGTTCGAGTCTTCCCGGGGTCGCCAGTTTTTGTTAGCGAGACGTGAGTCGAGCTTACAAAAACTGAGCGCCACGGAGCGCCATGAGCGAAGCGAATGCGCGAGTGGGCGCCAGCATGTATAGTGGCTTGAGACGCACTAGCTTCAGCGAGGCCCCAATGCCGCGGATCAGGATCATCGCCGTAGCGCTCTTGGCTTTTACCCTGATGCCCGGCATCGCCGGCGCGGCCGGCATCGAAGGCCAGCATATTCTTCTGCCCGCCACGGAACGGCAGGTCAGCGTTACCTGGTTCCCCGCGCCGGGAAACGCACCCCGGCCCGCGGTCCTGCTGCTGCACGGCGCGGGCGGCTTCGACCGTCAGATCGACGGCTATGACCGCTATTGTTCCGAACTCGCCAGCAGCGGCATGGATGCCTATCTGGTCTATTACTACAGCGCCAACGACCAGCGCAGCATGTCCACCGGCACCGACGTGTTCATGGACCGTTATGTCGCCTGGGCCCGGCTGGTGGACGATCTTGCGGGCGACGTGCTGGCCCAAAAGCAATCCAACGGCAAAGTCGGCCTGATCGGATTTTCCAATGGCGGAATTCTCGCCACCGGCGCCGGCGCACTGGAGCCGCGCATCAACGCCGCCGTCATCTATTACGGCAGCGTGCCCTTTCCCATCATGGATCGCGTGAAGCGTTTTCCCCCGCTGCTGATCCTGCATGGCGCTGCCGATGACATCATCCCGGCGGAGCGGGGCAAAGAGCTGGCTGTTTTCGCCACGCAGTCGGGCGGCTCCGCCGATATGGTGATCTATCCGGGGATCGGGCACGGCTTCGGCGCCAGGCTGAACACCAAGGAGGCCGCCGATGCGCTTGCCCGCACCATCGCCTTCCTGGCGAAAACACTGGATGCGCACGCGCCCTGACGGAAGCAGCTATTTCATCCGGCCTTCGCCGTCGCGCGTTCCGTCGGACCATGTTTTGACCGGCACCAGAAAGGTCTTGATGGGGTCGGAGCCGCTCACCCCGATCATCACCGGAGAGCCGTCGAAGTTGGCGCCCCAGGTGGCGTCGCTGACATTGGCGACGAAGAACATCAGATGCGGATGCCAGTGATCGTTCTCGCCGCCCAGGCGCTGGTTCTTCGACGTCATGAACGCCATCGCCCCCGGCCCTGGCAGGATATAAGTGTGCGCCGCAATCTCGGCCTCTGCCCGCGCCATCATCTCACGCTTTGAAAGCCCCGCCAGCGCCCAGTTGGTCCGCTCGCGGAAATGCGGCAGCACCGTGCGGGCGGCTTCGGGATTGAGGCAATCGGCGCCCCGCGTCCGCGGATTCCAGAACAGGGGATCGTTGAAGTCCGCATCCCAGGCGCGTTCCACCAGGCAGACAAAGCCGTTCTTGCCTTTGACTGCCGTCTGGTAGCCGTGTGCGCCCAGCACCAGGATTTCCGCCTCGCCGGAAATCGAAGGCGGGGCAGCACTTCTGGCCAGCGCGATTTCCTGTGCGGGATTCGCCATCATGTATTGCGCAGCGGGCGCCATGCTGGGGTATGGCGAGGGCGCGGCCGCGAATGCCGCGCCGGACATCAGGCAAATAGCGAGAGTCGAAATCCACGTCTTGGTCATGCGATCCCCCGAAACTCGTCCTTCAGCTTACTCCCGGATCGGCGGATTTGCTGAACTTTTACGTTTCGCTTGCGAACACTTGACGTGGGTTTTGGCGCCTTCGTCCCTAGATTGCTCCCGTTCGCGGCCCCGCGATCGTTGATTTCCAAAGGAGCAGATGATGTTGAAAAGATTGATCCAGGTTTCTTCCCTGACAGGGTTGCTGGCGCTCTCCGCCATTCTTCCCGCCGCCGCCTGGACGGGCGGCAGCGAGGAAGACGCCGCCGCCCCGGCCGGTTCTTTCACCTCGAGCATGGCGATCCCCATGCGTCCCGGTCATGACCGGGCGTTTCGCTTCCACCGCCATTATGCGCGGATGGAAGGACACTGGAGCCATCGTTTCGATTAAGCAGCACAGGTCCGCCTCCCCCGCGCATGCGAAGCGTGCTGGTGGGGGAGGTTGAGGGCGGTCAGCGAAAGGTCCAGTGGACCTTTCGCCGCCCGAAAGTCGCACCGCCCAGGTGCGTAGGCCCGAGGGGGATTAAAAGTTGTAACTGATGCGCGCGTAGTAATAGCCGCCATTCGGGTCGAAGAAGCCGCCGATCGGGGTCTGATAGACCGAGCCGTTGCCGCTGGTCAGCACCTGGCCGCTGGACTTGTTGGGGCCCGCAAGGCAACTGCCGCCGGCCTTGATGATGGTGCCGGCAGGCAGGTCGTCGCAAGTCGGCGCCGCCCCGGTGATGTCGGGATGCATATTGAACAGATTGTTGGCGCCCAGCGCGAGTTGGACCCCCTCGCTGACATTGTAGCGGACTTCCAAGTCGGTGATGCCCACGCTGGCCTGGTTGCTGGGGATGTTCTCGGAATTGTTCGGGCCGGTATAGCCGTGCCTGCCACCCCACATCGCCTCGCGCACGGTGGCGCCCCAATCGTCCAGCGACCAGTCCGCCGTCAAATTCACGCGCAGATTCGGCGTCTGGTGCTCGAAGCCGAACACCGAGAAGGAGTCGAAGAAGGTGGCGTTGGGGTTGGACGCCAGCAGCACCGCCGGCGGCGCCGCCAGCCGGCCCACATGGATGGTGTTGTAATTGCCGGCGAGCGTCCAGTTGATCAGGCCATAATCGCCCAGGTCGGTCGGGTAGTTCATGGTCAGGTCCACGCCCTGGGTCAGGGTGCTGATACCGTTCAGGAAGGCCGTGACGCCGGCCGAGGTAGCGGTGGGATCGAGTGTCACGCCCGCCAGCGCAATTGCCGGGAAGACGATCGAGGGGGCGATGATGTCGCCGGGGCTGCCGGTGGCTCTCACCGTCGCCGAATTGACGATGCGGTTGCCGATGGCGATCGAATAGACGTCCACCGTGACGCTGAGGTCCTCCAGCGGATGGGCGACAACGCCCAAACTGTAGCTGGTCGAGGATTCGGGCTTGAGATTCTCCAGGCCCAGCAGTTTGGCCGCCGAGGAGTCAGCGGGCAATTGCAGGGTTGCCGCCGTCGGCGAGACGTTGACCGCGGTATAGAATTCTTCCGCCAGGGTGGGGGCGCGGAAGCCGGTCGAAATCGTGCCGCGGATGGCGTATTGCGGGGTAATGTCGTAGCGCGCCGTGATCTTGCCGATCTCGGTGTCGCCGAAATCGGTGTAGTGCTCGACGCGGCCGGCGACGTCGAGTTGCAATTGCTCGATCGGCGCGACGGCGAAGTCAATATAACCCGCATAGTTCTTGCGGCTGTGGCTGCCTGAACCGGAGGCCGGGAAGCCGGGATAGGACTGCGCGCCTTCCTTGTAGGAGGCCAAGGGATCGCCTTCGCCGATAGCGTAGGTGTCCTCGCGCGCTTCGGCGCCGATCGCCACCGTCAAGGGCGAGGCCATTCCGATATTGAACGGATGCGTTGCGTCGATGGTGCCGGTCAACTGACTGGCAGTGAAGGAGCCGTCATAGAAATTCAGCGGCGTGGTGTGGGTGTCGATGAACAGCGTGCGGTTGCCGCTGCTGTAGGTGTACATATAGTCGATGTCCTTGCCATAGCCCGCATCGATATCGACCGCCCAGCCCGCGAAGTTGAACTTCTCGCCGAGATTGTACTGGTAATCGTCTTCCTTGATCACTTCCATGGGACGGAAGCCCTGGGGATAGAGCACCAGCTCCGGCGCCGTGCCCTGCAGGGGTTCGCCGGTGGCGGTGGGCAGCAGCGCGCCAGTCTGCGCGTTGATCAGCTTGTTGCTGTACAGATTGCCCGCCTGGCCGGTCGAGATCACCTGTCCCGTGGCCGGATTGAGACCCGCGCCCGGCGTGCCTGGCAGCGCGCTGTAGCCATTGGCGGTCTTGAGCGCATAAGGCCCGGTGCAGGAGGCTTTAAGTCCATCCGACGTGCTGGAGCCGGTATTATAGCCATCGGGATTGGACGCCGAGCAGGGTTGGTTCGAGCCCATGGTGGCGATGATCTGGTCGGGCAGGCGGTAATTCTCCATCGCCTTGCCGAATTTGTGGCCGATGGTACCGAAAGCATAGATCGAGAAATTGTCGCTGAAATCGTAGCCGGCATTCAGTTCGCCCGAGGTTAATTGATATTCCAGATTGCCGTCGATGGCGTTGTCGCGCGGATAGCCGATGGTGTTGCTCACCAGGGTGTCGGGAATTGTGTTGCCGAGCGTGGAGAGGCTGGCAACGCCGTTGCTGCCCACACCGGTGACGGTTTTCTGCACCGGCGCCTGATTGGCGGCGTTGACCATGCGGGCGTCGGCGCCGGCGAACTGGGTGAAATTCTGATATTGCTTCTGAACCGTGAAATCGACGAAGCCCTTGTCGAACAAAGGCAGACCCATATTGTAGGAGACGTCGTATTTCTCGCCCTTGGCGCTGCCGCCCGAGAAACTGCCGCGATTGTAATAGTCGCCCACATTGGCCGAGAGCGATCCGCCCGAGGACTTGTTCTTCAGGATGATGTTCACCACGCCGGCGATGGCGTCGGTGCCATACTGCGCGGCGGCGCCGTCCAAGAGCACTTCGACATGGTCGATGGCCGAGGACGGGATCAGCGAGATATCAGCCGAACTCGAACCCGAACCGAAGCCGCCATCGACGTGGAAATTGGCCGAATAGTGGCGACGATGGCCATTCACCAGCACCAGCGTGTCGTTGGGGGAGAGGCCGCGCAGCGAGGCCGAAAGCGAGAGGGCGGCCGTGTCGTTGGCGAATTGCTGGGCGGTGAAGGAGGGAACGCTCTGGCCCAACTGCTGGCGCAAATCGGCCGAGCCGGTGCCGTGGCTCAAGGCGTCGGTACCGAGCACCTGAATGGGTTCCGCCGAGTCGGCGGCGGTCATGCCCATGACGCGGGTGCCGGTGACGATCACCGTTTCCGCCGCTTGGGTATTGGACTGTTGCGCCATCGCGGGCACCCCGATCATCGCCAACGCGGCCACGGACGAACCGGCGAACAACGATTGCTTGAGACTCATGCGCATTAACTCCCCCTTTTATTAACTTGCCCCACACGGAAGCGCGATATGACCAGCGCTGTCCCGACTGCTTAGGAAACCGGAGGCGATGATCGTTGAATTCGACGTTGGGGACGCCGTTCCGCGATGTAAACCCATACATCGGTATGAGGTGATAATCCGTACACGCTCGCACGAAGTTCCTTTTTGTTCCGCGTGAGAATCGTGCAAGAGGACTTCCGCGCGAGAAAGGTCGGTTTTTATTGCCCGAAATGAGCTTAAGCGTTTTCCCGCGGCGCCGGAGCGCTTATGCGATGAACGAGAATCGTAGCGACATTTTTTCAACAACAACGCCGCAAAATTTCCGGCGCGCGCCATCGCGCAGTGATGAAAAGTCAGCGCGTTCGAACGCATGCAAAGCGGTACGGCAGCTTGAATCGAGATATTTTCGCTTGTTGGATCGCTTCAATTGACTACAGTCAAAAGCCACCTTCGAAGGATCGTACCTGCCGCCGCCAAATGAGGTGAAGATCATTGTCAGCGATTTCCACGACTCGATTGCCGCAACTCAAAGCAAGGCTGCTCGACGGCGATAAGGAGCTCTCGGGCGCGTTGAAAGACCTGCTGCCCAGGCGCCTGCAGATCAAACTCAGGCACATCGCGACCGACCTGAAATTCCGCCGGGGCGAATGCGACATCGCCTGCCAGGGCGGCAATGCCCGTTTCGTTTACCTGATCGATACGGGAATCGTGCGGGTGAGCAGGCTTTCTCCCGCCGGACGGCGCCAGGTGCTGGCTTTCATGTTTTCCGGCGGCATATTCGGCCTTCCCGACGGCGGCTGTTACGCGAACTCCGCGCAAGTAATCGGGCCGGCGACCCTCTACCGGATCGGCTGGGAGGCGCTGCGCGACCTCATGCAGGAAGAGCCGGACTTGAAAAGCGCGCTTCTCACTCGCGTCGCCTTCGATTTCCGCCAGGCGCAGCGGCGGATCGTGGTGCTGTCCCAGCAGAATGCCTCGCAAAAGCTGGCCTCTTTCCTGCTGGATCTGCGCGAATATGCCGAGTTTCGCGACAAGCGCAAAGGCTATGTCCGGCTTTCGCTCAGCCGTTCCGACCTGGGCGATTATCTGGGCACCGCGCCCGAGACGCTGGCGCGCGCGCTGGCCAGAATGGAAGAGGCGGGGATTCTGCGGCGCAAATCGCGCCGGCTCCTTTATATCGCCGATATGGGAATGCTCCGGCAAATCGCCTGCGGCCCGCGGCGGGCCCCGCCGGGAGCAAAATTCCCGAAAGCGGCTGAGGCGCGGTTGAACCGCGATTGGACTTCGCGCCTTTCCTAGTTCGCGGCCCGGAAAAAATGGCTGCGCCGCGTCAAGCGATAGCGCAGGCCGATCTGACAATAGTCATATAAAGCGCGCAACCAGATCATCTCATCGTTTGATTTACATCGCTCCCCTCGCGGGTCATTCCCGTTCGAGAATGATTTGGTCTCGCTTCGCCGGGATTGCATCAGCCAGGGAGAAGTTTGCCGTCGATGTGCAAGGATTATGCGCTGAACATGGATAGCGAGCGGTTTCTGCTCGAATTGAACGCCCTTGAGAATTGGCCACCGGCGGTGTGGAAAGCACCCGCTCCGCATTTCGGCCCCGAGGATCACATCAGGATCACCGACAAGGGCCTTTTGGCTCACATGAAGGACGACAGGCTCACAGTCGAGTTGCTGCCCTGGGCCTGGGAAGACCGCGACCACTATCTTTTCAACCTGTGCGTGGAAAAGCGTTCGCTGGGCAAGAGCATACGCTGCCTGATCCCGGCGACCGGCTTTTACATCTACACGATGCCCAGCCATCCCGGCCAGCAGCAGGATCAGCATCTTTTTCGCCTGAAGAACCGTGAGTGGTTCTGGATCGCGGGCATCATCCGTCACGGCGCCTTCGCCATGCTCACCAGGACGTACGCAGCGGTGCCGTCCATGCGCCGCAGGCAGATTTGCATTCTTCTACCCGAGGTGGGACTGAACTGGCTCAAATCCGCCGACCCGGTGTCCGATCTTTTGACCCCATTGCCAAAAGCCGCCTTCGACGTTTCCGTGCTGCGCAAGGACCAGGCCACGGAATCGCGGCATGCCATGCAGGCGCGGATCGCGCCGGCCAGCGCATCGCCATAACGGAATCACCCCAGCATGCGTTGGCAGGAAGAACGAAACCGCAGGATATTTGCCGCCCATGAATCTGGGCGCAGCATGCTCGAGTTGAGCGGGGACTTCCGGCTGAGCGTCGATCGCATCCGCGTCATCCTGATCGACGAACGCAACAAGCGGTCGTTCAGCCCCGCGCCCTATTATCAGGGTCTTCGCACCAGGGAAATTTGACGGAAAAGCCCTAGAGCATGATCGCGCTTCTTTGAATCGCGAGCATGCTCTAGGTTTTTGTTTTATCGCGCAATTTTCCCCGAAAACCGCTTCACACTTTTCGGATTGCGCTTTAGGCCGATTTGGTCAGCACCACATGGGTCGCCGCTTCCGTCGCGGTGCGTTCGGTGCAGCGATAGCCCAGTTTGATCATATCGATGCCGGCGAACAGCGCCTCGCCCGATCCCAGCAGCACGGGCGACATGGCAAGGTGCAGGGAGTCGATCAGCCCGGCCTTGAGATATTGCCGGATGGTGGCCGGGCCGCCGCCAATGCGGATGTCTTTTCCTTTCGCGGCGGCCTTCGCCTGTTCCAGTGCCGCGTGAATCCCGCCGGTGACGAAATGAAAACTTGTCCCGCCCGCCATGGTGAGCGACGCGCGCGCATGATGGGTGAGCACGAACACCGGCACATGATAGGGCGGCTCGTCGCCCCACCAACCCTTCCAACTCTCATCCGGCCACGGCCCGCGCACCGGCCCGAACATGTTGCGGCCCATGATCCAGGCGCCCAGATTGTCGAAACCGCGGGCGGCGATATCGTCGTCCGGCCCGGTGGCGCCACCCTCCTTGCCGATATGGCTCAAGAAGGTGCGGGTGGGAAAGAACCATTCGAACATCCCCGGACCGCCCGCACCCAGCGGATTCTCCAGGCTTTGATCGGGACCGGCGCCATAGCCGTCGATCGAAACCGAAAAGGCGTTCACTCTTAATTTGGTCATCAAATCTCCATCCTATAGACATTGGCCAATTGGCGCGGCGCATCCGACGGCAACGTGATCGTCAGTCCCTCCGCATCTTGCGAAAAAGTCAGCGGCGCATCCCGCCCCAGCAAGGTCACGGCTTTGGCGGAATGCACCGAGGCAATCACCGCCTTGCCGTTCTCGGGTTCAGCCAGCTGAATGGCGTAAAGATGGCCGTTGGCGGTGGTGAAGCGGAAATCGCGCGGCGTATAGGGCTTGGCCTTGGATTCGGAAAAACTGCCGTCGGCGTTTTCCGTGGGACCTTCGCCGAACTTTGTCCAGGGCCTTGCGCCATAGATCGCTTCGCCATTGCTCTTGAGCCACCCACCCACCGCCATTAGCGTGTCCCGGGCGGCCTCAGGAATGAGGCCGTCGCCGCGCGGCCCCACATTCAGCAGGAGATTGCCGTTCTTGGCGACGATGTCGGCCAGAAGATGCACGATCTGGGCCGGGCTCTTATATGTGTCGTTCTCGATATAGCCCCAGGATTTGTCGCTGATGGAGGTGCAGGTCTGCCAGGTGTCGGGGCGGATACCCGGCGCCTGCCCGCGCTCGATATCGAGCGTCCCGGCGCCGTCGGCAAATTCGCCCAGCTTGTAATTGACCACCGCCGTCCCGCCCGCCCGCGCCGCGCGGTTATAATAGAAGGCGAGAAACTTCGGCAGGGTGTTGCGGAACGACGGCTGGCCGATCCACCAGTCGAAATAGATCAACTCCGGCTCGTACGCCGTCACCAGCTCGACCTGGCGCGCCAGCCAGTCGTCCAGCCAATATTGCGACACATATGTATAGTCGCTGAACAGATCATCGCTGTTCACGCCCGTGATGCGCGCTTGCGCCGGGCCGTAAAGCCCGGCATTTGCGGGCTCCATCACGTCAGAGGGAAATTTCCGTCCCTCGTCGAAGAACCAGTCATGTTCGGCGCGATGCGACGAGAGGCAGAAATGAAGGTCGTGTGCCCGTGCCGCCGCTTTCACTTCGCTCAGCACATCGCGCTTTGGCCCCAGCTTGACGGCGCTGAAATCCGACAGGCGCGTGCCGTACATCGAGAAGCCGTCATGATGTTCGGCCACCGGCACCACATAGCGGGCGCCCGCCGCGCGAAACAGCGCCATCCAGGCCGCGGGATCGAACCGTTCGGCCGTAAAGCGTGGGATGAAATCCTTGTAGCCGAATTTGTTCTGCGGCCCATAGGTCGCGACATGATGGGCGAATTCCGGGCTGCCCCGCACATACATGTCGCGCGAATACCATTCGCTGCCGAAGGCGGGGATGGAATAAAGCCCCCAATGGATGAAGATGCCGAATTTGGCGTCCTGGTACCATTGCGGCGTCTTGTGGGCCTGGAGCGACGCCCAATCGGGGCGGAACGGTCCTTGGCCGATCCCCTCCGTTTCTTGTTCCACCAGCCGCAGCAGACGCGCGCGCTCTGGCGCATAACGCGCCGTCGCCTTCAGCCAGTCGCGATCCAATTCGGTGGGCGTGCGGGAATCGAAGGATTGCGCCTTCGCGCGCGGCGCCAGCATCAGATCGAGCGCCGTGCCCCCCGTGACGGCGAGCCATTGCCGGCGTGAGAGAGGTCGGCTCATGGGAAACTTATATTCACTCTTCTGTTTTGGCGGCCTTTGTTCTCGATCTTGGTCACCAGCACCTTGCCGATCTCGGCGGTGTTCTTCACATGGGTGCCGCCGCAAGGTTGAAGGTCCACGCCGGCAATGTCCAACAGGCGCACGCGGCCAAAGCCGGTGGGCGGCTCCACCGACATGGTGCGCACCAGCTCGGGCCGGTCGGCCATCTCTTCGTCGCTGATCCAGCGTGGGGTGACTGCGTGGCCGGCTTCGATCAACCTGTTGAGCGTCGCCGTGATCTCATCCTTGTCGAGGCTGGCGGCGTCCACGTCGAAATCCAGCCGCGCCTTGCCGTCCGAAATCTGCCCGCCCGTCACCGCGCCCGGCACCACGGCGCAAAGCAGATGCAGGCAGGTATGCAGCCGCATCAGGCGGTAGCGGTAATCCCAGTCGATCATGGCGGTCA
>Ga0134125_10010037_pt1 | contig 10642 bp, 7 predicted proteins | sample KB31751_FD_96464 | JGI IMG/M metagenome (GOLD analysis project Ga0134125, IMG submission 96464) | Terrestrial soil microbial communities with excess Nitrogen fertilizer from Kellogg Biological Station, Michigan, USA - KB3-175-1 | ecosystem: Environmental > Terrestrial > Soil > Unclassified ...
GAAAACGAAGATCGCTTTCAAAAGATGCGGACGGTCGGATCGCACTTCCCTCTACAGAAAAATCTTGTTTCATAATTAAAGTTCTTTTCTTAACCGGGCAACCGGAATATTCAATTGCTCGCGATATTTTGCCACCGTGCGGCGTGCAATATTATATCCTTTTTCCTGCAATAATTCAGTAAGCTTTTCATCGCTCAAAGGTTTTTGTTTGCTTTCTTCTTCGATCAAATCACTTAGGATTTTTTTCACTTCGCGTGTGCTCACTTCTTCACCGCTGTCTGTTACCAGGCTTTCACTAAAAAAGAATTTTAAACGATAAGTTCCGAATTCTGTTTGTACAAATTTGCTGTTTGCCACCCGGCTTACTGTAGAAATATCCAGCATGGTTCTTTCTGCAATATCTTTTAAGATCATCGGCCGCAAATCAATATCTTCTCCTGTGAGAAAAAATTGTTTTTGATAATCAACGATCGTTTGCATTGTACTCAATAAAGTATGCTGCCTTTGTTTGATCGCATCAATAAACCATTTCGCCGAATCTATTTTTTGCTTGATAAAAAGTACCGCTTCCTTTTGCCTTTTATCTTTCTTTGTTCCACGGTCATAATCTTTAAGCATATCCCTGTAACCCTCGCTAATGCGTAAGTCTGGTGCATTTTTAGAATTAAGGGTTACTTCTAATTTTCCATTATTATTCAACACAAAAAAATCAGGAATTACATAACTCTGAAGTTTATTTGTCTCCCCAACTTCTCCTCCGGGCTTTGGGTTTAGTTTAATGATCTGATTGATCACCTCTTTAATCTCATCGTCATCCAGGTTCAGACTTTTCTGAATTTTTTCGTAATGCTTCTTGGTAAATTCATCAAAATATTTTTCAATAATTTCAATCGCGATCCCCACAGGTAATCCTTCTTTTTCCTTTCTTTTTAATTGTAACAAAAGACATTCCTGGAGATTCCGGGCGCCTACTCCTGCAGGATCAAACTGCTGAATTAATCCAATTAATTTTTCAATTTCTTTTTCTGAGGTATTAATATTCTGCCGAAAAGCAAGGTCATCACAAATGGAAGTAACATCCCTGCGGAGGTAGCCATCGTCATCTATGCTACCGATAATTTGTTCGGCAATTCTTCTTTGCTCCTCATCCAAATGAAGCATCAGCAATTGCGATTTTAAAGTGTCGTAAAATGACGTTTCCACTTTATGAGGCATCACTTTCGTTTCTTCAGGATCGCCATAATTATCATCACGATATTTATAATCACCCGGCTCATCATCTCCTTCATTCACATACTCGCTGATGTCAATATTATCATATTCATTTTCACTTCCCTCACTTTCAAAATCCTCAACTGTTTCAAAATCATCTGCCGTTTCCTCAGCGGTTTCATTATAACCGTCTTCACCCGCTTCCAGCGCGGGATTCTCCTCCAGTTCTTCTTTAATTCTTTCTTCAAGATGCGCCGTTGGAACCTGTAGCAATTTCATCAGTTGAATTTGCTGCGGCGATAATTTTTGTAATAGCTTTTGTTGCAAACGCTGGCTTAAGGACATGTATCTTTTTTCTTTTTATAATTGTAAATTTACAGGCAAATGTAACGATATGTTTTTTTGGAACAAAGTTTGTGGATTCCTTGCTGTTTTTTTTGTTTTCACTATATCTGTGCGTGCACAAGATTCCGTTTCAATCGCTTCTTTAAATGGTCATTTTATTGAAAAAAATAAAACAAGTGCATTTAATTCTATTTCGTTTATTCCGGCGCGTCTATTAAATAAATCAATTAATTTTTCAACAATTCCCCCTGATTTATCCACCTGCAATTATGGATTTTTTTGCAGGCAAGAATTAAAAATAGAAAAAGCCACAAAACTACCGATCCGGATTAGATTGGGTTCACTGGAACAATGCAACTATTATGAAGGAAAGCGGTAATAAAGAAAGAATTTAAGTTTTCATTCCATTAAAAAGAAATGCCTTTTCATATCTTCGCTGCCATGCCGGATTTGGAAAAATATGAAGCGGTCATTGGTCTTGAAGTGCACACGCAATTACTTACACAAAGTAAATTATTTTGTGGCGATAGTACACAATTTGGAAATCCGCCAAACACCAATGTCAGCGCCATTTCCCTGGCTCATCCCGGAACGTTGCCGGTGATGAATGAAAAAGCAGTGGAACTCGCAATCAAACTTGGTCTGGCTTTTAATTGTGACATCATCCGCAATAATTATTTTGCCAGAAAAAATTATTTTTATCCTGATCTTCCAAAAGGCTACCAGGTAACCCAACATACCACGCCGATTTGTAAAAATGGAACCATTCCCATTCGCGTAAATGGTGAGGAAAGAAATATCCTTCTAAATAGAATTCACCTGGAAGAAGATGCGGGAAAAAGTATTCATGATGCAGATGAAAATTTTACTTGTATCGACTTGAACCGCGCAGGAGTTCCTTTGCTTGAGATCGTGTCTGAGCCTGATATGCATTCGTCTGAAGAAGCTTTCGCTTATGTAACAGAGATCCGCAAAATGGTTCGGCATTTGAAAATTTGCGATGGCAATATGGAAGAAGGAAGCATGCGCTGCGATGCAAATATTTCTGTAAGATTAAAAGGAGAAGAAAAGCTGGGAACAAAAGTAGAAGTTAAAAATCTGAATTCGATTCGCAACGTAAAAAAAGCGATTGATTATGAAATAAACAGATTAGTTGGTTTGCTGGAAAAAGGCGAAACAATTATGCAGCAAACACGCAGTTTTGATGCAGCGAACGGAACAACATTTTCATTGAGATCGAAAGAGGAAGCAAACGATTATCGTTATTTTCCTGAACCGGACCTCGCGCCTTTCTTTGTAGCAGAAGAACAAATTGAATCTATCCGATCTTCTTTACCGGAACTACCAATTGCGTTGGAAAAAAGATTGATCAATCAATATTCCATTTCAGCAGAAGCTGCAAAAATCATTGCAGATGACAGGGAAACTACTTCTTTTTTTGAAAATATTACTCAACTCACAAAGCATTCTAAAGCAGCAGCAAACTGGATTATCGGCCCTGTAAAATCTTACCTGAACGAAAATAACAGCGAAATAGAAAACTTTCCAATAACCACAAAAACACTGGCTGAACTGGTAAATATTGTGGAAGAGGGGAAAGTAAGTTTTGGCATAGCAGCCTCAAAAATATTTCCCTTATTAATTCAATCTTCCGATAAAGACCCTTTCCAGCTTGCAAAAGAATTAAACCTTTTGCAGGAAAAAAACGATGATACATTACATTCGTGGATAGATGAAGTGTTGGCAGCAATGCCGGAAAAAGTTTCGGAATATAAAAAAGGGAAAAAGAACTTAACCGGATTATTTGCCGGTGAAGTGAAAAAGAAAAGCAAGGGCAAAGCAGATATGCAGGCGGTAATGAAAATTCTATCAGAAAAACTGAATCAATAATTTAATAATTCAATTATACCATGAAAAAAATTATCCTTTTTTTAAGTGTGCTTTTCATCTTTTCGTGCACTTCAAAACATAACAACGGTTTGTTTACCGTAAAGGGAGATTTAAAAAATGCACCTGATCAAAAAGTGTATCTGGAACAATTATTTTTCAATCAAACTCCACCGCAGATCTTAGATACAGCGGAAATGAAAAACGGGAAATTTGAAGTGAAGGCACATGCGGCAGAAGAAGGTTTATACCGTTTAAAATTTGAAAAAAATGCAGGTTACATTTTTATCAATGATAAAGATGACATTGATTTTGCTGCAAATGCAAATGATTCTGTTTTAAACACAACAAAATTTAATACGCCTGCAAATGCTTCGCTTACTGCTTTCATTATGAAGCTGGATTCAATTCATACCAATCTTATTAATGAAGACCAGACAAGAAAAAATTATCAGCAGCAAAAAAATGATTCGCTGGCGTTTATTGCAGACAATGCCTTCAACATCAGCAATGCATGGTACAATAACTTTTTAGTTCGATATATTGACACAGCAGCAAACCCCATTACAGCCTTATTTGCATTAAGCTACACGCAGGATGTACCGATGGATACGGTTAAGAACCTGATTGCAAACCTCACCAAAAAATTTCCAAAAAATTCTTCAGTTGCTGAAATGCAGAAACAATTTGATCAGTATGTTGCCGGCCAGGGAAATAAATCTTCCGGCGATATTGCAGTTGGACAAATAGCGCCGGACATCACTTTGCCTGACGTCGATGGGAAACCTTTTTCATTAAGTTCACTGCGTGGCAAATATGTTTTAGTTGATTTTTGGGCAAGCTGGTGCGGCCCTTGTAGGCAGGAAAATCCCAATGTTGTAGCCAATTACAACCAGTTCAAGGATAAAAATTTTACCGTTCTCGGAGTATCGCTCGACCAGGATAAAAAAGCGTGGCTTAAAGCGATAAAAGATGATGGATTGGCTTGGAAACAAATAAGCGATCTGAAATTCTGGAACAGTGCCGCTGCTACTTTATATCATGTAGAAGCGATTCCTTACAATGTTTTAATTGATCCGCAGGGAAAAATTATCGCTACAGAATTAAGAGGAAATGACCTTCACAATAAACTGGCGGAAGTATTGAAATAACAGCAGCAAAAGGACAAATAAGCGCAATTCCTTTTTTAAAATTTCAAGTAAAAAGGAATGAGATGCCATTGGCAAACCTTTTCCAAACCAATTCAAATATGATTGTCTGAAAAAAAAAGTCAGCAAAACAATAAATAAGAGTAATTCCGCCTTTTAGCCTCAAGATTTAGCACTCGGTTAAATAAGCCTCATTGCCTTACAGAAGAAGGTAAGCCACCACGGAAGTATCAGCCAGAAGTATTGACGAAACCAGATTAAAAACACAATTTGTACGATAACAGAAATTACAAAAGCAATCCAATATTTACCAACAGGCTGAGTATTATCCATCAGAAAAAATTTTAGGCAAATATAATTGTAAAATGAATTGAATTTTCATCTTTCAGAAAAAAGTCCTCAATCTAAATCAATATAAACCTTTCTAAACTCGCCCATCTCAATATCCATACTTTTCTTTCCATCTTAGCTTTAGAAATTTTCTCAATTCTTCTTCTCTGGCATTTTTCCCCGGGTTATATAAAAGGGTATTTTTTATTTCATCCGGAAGAAATTCCATATTGGCAAAATTGTTTTCAAAGCTATGGGCGTACTGATAATTTTTCCCGTAATCTAAATTTTTCATCAGCTTTGTAGGCGCGTTTCTGATTGCCAAAGGAACCGGCAAATCACCATATTGTTTTACCAAAGCCTGGGCCTTTCCAATGGCTTCAAGGCTTGCGTTGCTTTTTGGAGAAGAAGCGAGATAAGTAGCACATTGCGATAAAATGATCCTTGCTTCAGGATAGCCAATCATATTCACCGCCTGGAAAGTATTGGTAGCCAAAACCAGCGCAGTTGGATTTGCATTACCAATGTCTTCGCTTGCCAGTATTACCATTCTCCGCGCAATAAATTTTACATCTTCTCCGCCTTCAATCATACGCGCCATCCAATACACAGCGGCATTCGGATCGCTGCCACGAATTGATTTGATAAATGCCGAGATAATATCATAATGCTGCTCGCCTTTTTTATCATAAAGCGCTACTTTTTTTTGTGCTGCATTAATGACCACATCATCCGTAATTACAATTTTTTCATCCGGTTTTTTATTTAAAGAAAGTTGGTTAACCGTCAACTCAAGAAGATTTAATAATCGTCTCGCATCGCCTCCGGATAAATTAATCAGCGCTTCTGTTTCTTCAATTTGAATATTTTTTTTAGAAAGAAAATCGTCTTCGTTTATGGCATGATGAATCAATTTTATCAAACCTTCCTTATCCAGCGACTTTAATATATAAACCTGGCATCGGCTGAGTAAAGCACTGTTTACTTCAAATGAAGGATTCTCTGTTGTAGCACCAATCAAAGTGATAATTCCCTTTTCTACTGCGCCAAGCAAAGCATCCTGCTGGCCTTTGTTGAACCGGTGAATTTCATCAATAAACAAAATCGCATTTTGTTCATGTTTTGCTTTTTCAATCACTTCCCTCACTTCTTTCACACCTGAAGAAATAGCGCTTAAAGTATAAAATGGAAGTTTTAAAGTATGCGCGATAATATTTGCAATAGTGGTTTTTCCAACTCCTGGCGGGCCCCACAAGATCATCGAAGGGATCGTGTTATTTTCAATCGCATTTCGCAGAATGCTTCCTTTGCCAGTCAGATGTTCCTGCCCGATGAGTTGAGTCAAAGTCGTTGGTCGAAGCCTTTCTGCTAAAGGAGTTGTAGTCAATTATTGAATATTTAAGTATTGAATTATTGTTGCTGGAAATTGATTACTGCCAGTTAAAAATCGAATTATTTCTTTGTCCATTGAAAACTTAATTTTTCAAATAAGGCAACAAATCCTTAATAGTTACCGGCGCCTGTTTGTTATCAATTTCTATTACCACACAATATCCGTTTGCACCGCCCGCTTTCAACAGTCCGTTCACTAATTTTTGCTGATCACTTTCCAATCGTTTACCGTTCCAGATTTCCTTTGTACAAAGACAGCCCTGTGTTGGTGTTAATGGAAAATAAGGTTTACCGGCATAATAGTCGGGTTCGATCGTTGTGCCATGCGCAATAATTTCGCTTCTTCCTGCAAGCCCTGCATAATAAGAATCATACAAGGGCAAATAGCTTTGAAGCTTTTTTGGAATTAATTTCTGATACCAACCAATCGTCCAGGCAGAATCTAAAATAGCAGAATCGCCAAAAAACTTTTGAATGCTCAATTCTACAGGCATGCCCATTTGCACATTGGCTGTCGGTCCAATAAAGTTGCTCATCGAAACCCCAAAACCAAACATTTTAAAAATCCCCTGCGGGGTATTTCCATTACGTAAATATCCGGGCAGATTGCTGATGCTGCGGGCCAACTGAGGAATATGAAAAAGATTTCCCGATGAATCTCTTACAAAATTTCCATCTGCATTTCTAATCAATACCATTCCCGGATAATCGCGGTTTTTTCTTTGAAAACTATACATCACTATTTGTTGCGGCAGGAAAGCTTTGTTTAAAATTTCTTTCAAAACTTCATGAGCCGGTTGCCGGTTAATCTCTGCCGGTTTAAGCCTTGTGCTCAGCATAAAAAGAACCGGATTTTTGTAAGCCGTATCGGTAAATTTCTCAAGTAATTTTTTTGAAAGTATCTGCTTTTCAGCATCTGTTTTTTTATGTTGCAATAAATATTCTGCGCAGATCGCAAAGATCTTCGGATCTGTTGTTTCCTCTAATAAAACATTTGTTTGGATAATAAATTTGACCGGATAATTGGCATAAGCAAGTTCCATCAGCGCTCTTTGAAAAGAAACGCTTCTTACTTCGATACTGTCAAATGCAGCTTCCACTTTACTTTGCACGAAAGGCGAATGATAATTCATTACTTCCATCGCATCAAAAGCATCCTCCCAGTTTTCTTCTGTGGAATCTGATAACGGCATTAGTAAATTTTTCGTTATAGAATTTTTTATCAGCCGCTCATTCATTTTTGCGCGCGCTGCTTCCGTTGTGTAAGATGTATAGAGTGGTACATCATATTGAGCAAACAATTGAGTTGATGCAAGCATCGTTAAAAAAGCAAAGAAAAATTTCAGAAACACGATACGAATTTTTAAAGCCGAAAAGTTAAGAAAAGAAAATGTAAGGCAAAGTGAAAGTATCTCAGGTTAAACTAAAAACATTCATTTTGATACAAAAATGTACATCGGAGGGAATGAAACTCTATCACTTTTCTAACAATAAAGTTCCTTAATCAATCGTAACTTGCATTCCCCGAATTATGCCTTTCAAATTAAATTCTTCATATAAACCGGCAGGCGATCAACCGCAGGCAATTGCACAATTGACTCAGGGAGTTCTGGAAGGCGAGAAGTACCAGACTTTATTGGGAGTAACAGGTAGTGGCAAGACTTTTACCATGGCGAATGTCATTCAAAATGTACAACGACCCACTTTGGTATTAACCCACAACAAAACGCTTGTAGCGCAGCTATACGGCGAATTCCGCCAGTTTTTTCCGGATAATTCAGTTGGTTATTTTGTTTCTTATTATGATTATTACCAGCCGGAAGCTTACATGCCCGTGAGCGATACTTATATCGAAAAAGATCTAAGCATCAATGAAGAACTCGATAAGTTAAGGCTTGCAGCCACATCTCAATTATTAACGGGAAGAAGGGATATCATTGTTGTAGCTAGCGTGAGTTGTATCTATGGAATTGGCAATCCAAAAGACTTTGCTGAAGGTGTGATACGCATTGAGGAAGGACAGGTTATCAGCCGCCAGGGATTTTTACATTCATTGGTTAATAGTTTATATTCTCGGACCCAGGGCGATTTTGCAAGAGGAACTTTTCGTGTAAAAGGTGACACCGTTGATATCAATCTTCCTTACATGGATAATGGATACCGGATCACTTTTTTTGGTGATGAAATTGAAAGCATCGAAACACTGGAATTAAGTACAGGCAAAAGAATCAGTAAAGTGGCAAACGCAGCTATTTTCCCTGCCAATTTATACATTGCACCAAAAGACAAATTGCAACAAATATTGTATGAAATTCAGGATGAGTCCGCGCGGCAAACGGAATATTTTAAAGAAATTGGAAAATACATTGAAGCGCAACGCATTTCTGAAAGAGTGAATTATGATGTAGAAATGATTCGTGAATTGGGTTATTGCAACGGTGTAGAAAATTATTCAAGATTTTTTGACAGAAGGGAACCCGGCACAAGACCGTTTTGCCTGCTCGATTATTTTCCAAACGATTTTTTATGCATTATTGATGAAAGCCATCAAACGATACCACAAGTGAGCGGAATGTACGGAGGCGATCGTTCGAGAAAACTGGTTTTGGTGGATTATGGTTTTCGTTTGCCTTCTGCGCTAGATAACCGTCCATTGAATTTTAATGAGTTTGAATCAATGTTGAATCAAACCATATTTGTGAGTGCCACGCCTGGTGATTTTGAGTTGGAAAAAACCGGCGGCATTGTGGTAGAACAGGTTGTAAGGCCAACAGGTTTATTAGATCCGCCGATAGAAATTCGCCCGTCAATAAATCAGATTGACGATTTGCTGGACGAAATTGATAAAAGAGTCTCGAAAGGTGACCGCGTTTTGGTCACGACGTTGACGAAGCGGATGGCCGAGGAAATGGATAAATACCTTCATCGGATCAACATTAAATCAAAATATATTCACAGCGAAGTGCACACTTTGGATCGTATAGAAATTCTCCGCGAATTACGTTTGGGAGAAATTGATGTTTTGGTCGGTGTGAATTTGTTGCGTGAAGGTTTGGATTTGCCTGAGGTGTCACTGGTGGCCATTTTGGATGCTGACAAAGAAGGTTTTTTGCGAAATGAAAGATCGCTTACCCAAACGGCGGGCAGAGCTGCCCGAAACGTTGATGGATTGGTCATTTTTTATGCAGATCAAATGACAATGAGCATGCAAAAAACAATAGATGAGACAAACCGCAGAAGAGAAAAACAAATCCAATATAATATTGAAAATAATATCACCCCAACTACAGTTTCGAAATCAATAGACCAGATCATGGGACAAACTTCTGTGCTCGATATTAAAGGAACCACAGATTCCCCATATGCTATTGACGATTCGAGCCACATGATCGCTGCTGAAGACCAGGTAGAATATAAAACCATCCCTCAAATGCAAAAAGCCATTGGCCAAATAAAAAAAATGATGGAAAAGGCCGCAAAAGATATGGATTTCATGGAAGCTGCCAGATTGAGAGACGAAATGTTCAGAATGGAGAAAGAATTAGAGGAGATGAAATCCTGATAAGCTGATATTTTTTTTCGTTTTTGTTCAGCCATTCCGCATTGGGGCGGAATTAAAATAAAGAAATTATCACGAGCAAATAATCCTCATTTCATTCTATGATCAATTTTTCGAGCTTTTGAAGAGCGGCGTTTATTTTCTCAAAAACAAAATCATATTGCGGCAATTCATTTCCTGTATAAACAAAAAACACAGCAACACTTTTTCGACTTTCCTCTAAAAATTCTCTCAATGGATTTTTTTGCAACCGATATGCTTCCCTCATCAGCCGCTTGATGCGGTTTCGATCAACAGCCTTTTTAAAATTACGGGCACTTACGGTAAATCCAGCTTGCAGCGCCGTTTCAGCATCTTCATTTTCAATATAAATAACCCTGAAAGGGAAATGCGAAAATGATTTTCCTTCTTTGAAAAGCCGCTCAATAATTTTCCGGCTTTTTAATCTTTCGTTTGCTGATAAGGTAAACTTGTGTGTAATAATATTGGCGATTAAAAAGTGAAAGATAATGGGAAAATGTGATTATTTGTTGGTTTGCTGATGTGGTAATTTGCTAATGTGTTTGAGCAAACAAACGAATAATGCAGATTCTTATTTCGGCTTTTGAATTTCTGATTTAAAATATCCATAAAAAACAAAGGGGCCAGCCCCTAACGCTAGCCCCTAACTTACACATGAATCTACCTTACAGTTTTACAATTCTTTGGGTTGTTCTTTGGGAGTTACAAATGATTTGCATGATATAAATTCCGTTGGGAGAATTATTGA
>Ga0134125_10010038_pt1 | contig 10642 bp, 7 predicted proteins | sample KB31751_FD_96464 | JGI IMG/M metagenome (GOLD analysis project Ga0134125, IMG submission 96464) | Terrestrial soil microbial communities with excess Nitrogen fertilizer from Kellogg Biological Station, Michigan, USA - KB3-175-1 | ecosystem: Environmental > Terrestrial > Soil > Unclassified ...
ATGCGAAAAGTCGTATCGGGCGTTTGCGCCAGAATCGGAAGGAGCAGGAACAATCCCACAACTGCAACGCAAAGCTGACGTTTGAGGAACATGGCGTTAATCTAGCAGATTTTCGATTGCTGCCTTCACGCCCGCGAACCTCTGATTTCGTAACCTCCTTCTTCTACAACGCGGACAGAACATTGTGTGCGTCCGAAGCCCGGCTACTTTCATCTCTGTTTCAGGGAGATCCTATGCGCGTTCTGGTGGTGGGAGCGGGAGCTACTGGTGGATATTTTGGCGGTAGATTGCTCGAAGCAAATCAGGACGTCACTTTTCTTGTTCGGCCGGGACGAGCGGCGCAGTTGGCCACGTCAGGCCTGAACATTCGTAGCCGCTATGGCGATGTGAACATCCCAAGCCCACCAACGGTTCTTGCCGAGAACCTCTGTGAACACTTTGACCTCGTCCTTCTCAGTTGCAAGGCTTATGACCTGGAGGACGCAATCACGTCGTTTGCTCCCGCGTTCGGAGCAAACACAGCGGTTCTCCCCCTGTTGAATGGCATTCATCACCTGGAAGTGCTGGATCAGCGTTTTGGCCAGGATCACGTTCTCGGAGGCCAGTGCTTCATTGCCGCCACTGTGAATGAGAAGCACGAGATCGTCCATCTCAACGATTCTCATACCATCTCCTTCGGCGGGCGAAACGGGGAACGCTCGTCGCGAGTGAACGAAATTGCCGCCGTTCTTGCGATAGCCCACTTTGAATCTCGGCTCAGCGACTCGATCGTTCAGGATATGTGGGCCAAATGGGTGTTTATTGCCAGCGCGGCGGGAATCACATGCCTCATGCGCGCTTCTGTCGGCGATATTCATGCCGCGGGCGGCACTCAACTGGCTGTGGCACTTCTCGACGAGTGTGCTTCGATTGCCGAGCAAGAAGGTTTTCCCGTCAGCGAAGCTTCACTCGAGCGCAGCCGAACCATGCTGACCCAGGCAGGATCGACTCTTACTGCCTCCATGCTCCGCGACATCGAGCAAGGCGGCCGAATCGAAGCCGATCACATAGTGGGCGATCTCCTCCGTCACGCGCAGCAACATGGTTTAGAGACGCCGCTGCTGCGCGTTGTACACACACATTTGACGTCCTATGAAGCGCGCCGCCAGCGTGAAGCTATCAGGACCGGCGAAGCAACTTAATTCTCGCGCGCGAGCCGCGGTCTACTTTGCTCCGCTCGCCGTCTTCATTTCAGTGTCGGGCTTCGCGTTCTTCACCCATTTGTCAAACCAGTTCACCATTTCCCAAAGCGTATGCTCTGTGGATTCGCGCGCCAGGTATCCGTGCGCTTCATACGGCAGTTGCACATATCGCACGATGCCTCCGTTGCCTTTGACGGCTTCGTACATGCGCTCGCTCTGGATGGGGAAGGTGCCGGAATTATCGTCGGCCATGCCATGAATCAGCAGGATAGGACGCTTGATTTTATCTGCCTGCATGAACGGTGAAACCTTCATGTACATGTCCGGGGCTTCCCAGAACGTGCGCCGCTCGCTCTGGAAGCCAAACGGAGTCAGCGTGCGATTGTAGGCTCCGCTGCGCGCCACTCCGGCACGGAACAGATCAGAATGCGCGAGGAGATTGGCCGTCATGAAAGCGCCATAACTGTGCCCGCCAACACCGACTCGATTCGCATCGGTGACGCCCATCTCCGCGGCCTTGTCGATTGCTGCCTTTGCACTGGCGACGATCTGTTCCACGTAGGTGTTGTTCATGGTCTCGGGATCGCCAATCACCGGCATCGTGGCGTTATCGAGGACTGCGTATCCCTGCGTCACAAGGAACAACTGGGAAATCCCCGTAATCGTGGTGAAGTGATACGGTGAGCCCGAAACCTGGCCGGCAGTGGCGGCATCGTTGAATTCGAGAGGATAGGCCCAGACGATCGTGGGCAACCGCTCGCCTTGTTTGTAATCTGGCGGCAGGTAGAGAGTGAAGCTGAGTTGCACGCCGTCAGCCCTCTTGTAGGTCACAAGCTGCTTGGTGATACCGTGCAGCTGCGGTTGCGGATCAGGAAAGCGCGTGAGTTCAAGCTTGTCTGTGTCGTTCCCGGCAGTGCGAACGAAGTAATTCGGAGGATCCTGCGGGCTCTCATGCCGTGTGATGAACTTTGTTCCATCCCCGGAGGCCAGAGCGATTACTGATTCGTACTGCTTGTCGGCGCAATGGAACAGACGCTCCGTTTTCCCGGTCGCCAGATCGTAGCGATCGAGAAACGGGAACTCCCCTTGTTTTGAAGCGCCTGCGCCGGCGAGGAAAATATTCTCGCCCTGCTGCCACATGATGCGTTTGCCGTTGGCGAGTGTGCGCATTAACGGCGTACCGGGGTCTTTATAGCGGTCCCGGATCGAGCGTTCCCAGATCAGGCGGGGCTGTGCTCCTGGCTTGTTGATATCGATCAGAAAGGTTCGCGTCCAGCGGCGGTCGCGATCATAGTCGCGAACCAGGCCGATTCCCTTCTCACCCCATTCCACGCCGTTCGATCGAAATCCGAAGCCTCCGCCGCCGAACCCCCCAGGAACAAAGCGCTGCTCCAGCTTCACCAGTTCCCTCGGTTTCTCTGTGAATGGGGCGCTCAGCATCATCAGGTGATCGCGAAACGGCGCTTTGGCTTTTGGATCACCTCCATCGAGTGCTTCCGCCCAGACCAGAGTCGCAGGCTGCTGAGGCGTCCATTCGTAATCACGCGGTCCGGTAAGAACACCTTCAATGGGCACGTGGTCCGCCAGGGGCAGGCTCGCGACTTTATATTCCAGCTTGCCTTTGAAGTCCCAGACTTCGACTTCGCGTGGAAAGTCGCTCTCGGGTGCGATATAGGAATACGGGTGATGAATGCGGCTGACAAGTACATGCTGCCCGTCGGGAGAAGACTCCACGCGGGCAAAGATGAATGGCTTACCCAGACTGCTCTCAGTGGTAACGCTCCCCTTGACGGGACCGAGCTTCCCGCTGTGCAGGTGAACGAAGGTCAACTGTGATGTCGCGTAATAGTCAAACAGAGCTTCATCGTAGGAATCCGTCAAAAGGTCTTCATAGGTTCGCACGGGAGCTTTTTTGCCGTCGCTCTCCTGGATGATGGGGCCGTCGGGAGACTTGGGTTCCTCGGGCGCTTTGCCACGGCTGCGGGGAACCGTCTGAACCAGCAGAGTATGACCGTCCGGCATCCACTGAACGGGCTCTCCCATGACGGCGTTGATTCGCATTCCCTCTTCGCGCGCTGCGGAGCCCGCCGAGACGTTCCCAATCCACAACTCAATTCCATCAGCAGCGGTATTGGTAAAGGCAAACTGTTTTCCGTCCGGCGACCAGATCGGCGCGCTCAGGTAAGCATTGGCGGGCAGGCCAGTCACTTTACGGGTCTTTCCGGTTGCAACGTCAACCAGGCTGAGCGATACGAGCCGTGGCGGATGATGACGCCCATTCGTCGCGGGATTGATCCTCAGTCCCGCCAGCCGCAGCATGGGCTGGGCCAGGTCAGCGATCGGCGGATACTGAAGCCGGTCCGCCACCAGAAGCTGATCTGAACCGGGGCTGACGAGGACCAATGGAGTCGGCGGCGCGTTGAGTAGATCGTGAATGGGCTGAGGAGCTTTTTGATATTGGGCAAAGGCGGACGCAAGACAAGCGAGGATAACAACAGTTCTAAAAGCGAACGAGCGCAGGATTCTACTCATGGTTGAAACCTCACCGGATGTGCTGATTTTGAACGGGAAAGTGTAATACATCATCCGGCCGCAATGACCAGCTAATCTGACGCGACGGTCGCCGCCGCTTTCAATGCCGGCCGGCGGAGCTTCCATCGCAGCTTCTGATTCAGCGGCTCAGAATAGAACCGCGCTACCGCATATCCCAGACCACCGGCGAGAGCAGTAGCGGCAATGAACCACAAGGGGGCCATACGTACTCCCTGATGCAAATGCCAGTATAGGATCACCATGGGCCAGACCACGAGCATGTGCGTGAGATAGACCTCATAACTGTTGCGTCCGTACCAGCGCAGGACAGCGGATCCACGCCAGAAGGTTCTTTTGCCGGTTCCTGCAATTGTCACTGAGTTCGAACTCGTCGCGTCCCAATCTGACTTCAACTGCAGTCCCAGGATCAACATCGCCGTTCCGATCTGAAGCACGGTCACATCGAGCCCAGCGTTATAAAAGCCGATTGGGACTACCTTTCCGCGAAAGACCTCTATAAGCAGGCAAAGAGACACTCCGCCTGCTCTCAATAAAAGATTGTCACGAGTGCTAATACGGATTTTGGTGGCGAGTATGGCAGCGAGACAGCCGAAGGCAATTCCATCCATGCCGGAGAGGTAGCCGTAGTCAGCCCAGATATCATTGACCGCGTGGACGCGCGCGTAGGGACCGATGATCACAAAACAGCAAAGCAGCAACACAATGGCCTTATGCTTTCTGAGCAGCAGGCAAAAAAGAGGGAAGAGGATATAGAAGACTTCTTCGACGGATAAGGACCAGAGCACGTCCCATCCGGCGGGCAGATAGCCGTGATGTGCCTCAAGCCAGTTGACGTGAAACGTTGCACCGGCCAGAAGAGCGCGGCTCAGCGATGCGCGCTGGGGGTTGATGATGAATTGCGGAACGCCAGCCCGGTCCAGAACGCTGAGCAGCATCAGCAGCGCCACCAGGCAGGGCACAATTCGGGCAAAGCGCATCACGTAAAACTGTCGCAAATCTATGCTGTTCAGCCTGCCCCAGCGTTTCAGCGACCAGCCTGCGATGAGGAATCCGGAAATCACAAAAAAGACCCGCACACCGTAATAGCCGCTCCAGAACAAAACTTTGTTCGCGGCCGGCCCCATGAGCTTGCCAAGGTCGGTCTTGTCAAAGCGAAGGCGGAGATTGATGTGATGGACTACGACTGCAAGGATGCAAAGACCGCGAAGCACGTCGATACCCGGAACGCGCCTTTCGGCGTGAGTCACTGATTCGCGGAGAGAGGAATGCACGGATGCAGTTTAACAAGCTGCAACCCGTAAAACTGCTGAAATAGCCTCAACTGACACTACCGGTTTACCTTAGATTCTTGCGCTTCTGCTGGCAGGAGAGGTACTCTCCTTTTCGCTAACATCCGGGGCTACCCTTTGGAGCGTTTTATGAAGCCGCTTCGCATATTCATTATTTTCTTCCTTGGCGTGTTAAGCGCCGGCAAGGCTCTTGCCGAACAGCAGTGGGTTGAAGTTACCTCACCCCATTTTTCCGTGATCACTGACGCCGGCGAGAAGCGCGCGAGGGAAGTCGGCTTGCGCTTTGAGCAAATGAGGATGGCCTTCGGCCTCATCTTCCAGAAGGTAAGCGTTAATACCGCGCCGCTGGAGATCGTGGCTTTTCGCAACAGCAAGGAGATGAAGCGGTACTCGCCGCTTTATCAGGGAAAGCCCATCGAGATCGCCGGGCTTTTTCTTGGCGATGGCGGCCACGGCCGCAGATTGAACAACAGCAACGGAGAGGAGCGGCAATATATCGCCCTCGATCTTTCCCAGGAGGACAACTGGGGGACGGTATTCCACGAATATGCGCACCTTCTCATCAACAGCAATGTTTCAACTACGCCAGTCTGGTTCGATGAAGGCTTTGCCGAATACTGCTCTTCGCTGAAGGTAGACAAAAAAGAGATTGATCTGGGGCTCGCGCGAAATGACCTGCTATACACATTGTCGCAGAATAGCTGGCTGAACCTGGTGGACCTGTTCAGTGTGCGCCACGATTCACAAATCTATAACCGTGATGATCGCCGCTTTCTTTTCTATGCGCAGTCCTGGATTACCGTCCATTACTTCATGAGCAAGAAGATGATGGACAAGGTAGCGCTTTACGTCGACTACACGCAGGACGAACACCAGCCGGTTCCGGAGGCAATCCAGCACGCTTTTGGCATGGAGCCAAAGAACCTGCAAAGAGAGATTGAAGATTATTTCAGAGGTCGCAGCGTTCGTTACTTCGTTGCTCCTGCTCCCCAGGGCAGCGACAAAATCGCGTTTGACTCGCGACCTCTCAATGACGTGGAGCTTCAGACGACACTCGCTGATTTTGATTATCACGCCCGTGATTACAGGGCGAGAGCGATTGCCACATTTCAGGAGATCCTGGCGAAGCAACCGGATAACGCCATCGCGAACCGTGACATGGGATATGCCGCGGCCGACAACGGGGACTGGTACAGAGCCGAAGAATATTTCAAGCGAGCCGCAGCAAATGACAGCAAAGATCCTCAGGTGCACTATCTGGTAGCTTTCGGTCTGAATCGGAAGGGCCGAGAAATCGGTCGCCCTCCGGACGATCTTCAGACAATGAAGAAGGAGCTCAATACCGCAATCGCGCTTGATCCGAACTACGCAGACGCTTACGGCCTGCTGGGAATGACACTTGCCTACATGGGAGAAAAAGACAACGCAATCGCTACCCTGACAAAAGCGATTCAGCTTAACCCTCGTAATGAGAGGAATTATTCCAACCTCGCGGGCGTTTACCTGCAGGCGCATGATTTAGATAAAGCCATGCCTATTCTCCAGAAACTCCAGACGAGCGCAGATCCGCAGATTGCGATGAGAGCACAGCGAGAACTCCAGAGCATTCAAAGTTACAAGGATTCGCTAGCACACCGGGAAAAGGAGCCGGGTGGCGCAGACACAGTGGTCACCGCCAGGCCGGATGATGAGGGTGACGGAGGAGATCAAACGGCTGGAAGCGTGCAAGTCCTACCGGTGCCAAATAACCCGGTGTTATTCATGCACGGCATCCTCAACTCCGTAGACTGCTCGCAAGCGCCGGGCGCGGTACTGATCGTAACTTCCGGCGGAAAGAAATGGAAAATGCTGGCTCCGGACGCAAAAAAAATGGTTGTGATGGGCGCCGATTCGCTCTCTTGCTCCTGGACCAACAAGAAGGTCGCAGTGAACTACCGCAAGAGCGGAGACAATGAAGGACAGCTGGTATCGCTGGAACTGCAGTAGGACTCGGGTCAGGGGGTCTCATCGGAATAAAACAATCGAAATCTACTTTTCGACTACAACGAGTTCACCGTTCTCAATCCGTAGATCGGAGATGTAGTCAGGCAATTTCAGGCGAGCGCGGGTCTCCGGTTGAGATAGCTTTGTCTGGAGCGGAGCATTGACCACGGAAACCGGGACGGGAAGATCGCCGATCTTTAGTTCCGCCGGTTCAAAGGTAACGTAGCCATCAGCCGCACCCAGCCTGCCTTCGACGGTGACATAGACGTTTTTCCCGCTGATGTTGGCAATAAACTGGCCGATAAGATGATCGCCGGAGAAAGCTACCTGCCCGGGTTCGCCGGGATATTCCAGTGCCGAACTGATTTCCTCGGCGGTAAAGCGGGTTTCTGTGGCTTCGCCTCGCCGGTGGGCCAATTCCAGGTCCATCCATTTGGCCTGAAATTGCTCATTGCTGGCGTGGGCAATATCGGGAGGCATAGGTTCGGCTACCGCGGCCGGGCGTTTCAGCATGAGCACGAACACGGCGATCGCCAGGGCAACAAGGCTCCAGCGAAGGCCTTTCCATGGCGAAAAATCACCCTTCCGGGAGGACATATGTTCGGAATTGTGGCATAGGGGGTTTCTGATGGGCAGGTTACTTTAATAACCACGTGACAATCGCTCCGACTTGAGGTACGAAATAAGCACGCGCATAGTAGTACGAATACCGCCCGGCTGTGATTCCGGCGCCTCGGCGTAATCTGCCAGGGGGCGATACAATAGAGCCCAACACATGGTTTCAACGCAGCTCCACACATCTGTAGCCATACGCGCAGCCGCCATTGAGCAGTCTTTGCGCACGATTATCCGCGGAAATGATGACGTGGTTCGCATGGCCCTGGTGGCCGTGCTGGCCCGCGGGCACCTGCTGATTGAAGGTGTTCCGGGAGTGGGCAAGACTACGCTGGCACACGCTCTGGCCCGCACCCTTGATTGCGGCTTTCAACGTATCCAGTTCACCAGTGACATGCTGCCATCCGACGTTTTAGGCATTTCCGTTTACTCCGCGACGGAGCAGCAGTTTGAATTCAAGGCAGGGCCGGTTTTCACCAACGTGCTCCTGGCCGATGAAATCAACCGCACCACGCCAAAGACGCAGTCGGCGCTTCTCGAAGCGATGAATGAAGGCCAGGTAACCATGGATGGCCACTCACATCCTCTGCCGCAGCCGTTTCTGGTGCTGGCCACCCAGAACCCTATTGAGCACCACGGAACCTATCCGTTACCTGAATCGCAACTCGACCGCTTCCTGGTGCGCGTGCGCATGGGATATCCGCAGGCCTCAAACGAGCGTGAAATCCTGCGGTCGGAAGCCGGCGCGGCGCGACTGGAACAGATCAGGCCGGTCGCCACTGGCGCTGACGTGATCGCCATGCAGGACGAAGTCATGCAGGTCAAAGTGGATGACTCGCTTGTGGATTATGCGCTGGAGATCGTAAAGCGCACGCGTGAATCGGAATCGCTGGCGCTGGGCGTATCGCCTCGCGGATCCATCATGCTGTATCGCGCAGCCCAGGCCATGGCTTATCTTGACGGGCGGAAGTTTGCCACACCGGCTGACTTCAAGTCGCTGGCTGTGGCCGTGTTCTCGCATCGCGTGGTCATCAACGCACGTTACTCCTCTACGCTCAAAAAATCAGAGCAGGCAGAGACGATCATCCGTGACATCATTCAGAGCGTGCCAGTTCCGGTATGAGCTGGCTTCGCGCCGTCATGCTGCTCGCCCTGATCGTCTGGATCGGCGGAATCATCTTCTTTGCTTTCGTTCTCGCGCCAACTGTCTTTACCGTCCTTCCGACGCACGAACTCGCCGGCAATGTAGTCAATCCCAGTCTCAGATCACTCCACTGGATGGGACTGGTATCCGGACTGCTTTTTCTCTTGTGTTCGGTGTTTCATAACCGCATTCGCTACGCACAGTCCAGGGTGTTTTCTGCCTCTCACATCCTGCTGGCCATCATGCTCGTCCTGACACTGATCTCGCAATTCAGCATCTCTCCGCGGATGGAGAGCCTGCGCAACGACATGGGTGTAATCGATAACGTTCCGTTTTCTGATGCGAGACGGATTGAATTTAATCGCCTGCATGCCTGGTCCACAACAGATGAAAGCAGCGTATTGCTCCTTGGCCTTGTTGTTATCGTTTTGACCTCCCGCCGATTCTCGTAATTTCAGCCGTTAGCCTTTAGGTCTTAGCCTTTAGCCGCACAAAGTGAACATCGCCCTTCCTGGCAGCAACTCGGGATGGGGATTCGTAATTTACAATCGATGGTTGCGCCAAAAGTGCTAATGGCTGAAGGTTAGAGCTGACGGCTGCTGAGAGCGCAATGATTAAGGGCGAGGCCGAACACGCGCCGAGCCCGCTGCAACAAGAGCATCCGCAGAGCTTTACAAAACGATGCCGTTTAGCGGCGTGGAGCGAAGCGACAAAATCAAGGGCGAGGCCGAATACGCGCCGAGCCCGCTGCGACAGGAGCATCCGCAGAGCTTTACAAAATGATGCCGTTTAGCGGCGTGGAGCGAAGCGACAAAATCAAGGGCGAGGCCGAACACGCGCCGAGCCCGCTGCGACAGGAGCCTCGCTAAAATCGGCAGACGCATTGCCGTTTAGCGGTTTGGAGCGAAGCGACAAAAACCAATGAAAACAGGCATTATTGGCCTGCCCCAGGTAGGCAAGACATCGTTATTCAAGATTCTGACCAAGGTAGACGTTTCTGCGCATGCCAACCCGCGCGAAGCGCACCTCGGTGTGGCCAAAGTCCCTGATGACCGCCTGGACCGGCTTGCGGTGCAGTACAACCCTAAAAAGCTGACACACGCCGTAGTAGAGTATGTGGACGTAGCGGCGATCGGCCAGGAAGCTCTCAAGGAAACTACGTTCCTCACCAATCTTCGCACCGTTGACGCTCTGGCTCACGTGCTGCGCGCCTTTGACGATCCTGCGATTCCTCATGTTGGCGACATCAATCCGCTGCGCGACGCCAAAACAGTTGATTTCGATTTGATCGTAAGCGATCTGGGCCAGGTGGAAAAACGCCTGGAGCGCGTGGAAAAAGACTTGAAGAAGATGAAGAACCCGGAACTGGAACGGGAATTCGATCTTCTGAAGCGCTGCAAGGTTCACCTGGAAAAAGAGCTTCCGTTGCGTGAGATGGAGATTTCCTCCGAAGACGAAAAACGCATTCGCGGGTTCATGTTTCTGAGCCAGAAGCCGATCCTCTACGTGCTGAACATCAATGAGTCGACGTCGCTGGGTAGCGATCTCGAGCAGGCCGTAGCCAAATACAATTTGGCGGAGGTCGCGTCACGCACCAACGCGGGCGCAACGGCAATCTGCGGCAAAGTGGAAGCAGAGCTCGCCGAAATGAGTGACGATGAGGCCCAGGAATTTCTTTCCAGCTATGGTCTAAAAGAAAGCGGCTTGACGCGGCTGATTCGCAAAACGTATGAGCTTCTGGGTGTGATTTCATTTTTCACCATCGGCGAAGACGAGTGCCGCGCATGGACCGTGCAGAAAAATTCGCGCGCCCAGGCAGCAGCAGGCGCAATCCATTCGGACCTGGAAAAGCATTTCATCCGCGCGGAGACTATCCA
>Ga0134125_10010039_pt1 | contig 10642 bp, 10 predicted proteins | sample KB31751_FD_96464 | JGI IMG/M metagenome (GOLD analysis project Ga0134125, IMG submission 96464) | Terrestrial soil microbial communities with excess Nitrogen fertilizer from Kellogg Biological Station, Michigan, USA - KB3-175-1 | ecosystem: Environmental > Terrestrial > Soil > Unclassified ...
GGGCCAAGGTAAGATTTCACCGAGCAATGCGATCGCGGCCCAATGGTTGTAATCCATCATGACGCGGCGCATTCCCCATCCCCACGCGCCTTTGGCAACCATCATCTGCTTTGCAAACGAGATGGGCAGCGGGCCTACAGTCTGAATGGCAAAACCTCGCGCAAAGCCTCGTTTCGGATCGGTCTCATAGAACTCTTCCGTCATGGCGTGGGCGGGAGGAGCTTTGTACATTCGCATCAACTCGTCAAATCTCCCGAGGACGACATTTCCGGCCTGGGCCATCAAGTACCGGCCAACTGTGTCGCTGGAATTGGCGAGCCCGGCCTCAAAACCGGGGCAGGCCGAGTTTAGCAGTAGGCGCGGCGTTTCGATGGCGTATCCGGAGACAATCACTGCCTTGGCCTTTTGAAAATGTTCGCGGCCGCCGTCGTCGAAGTACGTCACACCGGTTACGCGGCGATCCTTGCCAATATGGATTCTCGCAACCATGGAGTTGTCGCGAATCTCGGCCCCATTCTTGAGAGCATCCGGAACGTGCGTGATCAAAGTGCTGGCTTTGGCCCCTACCTTGCAGCCCTCAATGCAAAAGCCGCGGTAAATGCAATGCGGGCGGTCGCCGTGCGAGCCGGAAAGAATAGCGACTGGCCCGCCTACACTTACGCGCACTCCAAGCTTCGTACATCCCTTAATAAGCACATCGCCGGTTGCTCCCATGGGATGCGGGCCATAAGGGTAGCCGTGTGGATGGCCCCACGGGTAGTAAGCGGGGCCGGCAACCGGCATTTCCAATTCGAGCAGCTCGTAATAGGGCTTCAGATCGTCGTAGGAGATGGGCCAATCAACGGCCACGCCGTCTTCGGAGTACACCCGGAAATCAGAGGGGTGTAGGCGAGGCGTGAACGCAGCCCAATGCACCGAGCCCCCACCTACACCTTTGCCGCTGTTATTGGCGCCCAACGCGAGCGGATCTGGGCCGCCGGTAATGCGCAAGTCTTCCCAATAAAGATTGTGGGAACCGGCTTCATCGCTCACCCAATCGCGTTCCGTGTCCCAGAACGGCCCGGCGTCGAAGCCAACCACGCGAAGTCCAGCGCGCGCCAGGCGCTGTAGCAGAACACCGCCGGCCGCGCCCACGCCCACGATGCAGTAGTCCACCGCGTCACTCTCGGAATACTGAGCCATTTCATACTCGACCCGTTGAATAGGACCGAGCATGTGAGAGTGACCATTACGTTTGCCGAATGCTCCATTCCGCGAAGCGGTCAATGCGTGCCTCCCTGGCCGGGAGTCGCCTTATGTTCATCTATACCGGAAATCAACTCGTAAATGTCCGAGAAGGATTCCGCAGGCGCATCCCACTCGTATCGCTGCTCCTCCACTTCCCACGGCTCAGGCTCTCCACGCTCTAAACGCATGTAGCCGCGCGGGTACGCCGGGCCGCCAAAACCGATTTCGTCCCAGGACCAGGGATGCGCATAATACGCTTCGACGCAGTCCTGTAGCAGCAGCATCCAATAACGGTGGACGGGCAAGCGCTGCCAAACATCGAGGGCACCAGCCGGCTTGCCGTCGTGCAAAGACTTCAGTATCTGTTCTTGTTGGTGGCGGGTAATTTCCAGGAATCCACGGCCATGCGCGCTACGTGACATTTCGTCAATCGCCGCCAGCCCCAGGCGATGTGCCTCCCGGTCAGGTGGCATTTCTTCGTAGCGATACCCATCAATGCGGCCGGTGAAAAGGCGAGCGTCAATGTAATGTACCAGCGGAATTCGATGCGCTTCATCGCGATCATCCTGGGGAAGAACACGATCACAAATGGCTTTCAGAAGCGCGGCCTCGGCAGGCGTGAAAAAACGAATTGGTGGAATGTTTTCTACGCGATCAAGTATGACCTGGCGAGTTTTTTTGTCCCAGAACTGCTTTTGAGCAAGCGTGCTGAAGCCGGGATAGTAGCCGGGCTGCGCTTTCGGCGGAATGGCTTCGCCAGTGCGCGGATCGCGCAGCAGGTGGTCCGCTTTGGTTTGCCGAATCATTTTTTAGCTTCCCTCCCCAGCAGACTGGCCAGCAATCCAACGAAACCGCATGCAGCAAATAGAAGAGGCGCGAAGATGGGCGGACCATACATGATGTTGTAGAGCGGCAGCTTTGCGCCTCCTGGCCGGCGCAAGACTCCACGCGCGTGGTAGTAAAAGCCCAATGAGCCGTCAGCAATGGCTAGCGCAGACATGGCAGGAAGCCAGGTGTGGGCCACCTTACGGCTTTTGATCGCGCCCACGCCAGCAGTCATCAGCAATGGAGCGATGATCACCGGAGTCCATTGCATCTTGTAACGGAAATTATTCTTGTAGTGCGAATACCAAGCTTCGAAACCGCTGAAGAACGCCCAAAAAACTGTGGCTGCGGCCATGTGCTTCTGGAAGTGGCCTTCCCGCAGGTCCTGCGCCCAGCTAATGTGCTCATGCTCAATCTGTCGAGGGAAGCGGGAAGCCCAACTATTGGGATGCGCCGGGCGTGGCATCGTCTTCTGTTCCGGATCGTCCTCCCTCCTCAGATAGAAGGCGACCATTCCGAGATAGGCGCTGATGCCGAACAGAAGCGGCGCGAAAACGGGAGGCCCCATGACCATGTTCACCATGGGAAGGCGCCAGCCGCCCGGTTTGCGGTGAATTCCCCGCACATGGAAATAGAAGCCTACGGCGCCATCGGCAAGCGACAACATTGAAACGGCCGGCAAAACCGTCTGGGCTGCTCTCTTGCTTTTGAAAGCCCAAACGCCCGCTCCCAGAAGGGCCGCGCTCGCCAGCAATGGCGTGTACATAATGCGGCGGCTGTAGCTGCCGCGGTAATGCTCATACGTTACTTCCAGCCCACTGAGCACGCTTGAAAGGCCGGCAATTAGAGCAAGGCTGCGCTGGAATCTGCCCTCGCGAACGTGCTCCACGACTTCTGCACCGCCGTGAGCGAGTTTTCCCAGTGCGAATCTCTCCAGCACCCCCGAATTGGCCATCACTACTGGTACTCCCTTCGTAAATTCCGCATTTGATGCGCGTGTGTTTTTCAGACCGCGGCTAAATAATCTCGCGCACTTTGTCCTCCAGCACGGTCTTAATGATGTCCCAGCGGTTGCGTTCGCCCTTAGCCAATGCTTCCGCAAAGCGCAACGCCATTTTCGTGGAAATTTTTCCGGGCATCGGCGGCTCATTGGGGTCCACCACGGCCTGGATGACGGCTGGTCCGGGATGTGCGAGAGCCTCCCGCAGCACCGACTCCGCCTGCCCGGGTTCCTCGATGGTGTAGCCTTCGGCGCCACAATTCCTGGCGAACCCGGCAAAATCAATGGGCTGCAATTGCACTCCAAATTCCGGATTACCCTCCATCACCATCTGCTCCCACTTGATCTCGCCCAGAACATTGTTCTCAATGACGATCACTTTGACCGGCAGCTTGTACTTGACGAGGGTCGCGATCTCCCCCATCAGCATGGTCAACCCGCCATCACCGACAACACACACCACCTGCCGGCCGGGGTAAGCCACCGCGGCCCCAATGCTGTAGGGCAGGCCGTTCGCCATTGTCGCCAACGAACCGGACAGGGAGAACATCATGGTCCCGCGCATTTCGATATAACGCGCCGTCCAAGTGGCGATGGTTCCACTATCGGAGGAAACGATGGCGTCGTCGTTCAGCAGTTTGTTCAGGTGCCAGGTAACCACCTGCGGCTTCATTGGCATGTCAGGGCGATTGCCGCGCTGTTCCATCAGCTTGTTCCAACTCTTCATGTTATTCTGGGCGCCTTCGAGGAAGCTCCTGTCCTGCTTTCTCTCAATCAGTGGAAGCAGCAAGCGCAGCACGGATCGGCAATCGCCTACCAACCCGACTTCGACCGAATGGCGCAGCCCGATGCGCGTCGGGTCAACGTCAATCTGGACCGTCTTGGCTTTTCCGGGCTTCGGATAAAACTCCATGTAGGGAAAGCCGCTGCCGGCGATGACTAGCGTGTCGCACTCTTCCAGCGCATCTTGCGATGGCGCGGTACCCAACAATCCAATGCCCCCGGTGGTGTATGGGCTATCGTCCGGGACGACGGCTTTGCCGAGCAGCGGTTTGATGATCGGCCCGCCGACCTTCTCCGCCAACTGCAGCACTTCTTCGCGGCAACGTAAGCAGCCGCGACCAGCCAGGATCGCTACTTTGGATCCAGCATTGATGAGCTTGGCAGCTTCTTCCAGCGCCTTCTGCGGAGGCTGCGGGTAAGCGGCGGCAAAGATGTCTGCACTATGGCTCCGAATATTCGCATCGGACCTCTCTTTGTCGGAAGCGGGCATTTCCTGGATATCTTTTGGAATGGTGATGTGACTTACTCCGCGGCGCGCCAGAGCAGTTTTAATGGCTTCATCAACCACGTTGTTCACGTGGGCTGGCCCCATGACCCGTTGGTTGTATTCCGCGACATCCATGAAAAGCTTGTCCAAGTCAACGTCTTGTTGATAATGAGTTCCGATCAGGTCGTGAAAAGTGTGGCCGGTAATCGCCAGCACGGGCTGGCCATCGCACTTCGCGTCATACAGGCCGTTGAGCAGGTGGATACCCCCAGGACCGGACGTCGCGAGACACACCCCCAGTCGTCCCGTATATTTCGCGTAACCACAGGCCGCAAATGCTGCCGCTTCCTCGTGGCGAACCTGAATGAACTTCAGGCGGTCCTGCCGAGTGCGCAAGGCCTCAAAAATTCCGTTTATGCCGTCGCCGGGGAAGCCAAAAATCGTGTCAACGCCCCAGGCGATGAGCCGCTCAATCAATAAATCTGCCACTGTTCTTGCCTTGGTGCTGCTTTTGGAAAGGGGCCTCGCGGCCGCTTGCCGGTTTTGTTCGTTGGTGTCAACTTCAGCTGTGCTTTTCGGCATCTTCCTTCTCCCTCAATTGGTTGTTTTCACGTGGCCATGTTCTTGAACTTAGTTTGGTACAGTTTGCCAACCCGAGGCTGTGCGTGTCGGCGTTGGCTCTTCGCATTTGCACCTCAGATGTTGGCCATGGAGCCAAAGAATTCATTGTCCGCGTTGTACCCGCCCTCACCCTTGTAGATTGGCTTGACGTTCTCAACAAACTCGATGGCCTGAATCCATTTCACCATTTTGAAGCCAAGTTCATTCTCGGCACGGAGCCTCAATGGCGCGCCATGGGGAATGGAGAGAGGCTTGAAGTTCATTTCGTATGCCAGCAATGCCTGCGGATGCCACAGATCCGCAATTTGATGACTGTCGTAGTACTGGCCTCCTTCTCCGCCTTCTCCAAAGGAGTAGAAGACGGCGACCCTTGCTTGCGGCTTCACTTTCGCCCGTTTCATCAGTTCCGCCATCTGCAATCCGCCCCATTGCGCAATGCCTGACCACCCCTGGATGCAGTTATGCAGCGTGATCTGCGTTTTCTTTTCCATGGCCTTGATGTCCGCCAGCGATAGGTCGAGCGGATTCTCAACCAATCCGAATATACGAAGGCGATAATTGCGGAATTCGTCGCCGGCCAGCGCCTGCCAATTGCCCGAGACTGGCGGCTTTCCATTGAGCCAGAAGTACGGCGAAATATCCTTTGGCGTGTACTCCGTCCTCGACGCGTAGCGATCAAGAAGAAGCGAGAAGATAGGATTTAGTATGCTCTCGCTGAAGTGTTGCACCGCGCGTGAGCGTTTCCATGATGCCCAGTTGGCGAACACATTCACGGCGAGAAGCACGACTAAGCCCACGACTCCCAGATAAATACCCAACAAACTTTCATTATCTTTACCCACCACAATGTGGTTCATATTGCTGGCAAGGCCAGTGATGGCCACCATGAAAACGTGAGCGATGATAAACGCGATGAAACCACACATCGCCAAAAAATGCAGCGAGCGGCCAATCTGGCGGTTACCCGGCAACTTGGGATACCAGGTAAACCGGTTCACTAACGCGGGTGACATCGAGGGTCCGGTCAAAATGCTGAGCGGCGCCAGGATGAACAGCACCGCGAAATACGACAACTGCTGGAGTGCGTTGTAGTGATAGAAAGTGCTCGGTTCCGCAGGCATGTGGAACGTGACGTAATGCACGAAGATGGCCCAGGCGTCGGGCACGATCTGCCACGATACCGGTACCAGCCTGCGCCACTGGCCAGTGGCAAACAGCAAGACTATATAAACCGCGCCGTTGCCGACCCAGAACAGGACACTGACAAAATGCCAGTGCCGTGACATGCCCAGCGTGTGTTTGCCACCAGGCAGACCAATTAAAGGTGAGAGGTAGCGAGCGTCATCCTTCGCAGTCCCCGTAGGCATGACTACGGGTGTAAAGCGGACCCACTCGGTGCCCGGTGTGCAACCCACGTTCCAGTACAGCCGTGGATGATCGAGCAGAATTTGCATGCCGCTGCGGATGAGCAGAATGAGGAATATCAAATTGATGTAATGAGTAGTCCCGATCCAAAGAGGAAAGCCTTGCGGATTGCCAGCTCCAGGATGCTGCACGCTGGCAGGCACTGGCGGAAGACCCACAGTGGCCCATTGAATGTAAGCTGCGACCGCCGCTGCCAGGAAAGGCAGCGCGATGACCAAGAATGTCGCACGGCGAATGTGCATTACCCCAGCCCTGCTTCGAGGTTCGTCATCCGGTGATGTGAGCCGCGTCCGTCGGCCAGGTTGCATACTCCTTGGGCCATGAGATGGTCAGGAGGAACGCGCTTTCTTCCACCGACTCGACGTCGTGTCGCAAGCCGCAATCGAGTGCTAGTAACCCGCCGGCCGTCAGCCCAATGCTTTGACCGTCCAGATGGATGCGTATACGACCGCTCAATGCCTGGATTGAAATCCTGGCATCAGCTTGGTGCTCGCTCATCCTCGTATCGGCCTTCATCAGCACCAGCACGATGCGGAAGTCCTGCTGCTTGACGAGGGTTTTGGAGCTTCTTCCCGTCTCTCGGTCCCATGAACTTTTTTTGCGAAGCTCTTCTATTTCTTTGAAAAGATCGAACTGCAGTACGCTTGCCCCCAGATTGGGTAAACGGCTGAGATGCCCGGTGTCTTGACTGGGCCGGCACTCGGAGTCACGTGTTTTCATTAGTTGCCTCGGTTGCCAATTCAGGGGCCGCAAACATCGAATCAACGACGAAGCGCAAACCTGAATCAGCGGTTAAGGGGTGAGCGAGACGCGGGGAAGTTCAACAGCCTGCGGTGACGATCTCAGTGACCGTAAGATGTGATTCCACCCTGCAAATGCGATTGCAAGAAATAGATGTCTTTGTCTGCGGCGCGAACTATTTCGGTGAACACGTCGGCAGTAGCATCATCGCCCAGAGAGGCACACTGCTTTATTGCCTCGCGCGCCGAATTCGCTACCGCGGAAAGACGGTCCAGCAGGGCACGGACGTGGTCCATTCCATGCATCACGTTCAAGTCATATTCCTTGATGCTGGAATTGGCCGCCACCTGTCGAGCGGTGCCATTTGCCCGGCCGCCTAAGGCGGTGACACGTTCGGCGATCAAATCGACGGCATCTTCCACATGCTCTGCGATGGAATCAAACAGCAAGTGCAGTTGATAGAAATCTTCGCCCTTGACGTTCCAGTGGGCAAATTTCGCCTGCGTCTGCATGTCAATTGTGTCCACCAACCGCGCGTTCAGCAGATCGATCAGCGCGCGACGGTTGTTTTCCGGAACATTGACTTTGCTTTTGAATTGCCTTTCATCACTTTTCGTTTCTCCGGGATGCTGCAACACCCGGTTACTCTTAAGGCTTGGCATTGTGTGACCTCCATGAAAGATTCTTGATCTTCTTTCGGTTCGTAAAAAGGCGGTGCATCTTCTTGTTTTGCAACCCAGCACCTTCCTAGGCGGCCGGTTTACGGACCGGAGCTTTGGTGCGCAGGTGTCGCTGCAAGAATTCCTGCAACGCCGCAGCGTTGTTGTGTTTCGTGTCATGCGAACTGTAGACCAGGGTCACGGCGCCACGGCGTGCAGCCTCCAAGATTGGCTGCCAGGCATCGGGATTCGCTTTCAGCTCGTCAAAGTAGCGGCTGCGGAACTTGTCCCACTTCGCAGGATCGTGGCTGAACCACTTGCGAAGTTCGGTGCTGGGGCCGACTTCTTTCAGCCAGCTTTTGATCTTAAGCGCAGTCTTCTTGACCCCTCTGGGCCACAAGCGCTCCACCAGAAATCGATCACCGTCCGTACGGCTGGCCGGATCGTATGCGCGCTTGAGTCGGATCATGGCAACTCCCTTCCTATGCTGATTTCGATAAGTGCGCCGCGGGCTCGGCAGCTTTGCAGACCGGGTTTCGCACTTCAATGCGGCCGCTGCGCACACGAACCTCGAGACATGGCTGCGGGTGTACAGCGGGTCCGTCGAGCACGCGTCCATCCTCCAGCGCGAATCGGGAATGGTGCCAGGGACACTCAATGCTGTCGCCGACCAGCTTTCCTTCCGAAAGCGGGCCGCTGAAATGCGAGCAGGTTTCCGCCATGGCAAAGACGCGGGTTCCACGGCGGACCAAGAGAATCGGAACACCCTCGTGCTCGACGCGCTTGGGTTGGGATTCTGGCAGATCAGAGTCGGCCAGGAGAGATACGAAATCGCCAGGAAAAGTTTGCCCAGCGGTGCGATCAACACCCACTCGGTGTTCATAAACCATCTTTCCGCCCAGACGCGCGGCGGCGGTCATGACGCCATAGCCCAGCGCACTCAGAATTTGGCCCACATTCCGTGACTTCCGCCTGCGCGAAATCAGTGAAGCCGTGAACAGCGCAGTTCCACTCAAATTCAAAAGGCCGTGAATCATGCCAAGACGGCGAGCTGGCGCATCCGCATCCTGCCAGTCGGCAACGCCGGTCACGGCTGCACCGACTGCGCCGGCTATACCAATGGCCACGGCGGTGTCGGATGCGGTGGCGAACTCGTCGCGGCCACTCATTATCTCCAGCCCGTCGCAAATGAGTGCTGCTGTCCAAGCACCGACGGGCACATCAGTGAGTACTGCGTGCAAGGGATGCCCCAGCCAAATACCGTTCAGGAAGTTTTTGAGCTTTTGACCGCTGGGACCCGTACTCGCGAAAGCTTTATGCACCAGTTTCTGCAATTTTTCTTCAACTGCTTTGGTCTTCGGCGATTCTTCGCAATCAAACCCGCCAGTAATGTCTGGTGTTGCCATATAGTTCCTCTCTGCAGTGGACTCGGATCAGGACAATCTCGACTCAGGACTGCCAACCGGGGGCGCTCGCCGGAAAGCTATCGGCAAGGGTCTTGTCCATCACCTTATCCTTCCTCTTCTCCTCGCCTCTTCTCCTCGCTGCACTCGTCAAATCACGCGATTTCCCGGGTCGCGCAGCTGAATGTGCTCACCGAGTCACGCAACCAGCAGCTGCACCTCGGACGGGATCCAGGCGGCGTTAATTGTCCCCCACCAACTTCTGTCTGCAACATACGCAACTCCCTCCAGACGTTCCCGGTCCTGGTACCCTGCGTTGCTCGTCGTGGCGGATAGCTGGACGGTAAGTGCCTGACTGAAACCCAAAGGTAACGGCAAGCCCGTTCCAGCCGTTTATGGAGACAATCGCCATGGGCAAATGGACCAGTTCCTTTTCGCTGGAGTGGTGCCGCATCACGAGTCCAAGTGCCCAATTATAGTATCGTATTACGACAGATATGTCCAACTCACCAACAAACCGGCCGGCGTCATTATCGGTATACTCATTGTCAGGCTTGGCGAGCCGGTTCTTCCCCATGAGGGCGCAGGACGCAAGTTGGGGATGAGTTCCTGATGACCGATCGGTACAGCAACATCCCATTACGCTTTCAGGCAGTATCGTCATGGTGCCGTTTCTGGAAGGAGTATGGGATTACGCTCAACAATGAAACACCAGCACCGCTCGTAGCGACTGCGGTTGAAGGCTTCCGAGCGATGATTGAGCTTACTAACCCGGATGTCCGGCTTGTGAACGGTAAAAAGTTGACCAAAAGAAAAACTTGTGAGCAGGCGGCAGCGCATGATCGAGCCTGGGCAGGTGGCGCCGCATGACCACATCACGATTCGGAATTTCAGCAGGGAAACTGTGGAATTGGTCGCGTCGTCGCCGGGCCAGCGGCGGAGGTGCGAGCGCCACTCTAGCACTAGCGCGAAGCATCTAAGCAGGTGTTACCCTGATGATGCGGAGCAACGACCGGCGCACCCTGGCTCCGCGAACACAGAAACCAGTACGTGGCGACTGACCCAAAGTCCGAGGTCTTCCAGGCAACAACAGAACCGCCGGCTCCCAAGATCCAGGATTACGCGGCCATTGGCGACTGCCGTTCAGCCGCACTGCTCTCGAACCGAGGCAGCATCGAGTGGCTCTGCTGGCCGAGGTTCGACAGTGCACCGCTTTTTGCGGCTATTCTCGATCGGGGACGGGGCGGCTGCTGGACCATAGCTCCCAACCGGCAGCTTCATGTCGAACGGCAGTACGTGGATGAAACCAATGTCGTCAGAACCGTGTTTGCCGCTGAGAACGGCTCCGCCGTCCTCACCGACCTGATGCCGGTCGCGTCGGAGGAGTACAAGCGGCTCGCTCTGCTGCCCGACCATGAACTGATACGTCAGGCGGAGTGCCGTTCCGGGGAGGTCGAACTCCGATTCGACC
>Ga0134125_10010040_pt1 | contig 10642 bp, 9 predicted proteins | sample KB31751_FD_96464 | JGI IMG/M metagenome (GOLD analysis project Ga0134125, IMG submission 96464) | Terrestrial soil microbial communities with excess Nitrogen fertilizer from Kellogg Biological Station, Michigan, USA - KB3-175-1 | ecosystem: Environmental > Terrestrial > Soil > Unclassified ...
GATCCGGGAGAGGTCGGGGAGGCTCGTTTGCTCCTGGATGGCCAGCGGCCAGGCGATGTCGCGCTGCGGGATCCGGTCGGGCGCGGCGCCGACCTGGACGAGATCGCCCGTGGCGGAAGTGCGCGACGAGTCGCCGCTGCCGATCAGATAACCTTCCTTGCGGAGCTCGTCGTAGAAGGTGCGGAAGCGCGGGTGCTCGACGATGTAAAGGAAATCGAGGGAGTTCTCCGGCTTGCGGCCATGACTGAGGTCTTCGAACGCCTGGCGCTTGGCCTCCTGGAGTTCGGGGTACTTGTAGTCCGGGAACATCAACCGCAGCCCGCGGCCGACGATCTGTTCCAGCAGCATGTCGGCCTCGGTGGCACGGAGGACCGCCGTCACGCAGATGTTGGTCTTGTCGAACCCCTCGCGCAATGCCAGTACGGAGACGACGATTCGCAGCGGGTCGCCGTCGTCATCGATGCCGTCGAGGGTGGGGTGGTTTTTACCGGTTCCGACGCGGGCATCGTCGATTGTGTAGCCGTGTTTGTCGGCGGTGAGGTTGCTGTGGAAGACCAGCACGCCGCGAGGGGCGAAGGCGTTGCCTTGATAATCCTGCGTTGTCAGGAGGTGGTTGTAGACCAGGTCGGCGACGGACGTGTCCTCGCAGAGGATCATCAGAACCGGCTTGCGGTTCAGGCCCTTGTTGACAAAGTCCTCGGTGAGCTGGTTCAGCTTGGAGACGCCGATCTCGATGATCTGTTTCTGTCCGGGGGAGAGCCGCAGCACTTCCCCCTTGTCGTCGCGCTCGGCTTTGAAATCCAATTCTTCCAGTGCCCGCTGTCCGGGCTGCTGCTGTCGCTCTTCGAGGAACAGTTGCTTGACCAGCATCTGGTTCAGCGCGTCGCGGAGATCAAAATCGGTGACGATGTGGGGGAAATACTCGCGATTGGCGCCGGACCCATAAAAGGGCGTCGCCGAGAAATCGAGCTGCATGAACAAGCCGAGCTGCTGCCCGTGCCTCTGGCGCATGCGGTCATAAAGGACGCCCATGAACCGCCGCCAGACGAGTTCTTCGGACTTGACTGAAAGCTTGCCGTGGACGTGGTGGGCCTCGTCATTCATGACGATCAGGTCGGGGTACTCGGTCATGAAGCCGGCGATGACTTCGCCTTGCGGCTCGTCGGGGAGCGTCAGCCCGAGTTCCTCGGCCAGTGATTTCTTTTCTTTCGGCAGCACGAACTGCTGCCAGTTGGTGATCGCCAGGAAGGGGCCATCGGGCGGCGTGGCATTGGAGCGAATGTCCTGCGGCTCAAGGACGTTCAGGTAGAACCTGCCGCGCCAGTCGGCATCCTCGGGCATGAACAGCGGGCGGGCCAGGTCTTTCGTGGAGGGGTCGCGGCTGCCGGTGACCGGGTCGCGGCGACCGAGAAACGAATCGAGGATCCGGTTGCGGACCTCCAGGCCGGGCGTGACGACCATAAATCGGGACGAGTAGGGGGCGTTCTTCTCTTCGTTGATCGCATTGAAATATTGCCAGACGACCAGTGCGGCGAGAATCCACGTCTTTCCCGAGCCGGTCGCGGCCTTGATGCAGTATTTCGGGAATGGGATGGAACTTACCTCGTCAGCGATTGACTTGAAGAGCTTGAGCCGCTCGGGGGCGAAGCGCTCGTAGACGTCCCGAAGTGTTCCGTACTTGCAGACCTCGTGGAGATAAATGATCGTTTCGATCGCGGTGCGCTGGGCGCCGTGGAATTGGCCGTCGAAGCCGTGTTCGCGCTCAAACCAGTGCGTCAGGAGTTGTCGGGTGGTTTCGGATGGGAATGGCATGTAGCCCTGGTGCCGCCATCCCAAAACCTCGCTCTCGATCGCCTTCGGAAGTGCCAGCGCAGTCACTTTCGATGGGCTGCTGGAACGCGCCATGTCCACTCCTACGTTGGCACCAATAGTGGTTCGACCGTTGGGTAGAGTGATCGCCCCGACGCCCGCCCGGCTCGAAAGTACAAAGGCGGGTCGGCCCCCCGGGTACAACCACAATTCCCGTATCCAACCGCAGTTTATGACCAAATGGGGCGGAACGCTATCGGTCGCTGGCTTGGTGACAGGCTGGAGGCTGCAACCGGGACAGTCACGATTGATTGCCCGGCGTCGCATCCCTCTGCGTCTCCTACGGACGTCGCATTCTCCGCCGCGGCGGGGTGGGCACGCCATCGGACGCTCGCTCGCGGCCGTCGGCGGTCTTTTCCAATTCCGCTCGCAATTGTTCCTGGCTCGGCAGTGCTTCGCGCAGCGCCGGAGGCAATGGCTGTCCGATGCGGTATTCGGCGACGCCGATGGGTTTGGTGGTGTGGGATGGCGCGCCCGATTGCGGCCCTGTCTTACTCCTCTTCTTACTCCTCATCTTAATCCTCTTCCTAATCCTGCTTCTGCTCTTACTCTTTCTCTTCGCCAGCGTCATGGCCCGCGGCGAGGAATCCACGACACAAGCCATCGGGCGTGCCGCTTACGCCGCGGGAGTGCTGGGGCTGGTTGTTCCTTCCAAGCCCGACCCGAAGGGGAGTAATCTCGTCATCTTCCCCGAGCGGCTGACTTCAACGTGCCGGCTCGAAGTAATTGATGCGGACAAGTTGAAGGCTTTGGGAAAGCCGGCTCATTTTAAGCTGCCGGGCGGCAAACGGGCGCACAGAGTTCTTGCAGGCGGGGCTGTTTCAATTGCTGGCAGGGTGGCTGCCGGCCATCGCGGTAAGACCGGGAGTTTCCCGGGGGCGAGCGCCGGTGTAAGCGTCAAAGCGGTTCGAGAAAGGCTTGGCCTGTCGCAGGAGGAATTGGGCCGGGTGACCGGCTATTCGATCCGTTCGATCGCAGGGTGGGAAGCGGGGCAGGCCTTAAGCGCTGCTGCCAGACAGAAACTGACGGAAACGGACCGGCTTGGTGCAGCCGTGGCCGAGCTGATGCCTGCGGGAGCGTTGGGCGATTGGCTCAGAACCCCCAATCCGGCGTTCGAAGGCCAGTCGCCGATCCAGATCATGGAACGAGGCGAATCGGATCGCCTCTGGCAGATGATCTTCCAGATCGACGCCAACGTGGCGAACTGACGCCGCGGCACGTCCGCCGGATCGAGTTCGCATCCAGCCGCGCCCATCCGTTTAATCTGCGCCGCATAGCAGCATTTCACCCGCCCGATAAACTCTACGGCGGAGCACAAGTGAACACCCTGTCGAGGTGAACGGAATTCAACACGCACCGCGTGTTGAATTGGCCCTGAGGGCTGCCGATTTGGTCGCCGCCGATACATGGGAGCCCGGCGTTTTGCACCCCAACCTGTCGTGGACGCATTACCGCACGCTGCTCCGCGTTGAAAAGGCGGAAGCCCGGTCCTTCTACGAAATCGAGTCGATCAAGAACTACTGGTCCGCACGGGAGCTCGAGCGGCAGATCAACAGTCTGCTGTACGAGCGGCTGGCGATGAGCCGCGACAAGAAAGGTTTGATGCGGCTGGCGACCAAAGGGCACGAGGTGCAGTCGCCAAGGGACGTATTCAAAGAGCCCGTTGTGATGGAATTCCTCGGCCTGCCGGCGTCGCCCAAACTCGTCGAGTCGGAACTGGAAGAGGCCCTGATCGACAACCTTCAGGCGTTCCTGCTGGAACTGGGCAAGGGGTTCGCGTTCGTCGCTCGCCAGCAACGGATTACACTGGACGGAGACCATTTCAATATCGACCTGGTCTTCTATCACACAATTCTCAAGTGTTTCGTGCTGCTGGACCTGAAGGTGGGGAAGCTGACGCACCAGGACCTCGGCCAGCTGCAGCTTTACGTCAACTACTACGATCGCGAGCGGCTTTCGCCAGGCGACAACCCGACGCTGGGGCTCATCCTCTGCACCGACAAGAATGACGCCGTCGTGAAGTACACGCTTGGGGAGGAAACGGGCAAGAAGATCTCCGTCAGCCGATACAAGCTGCACGTGCCCAGCGAGGCTGAGCTCAAAGAGGAAATCCGGCGAGAATTGAGAGCACTACGCCAGGAGGGTATGCATCCCCGTCCATAAATGGACGAAACAATCGGCTGGTCAGATCAGGCGACGCTCTTTCGGTGGGTGCGGTGGGGCCTGGCGAGCTGCAAACAGGACAGTCACGACTGAGTGCCCCGCATTCGCATCCATCCGTGGACGAAAAAAACCCGAGGGTATGCGGGTTCATTCGTATCGGAGGGCGTCAATCGGATCGAGCCGGGAGGCTTTCCAGGCGGGGTAGTAGCCGAAGACGATGCCCACGGTGGCCGAGACGAACAGGGCCCCGAGGATCGCCGGGACGGATGTCGCGATCGGCCAGTGCAGCAGGACCTCGATCAGCAGCGAGCACCCGCGGCCAAAGAGGATGCCAATGACGCCGCCCAACAGGCACAGGACGATCGCTTCCACGAGAAACTGCCGCAGGATGTCCTTGCCGCGGGCGCCGACCGCCATTCGCAGGCCAATCTCACGCGTGCGCTCGGTCACGCTCACCAGCATGATGTTCATGATGCCCACGCCGCCGACCAGCAGAGAAATGAGTGCGACGCACAGCAGCAGGTTGGTCATCATGGCCGTGGCGGTGGTGAGGGCCTTGAGAAACTCGCTGATGTTCAGCACCTGAAAATCGTCCGGCTGCCCCGGCTGAAGATGATGCCTGTCACGCAGAAGGGTGGTTATCTGGTGAACCGCGGCCGGGATCTCCAGCGGCGACCGCGCCGAGACGAGCACCTGGTCGATGTTGTTGAACCGGATCGGTTGCGGCGTATCCGCCTGCTGGGCGCTCGAAGGCTGCGGATAGGCGGTGACCGCCGCGGTCGGGTACCAGTTGTTTAGCGAGTTGATCGCCGTGAACGGGTTCGAATTCGCCGCCAGCGCGGCGCTCTGGTTCGTGTTCGACAGCATCTGGTTCGACAGGCGGAAACGGACCGTCGTCCACGGCGCGATCAGCGTGTCGTCCTGGTCCCAACCCATCATGTTGGCGCCCTTGCTGGCAAGTACGCCAATCACTTTCAGGTTGGCGTTCTTGACGCGAATCTCCTTGCCGATCGGATCTTCGTCCTCGAACAACTGTTTCGCCACCGTCTGGCCGATCAGGCAGACCAGCCTGACGCTTTGCACGTCGTGATCGGTGAACGCCTCACCCTCGGCGATCTCCCAGTTGCCGACGTCCAGATACGCCGGCGTGGTACCGTAGATGTTGTTCGGCTGCCAGTTGCGGTTCTCGTAAACGATCTGAAGTCGGGCGAACACGTTCGGGGCCGCGTTGCGCACCGCCGGGCACTCGGTGGCGATGGCCTGGCAGTCCTCCGGCGTGAGCGTGACGCGCGTGCCCGTGCCGAAGCTGACCCCGTTGTTCGACGCCTCGCCCGGGAACACCATGATGATGTTGGCCCCGAATTTGGAAATGGCGGTTTGAATCGCCACGCCGGCACCCGTGCCGATCTCCACCAGCGCGATGACGGCCGCGATGCCGATGATGATTCCCAGGCAGGTCAGCACCGAGCGCAGCACGTTCCGCCGCAACGCACGGACGGCCGTTCGCGTTGTGCGGTACATCACGTGCATGAAGACCAACTTCCTTAGATGCTCTTAATGGCGGTTCCCGAATTTAGACGACGCGCGGCGGTCCTGCTTTCGTTTAGTCGATGGAGAGGGTGATTTATAACAGCTTCAAAATTGATAGGCGGTTAGAAACGCCTCAAAATTTCCGATCCAGCAGCCGGTACTGCACGGCCTCGGCAATGTGGTCCGGCCCGATCCGCGGGCTGCCCGCCAGATCGGCGATCGTCCGTGCCACGCGGCGAACCTTATCATACGCCCGGGCGCTGAGCCCCATCTCGTCCATCGCCTGCTTCATCAGCATCAGGCACTCATCGGTGAGCTGGCAATGCTCGCGAAGCTGGCGGCTGTCCATGCGCGCGTTGGTCGTCCCATCCGCAAATCGGCGATGCTGTACATCGCGGGCCGCCAATACTTGTTTACGCATGGTGGCCGTGTCGGTTCCGGACTGGCGGCCGGTCAGCTCGCGGTAGGGCACCGCCGGCACCTCGACGTGCAGATCGATGCGATCCAGCAGCGGTCCGGATAGCTTGGACATGTACTTGTCCCGCGCCCGGTTGTCCGTCGCCGCGTATCCGGATGCGGTGGGATTCATCGCGGCCACGAGCATGAAGCGGGCCGGGAACTTGATCGACCCGTGCACGCGGGCGACCGTCACTTCGCCGCTCTCCAGCGGCTGGCGGAGCGTCTCGAGCACGTGGCGGCTGAACTCCGGGAGCTCGTCGAGGAACAGGATTCCATGGTGAGCCATGGAAACTTCCCCAGGCCGCGGGATCGACCCGCCGCCGACCAGCGCCTGCGCGGTGGCCGAGTGGTGGGGCGTGCGCACAGGTCGCTCGTCCATCAGCGCGATGCCGTCCGGCAGCAGCCCCATCGCCGAGTAAATCCGCGTCGTCTCCAGCGATTCCCCGCGCGTCAGCGGCGGCAAAATCGCCGGCATCCGCTGCGCCAACATCGACTTGCCCGTGCCCGGCGGCCCGACCATGAGAATGTTATGACCGCCCGCACAGGCGATCGTGATGGCCCGCTTCACCGCCTCCTGCCCGCGCACGTCGGCAAAGTCGAGATTGGGCGAAACCTGCGACTGCTGGTACGGCTGACCGTCCAGCTCATACGGCTCCAGCGGCAACTGCTCGTTCAAAAACAACACCGCCTGCGCCAGGTTCGCGACCGGGTAAACCTCGATCCCCTCCACAACCGCCGCCTCCCGCGCGTTTTCCTCCGGCAGGATCACACCTCGAAACTTCTTCTCGCGCGCCAGCAATGCCAGCGATAACCCGCCCTTGATCTTTCGGACGCGCCCGTCGAGGGCCAATTCACCCGCGACGAGGAACTGCTTGTGCCGCTCGCCTTTGATGGAGTTGGTCCCGCGAAGGACGCCGATGGCCATCGGCAGATCGAGCGCGGTGGCCTCCTTCTTCACGTCGGCGGGGGCGAGGTTGATCAGCAGCTTATGCGCGGAAAAGGGGTACCCGCTATTAAGGATCGCCCGCCGGACGCGTTCGATGGATTCCTTGACAGCCGCCTGGGCGAGCCCAACGACGGTGGTCTTCTCCAGACCCTCGACCGCCACGTCCACCTCCACTTCGCAGAGGAGCGCGTCGATTCCAAGCAACACAAAGGAGTGAACCCGGGAAAGCACGGTCAAAGTCTACCATGACGCGGGCCCGAACGGAAAAACCCAACTGCCAGGAGGCGGCGGGGAGTTCTTGGAATCACCGGCTACTTCAGAAGGATGAAGATACCTCCCAGGAGCACATATCCCGCCAGAACGCAGATCGCGAGAATCCCGCAGAACTTCCAGAATGCGCGCTGCGCGTCGAGGGCTTCTTCGAGCTCGATGCTGCGCCTTGCGGCGGCCAGCCGGCGGATCCCTGCCGCGTAGCGGCCGGCGTACCCGGCCGCGAACGCACTGACCACGGCAAAGCCAAAACAAACCACCGCGCTGCCGCCAGCCTCGTCACGGTTGGATGTCGCAATCAGTGCGCGGAGGACCATGAAAATGCCCGCCACTGCCCACACGCCTGTGATGACGTAGCCGAACACTGCCAGAAACCGGACCCACGGACCGGTCCGAAGCAGCACATCGAGCGCACGAGGCGAGAGCACGAGGTTCTCCGCGGCGGGAGCCGCGTAGGAGATTGTGCCGGCCTGCGCCGGCTCTGCGGAAATCGGCATTACCAGCGCCGGGCCGAAATTCCAGTCCGTGGCATGGCCCGCCGGACGCCACTGCCCGCTTCTCCCGCTTCGGACCAGATCCTCCGGTCGCAACGTGCCGGCAGCGGCCATCGCCTTCAACGCGTCTTCGGCGACAGGGCCATGCTGCTGGTCATTCGCCCAGTAAAACCATTCGGTTGCCATATGTCGATGCCCGCTGCGTCATTTGTTTATACCCGCCGTCGGCGCAGCGTCGGGGAATCAGACGAGCTTGCCAGCGCCTGTGCCGATGCGGTGTTGCTGCTCGGCGACGGCAACGCATGCCCATAGTTCCGCGTTAACAGCAGCAAATCGGCCAGGTTCACCGTCCCGTCGCCGTTGGCATCCCCCGACGCGAACGTGCCGGGTTTGCCAAAGTTGCGGCTTACCAGCATGAAGTAGCTCATGTCCATGGTGACGGTCGAGACTTGCACGTCGCCGAACACGGGACCCAACTGGTAGAGGCCCGTGTAGGTTGTGAGGGTCACGCCATAACAAGCCTCGGTGGCGGGTTAGGAAACCGGCCGGCACGACCTGGCGCACGCTGAACGTACCGGAGGTGACGTTGGTGAACAGGAACTGGCCGTTGGAAATGGGTAACCGCCGTGGGCTCGCCGGGGTCCAGAACGGCGTTATTGTTGGAGAACGGACTTCACGGCTGCGAAGCCGGAGCGGCCGGCTCCGGGGCAATTTCCTGCATGAGCTGGTGCTGGCGGCGCTGTCGCTCGGCGGCAAATTCGTCGGTAGTTTTAAACTTGCCCGCAAGCAGTTCCCGCTCGAGGTCCAGGTCAATCTTCGCCAGCCCCCGATACGCTTTGAGCGTGGACTGCGGCTCGGGGACGTTGGGGATGGTGCCGGTGTGTTCGACCCCGCCGCTGACTTCCGGGAAGTTGATCTTCCAGACGCCGTTGGTCTTGCGGGCGTGGGCGGCGATGGTGCCGCCGGGCAGGCGGACCACGGCGGCGTCGCCTTTCTCCTCGACTTTGCAGGCCGGCAGGATCTTCATGTACGGGTCGTCCATCTGCTGCAATTCGTCAGTTCCTTCCCGCGCGGTTTTCGCCAGGTTGAGATCCAGGGGCGGCAGGTCGGCCGGGGCGTTCTTTCCGAAGCGTTCCCTGGCCGCGACCGCCAGCCGGCGCGCCGCCCGGGCCATCTCCGAGCAGGCGTCGATGTACGCCCGAGCCGCCGGATCGTCCGCGTAGCACAACTCGTCCAGCGGGACCAGCGTCATGCGGTAGGAGGTGATGTGGACCAACTCCATCGTCTCCTTGACCGTCAGCGGGGGCGAGGGGCGGGTGGACGGCTGTGGCAACGCCACCGCCACACCGGTCATCGCAAGGATGAGCGCCACCAGACTGAGGAATACGGGGACCAAGCGCTTTGCGGTAGTGCGTTTGGATTTCATTCTCACGTCCGCCCTTCTGAACGCATTTCCCGCCGCGCACTCCCCGGTTTACGGATACGGCTGGCTCTTCTCCGCCATGCGCAGCATTTGGGAGTCTGTGAGCGGCACGACCTTCACACCGCTTTTCGTGATCTTCAACCAGACGGTTCCGGAGAAGTGGGCCGCATCCGGAACCTTTTCCGCAACCGCCACGGTCGCTTCGTGGCGTTTGCCGTCCGGTGTTTTCCATAGCAAGCGCAGGTGCCTTGGAATGGGGCCCGGGGCGTTTCCGATTTCGCCACGCGCTCCGGGTCCAAGGACACCAGGACCGGCGTGGTAGTCGAAATCGTTTTCGTGCCACATTGAATCCACGCCATCGAGCTTCAAATTGGTGCCGTTCGCAAAGCCGAGGTCGTAGGGCGGAGATCGGGGCTGCCATGCGTTTCGCGCGGCACCGGCAGCGCAGCCGAAGCCGGTATAGATCGCGAGGAGGGTGATCAGGCGTAGCCACCGCATAACGTGCGTCCGCGCAAAGGATCGTCGTGCCGGTCAGATCGGAACGCCAGCCGACCGGGCTTCTGCCTCGAGTTGGTCGAGTACGTCCCACATCACTCCGATCGTAGGGTGGTTGTAGGGCACAAAGGACACCTCGTTGAAGGGTGTGCCCGAGGCAGCACTGAGCGTTGTCTGTTTAAAAATCAGGTCGTTCGGAGTGTTGTCTAGCGCCTCATACATGTATCCGACGTGCGGGGGCAAGGCCGTGGGCCACGACCCAGCAAGCGGCCCCATCTGGTTGACCGGGCTTAGCAGACCCACAAAACGAATCCAAGGGAAGAACTTCTGGGTTTGGCTTGGCTTCCCACTCGGAACTTGGATGCCGTTCTGATAAATGATATTTGCAAGTTTGACTGCCGCGAACGAGCCACGGCTATAACCGATCAGGTCGAGGGGAATGCCTCGATTTTGCGGATTGCTGTAGAACAGGCGAATTCTCTGAAACATGTGATCCACTTGGCAATTCGCTTCGGCGCCGCCAAACGCGCCGCTCCAGAGGCTGACGAGTGCGTTGGGCCATGTCCACGGTGCCCAGTGGACCGGGTGATCCTGGCCGTTCCCGACCCCCGCTTGGTACTGCTTGTCCGTGGCCGAGTACTCCTGGAAGAACTTGAAAATGGCCGTCGATCCTCCGAAATCCCCGCCGCGGTTTGGGTTGTTGGGAAAATCCCATGTCCCATCGAACGCGGCGAGATACCCTCCCTTGCCGGGCACGGTGCCCGACTGGGTAGCGGGTGAACGGCTGTCCGTTCGGAGGCTGCGCGGCCGCCCCGTTGTACAGCAGCGTGGGGGCAATCGCCACGCTCAGATGGAAGACGACTTGGCCGTGGGTGCGCCACATCCTACGCGTGCGATTTGCGGGTAAACTGGCGGCGAGGGGGAAAACCGGCAAGTCAAGGAGGATACATGTCCGCGCGTACCACACGTCGGGAAGCACGGGAACGGATCATC